>OGGQ01000419.1_pt1 | contig 61518 bp, 55 predicted proteins | sample 1571191 | NCBI WGS metagenome assembly OGGQ01 (sample SAMEA2582061, study PRJEB24529) | metagenome | biome: Human gut stool | place: China | collected 2011
ACGATTTAAAGGATCTTGTCCGCAGCAGTGTTGAAGAGACTTTAAATGCCCTGCTCGATAAGGAAGCCGACGAATTAGTCAATGCTGAAAAGTATGAGCGTTCCTCCGAGCGCCAGGGATAACGTTCCGGCCATTATAAACGGAATCTCCATACAGCTGCAGGAGAAGTGGAGCTGAAAGTTCCAAAACTCAATTCCTTTTGAGACTGCCATTATCGAAAGATACCGCCGCAGGGAATCTTCCGTGGAAGAAGCTCTTATTGAAATGTATCTGGCTGGTGTTTCTGTCCGCCGTGTGGAGGATATCACCGAAGCTTTATGGGGAACGAAAGTATCCTCCGGAACCATCAGCAACCTGAACAAAAAAGCTTATGAGCATATCGAAACCTGGCGTACCCGTCCGCTTTCCGGGAACTATCCCTATGTTTACGTAGATGGTGTTTACCTGAAACGCAGCTGGGGCGGCGAGATCCAGAATGTTTCTGTTCTCGTTGCCATTGGCGTCAGCCAGGACGGCTGCCGGGAAATCCTTGGCGCTGCGTAAGGGATGAAAGAGGATCGTGAAAGCTGGCGTTCTTTCTTCGTATGGCTGAAAGAACGCGGGTTTACAGGTGTACGTTTAATCATAGGAGATAAAAATCTCGGTATGCTTGAAACCATTCCGGAAGTTTTTCCAAATGCCAGATATCAGCGCTGTACGGTTCATTTTTATAGAAATATATTTTCTGTCACACCTCGAAACAAGATGAAAACAGTAGCTCTTATGCTCAAAGCAATCCATGCACAGGAGAGCAAGGATGCTGCTCGTGAAAAAACGCTCCAGGTATCGGAAAAACTCCGGTCTATGAAGCTTGCCAAAGCTGCCAAAAAGGTGGAGGACGGAATCGAGGAAACCTTGACCTATATGGATTTTCCTACGCAGCATTGGACCCGGCTCCGGACCAATAACGCGATTGAGCGTCTCAACCGTGAGATTAAACGCCGTACAAAAGCGATCGGAGCATTTCCAGCCGGACAGAGTGCCTTAATGCTCGTATGTGCCAGACTGCGTCATGTAACAGCAACCAGTTGGGGTTCCAGACGCTACATGAATATGGATCATCTTTTCAAACCAGAAGAGGATCCGCTGTCTGATACCATAGCCGGCTGACTACCGGCTGCCAAACGGCAAGATTTTAATTTTGCGAAAAACTATTGACACAATCCAAACAGCCATTCATGCTGTCTCATCACCCTCTCCCGTATCTGCCGCACAATCCTTTCGGGGCTTACGACCCGGATCACGGGACCGAAGCTCAGCAGATCAATAATCAGCTCTGTTTCATCCTGAATGTCATAGCAGATCGAGCAGATATAGACGCCCCGTTTCTCGTCATATTCCGTGCGCTTTTCATAGTCTGCGAATTTCAGCATGCACCGTTCTAACGAGTTGCGTCTGCCGTCGATCTCGATAACGGCAGGCTCCTCTGCCTTCCGGACAAAAGAACTCCCGGAACCGGAGGCCGCAGAGAAGGGCGGTGCAGATGCAGCCTGAATGCCGCCTGCAGGAGGAGTTTCTCTGCACAGCTCGCAGGACAGAATTTTGCTTACATTCAGGGTATATCCGAGCCCGGGGCGTCCGCTTCTCCGGCGGATACAGAGAAGGCGGAATTTATCGTCCTTTGCAGAGTACTGGAGGCTTACGGGAAACACCTTCATAGGGTCTAAGAGCTGCCGTTTTCCCCTGTAGGAGAGCCGGAGCATCTGCCTGTTCAGTATCCCCTCCAGAATCGTGGCGAAATGGCGCCGGTACATGACGCTTTCATAGTCATCCCTATCCCGGAACTGGTCGTAGTAATAGAACTCCTCCTGCCTGTAGAGCTCCGTCACCTGGCCATCCTCCTCAAGGGCAGCTGAGAGCCTGTCCCGTTCCTCTTCACTGAAAAACAGGAGGAATCTGGGATCGGAGCAGATGGCTTTAAGCCATGCCTTCTGCAGGCGGGAGAGGGGAGGCTTCAGGGAAGCGCTGCCAAGGCTGGAGGAAAAGAGTCCGCCCCTTTTTGCGGACAGGAGGGCGCTCCACGCTCCGTCCGGCCTGGTAAGCTCAGGAACAATGGAGAGGGCGCTCTCATCAAAAGCGCAGGCACGGCAGATCTCCTCCATCCGCCTGCTGTCGACAGGCGACAGGGCTGCCTCCTCCAGAATCCTTCTTACAGCCAGATAATAGCAGCTGTACAGTTTGTCAAACAGAGAAAATGATGTATCACCGCTCATCTGAAACCACCTCTCATTTCTTTTCGCCGGCTGTGAAGCCGCCGCAGCTTCGTTCTCCTGCATACATCCGGTACATACTTTTCCAGTCGGAAATGACCTTGACGGCGGCAGCCTCATTGCTGCACTGGATATCCATGATCCGCCCGGTGAAGGTTTTAACCCAGGACAGCATCTCATTCACATCAAAAAAAGTTCCGCTGTAGAGATATTCATTTTTGCGGATGCGGAGGACCTCTCCGCCCTTTCCTTCCCGGTAGAGCCGTTCCAGGATATGAGGCTCCGTCTGCTCATCCACATGAAGGCGCAGGCAGATCTCCTCCAGACGGACGGCTTTTGACCCAAAGGACACGCCAAAGCAGAAGGGCTTGTTTTTCTCCAGAAGTTCCATAAGCTCCCCGGCGGTCTGCCCCCGGGGCCCGCCCTGGCGGAAGGTCTCCTGTCGGGGAGCCTCCCTGCAGTCATTTACAGCCTCAGGCTCTTCCTGAACCCGGGCAATGCAGTCCAGCCGCAGCGTCATAAATCTCCGCTCTTTTGCAGAATACAGGCAGACATAGCGCCTTCCTGTCCTGGTGCTTGCAAAGATCTGCAGGGGAATTCCCGTTATGCAGCTGACATGGCTGCTGCGCCTGCTGTGGTTTTCAAATTCCAGGGTACTTCCCTGGCGGATTGCCTGAAGAATGGGGTAGAGGATTCCGTCCTCCAGGGTGTGAACCATGAAATGGTGTTTGAACTGGAAACAGGTGTTGGCTCTGTTTTCCCGATCCAGAATCGTATTTCCCACAAATCCAAAGGGCGCCGCCTCTGAAAAGAAAGAGATGGCGGCAATCAGCCGCTCGAAGAGGGGAGTAAACTCCGGCCGGTCCAGAACCGATGCAGGTGCAAGGCGGTAGCAGAGAGACTTCTGCCTTTTTTCAGAGATGAGCAGTCCAAGAAGCTCGTATTCCTTTAACTTGAGACGCACCGTCTGGGCGTCGAAGGTCAGGCCAAAATCAGCTGCAATCCGGTCAGCCAGCTCGCTGCAGGACAAGAGAGGAAAATCCGCGTTTTCACCCGTTTCCTGCCCGCCTTCGGGGGCCAGATAATAGAGGATGAAAAAATGGAGCAGCAGGTCATTGTCTGTAAAGCTCTTTGCCTTCCAGGCCGCGTAGAGAGGATTGGAGGCAATGGAGCGGCTGTCTGCGCTGATGGAAACCTGCTTTCCCTTCGCTGTATAGTCGAAGGTCACGTATCCCTTCAGCCAGCTCTCGATTCTGCGCCGCTCATTGTCGTAGGTTCGTGCACTTTTTTCTGTATATTCTCCTCTTACCTTAAAGCCATATACATAAAACTGCCGCATATAGTCGCGGATGCGGTCGAAATTTTTGATTAGCTCCTGAAACTGGGCCATATGCCTTCCTCCCCTCAAGCCGGACGGCCGGCGCATTTTTGTGTCTTACCTGGCTTAATTATATCAAGGTCGCAACTTTTTTTAAATGATAGGACAGGAAAAATTTACTAGAATAGGGTATGTAAAGGTCAGACAGAAGAAAAATACAGACCAGAGGGAAAAACGCAGGCCGAAACAGACAGTCGGGCGCAGATAACGTCCCGTGAAAATAATCAGAATCAGACAGAGAGGAAGTGTTCAGAGCGATGTTTACATTATCAGATGAGTCGAGAAAATGGCCGGTCAGAGTCTGGCTTGAGAAAAAAGAAGATATTGAGGAGAGCTGCCTTATCCAGGCATATCACCTGGCTGAGCTTCCCTTTCTTCATAAATGGGTGTGTCTGATGCCGGATACCCACACAGGAAAGGGGATGCCCATCGGAGGAGTGATAGCGGCGAAAAACGTGCTGATACCCAATGCAGTAGGCGTGGACATCGGCTGTGGAATGGCATGGACGGGGACGAATGTAAAGGCAGAGGAGCTTCGCGGTATATTGACTGGAAACGGGAACCTGCTCCAGGGGATAGTCGGAGATATCCTGAGAAATATCCCGACAGGCTTTGCCCACCACAAGATACAGATGCCCTCTTACACCCTTGACCGGGCCTTTGAGGAGTTTGACAAGTACGAGGAGGACGGGGAGCTTTTAGGCCAGCTGGACGCGGGATATTTCCAGATAGGAACTCTGGGAGGCGGAAATCATTTCATTGAGCTTCAGGAGGATGAGGAGGGGTATTTAAGCGTCATGATTCACTCCGGAAGCCGACACTTCGGAAAGGCCGTCTGCGACTATTTTCACCAGAAGGCCAGGGAGCTGAATGCCAGATGGTACAGCCAGGTTCCCGATGAATACCGGCTTGCCTTCCTTCCTCTGGACAGCAGGGAGGGAAGGCAGTATCTGAACTGGATGCAGCTTTCCATGGATTTTGCCATGGAGAACCGGGCGAAGATGATGCTTGCCGTCAAGGCTATTCTGGAAAAGTGGATCGGAAAGTATACGGATCTCCATTTGGCCTTTACAGAGGAGATCAACTGCCATCACAATTATGCGGCTCTTGAGAACCACTATGGAGAGAATGTCTGGGTACACAGAAAAGGCGCAACAAGGGCCAGGGAGGGAGAGCTTGCGGTGATTCCCGGAGCCATGGGCTCCTGCAGCTACATTGTGCGCGGCAAAGGAAACCCGGAATCCTTCTGCTCCTCCTCCCACGGAGCCGGGCGCAGATATTCCAGAAAAGGAGCTATGAGCGCCTTTTCCTGCGAGGAGGTTATAAAGGACCTGAGAGAAAAGCAGGTCATTCTCGGCAAGCGCAATAAATCCGATGTGGCGGAGGAGAGCCGCTTTGCCTACAAAGACATTGACGAGGTAATGAAAAACCAGAGTGATCTGGTGGAGCCGGTGAAAAAACTTCACACCGTTGGTGTGGTCAAGGGTTGATTCCCCCGGGCCTTCCGGCAGGAAAGCCCTTTCAGGCAGCAGGTTTGGGATGGATTTTATGCCTCCCGCCTGGGCGGTGCAGGAAAATAGAGAGCCTGCATTCCGGGGAACAGAAACCTTCATATATATCGATTTTTCGCGGGTTCGAATCCCGCCGGATACCGAGAGGATCTGTAGCTAAGTGGTATAGCAGTCGACCGATTTTCTGCTGTCAGGCAGAGCTCTGTGTTTGCGGGAGAGGATGCCGCCCTAAAGGGTATCTGAAGGAAAGCGGGTCTGTCCTCTGACCGGCGGGGAAGAGGACGGAACTTGAAGCTTTCCCGTCTTACTGCAGCCTGCGCCTTCCGGGATACCGGAGAGGGAGGGCAGAAAAGGAGACCGGAAAACGGGGGGAACCGGAAAGAATCCGATTTCTTCCGGATTCCAGGCCCCGGTTCTGCCGGAAGGCTTCTGAACGGAAGGCCCCTGCAGGGAGATGGAAAAAACAGAAAAAGACAGGAGGGTAAACCATGAAAACAGTTATCGCAGATCAGTCCTGTGGATTTTTAATAGATAATGGGAGATTCGTCAGATTTCTGTCTCCCGGTACCTACCGTTTCCCGTTCTGGAAGCCGTATGCGGTGAAAAAGGCAGCCATGAAAGGCAGGTTTGCCGATCAGGGGATTCCCATGGAGATTCTTTTAAAGGATAAGGAATTTGCAGAGCGTATTCTGTACGTTCAAATTCCGGACGGGAGCATAGGCTTTCACAGCGTAAACGGAAATTTCTCCCAGGTGCTTCCGGCGGGAGAGTACTATTTCTGGAATGTCTATGAGAAGAACGAGGTCCGCATTGTGGATCTGACTAAACCGGAGATAGAGGGGGAGCTTCCGGTCTACCTGATTGAACAGGTTCCGGCGGCCATGTACAGAAAAATTACCGTCGGAGAGGGGGAGGCAGGGCTTCTCTACTTTGACGGAAAGTATGAGAGAACGCTTCCCTGCGGCATCTGGTACTATTGGAATTACGGCACAAAGGTCTCCTGTGTCCTGGTGGACCTGAAAATGCAGCGCCTGGAAATTTCCGGGCAGGAGATTCTGACAGCGGACAAGGTGGGAGTAAGGCTCAATATTCTCTGCCAGTACCGTGTCTCTGACCCGGCAGAGCTGGTGAAAAAGACGAAAAATATCGCGGAGCAGATATACAGCGCAGGGCAGCTGGCTGCACGGGAGTATGTGGGAAAGCTAACCCTCGATGAACTCCTGAATCAGAAGGAGGAGATTGGCAGAAAGCTGGAAGAGAAGATGAAGGAGATCCAGTCACAGTATCCGGTGGAGATCGGAGCTGTGGGAATCAAGGACATCATCCTGCCGGGAGAGATCCGCGCCATCATGAATACCGTTCTGGTGGCAGAGAAGCAGGCCCAGGCCAATGTGATTACCCGCCGCGAGGAGGTGGCTTCTACCAGAAGCCTTCTGAACACGGCAAGGCTCATGGAGGAAAACCAGATTCTCTATCGCCTCAAGGAGATGGAATACCTGGAGCGAATCTGCGAGAAGGTGGGAAGCATTTCCCTGTCAGGCACAGCCGGAATACTGGAGCAGCTGGCTGCTCTGACAGAGGGGCGAAAGACTTGAAAAGTTCATTTCTGCACTTGACAAACAGGAGAGCAGTGCTTAGAATATAAACCAGTATATAAAAAGGCAGTGAAGGTGCAAGTAGACCCTTATTTTCCGTCCAGAGAGAGGAGGCCGCCGGCTGAGAGCCTCTTCGGTTCAGATAGGGTGTCGAAATTCCCGCCGGAGCCGCGCAGCTGAACGAGAGCTGTTCCTTTGCAGCATCTATTAGGCGGCGACGTCCCGTACACGTTACGTATAAGATAAGAGCCTGGGCTGTGAAAAGCCGGAGGCCGGCAGGAACCGGCACCGTTTTCACGGATACAGGAATCAGGGTGGTACCGCGGTCTGAACCGTCCCTTCGTGTCTGAAGGGGCGGTTTTTTTGTTTTATTTTTAAGAAATCCCGGGAATTTCAGGTAAAACAAAACTTTTCTGCCGCTCATCAATCAGCCACGGTTAAAAGCAAAATTTAAGTCTATTTCAGAAGGAGAAATTATGAGAGAGCAGTTAGAGAAGATCAAGGCAGAAGCCCTTGCGAAGATCGAAGCTTCCGACGCGCTGGAAAAGTTAAATGACATCCGCGTTGCATACCTCGGAAAAAAGGGCGAACTGACAAGCGTGTTAAAAAGCATGAAGGATGTAGCTCCGGAAGAGCGCCCGAAGGTTGGACAGATGGTAAATGACGCCAGGGCTTTAATTGAGGAGAAGTTAGAGGAGACAAAGAAAAAGCTGGCCCGCATTGCCCGCGAGGAGCAGATGAAGAAGGAAGTTATCGATGTAACCCTTCCGGCGAAGAAAAATAATGTAGGACACAGCCATCCCAACACCATTGCCCTTGAAGAAGTGGAGCGCATTTTCATCGGCATGGGCTATGAGGTTGTGGAAGGTCCGGAGGTGGAGTACGACAAGTACAACTTTGAGAAGTTAAACATCCCTAAGGGGCATCCGGCAAGGGATGAGCAGGATACCTTCTACATCAATGACTCTGTGGTGCTCAGGAGCCAGACCTCCCCGGTACAGGTGCGGGTTATGGAAACGAAGAAGCCCCCTATCCGCATGATCGCCCCGGGACGTGTGTTCCGCTCCGACGAGGTGGATGCAACCCACTCCCCGTCCTTCCACCAGATCGAGGGACTTGTCATTGACAAGAACATTACATTTGCAGACCTTAAGGGAACCCTGGCCGAGTTCGCCAGAGAGCTGTTCGGGGAAGAGACAAAGGTAAAATTCCGCCCCCACCACTTCCCGTTCACAGAGCCCAGCGCTGAGGTGGATGTAAGCTGCTTCAAGTGCGGCGGAAAGGGCTGCCGTTTCTGCAAGGGATCCGGCTGGATTGAGATTCTGGGATGCGGCATGGTGCACCCCCATGTACTTGAGATGTGCGGCATTGATCCGGAGGAGTATTCCGGCTTCGCCTTCGGCGTGGGCCTTGAGAGAATTGCCCTGTTAAAATATGAGATCGACGATATGCGTCTCCTGTACGAGAATGACGTGCGTTTCTTAAAGCAGTTTTAGGAAACCCGGGAACAGAGACAGGATACGAAGTTCTGAATCAAGCACTGACGAAAATCATGGATTAGATTGCAAGGAGAATCAAAATGAACACAGCATTATCATGGATAAAAGCATATGTTCCGGATCTCGATGTCACAGCGCAGGAATATACAGACGCCATGACACTGACAGGAACGAAGGTAGAGGGATATGAGTGCCTGGATAAAAACCTGGACAAGATTGTTGTAGGCCAGATCACAGAGATTGAGCGCCATCCGGACGCTGACAAGCTGGTTGTATGTCAGGTGGATCTGGGCGGTACTTCCACCCAGATCGTGACGGGCGCTCCGAATGTAAAGGTGGGCCAGAAGGTTCCGGTTGTTCTCGACGGCGGAAGGGTGGCCGGCGATCACGATGGAGGCCGTCCGGAAGGCGGAATCAGGATCAAAAAGGGCAAGCTGCGTGGAGTGGAATCAAACGGAATGATGTGCTCCATCGAGGAGCTTGGCTCCAGCCGTGAGATGTACCCGGAAGCTCCTGAACAGGGAATCTATATTTTCCCGGAGGACACAGAGGTGGGAAGCGACGCCATCGAGGCCCTGGGCCTTCGCGACGTGGTATTCGAGTATGAGATCACATCAAACCGCGTGGACTGCTACAGCGTCATCGGTATTGCCAGAGAGGCAGCGGCTACCTTCGGAAAGACCTTCTGCGAGCCGGAGATCAAAAAGACAGGAAACGGCGAAGACATTCACGACTTCCTGAAGGTGAGAGTGGAGAACACAGAACTCTGCCCCCGCTACTGTGCCAGAATGGTGAAAAACATTAAGCTGGGGCCGTCCCCTGACTGGATGCGCCGCCGCCTGGCAGCCAGCGGCATCCGCCCCATCAACAATATCGTAGACATTACCAACTATGTGATGGAAGAGTACGGACAGCCGATGCACGCTTACGACTACGATCAGATCGCCGGTCAGCAGATCGTTGTAAAGTGTGCGCAGGACGGGGAAGTATTTGAGACCCTGGACGGCCAGGAGAGAAAGCTGGACAGCCAGATTCTCATGATCAACGACGGAGAGAAGGCTGTCGGAATTGCCGGAATCATGGGAGGAGAAAATTCCAAGATTACAGACAACGTGAAGACCATGGTATTCGAGGCCGCATGCTTTGACGGAACGAATATCCGCCTTTCCGCCAAGAGAGTGGGCTTAAGGACAGATGCTTCCGGAAAATTCGAGAAGGGCCTTGATCCGAATACGGCAGAGCTGGCCATCAACCGCGCCTGCCAGTTAATTGAGGAGCTGGGAGCCGGAGAGGTAGTCGGCGGCATGATCGACGTTTATCCGGTAAAGAGAGAGGGAAACCGCGTTCCCTTTGAGCCGGAGAAGATTAACCGCCTTCTGGGAACAAATATCGACAGGGCGGATATGATTTCTTACTTAAAGAGCGTGGAGCTGGAGTACGATGCAGCCACAGAGGAGATTGTAGTTCCAAGCTGGCGCCAGGATGTCCACAGGATGGCAGATGTGGCCGAGGAGGTGGCCCGCTTCTATGGCTACGACGTGATTCCGACAGCCCTTCCCACCGGCGAGGCCACAGCAGGAAAGCTGTCCTTCAAGCTGAGAGTGGAGGAGGTTGCCAGAAGGATTGCCGAGTTCTGCGGCTTCTCCCAGAGCATGACCTACTCCTTTGAGAGCCCGAAGGTATTTGACAGGCTTCTGATTCCGGAGGACAGCACGCTCCGCAGGGTTGTCACCATCTCGAATCCTCTGGGCGAGGACTTCAGCATCATGAGAACCACTCCGTTAAATGGTATGCTGACCTCCCTGTCCACCAACTACAACCGCCGGAATAAGGATGTAAAGCTCTATGAGCTTGCCACCATCTACCTGCCGGCAGAGGACAGCGTAAGCAAAGAGTACCTTGAGCAGACAGGGCTTCCCATGCTTCCGGACGAGCGCCAGCAGTTTACTCTGGGCATGTACGGGGAGGGAGACTTCTTCACCATGAAGGGTGTTGTGGAAGAATTCCTGGAAAAGATCGGCTTAAATAAGAAGCCCCGCTACAACCCTGAGGCAGGAAAGAGCTTCCTCCATCCGGGACGTCAGGCGGAGATCTCCTACGGTGACACGGTAATCGGCTACATGGGAGAGATTCATCCGGATGTGGCAGACAATTATAAGATCGGCGAGAAGGCCTATGTGGCAGTCCTGGATATGCCGAATCTGATTCCTCTTGCAACCTTTGACCACAAGTACGAGGGAATCGCCAAGTATCCGTCTGTTACAAGAGACATCAGCATGGTAATGAAAAAAGAGGTGCTGGCAGGACAGATCGAGGAGATCATCGAGCAGAGAGGCGGAAAGATCCTGGAAAGCTACAAGCTCTTCGACGTTTACGAGGGCAGCCAGATCACGGCAGGCTACAAGTCTGTGGCCTACTCCATCACCTTCCGCTCCAAGGATCACACATTGGAGGAGAAGGAAGTGGCTTCTGCCATGCAGAAAATTTTAAACGGACTTCAGGGGCTGGGAATTGAGCTGAGAAGCTGATAGAACGAAAAAGAAGGATTCCGCAGAGGGAGAAAACTCTGCAGGATCCTTCTTTTTTCTGCCATTCAGCTGCGGCAGGCGCGGTCTCCTTTAGGAAAATATTTCAGAATATGTTAAGAAAAAAGAAAACAATACAGAAAATATCCGTGATACAATACATCTATATGCGGAGGGAGGAACAGGATATGAAATATGAGATTCACGGAGAGACGCTGCCGGCAGTAGTATGCGAGCTGGAAAAAGGCGAAGCTATGATTACAGAGAAGGGGGCGATGGCCTGGATGAGCCCCAACATGCAGATGGAGACGAACGCCGGCGGAATCGGGAAGGCCTTCGGGCGGCTGTTTTCGGGGGAGTCCATGTTCCGGAATACCTATACGGCCAAGGGCGGTCCGGGGATGATCGCGTTTGCATCCAGCTTTCCGGGTTCTATCAGAGCCTTCGAAGTCGGGCCCGGGCAGGAGTATATTTTTCAGAAAAGCGCGTTTCTGGCTTCTGAGGCAGGGGTGGATCTGTCTGTCTACTTTCACAAGAAGCTGGGGTCAGGTCTGTTCGGCGGTGAAGGCTTTATTATGCAGAAACTCTCGGGAAGAGGCATCGTGTTCGCTGAATTCGACGGCCACATTATGGAGTATGATCTGGAAGCCGGCCAGCAGATGGTGATAGACACAGGATACCTGGCGGCTATGACGGCAGGATGCCAGATGGAAATTCAGTCAGTGCCGGGAGTGAAAAACATGCTGTTTGGCGGCGAGGGACTGTTTAATACCATCGTCACAGGACCAGGCCATATCTGGCTTCAGACCATGCCGATTTCCAGTGTGGCAGGCGCGCTCCTCCCCTATTTTCCAAGCAGCGGGAAATAGCAAAAGCAGGGAAGATGGCAGAAATCAGTGAAAAACAGCTTGTTTTTCCATGTAAAGTGTGATACTATACTCTTGTTTGACTATAGGAGGTGCAAAAGATGTTACGAGGGATTCTTACCTTTGTATTTGTTGCTATATGTGTATTTTTGACAATTGTAGTATTACTTCAGGAGGGAAAGTCAGCGGGCCTGTCCGGCACCATTAACGGTATGGCTGACAGCTACTGGGGGAGAAACAAGAGCCGTTCCATGGAGGGTAAGCTCGAGAAGCTCACAAAGTATGGTGCGATTCTCTGGCTGATTCTGGCGCTTGTGCTGAACCTTAAGATACTTTAATTAAGATACTCTAATTGATTCAGAAAGACACTCTTGGCAGCAGGGGTGTCTTTTTTGTCTTTGCGGAAATTTCTGCAGGCTTTCCGCGAAGACGGAGTGGATTCACATGCACACAGGGCGGCGCGTCTTATTTCAGGAAAAGTGGGAATAATAAGCGTGTCCTCCGGCGGGGCCAATTAAGAGGCGGCTTCGCCGGTGAAAAAATCAAAAAAGAGTAAAATTTGAAAAAGTGACTGGAGAACAGGCGTGAAAAAAGAGAATAAAAAACATAAAAAATCAAAGCGCAGCTTTCAACCAGAAAAGCTGCAAAAGAACAGGGGCAGGAGCAGAGCCGACAGCATTCTGGAGGCAGCAGAGGAGAGCCCGGAGGCCGAGCAGGCAAAAGCAGGTGAGGTAGAGCTGTTTGAACAGCGAAAAGCCATGCTGGTGTCCCTGATGAATGAGACGGCGTACGTTCCGATGAAGCTTAAGGAGCTGGCCATCCTGCTGAACGTCCCCAAGGAGCAGCGGGAGGAGCTGAAAGCAGTGCTGAACGCTCTGCTGTCTGAGGGGAAGATCAGCATTTCCAAAAAAGGAAAATTCGGAAAGGCGGAGGCTTTTGCCCTGACAGGGATCTTCTCCGGCCATCCGAGGGGCTTTGGCTTTGTCACAGCTGAGGGGCAGGAGGAGGATATCTTCATCCCTGCAGACAGAACAAACGGAGCCCTTCACGGGGACCGGGTTCAGATTGTCATCGACGCAGAGGAAAAAGGGCGCCGGGCAGAAGGCACTGTGGTGAAAATCCTGGAGCATGCCAATGAAACTCTGATAGGAACCTACGAAAAGAGCAGGGGATACGGTTTCGTGATCCCGGACAATCAGAAAATAGCAAAAGATATTTTTATTCCCCAGGGATGCGACCAGGGGGCAGTAAGCGGCCACAAGGTCATGGTGAAAATTAAGGACTTCGGGGAGAAAAAGGGAAGGAAGCCTGAGGGAGTCATCACGGAGATCCTGGGACATATCAATGATCCGGGGGTGGACATTCTGTCTGTTGTCCGGGCATATGGGCTTCCCGAGGAATTTCCCAGGGCGGTGATGGAGGAGATAAAAAGTATCCCGGAAAAGGCAGACAGCAGCGACATAGGGGGACGAAAGGATCTGAGAGGCGTTCTGACCGTCACCATAGACGGCGAGGAGGCTAAGGACCTGGACGATGCCATCAGCATTGAGCGGGCCGGCGACGGATACCGGCTGGGCGTCCACATCGCTGATGTAAGCCACTATGTGAGGGAATACACGGCTCTGGACGCGGAGGCCCTGAGGCGATCCACCAGCGTTTACCTGGTGGATCGGGTGATCCCCATGCTTCCTCACAGACTTTCAAACGGGATCTGCTCCTTAAACGAGGGGGAGGATCGGCTGACGTTAAGCTGTCTGATGGACATCGACAGCCAGGGAAACGTGGTGGGCCACGAGATTGCGGAGACCGTGATCCGGTCTGACCGGAGGATGACCTACACGGCAGTCAATGCCATTGTCACGGAACACGATCCGGAGGTGACGGCCAGATATGCAGAGCTTGCCGACATGTTCCTCCTGATGAAGGAGCTTGCCGACATTCTGCGGAAAAAGCGTCATGCCAGAGGTTCCATTGACTTTGATTTCCCGGAGAGCAAAATTGTGCTGGATGAGAAGGGAAGGCCCATTGAGATAAAGCCCTACGAGCGCAATGCCGCCACCCGGATCATCGAGGACTTCATGCTTCTGGCCAACGAGACAGTGGCGGAGGATTATTTCTGGCAGGAGGTGCCCTTCCTCTACCGGACCCACGAGAAGCCGGATGAGGACAGGATGAAGCGCCTTGGAACCTTCATCAACAACTTTGGCTACACTCTCCGGATGCCGGGCGGCGAGGTTCACCCGAAAGAGCTGCAAAAGCTCCTGGATAAGGTGGAGGGAACGCCCGAGGAGGCTCTGATCAGCCGGCTGACGCTCCGCTCCATGAAGCAGGCAAAATATACTACAGCAAATACAGGACATTTCGGGCTTTCAGCCCGCTATTATACGCACTTTACATCTCCTATCAGGAGATACCCGGATCTGCAGATTCATCGGATCATCAAAGAATCTCTTCACGGCGGTCTGACAGGGAAACGAGTTTCCCACTATGAGAGAATTCTGCCGCAGGTGGCAGTGCAGACCTCAGCTCTGGAGAGAAGAGCCGATGAGGCAGAGAGGGAGACCGATAAGCTGAAAAAGGTTCAGTACATGGAACAGTTTATCGGACAGGAATTTGAGGGCGTTATTTCCGGCGTCACGAACTGGGGCTTCTACGTGGAGCTTCCGAACACAGTGGAGGGACTCGTCCATATCAATGAGCTCAGGGACGATTACTATGTGTTCAGCGAAGAGCGGTACGAGCTGACAGGGGAGATGACGGGAAAGACGTATAAATTAGGTGAGGTCATCCGGGTGCAGGTGACAGGCTGCGACCGGTTTGCAAAAACCATCGACTTTATTCCGGCAAGGCAGTTTTAGAAAACGGGAGCGTGGGGAAAGAACGGACCGGCTTTCGGAATAAAACATGAGGAGGAACACATGGGAACAAATAATTTTAAGCTGGTGGTCAATAATAAAAAGGCCTATCACGATTACTTTATTGATGACAAATATGAGACGGGAATTGAGCTTTACGGCACAGAGGTAAAATCCATCCGCATGGGAAAATGCAGCATTAAGGAGGCCTTTGTGCGGATTGAAAACGGCCAGGTCTATGTGTACGGCATGCATATCAGTCCCTATGAAAAGGGGAATATTTTCAACAGAGATCCCCTCAGGCAGAGAAAGCTTCTGATGCACAGAAAGGAGATCGACCGTCTTGTATCAAAGATCAAGGAGAAGGGCTTTACCCTTGTGCCCCTCCAGGTCTACCTGAAGGGAAGTCTTGTGAAGGTAGAGATAGGACTTGCCAGGGGTAAAAAACTCTATGATAAACGGGAGGATCTTGCCAAGAAAGATGCCAGACGTGAGATGGAAAGAGGCTTTAAGGCAAAACAGTATTAAGCCAGGGTTAATGTCATAACGCCGGTGCCGGGGCAGGCTTCAGCAGACAGGCGGCCAGCTCCCGGTCACTTTGGCACAGTGCTTTCAGCAGTTCTCTTTCCTGAAAACGTTTGAATTGTGCAGAAAAAAGAGGAAATATACCGATATTTGGACATTCAAATCGGTTGACAGTTGGGAGAATCGGTGATAAAATCTATAGGACAATTTGTAAGGGCCAGTACCGGTTTCGACAGGGGCTATGCAGCTGGTGAAGCTATCCGCATGCGATGCGTTAAATGGCAAAATTAAAATTAAACGCTAACGATAGAAAATTAGCACTTGCTGCTTAATTGCAGCAGTTGTCAGCCTTAGGGCACTCACACCTTAAGAATCTGGCATCGACTATGTGAGAAACGATGGCGGGAGGGCGCCGGACCGCCAGGCGTATCAGGTGCTACTGAAGTTCTGAGGATGTTCGTTTCCGCAGGATGGAGGGAATGAAAAAGAACGGACTATGATAGTAGAAGAACAGGGAATTGGTTCTTGGACACGGGTTCGACTCCCGTCTGGTCCATCCATGAAAAACCCTTGTAAATATTGGATTTTTCCTTTATTTACAAGGGTTTTCGCTTGTTTTGAGCGTAACCATACTGCGATTGGAAAACAATCAGGAAAGACAGTCATAAGGAGAAGAAAAGATGGAGCGGACGGCGGAAAACGATTTTTCAAAGGGGAGCGTTGTCAAAAATATTTTAGGTCTGGCAGTTCCCATGACACTGGCCCAGCTGATCAATGTCCTCTACAATATTGTGGACAGGATTTATATAGGAAGGATACCGGAACATGCCACTCTCTCTCTGACCGGAATCGGGCTGTCCCTGCCCATGATCACCATGGTAATCGCCTTTGCCAATCTGTTCGGAATGGGAGGCGCCCCTCTGTGTTCCATTGAGAGGGGGAGGGGAAACCTGGAAGAGGCAGAGAAGATTATGGGGAATTCCTTTACCATGCTGGTGGTTTTCGGGGTTTTTCTCACTATGCTTGGCCTGCTCTTTAAGAAGCCCCTTCTCTATGCCTTTGGGGCCAGCGATTCTACATATCCCTTTGCCGACGCCTACATCACTATCTACCTTCTGGGAAGCATATTTGTCATGGTAGGGCTTGGAATGAACAGCTTCATTAATTCCCAGGGATTTGGAAAGGTGGGGATGTGCACCGTCCTTCTGGGGGCGGTGGCCAACATCATCCTGGATCCGATTTTCATTTTCGGCCTTGGCATGGGAGTCCGGGGGGCTGCCCTGGCGACGATTATCTCCCAGTTTTTTTCCGCTGTCTGGATTGTGCGTTTCCTGACAGGAAAAAGAACCATACTGCGCCTCCGGCTGTCCTGCCTGCGTCCGCAGTGGAAGAGAATCCGGGCCATTGTGGGACTGGGAATGAGCGGTTTTACCATGGCAATCACCAACTGTACCGTGCAGATCGTGTGCAATGCGACGCTTCAGACATTCGGAGGGGATCTCTATGTGGGCGTTATGACAGTCATCAACTCCCTGCGGGAGGTGGCGTCCATGCCGGTGCAGGGCGTCACAAACAGCGCCCAGCCGGTTATGGGCTTCAACTATGGGGCTAAGGAGTATGGACGGGTGAAAAAGGCGATCGTGTTCACCTCCCTGTTCTCCATAGCCTATACCACGCTGGCATGGGCATTTCTCCACGGATTTCCGGAGTTCTTCATCAGGATTTTCAACCAGGATCAGGCCCTTATCGAGGCGGGAGTTCCGGCGCTTCGCCTGTATTTCTTCGGGTTTTTCATGATGTCTCTGCAGTTTGCGGGGCAGGCTGTTTTTGTGGCGCTCGGAATGTCAAGGCAGGCCATTTTCTTCTCTATTTTCCGCAAGGTAGTGATTGTAGTGCCGCTTACGCTGCTGCTGCCGTCTGTGTCCGGGATGGGGACGAACGGCGTGTTTCTGGCAGAGCCGATCTCGAACTTTATCGGCGGGGCTGCGTGCTTCGGAACCATGCTTCTTCTTGTATGGACAGAGCTGACAAGGCGGGAGCGAGCTAAAACAGTATAACCGCCGGTTATACTGTTATTCGATTTGCGAAAAAAGACAGTATATTATTGACAATTTAAGTGCCTTAGCCGATAATGTTTATAACACAATCAGACGGAACGCAGATTTGTGAATCTGCGGTTAGAGAAAGGAAGCGAGGGCCCATGTACAATATAAGAATTGAGAAAACGACCGCGCCGAAGCAGAAGCCGGCAGCAGATGATCCATTAAAATTTGGGACCATTTTTACTGATCACATGTTTGTATGCGACTATATTGAGGGACAGGGATGGGTAGATCCCAGGGTTGTGCCCTACCAGCCGCTCTCTCTGGATCCATCCTGTATGGTATTCCATTACGGACAGGAGATGTTCGAGGGACTGAAAGCATACAAGAGCGAGGACGGAAGGACGCTTTTATTCCGCCCTGACAAGAACTGGGAGAGGGCCTGCAACAGCAATAAGCGTCTCTGTATGCCGGAGATTCCGAGGGAGCTGTTTCTGGAGGGGTTAAAGGAGGTAGTCAAGATCGACCGTGACTGGATTCCCACAAAGCCGGGAACCTCTCTCTACATCAGACCGTTTATGTTTGCAACGGATCCGTTCCTCGGAGTGCGGCCGTCAGATACCTATAAATTCCTGATTATTCTCTCTCCGGTGGGCGCCTACTATGAGAGCGGCCTGGATCCGGTGAAGATCTGGATTGAGGACGAGTATGTGAGAGCCGTGAAGGGCGGAATCGGAGAGGCTAAGACGGGAGGAAACTATGTGGCATCCCTGGCAGCTCAGGTGAAGGCCCACGACGAGGGCTATGCCCAGGTTCTCTGGCTGGACGGCATAGAGAGAAAGTATATTGAGGAAGTCGGCGCCATGAATATCTTCTTTAAGATTAACGGCACAGTGGTAACGCCCAAGTTAAACGGAAGCATTCTTCCGGGAATCACCAGGAGATCCGCCATCGAGCTGTGCGAGAAGTGGGGCGTTCCGGTGGAGGAGCGCAGAATTTCCGTGGAGGAGATTGTGGAGGCAGCCAGGACGGGAGCCATGGAGGAATGCTTTGGAACCGGAACAGCAGCAGTTGTATCGCCGGTGGGAGAGCTCCGCTATGAGAATGAGAAGATGGTGATAACGGGAGGCAAGATTGGCCCTCTGACCCAGAAAATCTACGATACCATTACAGGCATCCAGTTAGGCAAGCTGGAAGGCCCGGAGGGATGGAGCGTAGAGATTAAGTAGAGTTAAAAAAGCAGAGAAAAGAAAATCTGTTCTCTGCACTTGACAAAACACAAACCGATGATATAATCAAGAAAGAAACAGAAGCATTTTACAGAGAAACACGTTGAGAAGAAGAGTAGGGCAAGGGAGCTGTCCAGAGAGAGGCGCATATGGTGGAAGCGCTTTACAGGGAGTTTGTCTGAAAACCATCTTTGAGTGTCCCTTAATCGGGAACGGTGATTCCGTTATCATCACAAACGAGAGGCATAAGGCAGAACTGCTTTATGCAAGGAGGGTGGAACCGCGAGTATATCGTCCCTTGCCGTGCGCGCAGCGCATGGCAGGGGGTTTTTTATTTAACAGGAAACTTCGTTCCCTGTTAAATAAAAACGCTCCGTGGAGATCGCACTGCGGCGGAAAGGAAAATGTCGCTTTCGCGACCCGCCGCAGGCGGAGAATCCTGCAAAGCAGGATTCTTTCTTATGCTTCTGTGCCTGCATGCCGGCTTCTTAGGCACGGCAGACAGGGAAAAAACAAGAAATGGCAAAAGGAGATACAGAGATGAAGATTACATTAAAAGACGGCTCTGTGAAGGAGTACGCATCTGCAATGTCTGTCCTGGACATTGCAAAGGATCTGAGCGAGGGGCTTGCGAGAGCTGCCTGTGCAGGAGAGATGGATGGAGAGGTTGTGGACTTAAGAACGGTGATCGATAAGGACTGCCAGCTCAATATCCTGACAGCCAGAGATGAGAAGGGACTTGCCGCTCTGCGCCACACAGCCAGCCACGTGATGGCTCAGGCTGTCAAGAGATTATATCCGGATACGAAGCTGGCCATCGGGCCTTCGATTGCAGACGGATTTTACTACGATGTGGATCCGGCCAGCCCCATGACGGCAGAGGACATGGCAAAGATTGAGGCTGAGATGAAAAAGATTGTGAAGGAAAATCTTCCTATCGAGCGCTTCACCCTTCCGAGGGAGGAGGCTATCGCCTTCATGAAGGAGAAGGAGGAGCCTTATAAGGTAGAACTGATTGAGGATCTGCCTGAGGGAGCAGAGATTAGCTTCTACCGCCAGGGAGAGTTTGTAGATCTGTGCGCAGGACCGCACCTTATGAGCACAAAGGATGTGGGAAAGGCATATAAGCTGCTGAACCTGGCAGGCGCATACTGGCGCGGAAGCGAGAAAAACAAGATGCTGACCCGTATCTACGCTACAGCCTTCTCTAAGAAGGAGGAGCTGGAGGCCTACATCACCATGATGGAGGAGGCCAAGAAGCGTGACCACAGAAAGCTGGGAAAAGAGCTGGGATTATTTATGATGCATGATGCAGGCCCTGGCTTCCCATTCTTCCTTCCCAAGGGAATGCAGCTTAAAAATACTCTGCTTGATTACTGGAGAGAGATTCACAAAAAGGCAGGATACGTGGAAATTTCCACTCCTATTATCTTAAACAGAAGTCTCTGGGAGACATCCGGCCACTGGGATCACTACAAGAACAATATGTACACAACGGTGATCGACGAGGAGGATTATGCGATTAAGCCGATGAACTGTCCGGGAGGCGTTCTCGTATATGCATCCGAGCCCAGATCCTACCGGGATCTGCCTCTGCGCATGGGAGAGCTGGGACTGGTTCACCGCCATGAGAAATCCGGACAGCTCCACGGCTTAATGCGCGTTCGCTGCTTCACACAGGACGATGCCCACATTTTCATGACTCCTGAGCAGATCAAGGACGAAATCAAGGGTGTTGCCACTCTGATCAACCAGGTTTACACTCTGTTTGGCTTCAAGTACCATGTAGAGCTCTCCACAAGACCGGAGGACAGCATGGGAAGCGACGAGGACTGGGAACTTGCAACAGAGGGACTCAGAAGCGCCCTCGATGAGCTGGGACTGCCCTACGTGGTAAATGAGGGGGACGGCGCATTCTACGGCCCGAAGATCGACTTCCACCTGGAGGACTGCATCGGAAGAACCTGGCAGTGCGGAACCATCCAGCTGGATTTCCAGCTTCCGCAGCGATTTGAGCTGGAGTACACAGGGGCAGACGGCGAGAAGCACAGACCGATCATGATCCACCGTGTTGTGTTCGGCTCCATTGAGCGCTTCATCGGAATTTTAATTGAGCATTTTGCAGGGGCATTCCCGACCTGGCTGGCTCCTGTACAGGTAAAAGTGCTTCCGATTTCCGACAAGTACGCAGACTATGCGGCCAAGGTTTATGAGTCCTTAAGCGAGGCTGGAATCCGCGCAGAGGTTGACACCCGCTCAGAGAAGATCGGCTATAAGATCCGCGAGGCTCAGACAAACAAGATTCCTTACATGCTGGTTGTAGGCCAGAAGGAGGAGGAAGAGGGAACCGTATCTGTGAGAAGCCGCTTTGCAGGCGATGAGGGAGCTTCTTCCTTAGAGAGCTTTATTGAAAAAATCCAGAAAGAAATCGCATCCAAAGAGATGAGAAAGATGGAAGAAAAGAAAAATTAAAAACTGCTGAAAGAACGGGATAATTCTGCCGGATTGTCACATAATAATCCTGAATCCGCAAAAGCCCTGGCATGGGCCGGGCGGAAACAGATAACGGCGTATTTCAATAATAAAATCGCCAGGATAAAGGAGGAATATGTGATGACCAGACTTGACTGTAACGTAACAGGATGTGTTCACAACGCAGAGAACTGCTGCTGCCGCGGCTCCATCACCGTAGATGGAAAGACCGCAATGGAGAAGTGCGATACCTGCTGTGCAAGCTTCGATGAAAAGAAGGGCGGAGTCTTTACAAACCTGTTCAAAACGCCGGAGAGCCAGCTGCAGGTGGCCTGCGAGGCAGAAAACTGCATTTACAATAAGGATAAGTTCTGTGTGGCAGAGCACATCGGAATTACAGGAGGCAATGCCACAGAGGCATACCAGACGGAATGTTCCAGCTTTAAGGCACGCTAAAATGGGCGGGGGAGCAGATTTGAGCTCCCCCGTTTGTCTGTATCTCAAGGGGAAAACCCCCTGCATGGCCGGAAGCTTGCGAGAGCCGTCCATGGGCCGGATGCGTGAAAAATGAAAGAATTGGGAGTGGGGATCCGGAACAGGAAAAAATATGCAGCAAACACAGAAAACCTATTGACAGAACGGAACGGCCATAGTATAATAGCAAAAGTTGTGAGAAACAACATCAGGAAAGCAGGTATCCGCCTCACCCTGGCACAGGGAAGTGACCAGTGGTTCATATGAGATAGCAAATAATCCTTTATTGGAGTTTTCTATAGTCTGTGAGCGGGTAGTCTGACTGCCCGCTTATTTTATATAACAGGAAACCTCGTTCCCTGTTATATAAAAACGCTCCGCAAGGATCGCGCTGCGGCAGAGAGGAAAATGCCGCTTTTGCGACCTGCCGCAGGCGGGGAATCCTGCGAAGCAGGATTCTTTCTTATTGATTCATTCATCATCACAGTATGGAGGTGTACGGCCATTAGCGATTTAATGATTAACGAACAGATTAGGGACAGAGAGGTTCGTTTGATTGGAGAACATGGAGAGCAGCTCGGCATCATGTCCGCAAAGGATGCTTACAAGCTGGCGAGAGAGGCAGAGCTTGATCTGGTAAAGATTGCTCCTACCGCAAAGCCGCCGGTATGCAAGATCATTGATTACGGCAAGTTCAGATACGAGCAGGCTCGCAAGGAAAAAGAAGCTAAAAAGAAACAGAAGGTTATCGAGGTGAAGGAAGTGCGCCTGTCACCTAATATTGATGACAACGATCTGAACACAAAGGTGAGCGCTGCCAGAAAGTTTATCGAGAAAGGCAATAAAGTCAAGATTACCCTTCGTTTCAGAGGCCGTGAGATGGCTCATATGTCAAAAACCAAGTACATCCTCGACGATTTTGCTGAGAAGCTGTCCGACATTGCCGTTGTCGACAAGCCTTCCAAGGTTGAGGGAAGAAGCATTGTGATGTTTTTAACTGCAAAACGTTAAAAATAGACCATTATCTAAGGAGGAAAATAACCATGCCTAAAATGAAAACAAGCAGAGCTGCTGCTAAGCGTTTTAAAACAACAGGAACAGGAAAGTTAGTAAGAAACAAGGCTTACAAATCCCATATCTTAACTAAGAAATCTACTAAGAGAAAAAGAAATCTTAGAAAAGACATCGTTACTGACGCTACAAACGCAAAAGTAATGAAGAAGATTTTACCATACTTATAAGATTGAGAGTTTAAGAAGGAGGAAATAACCGATGGCAAGAATCAAAGGCGGATTAAACGCTAAGAAAAAACATAACAGAGTGTTAAAGCTGGCTAAAGGCTACAGAGGCGCTCGTTCCAAACAGTATAGAATCGCAAAGCAGTCTGTAATGAGAGCATTAAAGAGCTCCTACGCAGGCCGCAAGGAGAGAAAGAGACAGTTCAGACAGCTCTGGATCGCACGTATCAACGCTGCTGCACGCATCAACGGCTTATCCTACAGCAAGTTCATGTACGGCTTAAAGCTGGCTGGCGTTGAGATGAACCGTAAGGTATTATCTGACATGGCTATCAGTGATGCAGAGGGCTTTGCAAAGTTAGCAGAGCTGGCTAAGTCCAAACTGGCTTAATTTTCAGTTTGCCTGACTTGGATTTTTACAATTCCTGAATTGGAATCATGGAGTGTCTGAGGACAGCAGGGCAGAGATCTGCCTTCTGTTTTCAGGCATTTTTTGTTCTGCAGGAGAGATCCTGCTGTTCTGGGGAGAATGGGAAGCAGAAAGACCCGGCGAGGAGGGACTTCGCGGGGAACTCCGCATATCGGCAGAAAATCAAGGAAAATCATAATAATTGAAAAAAATAAAAAAATTTGCAAAAAAAGCTTGCCAAACCCCGTCTGTTATGATATACTACAAAACGTCGAAAGGAAAGCGACAAAACAACTGGAAAAAAGACATGCGGGAGTGCTGGAATTGGCAGACAGGCTAGACTAAGGATCTAGTGGTTGTATGATCGTGTGGGTTCAAGTCCCATCTCCCGCATACGCAGAAGTGGCGGAATTGGCAGACGCGCACGGTTCAGGTCCGTGTGGTAGCGATACCGTGAGAGTTCGAGTCTCTTCTTCTGCACGATGGAAGCTCTGAGGTAATCAGAGCTTTTTTCCTTTACAAAAACAGAGTCTGGGAAAGGGGCGGATGAAACATGTTCGGAAAGACGGAGATCCTATATCAGGGAAGCGATATGGCCCAGTTTAACCAGATCCGCGCTGCGCTGGAGCAGGCAGGGATCCGGTATGACTGGGATGTAAACGACAGGCTGGCGCGATGGGCCTTCCCGGGCCGGGGAACGATTCGGTCCTGCATGGGAAGCGCCGGAGCAGGCAGCGGTCAGCCGAAGGAATACCGGATCAGAGTGAAGACAGGGGACTTTGATAAGGCTCAGTGGATCATACGCCGGCTGTAGCACGCTTTCAACGCATTTTCCTGTCCAAATCTTCGCATGGCTGAACTGAAACAAAAATTGTAAATTTTTGAAAAAAGTGCTTGCATTACCCATTCCCCTGTGCTATAATACCTTTCGTTGGAAACAACAAGACAAAATAAAAGACATGCGGGAGTGCTGGAATTGGCAGACAGGCTAGACTAAGGATCTAGTGGTTGTATGATCGTGTGGGTTCAAGTCCCATCTCCCGCATACGCAGAAGTGGCGGAATTGGCAGACGCGCACGGTTCAGGTCCGTGTGGTAGCGATACCGTGAGAGTTCGAGTCTCTTCTTCTGCATGATGAAAGCTCTGAGGTGCTCAGAGCTTTTTTCTTTATGTAACAGGAAACTTCGTTCTCTGTTATATAAAAACGCTCCGCGAGGATCGCGCTGCGCCGGATGAAAGGCCGGTCCGCACAAAATTTGATAGAACTGGAGAACAAGTATAGTAAAACAGGGCAATTTAGTATATAATACCCATTGTGGAAAATGCGGCCCGGCGAGGGCCCGTTCAGCCAGAATACGATACAAAGGAGGGCCACTATGCTGGAACTTAGAAACATTTCGTTTGAAGTCCAGGAGGAGAAGGAGCAGAGAGAAATCATACACAACCTGGATTTAACCATAGAGGACAATGAGTTTGTGGTAATTACCGGTCCCAACGGAGGCGGAAAATCCACCCTTGCAAAGATTATTGCCGGAATCAAGACGCCGACAGAGGGCTCCATTCTGTTCGACGGGCAGGATATTACGGATAAGAGCATAACGGACAGGGCAAACAAGGGTATCAGCTTTGCCTTTCAGCAGCCGGTGCGCTTTAAGGGGATTCAGGTCCTTGACTTAATCCGCCTGGCGGCCCACGACGACAGGATGTCAGTGGCTGACGCCTGCCGCTATCTCTCAGAGGTGGGGCTTTGCGCCAGGGATTATATCAACCGTGAGGTAAACGGCAGCCTCTCCGGCGGTGAGCTTAAGAGGATTGAGATTGCCACGGTTCTTGCGAGAGCGTCCAGGCTTTCTGTATTTGACGAGCCGGAGGCAGGGATTGACCTCTGGAGCTTCCAGAACCTGATCCAGGTATTTGAGCGCATGAGGGAGAGGACAAAGGGTTCTATCATCATTATTTCCCATCAGGAGAGAATCTTAAATATTGCAGACCGGATCGTGGTGATTGCGGACGGACGCATCACGAAGCAGGGAAAGAAGGAAGAAATCCTTCCGGAGATTTTAGGAACCGCGTCAGCAGTGGAGGCATGTGATTTTTACAGGAGGGAGCAGTAATGGACGAGATTCAGAAGACTCTGTTGGAGGAAGTGGCGGATCTTCACGGTATCCCTGCCGGAGCCTACAATATCCGCGCAAACGGCCAGACGGCTGAGAGAAATACGACGGCCAACATCGACATTGTGACAAAAGAGGACAAGTCAGGGATTGACATTTATATTAAGCCCGGTACGAAGAACGAGAGCGTACATATCCCTGTCGTTTTAAGCCAGAGCGGCCTGACAGAGACTGTGTACAATGATTTCTATATCGGAGACGGCGCCGACGTGACGATCGTGGCCGGCTGTGGGATTCACAACGGAGGAGACGCCTCCTCCCGCCATGACGGAATCCACCGCTTTTTTATCGGAAAGGGTGCGAAGATCCGCTATGTGGAGAAGCACTATGGAAGCGGCGACGGAAACGGAAAACGTATCATGAACCCTGTCACAGAGGTGACTATGGACGAGGGCAGCTATATGGAGATGGAAACCGTCCAGATTAAGGGCGTGGACTCCACGAAGAGAGAGACGAAAGCAGTTCTCGGCAGGGAGGCCAGGATTGTGATCAAGGAGAGACTGATGACCCACGGAAATCAGGATGCAGAGAGCCGCTTCCACGTAGACTTAAACGGAGAAGACTCCAGCGCCAACGTGATTTCACGCTCAGTTGCCAGGGATCACTCTCACCAGCTCTATATTTCCAATATCACAGGCAACAGCAGATGCAGCGGCCACACGGAGTGCGATGCGATTATCATGGACGAGGCCAGGATTCAGGCTGTTCCTGAGCTGACGGCCAACAATATTGATGCGGCCTTAATCCACGAGGCGGCTATCGGCAAGATAGCGGGGGAGCAGCTGATCAAGCTGATGACTCTGGGCCTGACGGAGGCAGAGGCAGAGGCCCAGATTGTAAACGGGTTCTTAAAATAGGGAAACAGCCGGGGACGCATGGAAAGGAGGAATGCCATGCGTCCTCTTTTTTCTGGCTGGATGCCACAGATTAAAAACGCTCAGAGGGGAAGGGAGGAAATGAGTGTGGGAAAGCAGGAGGATGAGGAGATTCTCGACACCGCCCTGTTGGCCGGACACATCCTGCTCGAAAATGGAGCGGAGATTTACCGTGTCGAGGAAACCATTGACAGAATTTGCGCCCATTACGGCGTCAGCTCGGAAAATGCCTTTGTGCTGAGCAATGGAATTTTCCTGACTGCAGGAAGCGCCAGAGAGAGCTTTTTCGCTAAGGTACAGCACATACCGGTGAGCGGCACACATCTGGACAAGGTGGCTGCAGTCAACCAGCTGTCGAGGGAGATTGTGGAGGGAAAACATTCCATCGAGGAGGCCAGACAGATCCTGGAGAACATACGGAGGATGCCCGGCAAGAAGAGGTGGATGCAGGTGGCTGCTTCGGGAGTGGGAAGCGCAGCCTTCTGCCTCCTGTTTGGGGGAACTGCAAGGGACAGTCTGGCAGCTCTTCTGGCTGGGCTCCTTCTCTACCTCTATGTGCTGTGGCTGGGCGCGCCCCATCTGTCGAAAATAGTGGGAAACATCGGAGGCGGAGCTCTGGTCACACTGGTGTGCAGTATTTTTTACCTGGCAGGGGCCGGGGAGAATCTGAACTATATGATGATTGGCTCAATTATGCCTCTGGTGCCGGGGGTGGCGTTTACCAACGCCATCCGGGATATAGCAGATGGGGACTACATATCTGGATCTGTCCGGATGCTGGACGCTCTTCTGGTCTTTTTCTGCATCGCCATCGGGGTGGGAATCGGTTTCTCCGCAGTGAGCATGGCCCCGGGGCCGTGGGGGGACCTTCTCAGGGTGACGGATCTGGCAGGAAGCTCCGGCCAGGTGGCTGAATTTCAGACGGCAGGCTCCCGGCTGCTTCTGATGGGAAAGGAAATTCTGTCAGCCGTTGTGGGAACAGTCAGCTTTTCTCTGCTTTTTGGAGTTCCCAGAGAGTACTATCCCTATTGCGGGCTCATCGGAGGGGCAGGATGGCTGGTATATTCCCTCACAGAGTTCATCCTTCCAGGCTCCGGTCCCTGTTTTGCGGCTACGGCAGTGGTGATCTTTCTGTCCAGAACGGCAGCAGTGCTGGAGCGGTGTCCTGCCACCATTTTTCTGATAGCAGGAATTTTTCCTTTAGTCCCTGGAGCGGGCGTTTACTGGACTGTGTACCACATTGTCATGGAGGAGCTTTTCATGGCAGTCCAGACCGGCTACTCAGCCATGAAATCGGCAGCTGCCATTGTGCTGGGTATTGTGTTTGTGTTTGAGCTGCCTCAGGGGCTGTTCATACGTCTGGCAGGCCATGGAAGGCGGACGGGGAAGGCAGAAAAGCCGCAGGGAAAGGGTACGCCATGACCCGGGCCATGAGCTCTGCCAGGCGCCTCATTTCCTTTTATGAATAAAAAGAGTCATTTTTCCGGACGTTTCCTCATAAATATAGATGTAATAGTATGGGAAGCGTGTGTCTATGAATGATCAGAAAATCGAGAATATTCTGAACCTGGCATTGGATGCCACGGAAAACGAGAGGGAGAGATCCGGACAGCTGGGTGTGGGTTTTAACCCGGTGGATAACAAATGGGAGCTGATTGTAAAGTACAATGGAAGCCTTGAGAAGGTGGCGGAGGCCCTGCCGGGGACTGAGGTCGAGGAATTTTCCAACGAGTACGCCATTCTGGTTGTGCCGGAGCCTCTGATCGATGCTCTGGCCTCCTTTTCTGAGATTGAGTACATAGAAAAACCGAAAAGTCTGAACTTTGCCGTGGTGCAGGCCAGAGCCGCTTCCTGCATTAACCCGGTGCAGACAGGTGCCAGGGGGCTGACAGGGAAGGGGACGATTGTGGCGATAATTGACTCCGGCATTGACTATTACCATGAGGATTTCAGAAACCAGGACGGTACCACAAGGATCCTGGAGATGTGGGATCAGAGTCTGGACCGCGTGTTCACGAGAGAGGAGATCAATGAGGCTCTGAGCCGGGGGAGCAGAAGCGGGGCTGAGGAGGTTGTGCCGTCCAGGGATCTGAGCGGACACGGGACGGCTGTGGCGGGGATTGCAGCCGGGAACGGCAGAGAGAGCGGAGGCAGAAACCGGGGAGTGGCCTATGAGAGTGATCTCCTGGTAGTGCGTCTTGGAACGCCAAGGGAAAATTCCTTTCCGCGAACCACGGAGCTTATGAAGGCTCTGGATTATGTGGTGAGAAGGGGCCTTTCCTACGGGGAACCGGTAGCAGTCAATCTGAGCTTTGGAAACTCCTATGGCTCCCATGACGGCACCAGCCTGCTGGAAACCTACATTGATGATATTTCTAACTATTGGAAAACAGTCATTGTGACAGGGACGGGAAATGAGGGCAGCAGCAGGGGACACACCTCCGGCCGTTTTTCCATGGGAAAGGACACGGAGATTGAGCTGTCTGTGGCCGACTACGAAACGGGATTCGGCGTCCAGCTGTGGAAGCTGTACTCAGATATTGTGGAGATTGCAATTATAAGTCCCGGAGGTCTCACAACCGGAGTGATCAGCGATAAGCTGGGGCCTCAGCGGATCCGGTTTGGAGAAACGACTGTGCTGCTCTACTACGGAAAGCCCAGCCCGTACAGCCAGGCACAGGAGATTTATCTGGATTTTATTCCGGACAGAGACTATGTGCAGAGTGGAATCTGGAAAATCCGCCTGACGCCCAGGAAGGTGGCGGTGGGACAGTATGATCTCTGGCTTCCGGGAGGAGGAGTGCTGAACCGCTCTACCCGGTTCCTGAAACCGGAGCCCAACACAACTCTGACGATTCCTTCTACCGCGTTCCGGGTGATCTCTGTAAGTGCTTACGATGATTCCTATCCTTCCTTCGCCGACTTTTCGGGAAGGGGATTTACCAGGCTGGACACCCGGGTTAAACCGGATCTGGCCGCTCCTGGCGTGGGAATCCTCGCTCCGCGGGCCGGAGGGGGCTATGAGGCGGTGACGGGAACCTCCTTCGCCGCCCCTTTTGTCAGCGGCAGTGCCGCCCTCCTGATGCAGTGGGGAATTGTGGAGAACAACGATCCCTTCCTCTACGGCGAAAAAATAAAGGCCTACCTGATCCGGGGGGCGAAGCCTCTTCCCGGGGAAAATGTCTATCCTAATGAGCGGCTGGGCTTTGGGATCCTCTGCCTGGAGGACAGTTTCCCACTCTGATTGGTAATAGAGATCATATGTGTATCATGCGAAGTGTGACAAATTTCATCAATAATTGTTAAAATTTTCAGAAATAAACACTGTTAAAACAGGTGAAAATATGATATAATGACATAATAATCGGGAAAGTTTGGAAATTATTGTCACGCTGGCTGGAACCAGAGCTGCCGGACGAACCTGTCTGCTGTTTTCCGGCCGCTGAAAGCTGGCAGCCGGCCAGCCTGAGAGGAACGAAGGATGTGATTGCATGAACATCAGAGAAACGACCGAACAGTGGGAAAGAGAATATTTAAGCCCCTATGCATCTTTAAGCAGGGATACGAAGGGCAGAGAGAGGCAGGAGCCTCTCTGCGACATAAGGCCTGAGTATCAGAGGGATCGGGATCGGATCCTCCACAGCAAGGCATTCCGCCGGATGAAGCACAAGACCCAGGTATTTCTGGATCCGGAGGGGGATCACTACAGAACCAGGCTTACTCATACGCTGGAGGTATCCCAGATTGCCCGGACCATAGCCAGGGCGCTGCGGCTTAATGAGTCTCTGACAGAGGCCATAGCCCTTGGCCACGATCTGGGACACACGCCCTTCGGGCATTCCGGGGAGGCGGTTTTAAACGGACTGGTTTCCGGAGGCTTCACCCATGCCAGTCAGGGACTGAGGGTGGTGGAGGTGCTGGAAAAGAAGGGAAAGGGACTGAACCTGACCTGGGAGGTCAGGGACGGGATACTGAACCACCGTACCTCCGGCAATCCGGCTACACTGGAGGGGCACATTGTCCGTCTTTCTGACAAGATAGCTTATATTAACCATGACATAGACGATGCTATCCGGGCCGGAATTTTTGTGGAGGAGGATCTGCCCCGGGAGTATACGGATATTTTGGGACACAGCGTGAGGGAGCGGCTGGATACCATGATCCACGACCTGATCGGTCAGAGCCTGGACAGGCCCAGGATTTCCATGTCTGCCGGGATGGAGGCTGCCATGCATAGCCTGCGGCGGTGGATGTTTGAGAATGTATACCGGGGGACAGCGGCCAAGGCAGAGGAGGGGAGAGCGCAGCAGCTCATCGTCTGTCTCTACGACTACTATATGAGAAGACCGGAGGAGCTGCCGGCAGAATACCTGGAGGGGATGGAAAAAAGAAAGGAAACGCTGGAACGAACCGTCTGTGACTACATAGCCGGTATGACGGACGTGTATGCCATTGAGCGGTTCAAGGAGCTGTTTGTACCGAAATCTTTTAAAGTGTAGGCGGGAGCCTGCCGGAAAAGTACCAGAAGAAACAGGAGGTTTTCATGTATTATCCTGAGGAAGTAATAGAGGAAGTCAGAACGAGAAGCGACATCGTGGATATTATTTCCGGTTATGTGAAGCTTCAGAAAAAGGGAAGCAATTATTTCGGGCTCTGCCCGTTTCATCACGAGAAATCGCCGTCCTTTTCCGTGTCACAGTCCAAGCAGATGTATCACTGCTTTGGCTGCGGAGTGAGCGGAAATGTGTTTACCTTTGTGATGGAGTACGAAAATTACTCGTTCCGGGAGGCGGTGGAGCTTTTGGCAGAGAGAAGCGGCGTGAAGCTGCCGAAGGTGGAATACTCCAGGGAGGCCAGGGCTCAGGCAGATCTGCGGGCGGCGCTTCTTGAGATCAATAAACTGGCTGCCAACTATTTTTATTATCAGCTAAAGCAGCCCCAGGGGGAGGCGGGATACCGGTATCTGACCGGGAGAGAGCTCACGGATCAGACGATCCGCCACTTTGGCCTGGGATTTGCCAACAAGACAAGCGACGATCTGTACCGCTTCCTGAAATCAAAGGGCTATGACGACAGTCTTTTGAAGGAAACGGGGCTTGTCACCATAGAGGAGAGAGGATCCAGAGACAAGTTCTGGAACCGGGTCATGTTTCCCATTATGGATGTGAACAACCGGGTTATCGGTTTTGGCGGCCGCGTGATGGGAGACGGGGAGCCGAAGTATCTGAACTCTCCGGAGACGAAGCTCTTTGACAAGAGCCGGAATCTGTACGGGCTGAACTTTGCAAGGCTTTCCAGAGAGAAGTATATGCTGCTGTGCGAGGGCTATATGGATGTGATCGCCATGCACCAGGCAGGCTTCACAAACGCGGTGGCTTCTCTTGGAACTGCTTTCACAGCCCAGCATGCAGCTTTGCTTAAGCGCTATACGGATCAGGTCATCCTGACCTATGACAGCGACGGCGCGGGAGTAAAGGCGGCGCTTCGGGCGATTCCGATTCTGAAAGCGGTGGGCATGTCGGTGAAGGTGCTGAATATGAAGCCCTGCAAGGATCCCGATGAATTTATTAAAAGCCTGGGAGCGGACGCCTTCCGCCAGCGGATCAGTGAGGCCAGGAACAGCTTCCTGTTTGAGATCGACACGATCCGGCAAAAATACAGTATGGAGGATCCGGAGCAGAAGACGGCTTTCTACAATGAGACGGCCAGAAAGCTTCTGGAGTTTTCCGAGGCTCTGGAGAGAGACAACTATATCCAGGCTGTGTCCAGAGAGTATTTTATCAGCTATGAGGACCTGAAACGGCTGGTAAACAGCCTGGGAAGCCGATACGGTTCGGCTCTGCCCGGGACGAGAGCCGATAGGGAGGGCGTGGGGGAAACCTACGCTCAGAAGCCCAGGGAAATTCAGAAGAAAAGGGACAGGGAGGAGGGCATCCGCCAGTCGGAGCGGCTGCTCTTGACCTGGCTGATCGAGGAACCCAGGCTGTTTGAGAAAATACGCGGGATTATCGGTCCGGAGGATTTTGTAAAGCCTCTTTACCGGAGAGCAGCAGAGATGGTGTTCGAGGGACACGAAAAAGGAGAGGTGAATCCTGCAGCGATTTTAAATCACTTTATCGACGACGAGAGGAATTACAGGGAGGTGGCTGCTCTTTTTAACGCAAGCCTTAATGACTCCCTGAGCAATGAGGAGCAGAAGAAGGCCTTTGCAGATACAGTTCTCAAGGTGAAGAAGAGCAGTCTGGATTACCAGAGCAGGAATGCTTCGGACCTGAACGAGCTTCAGCGGATTATAAAGGAGCAGGCAGAGCTTGCCAATCTGCATATTTCACTGGAATAAGGAGAAAATAGGTTACGGTTTCATTCGCCGGCGGATGCGGGAAGGCAAAGGAAAGTATGGCTATGGAGGGATAGAGATTTATGGAAGAAAAGACACTGACTTTTGAAGAGAAGCTGGAAAAACTTCTGGAACTGGCGAAAAAGAAAAAAAATGTGCTGGAGCAGAAAGAAATCATAGATTTTTTCCATGGCGAAATACTGAATCCCGACCAGCTTGACCAGATCGACGATTTTCTGGAAAACAACAAGGTGGATGTGCTTACGCCGGAGGAGGATCTGGATATTGAGCCGGATCTCTTCCTGGAGGAGGAGATGACGGAGGAAGAGGACATCGATGTGGACAACCTGGAATTGTCCATGCCTGAGGGCGTGAGCATCGAGGATCCGGTGCGCATGTACTTAAAGGAGATCGGGAAGGTTCCGCTGCTCACGCCGGAGGAGGAGATTGACCTTGCAAAACGGATGGAGATGGGGGACGAGTCGGCCAAAAAGAGGCTGGCGGAGGCAAACCTGCGTCTGGTGGTCAGTATTGCCAAGCGGTATGTGGGAAGAGGAATGCAGTTTCTCGATCTCATACAGGAGGGAAATCTGGGGCTTATCAAGGCAGTGGAGAAGTACGACTACTCCAAGGGCTTCAAATTCAGCACCTACGCTACCTGGTGGATCAGACAGGCCATTACCCGCTCCATCGCCGATCAGGCCAGGACGATCCGGATTCCGGTACACATGGTGGAAACCATCAACCGGCTGATCCGCACTTCCAGACAGCTTCTTCAGGAGCTGGGACGGGAGCCGTCTGCGGAGGAGCTGGCGGAGAAGCTGGATATGCCTGTGGAGCGGGTGCGGGAGATTATGAAGATTTCCCAGGATCCTGTTTCCCTGGAAACGCCTATCGGGGAGGAGGAGGACAGCCATCTGGGAGATTTCATCCAGGATGACCATGTGCAGGTGCCGGTAGACGCTGCCACCTATACCCTTCTCCATGAACAGCTTATGGAGGTGCTGGACACTTTGACAGACAGGGAACAGAAGGTTTTAAGGCTGCGCTTTGGCCTGGATGACGGGAGACCGAGAACGCTGGAAGAGGTTGGGCGCGAGTTCAACGTGACCAGGGAGCGGATCCGCCAGATTGAGGCAAAGGCGCTGCGTAAGCTGAGACATCCCAGCAGGAGCAGGAAGCTCAAGGACTATCTGGATTAAGACCCAGGCTGCAGCCTGCCGGAAGGAGAACCGGCATGGAAGATGCCAAAAAGCATGACAGGTGCATCCGCAGGCAGAGAAAAATACAGACTTTACGGGCAGAGCCGGGAGACAGGCCTGCAAAAATCAGACACGGAGTGAGAAGACATGAAATTATCGGACAGACTGGAAATGATCGCGTCCTTTGTGGAACCCGGAAACCGCCTGGCAGATATCGGGACGGATCACGGGTACGTTCCCATTTATCTCGTGCAGACGGGACGCGTTCCCTCTGCGCTGGCTATGGATGTGAGAAAGGGACCCCTTCTGAGAGCGGAAGAACATATCAGGGAGGCCGGACTTTCCGGCAGAATACAGACCCGGCTTTCTGACGGGCTGAAGAAACTCGCGCCAGGGGAGGCGGACACGGTGGTGATTGCCGGAATGGGAGGAGAGCTGGAGATACATATACTGGAGGAGGGCAGACACGTCTGGGACAGCGTTTCCCAGTGGGTCCTCTCGCCCCAGTCGGATCTGGCCCATGTGAGGCACTACCTTCTGGAACACGGTTTTTCCATCCGGAGGGAGGAGATGGTGAAGGAGGAGGGAAAGTTCTACAACATCATGGATGTGGCAGGGCCCGGGGGGGATGGAAGATCCGGCGCGGCTCAGGAAAAAGTCCCGGAGCAGCCGGTGCCCCAGATATATGAAAAGGAGATCGATTATATTTACGGGAAATGCCTGCTTGAGTCCGGCCATCCGGTTCTTGAGGAGTTTCTGGAGCGGGAGAAAAATACAGTGTGCAGGATTCTGGAATCCCTTAAGGGGCAGGACACAGTGAGTGCAGGAAAGAGGGCAGAGGAGCTGACGGAAAAACTGAATCTGATAGAGGAGGCGCAGAATGAAGTGCAGAGAGATCATTGAGATACTGAACAGGCTGGCACCTGAGAGTATGGCCTGTGACTGGGATAACCCGGGACTTTTAGTGGGACGCAGGGATAAGGAGGTAAAGCGGGTGCTTGTGGCAGTGGATGCAGATGACGCTGTGGTGGAGGAGGCTCTGTGTCTTGGAGCCGATATGCTTTTGACCCACCACCCCCTGATTTTCAGTCCCCTTAAAAAGATCAATGACGATGATTTCATCGGCAGGAAAATTTTAAAGCTGATTCAGGGTGATATTTCGTATTATGCCATGCACACGAACTTCGACGCCGCTCCCGGCTGTATGGCAGAGCTGGCTGCAGAGCGCCTCCAACTTGGGGAGACAGAGGTACTGGAGCCCATGGGGGAAACAGAGGAGAAAGTCCCCTACGGGATCGGCGCTTTCGGGATGCTGCCCAGAGAGATGACGGTCCGCGAGGCGGCAGAACATGTGAAGAGAGCCTTTGGACTTCCCTGCGTGTCAGTGTACGGCGGGGATAAAACAGGGCAGAAGATTCAGAAGGCGGCGGTCTGTCCGGGAGCCGGAGGCGGGACGCTTAAACAGGCTCTTGCCTGCGGGGCTCAGGTTTATATAACCGGAGACATCAGCCACCACACAGGCATAGACGCGGCTGCGGAGGGACTGATTGTCATAGACGCGGGACACTTTGGCGTGGAACAGATTTTCATGGATTTTATAAAAGAATTCCTGGAGCGTGAGATCCCAGGGCTTGAGGCGGTGAAGTCTGCCCAGGGACTTCCAAACTGCGTGATTTAGGTTTTTGGCAGAAGTGCAAGGACGGCAAAGGAGGAAGTGACATGGCTTTTGTGACAGTGGAGGGGGAGAGGAGAGAGTATCCGGAGGGAACGCCGTACAGCGCGATAGCGGCGGACTTTAGAGAAAAGGTGAGCCACGATATTCTGCTCGTGAGGGCGAATGGGAGACTTCGGGAACTCAGCAAAAAACTGAAGGGGGATTGCGAAATTTCTCTGATCACGGCAGCAGACAGGGAAGGTTGGCAGACTTACCAGAGAAGCGCTGTATTTTTGATGCTGAAGGCCTTCTATGACACTGTGGGAGGGGATAAAGTAAAAAAGATAACGGTCTGCTTTTCCGTAGGCCAGGGTCTCTATGTAGAGCCGGAGGGAGAGTTTGACCTGGATAGTTCTCTTCTTAAAAACGTGAAGGCCAGAATGGGAGAGCTGCAGTCCATGTGTCTGCCCATCATCAAGCAGAGCGTCAATACATCAGAGGCGGTGGAACAGTTTCACCGTCACAGAATGTATGACAAGGAAAAGCTGTTTCGATTCAGGAGGGCTTCCAGAGTAAACGTGTACTCCATCGGGAATTTCCAGGACTATTTCTACGGGTACATGGTGGAGCATACAGGCTTTATCAAATATTACGATCTGGCTCTCTACGAGAGCGGCTTTGTCCTTCTGCTTCCGGGCAGAAGCGCACCGGAGCATATCAGCGCGCTGGTGCCCAGAAAGAAGCTCTTTGACGTACAGAGAGAGTCGGAGGAATGGGGAGAACGGCTGGGCATCTCCGATGTGGGTTCATTAAATGAGGCGATAACGGCAGGGCGGATGAATGAGCTGATTCTGATGCAGGAGGCCTTTCAGGAAAAAAAGATCGGTGATATCGCAGAGGCCGTGGCCGCAAGGCCGGATCGGAAGCTGGTGATGATTGCAGGCCCCTCATCTTCAGGAAAGACTACCTTTTCCCGCCGGCTTTCCATCCAGCTTCAGGCGCTGGGGCTCAGACCTCACCCGATCTCTGTGGATAATTACTTTGTCAACCGCGTAAACAGCCCGAGGGATGAAAACGGGAACTACGACTATGAGGCTCTGGAATGTCTGGATGTCAGACAGTTTAACGAGGATATGACTGCCCTTCTCGCCGGCGAGATGGTAGAACTGCCCCGCTACAATTTTATCAGTGGGGAGAGAGAATATAGGGGAGATTTCCTGAAGCTGGGAGCGGAGGATATTCTCGTGATTGAGGGAATCCACTGCCTGAACGACAGGCTGTCCTATTCCCTTCCGAAGGAGAAGAAATTCCGGATCTATATCAGCGCCCTGACTCAGCTCAATATCGACGAGCACAACAGGATTCCCACCACAGACGGAAGACTTCTGCGCCGCATGATCCGGGATGCCAGAACCAGGGGAGCATCCGCCCAGGAAACCATACGCATGTGGGATTCAGTAAGGCGCGGGGAGGAGAAAAACATTTTCCCCTTCCAGGAGAGCGCAGATGTGATGTTTAACTCTGCCCTGCTCTATGAGCTGGCCGTCCTTAAGCAGTACGCAGAGCCTCTTCTGTTTGGAATCCCGTCTGACTCGCCGGAGTATGCAGAAGCCAAGCGGCTCCTCAAGTTCCTGGACTATTTTCTGGGAGTGGGCAGCGAGCTGATACCGCACAATTCCATGATCCGGGAGTTTATCGGCGGAAGCTGCTTTCGAGTATAGGGGGCTCTGCCGCCTGGCAGCTGCCAAAAACGCAAGATTCCTCCTTGCGGGAATGGACAAACAGAAAAAAATGTGATAGACTATATAAGTTTTCCGAGTAAGACAAATGGCCGCAGCTGCAGGTGCCGAAAGGCCGCAGGTGAGGAAAGTCCGGGCTTCACAGGGCAGGATGCCAGATAACGTCTGGCGGAGGCGACTCCAGGGACAGTGCAACAGAAATAAACCGCGCGGGGCAGAAGATGCAGCCGCGTAAGGGTGGAAAGGCAGTGTAAGAGACTACCGCCCGGCTGGCAACAGGCGGGGCACATGTAAACCCCATCCGAAGCAAGACCGAACAGAAAGCATAAGGCGGCCCGTCTGCTTTCGGGTAGGTCGCTAGAGTCTGCCGGCGACGGCAGAAGTGGATAGATGGCCATTCAACGACATAACCCGGCTTATCGTTTTGCTCGGAGACAGAAAAGCTGCATGGAGAATTCTGTGCAGCTTTTTGCTTTGGAGAAAATCCGGTTTGTAAAGAGAAGTGAGCCAGGAAAGGCAGAACGCCTGTTTCTTCCGGTGAAAAGAGAAATGAAAACAGCCCTCCGGGCCTGGGAGAGGAGGACTTCCTCTCCGGCCACAGGGGCTGCTTTTTTATTTCTTTTCATATTTTTCTTCACAGTACAGGCAGCGGTAAATCTCCTTTTTCTCGTCAGCCAGGTAGAAGACGTGGGGAAGCTCCTGCTCAATGGAGGTGATGCAGCGCGGATTTCTGCACTGGATCACATTGGTGATCTTCCTTGGCAGGTCCAGGCTTCTCTTTTCCACGATCCGGCTGTCACGGATGATGTTTACGGTAATGTTGTGGTCAATGTAGCCGAGCACGTCCAGATCCACCACATCCAGTCCGCCGTCTATCTTGATAATATCCTTCTTTCCCATCTTGGAGCTTTTGGCATTCTTGATAATGGCAATCTGGCAGTCCAGCTTGTCCAGCCCCAGTTTAAAGTAAATATCCATACTTTTTCCGGCTTCGATATGGTCAAGGACAATGCCCTCGCTCAGTCCGCTGATATTTAACATGGTCTTTCCACCCCCAGTAAAGTCATAATAAGCGCCATTCTCACATAGACGCCGTACTGCACCTGTTTGAAATAAGCAGCCCTCGGATCGTCATCCACCTCCACGGAAATCTCGTTTACTCTCGGAAGCGGATGGAGAACGTACATGTCATCCTTTGCCAGCTTCATCTTCTGTCTGTCCAGAATATAGCAGTCCTTCATGCGGATGTAGTCCTCCTCGTTGAAGAAACGCTCCTTCTGCACGCGGGTCATGTAGAGGATGTCAAGATCCGGCATGGCGTCATCGAGATTTTCCACCTCTTTAAATTCAATTCCCTTCGCCTCCAGCACATCCTCCCTGATGTAGTCGGGAATGCGAAGCTCCGGCGGAGAGATGAGGACAAAGCGGATATCTGAGTACCGCACCAGGGCGTTGATCAGAGAGTGAACTGTGCGGCCGAATTTCAGATCCCCGCACAGCCCTACAGTCAGGTGATCCAGGCGTCCCTTTAAGGAACGGATAGTCAGAAGATCGGTAAGAGTCTGTGTAGGGTGCTGATGTCCCCCGTCTCCTGCGTTGATGACAGGGATGCGGGAGTGAGCGGAAGCTACCATAGGTGCCCCCTCCTTCGGATGGCGCATGGCGCAGATGTCTGCATAGCAGGAGATAACGCGGATTGTATCGGAAACGCTCTCACCCTTCGCCGCAGAGCTGGAGTCGGCGGAGGAGAATCCCAGCACGCTGCCTCCCAGGCGAAGCATGGCGGATTCAAAGCTCAGGCGTGTTCTGGTGCTTGGCTCGTAAAACAGGGTCGCTAATTTTTTGCCGTCACAGACGTGGGCATATTTCTGCGGATTTTTCTCTATATCATTTGCCAGATCGAGAAGCTGGCCGATCTCTTCAACGGAAAAATCCAGAGGATTTAACAAATGTCTCATTTGGCTCTCCTTTGTGTTAACATAGATTTGAACTAATTATAGCGGATTGCAGACACAATTACCAGACCGTGTAAGAAATTTTTAAGAGAATTTAAGAAAAATAAGGTAGGCCTTTGTACGGTTATTGGGTATAATGGAGGAGAAAAGAACAGGCGAGATCTGTCCGGCCGTGATGAAAAATGCCTGGCGGGAGCAGGATAAAGCCGTCAAAGGGGGGACAGGATATGGAAGAAGAGAGAGAGGCAGTCAGGCCTTCAGAGAAGGAAACGAGAAGTCCTGTCATTCAGGTAAGAAGGCTGTATAAGATCTACCGGGTGGGCGAAACGAAGGTCCATGCCCTGAACGGGGTGGATTTTACGATGTACAAGGGAGAGTTCTGTGCCATTGTGGGGCCGTCCGGTTCGGGAAAGTCCACACTTTTAAATATGCTGGCAGGGCTTGAGAAGCCTACAAAGGGCGAGATTGTGATAGCAGGAAAGCATATCGAGAAGATGAAGGAGGATCAGCTGGTAGCCTTCCGGCGGGAGCGGGTGGGCTTCATTTTTCAGTCCTATAACCTTTTAGGCACCATGAACGCCATCGAGAATGTGGCTCTGCCTCTGGCCTTCCGCGGAATCGGAAAAAAGGAGAGGATCCGCAAGGCACAGAAGTATCTGAAGCTGGTGGGGCTGTCACACGTAGCCGATCATATGCCGAATCAGATGTCGGGCGGGCAGCAGCAGAGAGTGGGAATTGCCAGGGCTCTGGCGGTAAAGCCGAAGATTATCTTTGCCGATGAGCCCACAGGAAACCTGGATTCCAAAACAACGATGGAAGTTTTAAAGCTGATGCAGAAAATTGTCCGGGAGCAGAACCAGACACTTGTCATGGTTACCCATGACGATCACCTGGCCACCTATGCGGACAGGATTTTTCATATTATTGACGGAAAGATCGTGAAGATAGAAACGATGGATCACAGCTCACAGGAGGCTGTAGGGGAAACCCGGCCGGATGAAGAAAAGACAGGGCCGCCGGATGACGGGGAGGAAAACCTGGAGGCTGGAGAAAAACAGGAGAAGCAGCCGGACAGCACAGGGGAAGAGAAAAAAAACAGGGAGGACAGAACATGAGGATAAAAAAGCTTGGACGGATCCTTGCACTGCTTTTGGCCGTGTGCATGGTGCTTGCGGGACTGCCGGGGCAGGTGTATGCAGGCATGATGGACATGACAAATTTCAACGACGGCCGAATTGAAGTCAGCAAGGTCCCCAGAGGAAAGGCCGGAGATAAGATTACAATCCGCATGAAAATTGTGAATGATCAGGATTACGACATGGAGGATACCACTATCACCCTGGTCGGCGGGCAGCGATATGACGATATTCTGAATAATGTGTTTGAAGAGGAGGAGGATGATACGGAGGAGGACGAAAACACGATCCGCAATTACAACACCCAGTTTCCGTTTGAGGCGGACTCCTCAACCTTTGAGGATAAAAAGGTGGGAACCATCCGTAAAAATTCCTCTAAAACAGTGTCTATGACCTTTCAGCTCAGAAGGGATCTTCCGGCAGGCTACTATCAGGCCTTTTTTGATTTGAACAGCAGCCGGGATCACGAAAAAACCGTAGGCGTCAATCTCTGGGTATCGGCTTCTGACGGAACGGAGGAGGAAACGGAGGAGATGGACTATGATATTACCATCGGAGAAAATCAGTCCACACCATTTGGAGCTTACGGCGAGGTGCTGAATTTTGGGGTAAACTTAAGAAACAGCGGACACAGAAAAATGTACGATGTACGCGTTTATATGCAGCTTGACGCGGCGGTGGAGAAATTCCCCTTTGATATCAATGACGGAAATTATGACAGGAAAATGGGAGATCTGGAGGTAAATCAGACGGTGTCCGTACCGTACAGCATGGCTGTCAGAGAGGATGCCAAGTCCGGCTTTTATCCGATTACCTACAAGATTACATACAGGGAGACAGAAGACGGAGACTTTGAGGAGCCGGTGGAGAAGGTATTCTATGTCCGTGTTAAGGGAGAAGATGACGACGATCTGGAGGCCGATGCAGGCGAAAATGAGAGGACGAAGGCCAGGATCATTGTAGACAGCTTTTCTACAGAGCCGGCTGAGGTCTATGCGGGAACCCCGTTTGTGCTGAAAATCAGGATGAAAAATGCGTCGTCCGATGTGCAGGCAAGCAATATCCTTTTTACTTTCAGTTCGGAGGACACAGAAAAAAATCCGGTATTCACCACAGAAAGCGGTTCCTCCTCCCTGGTGGTAAACAGTCTGGCGCCCGGACAGACCGTGGATCTGGAGCTTTTGTTTAATTCCTCTCCGACAGCGGAGCAGAAGTCCTACACCATGACCATCAAGGAAAAGTACGACAGCCCTGAGTTCAAGAATGCAGAGGAATCTGTTTCTATCTCCCTCCCTGTGAAGCAGAAGGCGAGACTCAGCACCAGTACCATCGACGTGATGCCGGAGAGCATCACCGTAGGCTCGGAAACGAATGTCATGTTTGGCATTAACAATACGGGAAAGGTACTTCTCTACAATGTGACAGCTACTTTTGAGGGAGACTCCATCCAGAAAACAGACGCCTATGTAGGAAACATTGAACCGGGAAAGACGGGAAACGTGGATACCATGATCACAGGCGCGTCTCCAACGATGGACGATGGAAAGATAAAGATCATTATCTCCTATGAGGATGAAAACGGAGCGGTGACGGAGGTGGAAAAGGAGATGAGCCTCCTCGTCACGGAGCCGGTGGAGGAGACGGCGGACATGGGCACCATGGACGGAATGGATGAGATGATGATGGAGGAAGAGCCATCTCTCTTTGACAAATTCAAGATTCCGGCTCTTGCAGTCCTTGCACTGGCCGGGGCCGGTACGGGAGCCGGCGTTTACCGCCACAGAAAAAAGAAGAAGGCACTGAAAGAGGAGGAAGAGGATATAGACGATGAGATTTCTTGATCTGCTCATCATGAGCGTCAATAATCTGCGCCGGCGAAAGCTCAGAACCTTTCTGACTGTTCTCGGAGTAGTCATCGGCACTGCCTCCATCGTAGTAATGGTTTCTCTGGGAATCGGACTGAATAATTTCACCATGGAGAATATCCGTTCATCGGGCAGCCTGACAGCCATTGAAATCTATAATTATCAGAACATGAACGGCGAGGATGTGTCAGAGGACAAATTCATGACAGATGAGACCATAAAGAGCTTTGCAGAAATTCCCCATGTGACCTCTGTCTATCCGATGCTTACTATGAGTGTCCTGATGAAGCAGGGGGCCTATGAAGGATATGTGACCATGACAGGAGTTCCTCTGGACTTTATGAAGGATATTCCGCTGGGAAAGGGCAGCCGCCCCTCCCCCAACGCAGAGGGACTTGAGATGGTGGTGGGAAATATGGTGGCTCGAAACTTCAGCAATTCCAAGACAGGGAAGGGGTATTGGGATACGGGGGAAGAGCCGGATGTGGATTTCATGAACCGCCCCATGTTTGTGATTTTTGACATGAACGCCTACTACCAGTCCCAGTCCGGCGGGACAGGGGCAGACGGTGAAAATGTACAGCCGCCTAAAAAATATATGCTGAATACCGCCGCTTTGGTGGAGGGAGGACCGGAGGACTACAATGAGTACAGCTACAGCGTATATGTGGATCTGGAAAAGCTGAAGGCTCAGCTAAAGCAGGTATTTAAAAAGGATCCCATACCAGGCCAGCCTACCAACAAAAAGGGAAAGCCATATCCCTATTTTATCTACGAGCAGGCGGTTGTCAATGTAGACGATATGGACAATGTAAAGGAAGTCCAGCAGCAGCTTATCACCATGGGCTATGAGGCCAGCAGCCGTATGGACTGGCTGGAATCCTCACAGAAACAGTCCAGTATGGTTCAGGCTGTCCTGGGCGGAATCGGGGCAGTGTCCCTGTTCGTCGCAGCCATCGGCATCGCCAACACCATGATGATGTCCATCTACGAGAGGACAAAAGAGATCGGCGTGCTGAAGGTACTGGGATGTGCTATGGGAAATATCCGAAGCATGTTTTTAATTGAAGCTGGCTTCATAGGATTCATGGGAGGGGTGATCGGACTGATACTGAGCTACGGCGTGTCGGCCCTTGTCAACCGCTTTCTGGCACCCAGCCTGACGGCGGGCATGAGCAGCCGTCTTTCTATGATTCCGCCCTGGCTTGCTCTGGCGGCTGTGGGCTTTGCTGTTCTGATCGGAATGATAGCCGGATTTTTCCCTGCACAGAGGGCAATGAAACTAAGTCCCCTTGCGGCTATCAGGAATGAGTAGGAGGCTGCTCGGAGAGGGAATCCGCCTGTTCGGGCCATTTCAGGGAGAGAGGAAGCTCAGGCTGACAGAAACGCAAAACGAGAATGGAATCGTGGAAGCGGTGTACGACAGGCGGTAAAGGACAGTGCCTCAAAAGATAAGTGCCCCAAAAGATGTACGAAGGAACAATACCGGAAGGCCGGGAATTTTATGACTTTGCAGGAATAAAATTCCCGGCCTATTGACATTTTCAGCAGGAGAGATACAATGAATGTGTTATAATTAGCATTCTAACAGTTGCATTATACAATGATTGCGCTGAACAAAAAAGACTGGGTGTCAGGATGAATAGACAAAAGGGCACCAGCTTTTGGGGAAGGAGGAGAGAAAATGAAGCTGTATCTGGAAATGCTTCTGTACAGGGTTTTTCACGCACAGAGGAAGCGTCTTCGCCCGTTTATGGCACAGATTAAGCTGGCGCCTGGTCAGCCTAAGATTCTCGGCTACCTGGTCAGTCATGAGGGCTGTATGCAGAAGGATGTGGCGGAGTACTGCGATATTGAGCCGGCCACTGTCAGCCGTATCCTCGATACCCTGGAGAAGGGCGGCCTGATCAGAAGAACGGTGGCGGAGAACAACCGGAGAGCGGGAAGCCTTTCCCTGACAGAGACAGGGCTCAGACAGTATAAGATGTGGGAGACCCGCTGCCAGGAGGTGGAGGAAGAGATGCTGGCCGGCTTTTCTGAGAAGGAGAAGAGGGAGCTGACAGAGTATTTGAAGCGGATTTACAAGAATCTCAGCGGGAAGGATGCCCTTTAAAGGAGGAAGCGGTGAAGGATTTAGAGCGAATTTTCAGATACATGAAGCCATACAGGAAGCAGTTTATTCTGGCTGTGCTGTTTGTGGTGATAGAGGCCAGTTTTGAGCTTACGATCCCCATGCTGATGGCTGACATGATTGACGTGGGGGTGGCAAACCACGATATGGACTACATTGTAGAGCGGGGCATGATTATGATGGGCTGCGCTCTGCTGGCCCTGATTACGGGCCTTATCTATGCCAGATTTTCCGCAAGAGCCGCCAACGGCTTCGGAGCCGCTCTCAGGGAAGCGGAATATATCAAGGTGCAGGAGTATTCCTTCGGCAACCTGGATCACTTCGAAACCTCTTCCCTGATTACGCGTATGACGACAGATGTCACTGTGATGCAGAATGCGGTAAGCGGAGGCCTGAGACCTCTGGTGCGAAGCCCTGTGATGCTGCTCATGGGGCTTGGTATGACCTTTTACCTGAACCGGAAGCTGGTTTTAGTATTTGCTGTCTGCATTCCGATCCTTGCCTTTATCCTCTACTCTATCGTGAGTCATGTGGCCCCCATGTACGGGAGGCTTCAGAGGGCTGTCGACCGGGTGAACGCCATTGTGCAGGAAAACCTGAATGCCATCCGCGTTGTGAAGGCCTTTGTCCGCGGCGAGTACGAGGAGGAAAAATTTGCGCAGGTAAACAGCGATTTAAAGAAAACCAGCCAGAAAACCTTCCACTATGCAGTGCTGAACCTTCCGGCTTTCCAGCTTGTCATGTACGGAGCGGTCGTCATGATCCTCTGGTTTGGAGGGAGGATGGTGCAGATAGGCGGCATGCAGGTGGGAGAGCTGACAGGATTTCTGACCTATGTGCAGCAGATCATCAATTCCCTGATGATGATCTCCAATGTGTTCCTGATGCTCACCCGCTCCCTTGCCAGCGCCAGACGAATCGGCGAGGTCTTTGACGAGCCTCTGGATCTGGTGGACGGGGAGGACACAGTGGAAACGGTGGAGCACGGCTCCATTGACTTTGAGCATGTGTACTTCAAGTACAGGGAGGATGCGAAGGAATATGTGCTTTCCGACATAAACCTTCACATACGGGCCGGAGAAACTGTGGGAATTATCGGAGGAACCGGTTCTGCAAAGAGCACCCTGGTACAGCTGATCCCCCGGCTCTATGACATTACCTCAGGGCAGCTTCTGATTGACGGGAAGGATGTGAAGCGCTTTTCCCTGAAGCACCTGAGGGACGCTGTGGGCATTGTGCTCCAGAAAAATGTTCTGTTTTCAGGGAGTATCCGGGAAAACCTGCTGTGGGGAAATGAGGGCGCTGATGAGAAGGAGATCGAGTGGGCCTGCCATGCAGCCTGTGTGGATGAGTTCATCGGCCGGTTCCCGGAGGGGTATGATACGGACCTGGGACAGGGCGGCGTCAATGTCTCCGGCGGCCAGAAGCAGAGACTCTGTATCGCCAGGACGCTTTTAAAGCATCCGAAGGTATTGATTTTTGACGACTCCACCAGCGCCGTGGACACGGCCACAGACGCAAAAATACGGGCAGAGCTTGCAAAGCTTTCCGATATGACAAAGATTATCATCGCACAGAGGATCACTTCCGTCATGGATGCGGATCAGATTGTGATTCTGGAGGATGGAAAAATCCACGCAGTGGGAACCCACAGGGAGCTTTTGGAGAAGGATCCGATCTATCAGGAGCTCTACTATTCCCAGCAGAAAGGAGCAGAGAAAGATGGCGAGACAGTTTAACGGCAAGAGACCGAAAAACCTGAAAAAGACCTTTTTAAATCTCCTGGGCTATATGGGAAATCATAAGTTCCTTCTGCTTCTGGTGGCTGTGCTCGTGTCGATCAGTGCCTCGGCGGGCCTTATTGGAACCTATATGCTTAAGCCGATTGTAAATAATTACATAGTGCCCGGCGACTTAGACGGCCTTGTAAAGGCTGTGATGTTCACGGCGGCAGTGTACCTTTGCGGAGTCCTGGCGGCCTACGGCTATACCCAGACCATGGTGGTGGCGGCCCAGAAGATTATCTTTGAGATCCGCCGGGATCTGTTCGGCCACGTGCAGAAGCTCCCACTGAAATACTTTGACACCAGAACGCACGGGGATATCATGAGCCGTTTTACCAATGATGTGGACACTATCTCAGACGCCCTGAACAACAGCTTTGCCATGATCATCCAGAGCTTTATCCAGATTGTGGGAACTCTGACCCTGATTTTTGTGCTGAACTGGAGGCTGTCCCTGATTGTGTTTGTCTGCTACATTCTGATGTTCTCCTATATCAGATACAGCGGAAAGAAGAGCAAGTATTATTTTAACTTCCAGCAGAAGTATCTGGGAGATTTAAACGGCTTTGTGGAGGAGCGGACAGCAGGGCAGAAGGTGGTGAAGGTGTTCAACCACGAGGAGGCCAGCATCGAGGAGTTCCGAAGAAAAAACAGGAATCTTCAGGAGGCGGCCACGAACGCCCTCACCTATTCCGGAAGCATGGTTCCTGTCATTGTCAGCATTTCCTATGTGAATTTTGCCATTGTAGCCATGGTGGGAGGCTATATGGTCCTGCGGGGCTGGACGGATGTGGGAAGTCTGAGCAGCTACCTGGTCTTTGTGCGCCAGACAGCCATGCCCCTGAACCAGTTTACCCTGCAGTCTAACTTCATGCTGGCCGCCCTGGCAGGAGCGGAGCGGATTTTCGAGGCAATGGACGAGGAGCCGGAAACAGATGAGGGAACCGTAACCCTGGTAAACAGGAAGGATAACCCGGACGGCAGCATGGAGGAGTCAGAAACACGCACAGGACTCTGGGCCTGGAAGGAGAAGACAGAGGATGGAGGGGAGAGGCTTATTCCCCTCCGGGGAGATGTGCGGTTCGACCATGTGGACTTTGGGTATGAGCCGGGGCACCCGATTCTAAAGCAGATAAGCCTTTATGCAAAGCCGGGGCAGAAGATTGCCTTTGTCGGCTCCACAGGAGCCGGAAAGACTACGATCACAAACCTGATCAACCGGTTTTACGACATTGACAGAGGCAGCCTTACCTATGACGGAATCGACGTCAGGAGAATCAAAAAGGATGATCTGCGGCGTTCTCTCGGAATCGTTCTACAGGATACGCATCTGTTTACAGGAACCATTGCCGACAACATCCGGTACGGAAGGCTGGATGCCACTGACGAGGAGGTTGTGGAGGCGGCAAAGCTGGCCAATGCAGACTCCTTTATCAGGAGGCTCCCCAAGGGATATGACACGATGGTTACCGCAGACGGAGGCAATCTGTCTCAGGGGCAGAGACAGCTCTTGGCCATTGCCAGGGCCGCTGTGGCAGATCCGCCTGTCCTGATTCTCGACGAGGCAACCAGCTCCATCGACACGAGAACTGAGAGTCTGATCGAAAAGGGAATGGATCGGCTGATGGAGGGAAGAACCGTGTTTGTGATTGCCCACAGGCTTTCCACTGTCCGAAACTCTAATGCCATCATGGTGCTGGAACAGGGGCAGATTATCGAGCGGGGAGACCACGAGGATCTGCTTCGCCAGAAGGGAGAGTATTACCAGCTCTATACGGGAATGTTTGAGTTAAGCTGACATTGGGTTAAGCTGACAAAAAGGGGAAAGCCAAAAGGGATTGCCCTGCATACAGGGACAGAGAAATCTCATTATAAAAAGCCATGCTCCGCCAGGGGGAGGAAAAGCACTTGAAAAGCCGCCGGCGCATAAGATAGATTAACGTGACCTAGAGGCGGCTTTTTTTGAAAACTTTTCCAAAACCACTGACAGCAGAAGAAGAGCGGGAATACCTGAAGCGTTGCAGGGAGGGCGATGAGGAAGCAAAAGCCGTTCTGATAGAAAGAAACCTGAGGCTTGTGGCCCACGTAATAAAGAAATACCAGTATACAGACTATGAAACGGAGGATCTTCTCTCAGTTGGAACCATTGGACTTATTAAAGCGGTAAATACCTTTAAGGCAGAAAAAGGCTCCAGGCTTGCAACTTATGCGGCCAAATGTGTCGAAAATGAGATTCTGATGCTGTTCCGGGCGGGGAAAAAGAGGGCCAGGGATGTGTCGCTCTACGATTCCATAGGCGTAGACAAGGACGGAGAAACGGTGAGCCTGATGGATGTGCTGGAGGCAGAGGAGACGCAGGTTCTCGATACCATAATCATGGAGCAGGATGTGAGAGAACTCTATGAGGCTTATGCAAAATGCCTGAAGGACATGGAGAAAAAGGTAGTCTGCATGCGGTACGGGCTCTTTGGCACAAAGGAGCACACGCAGAGGGAGATTGCGGCCGTGCTGGGAATATCGCGATCCTATGTAAGCAGGATAGAAAAAAAGGCGATTGAAAAGCTGAGGGAGGCGTTTTAGGCCTCCCTCAGCTGCGGTAACGGCGGCAGAAGTTAATCATCGTATCTGTCATCATCGTCATATCTGTCATCGTCGTACCTGTCGTCGTCATCGTCATATCTGTCGTCGTCGTACCTGTCGTCATTATCATATCTGTCGTCATCGTACCTATCGTCGTCGTCCCACTCTCCGTCGTGGTTCACCCAGTAGCCGTCCGGCGTATAGGCGTTTGTAAGAAGGGAACCGTCTGAATTCAGGTAGTACCAGTCATCATCAAGATGAATCCAACCTGTTTTCATGTATCCGGCCGCGTCGAAATAATACCACTTCTGGTCGATCAGCTTCCATCCGTCTTTTGCATAGTCGTCATAATCATCGTCGTCATCGTCGTCGTCAATCTCATACCACCATCCGGTGGAATCCTGATGCCATTCATCGGCCTGGGAGAGAACTGGCATGCAGAGACTGATGGTCATGGCAGTGCCAAGAACAAATAAAAGTTTTTTCCTCATAGGCTCCTCCTTTTCATTATTCTGCCAGAAACTTTCTGTACGTTCATTTTACCATAAATTCAGGAAATAAAAAGTAAAATTTAGGTAAAAATGCTGATAAAAACGGGCTTGGCGCCTGGGAGAACGCTGTTGACAATCGTCAGGAAAGGTGGTAAGATAATAAATGGTTAGTAATGACTAACCAATAAAATATGGATATAATGAAGCTAACAGACAATCTGATAAAAAGGAGGGCTTTTCTATGTCGTTAATCGGAAGGGAAATCAGCGAATTCAGAGTGCAGTCCTATGGGGGCGGAGCCTTCAGGGAGGTGACGAAAGCGGATGTGCTGGGAAGGTGGAGCATATTCTTTTTCTACCCGGCAGATTTTACTTTTGTCTGCCCCACAGAGCTGGGGGATCTGGCCGACAAATACGAGGAATTTCAGAAGCTGAACTGCGAAATCTACAGTGTGTCCTGTGACACCCATTATGTTCACAAAGCATGGCATGACGCTTCCCAGACAATCCAGAAGATTCAGTATCCCATGCTGGCAGATCCCACGGGGGCGCTTGCCAGAGCCTTTGATGTGATGATTGAAGAGGAAGGGGTGGCAGAGAGAGGCAGCTTTATTGTAAATCCCGAGGGAAAAATCGTGGCCTATGAGGTTATTGCCGGAAATGTAGGCAGAAATGCAGAGGAACTGCTCAGAAGGCTCCAGGCCTCCCAGTTTGTGTATGAGCATGGCGATGAAGTCTGCCCCGCTAAATGGCAGCCGGGAGAGGAAACCCTCAAGCCAAGCCTTGATCTGGTGGGACTGCTCTAAGGGCAGGCCGCTTTCCTGCCTCTGCCGTGCCATGGAGAGGAGCAGGCGGGCGGAAAAGGCAGGGTCTGTTCAGAGAAAAAACGAGAGATAATGGCAGCTGCAGGACATAAACAGTAAAGAAATCTGTTTAAAAGGAATGAAACAGGGACAGTTGCGGGACACTGATAAGGACGCGGCAGAAGGCTGCGGGAAAGGACGTGAAAGCTATGGATTATTTGGAGATTGAGAAGGTAATCGCCCGGGAAATTATTGATTCCAGAGGAAATCCTACCGTGGAGGCTGAGGTATTTCTGGCAGACGGCACAAGCGCCAGAGGAGCTGCGCCCAGCGGAGCATCGACAGGAGAGTTTGAGGCCCTGGAACTGCGCGACAAGGATAAAAGCCGCTTCGGAGGAAAGGGCGTTTTAAAGGCAGTGGAAAATATTAATACAGAGATCAATGAGATTCTCTGCGGTATGGACGCTTCCGATATTTATGGGATTGACAGGGCCATGATCGAGGCAGACGGCACAAAAGACAAGTCAAGGCTTGGCGCCAATGCCATCCTGGCAGTATCCATCGCCTGCGCAAGAGCGGCGGCTACTTCCCAGGGCATTCCCCTGTACCGCTTTCTCGGAGGCGTAAACGGAAACAGACTTCCGGTTCCGATGATGAATATATTAAATGGAGGAGCCCATGCGGCAAACACAGTGGATGTACAGGAGTTCATGATCATGCCGGCAGGGGCATCCAGCTTCAGAGAGGGACTGCGCTGGTGCACAGAAGTATTTCATGCCCTTCAGGCTCTCTTAAAGGAGAAAGGCCTGGCAACCTCCGTGGGAGATGAGGGCGGCTTCGCTCCGGATCTGGCAAGCGACGAGGAGGCCATCGAGTATATTCTTGAAGCAGTGAGAAGAGCAGGATATGAACCGGGAAGGGATTTTGTGCTGGCCATGGATGCAGCCTCCAGCGAGTGGAAGGGAGAGCGCAAGGGAGAGTATATACTCCCGAAATGCGGCAGAAAGTTCACATCCGCCGAGCTTGTAGCTCACTGGAAGAGACTGGCAGAAAAATATCCCATTTACTCCATTGAGGACGGCCTTGACGAGGAGGACTGGGAAGGCTGGCAGATGATGACAAAGGAGCTGGGCGGAAAGATTCAGCTTGTGGGCGATGATCTGTTTGTGACAAATACAGAGCGTCTGAGAAGGGGAATTTCTCTCGGATGCGGAAATTCCATTCTGATTAAGCTGAATCAGATAGGCTCTGTATCAGAGACGCTGGAGGCAATTAAGATGGCCCACAGAGCGGGATATACAGCTATTTCATCACACCGCTCAGGAGAAACAGAGGATACCACAATCGCCGATCTGGCTGTCGCTCTGAACACCTGCCAGATTAAGACAGGAGCACCCAGCAGAAGCGAGCGGGTGGCCAAGTACAACCAGCTTTTAAGAATTGAGGAGGAGCTGGGAGCGGGCGCGTGCTATCCGGGATTTGAAGCATTTCATATCAGAAGATAGCAGCAGAAAAGAGAGGTAAAAGAAGACAGAGGCTCAGCACAGGGCCAGACAGAGAGAAGGACACAGAAACCAGGATACTCCCATGAGAGCAGGCAGACCGCGAAGGAACGCTGAGAAAAGGGCTCTCTGACGGATGAGGCAAAAGCAGCTGGCTGCCGGAACAACACCGGGAGCCAGCTGCTTTTTTCTCACGGACAATTTAAGGAGGATTCGAAGGGCGGAAGGGCACCGCGGGAGATGTTCCTGTACAGGATTGCCCTGTCGATTTTCTCCCTGGCTGTCTGCCTGCTCTTTGCAGGGACAAAATGCGAGATGAACATGCCGGACAGAATAAAAACGGAGTGTATTAAACAGGAGGTAAGAAGTATAAGGTCTGACACTGTGTAAATTTGAACAAAATTATTTGTTATTTACATTGTATTACAGCCTGGTAAAAGATATAATAGACGAAGAGGACTGAGGAGGCTGAATCCATGTGGGCTGTCAGCCTGCAAGAAAGCGGCACAGGGGCAGACAAAGGCCCGGCCGAGGTCAAAGCTGTAAGCATAGGAGGAACTTATTATGGCTATTTTAGTTACAGGCGGAGCTGGTTATATTGGAAGTCATACCTGCCTTGAGCTTTTAAAGGCAGGATATGAGGTGGTTGTGGTAGACAATCTCTGTAATTCCAGCGAGGAGGCAGTAAAGCGCGTGGAGAAGATTTCCGGCAAGCCGGTGAAATTTTACCAGGCAGACATTCTGGACAGGGAAGCTCTGGAGAAGATTTTTGAGAGCGAAACGATTGACTCCGTCATCCATTTCGCAGGCCTTAAGGCAGTAGGCGAGTCTGTTGCGAAGCCTTTGGAGTATTACTACAACAATATTACAGGAACCCTGGTTCTCTGTGATGTGATGAGAAAGCATGGAGTGAAAAACATTGTATTCAGCTCTTCGGCGACGGTTTACGGAGATCCGGCGTTTGTACCGATTACAGAGGAATGTCCAAAGGGAACGATTACGAATCCTTACGGACAGACAAAGAGTATGTTAGAGCAGATTCTGACAGACTTCCATGTGGCAGATCCGGAGTGGAATGTAGTTCTGCTGCGCTATTTTAACCCGATTGGAGCCCACGAGAGCGGAATGATCGGTGAGGATCCAAAGGGTATCCCCAATAATCTGGTACCGTACATAGCTCAGGTGGCAGTCGGAAAGTTACCGTGCCTTGGGGTATTTGGAAATGACTATCCGACACACGACGGAACAGGTGTGCGCGATTACATCCATGTGGTAGATCTGGCGGTGGGCCATGTGAAGGCCTTAAAGAAAATTGAGGAGAAGGCGGGCATCTGCATCTACAATCTGGGAACCGGTAAGGGCTACAGCGTTCTCGATGTGGTTAAGGCCTATGAAAAGGCCTGCGGCAAGGAAATCAAGTATGAGATCAAGCCCAGAAGACCTGGCGATATCGCAACCTGCTATGCCGATGCGACAAAGGCAAAGGAGGAGCTGGGCTGGGTAGCAGAGCGCGGCATCGAAGAGATGTGTGCTGACTCCTGGAGATGGCAGTCCATGAACCCTGACGGGTACAGAAGCTGATTTCAGAAAGAAATTAATAAGAAAAAAGAAAATACAGGTTTCTGATCTTTTATGAAATGGTAAGAGAAAAGCAAGAAACACCTTTTATCCATCTGATATAATAAAAACAGGTAGATAAGAGGTGTTTTTTTATATAACAGGAAACTTCGTTCCCTGTGATATAAAAACGTTCCGCGAGGATCGCACTGGGTTGGAAAGGAAAATGTCGCTTTCGCGACCCGCCGCAGGCGGAGAATCCTGCGAAGCAGGATTCTTTTTTACAGGGAAAGTTCTGTCAGACTTTCTCTGAAGCAAAAAGGTCTGGCGGATACGCACTGGGGCAGACGGAATCGGCTGCCTGCATCTGGCTGTTCCGGTGTATCTTGACAGGCAGATACAGTGCCCTATATTTGTCAGACGGCGCGGAAAGATGGATTCCGGTTTCAGGAGAGGAGAGTGGAGAGATGATTCGTTTATTTGAAGAGAGTATGTGCAGCAGAGAAGTCTACTCAGGTTTTCCTTCCGGTGAGTTTTCAGCTGTGCGGGAGGCCCTGGAACAGGAGAAGATCAGATACAGAAAGAAAAAAAGGCCGAAAGGGCGGGAAAGTATTCTCGTAAGGCGCAGGGATGAGGCGCAGGCCAGAAAGCTGGTTCAGCTTCAGATTAACCATCTGTGGCGGGAGAAAATGAGAAAGTGCTGAAAGGAAAAGGGCAGGAGTCTTCAGCCTGAAAAAGCAGATTGCTTCAGGCGCAGGCTCCTGCCCTTTTATTGGTCAGCAGGTATGTTTGTGAGGATGGAAGGAATTCCATTTCAGCAGGTCTTTTAGAAAAAAAGAACATATGTTCTAAAAATGCTTGCCAATATGGAAGAGGCATGGTATAATACAAAAAGAACATATGTTCCTGCTTCGGGCAGCGGGATAAGGGAAGAAGAGCAGTCTGCGTGGAAAAAACAGGAGCGGACGGTTGGAGGTAGATGGAACATGCTCATTCAGGAAAATCTCGATATACAGGAAAAACTTCGGATATTGTCAGATGCTGCCAAGTATGACGTGGCCTGTACATCCAGCGGAGTCAGGCGAGGGGGACAGAAAGGATCGCTGGGAAGCGCCAGCGAGGCGGGAATCTGTCACAGCTTTTCGGCAGACGGAAGGTGTATCTCCCTGCTGAAGATCCTGTTTACAAATCAGTGCATCTATGACTGTAAATATTGTATTAACAGGCGCTCCAATGATACTCTGCGGACAGCCTTTACCCCGGAGGAGGTGTGCAGACTGACCATAGAGTTTTACCGGAGAAATTATATTGAAGGGCTCTTTTTAAGCTCCGGCATTCTGAACTCGCCTGATCACACGATGGAACAGATTCTGAGTGTGCTGAGAAGTCTTCGTCTGGAGCACCATTTTAATGGATACATCCATGTAAAGGCAATCCCCGGGGCCTCGCCGGAGCTGATCGAGGCGGCAGGTTTCTTTGCGGATCGCATGAGTGTGAACCTGGAGCTTCCCACGGCCGAGGGACTCAGAAAGCTGGCGCCGGGAAAGACCAGAGAAAAAATTCTGATTCCCATGAGACAGATCCAGAAGGGGATTGTAAGGCAGCTGGAGCAGGAAGGACTCTTGGAGAAGAAGGGCATTTCCTCCTTTAAGGGTGAAGCGCTGCTTCCGGGATATGACAAGAGAGTGCAGAAGAATACGGATAATCAGGCTTCTGCAGAAAAAAGCAGGCTGCCTCAGGGGCAGAGCACAGTGAGAAAACAGGAAAGGCCCCGCCTCATTCCCGGCCGCTCTGTTTACGGAAATTACGGACTTGGACGGACTTCGCCTGGAAAGAGAAGCTTCGTTCCTGCCGGACAGAGTACGCAGATTATTGTGGGCGCCACACCGGAAAATGATTTTCACATGGTGACGGTGGCAGAGGCTCTGTACCGGAATTTTGGACTGAAGAGAGTGTTTTACTCGGCCTTTGTCCCTGTGAATGACGACAGCGCCCTTCCCTCCCTTCCGGGAGGTCCTCCGCTTCTGAGAGAGCACAGGCTTTATCAGGCGGACTGGCTGATGCGCTACTATGGATTTCAGGCATCAGAGCTGCTCTCCGAGGACAGGCCTAATTTTAATGTCCTCTTAGACCCGAAGTGTGACTGGGCTGTGCGGAATCTGGGCTGTTTTCCAGTTGAGATTAACAGGGCTCCCTACGGAGAGCTCCTTCGTGTTCCGGGAATCGGAGTGAAGTCTGCTATGAGGATCGTGGCAGCCAGAAAATCTTCTGTCCTGCGCTTTGAAGATCTGAAAAAGCTGGGAGTGGTCATGAAGAGGGCTGTTTATTTTATCACGTGTTCCGGGCGCATGATGTATCCTGTCAGGATGGATGAGGACTATATTACAGGATGCATGATTGGGGAGGAAAAGCGCAGAACCTGGGAGCTGGAGCACCGGGGAATGTATCGTCAGCTCTCCATGTTTGATGATTTTCACCTGGAAAGGCAGCCTTCTTTGACGCCGCAGGAACAGACGGCTCTGCTCACAGGCGAGATGTAGGCAGAGGAGGCTCAAATTGTGAGGCGCCCCAGGTGAAAAGCAGGATCGAGGAGAGGGATCACACTTAAAATGCAGGAGAAAATCATATGATAGTATTTGTGTGCAGGGATGATTTTTACAGTATTCTGTGCGGAATCTACGATGCGTGGATGAGCCGTGGGGGACATGAAAATGTGAGGCTTGAAACACAGGAGGAGGAGAATGAGGAAACTCTCTGGCTTTTTGCCGAGTACAGGGAGGTGCAGGAGGCATCCTGGAAGGCAGAGAAGGTGGCGGAAGCGGTCAGGAAAAAAATTTCCCACGAGGCTTACACCTGGATTTATCGGGCGGCCATGAGCTGTGAGAGGGGGAAGGCGGATAAAATTTACCGCTTTCTGGTCAAAGGCTTTAAAGTGGGCAGAAGAATTGCCGATATGCTCAGCGACCCGGATGTAGAGTCTGTATTTTCCATGAATCGCCAGGTGGCAAATGAAGCCCACCTTCTGACTGGCTTTCTGCGGTTTTCTCAAATGAGGCAGGATCTCCTTGTCTCGGTCATTGGCCCGAAAAATGACGTGACAGGTATTTTGGCAGATCACTTCTCAGACCGGATGCCGGAGGAGCGGTGGATGATTTACGATGAAAAGAGGAACAAGGCAGCTCTGCACGAGCCAGGCCGGAGCTTTCTGCTGGTGACAGGGATTCCCGGACGCTGGAGGGAACATCTGTCTCTGGAAACGGATGAAGCAGAGTTTGAAAGTCTCTGGAGAGCCTTCCACCAATCGATATCGATCGCCCAGCGGGAAAATTACAAGTGCCAGATAACTCATCTTCCGCTGAGATTCAGGCCTTATATGACCGAGTTCGGGAGAGGGGACAGTGAAAAACTCTCTGCGCCCGGAAAAAGGGCGGAAGGGAAAAAATAGTTCTGTTTTTGGGCTCTGTGTCCGGCAGTCTTCTGTGGGAACAGGAATGCCGGACACAGGGATATAAGCGGCACGGATATGTCTTGCATGTGTGCAGGCCGCAGGATTCTGTTTCTCATTTCTCCTTGATTTCAGATGGTATCTTACGAATTTCTTACACTTCTCTGTACAGGATTGTATTTCAGAATGGTTCATGGTATATTCTGACTGTATTAACACAATTAATACAGTTGATACGAGGCTGTGCAGCTCTATGAAATCATTGGGCTGACCTGGAAAGGAGTGCGAATGATTCTGATTGACTATAAAGATCGCCGTCCTATCTATGAGCAGGTGGTGGAAAAAATGGCAGATCTGATGGTTCGGGGAATTCTTCCCCAGGACAGCCAGCTTCCTTCTGTCAGGAGTCTGGCCATGGAGCTGGCTATAAATCCCAATACCATACAGAGAGCCTACGCTGAGCTGGAACGCCAGGGGTATATTTACTCTGTCAAGGGAAGAGGGAGCTTTGTGGCAGAAAATCACAGGATACTGGAACAGAAGAAGAGGGAGGTATACCAGAAGCTGGAAGCTCTGATACAGGATGCCAGAGCAGCCGGAATTACCATGCTGGAATTCCAGGACAGGGTGATTGAACTCTACGGAACATTGAGCAGGGCGGACAGAGAAGAGGGAGGAGGAAAAGAGTTTGATTGAGGCGGTAAATCTGACGAAACAGTTTGATCAAGTGACAGCAGTCGATCACATAAATGCGCGAATAAAAGAAGGAACGGTGTTCGGACTGATAGGAACGAACGGGGCTGGAAAGAGCACCTTTCTGCGTATGGCAGCAGGGATCCTGAAGCCTGACGGAGGGAGTATTACCCTCGATGACGAAGAGATATTTGAGAATTCGGGAGTGAAAAGCCGTATTTTTTATATCTCTGATGAACCATACTTTTTTGGAAATGCGGCTCCTAAGGATATGATGGAATTTTATGAGACAGTTTACCCGAAATTTGAGAGAAAAAGGTTTTTGGGACTCCTAAAGGACTTCGGGCTGAACGACAGAAGAAAAATTTCCACCTTCTCAAAAGGAATGAAAAAGCAGCTTTCTGTCCTTCTGGGGCTCTGTTCCGGCACAGATTATATTTTTTGTGATGAAACCTTTGACGGACTGGATCCGGTCATGCGCCAGGCGGTCAAGCGTCTTTTTGCAAATGACATGGAAACCAGAAAGCTGACCCCGCTCATTGCATCCCACAGTCTGCGTGAATTGGAGGACATCTGTGACCATGTTGGGCTGCTTCACAGGGGAGGGATATTGCTCTCCAGGGATTTGGATGATATGAAACTTAACATACATAAGATTCAGTGTGTATTTGCCGAAGATGTGGAACCGGAAGAAATCCATGGTCTGGAGCTTATCCGGACAGAAAAGAGGGGGAGACTTCTGACACTGACTGTGCGGGGAAAACGGGAGGATGCCGAGGCAGTCATGGAGATGTACCATCCGATCTTTTTCGAGATGCTTCCTCTTTCTCTGGAAGAAATATTTATCAGTGAAACGGAGGTGGCTGGCTATGACATCAAAAAACTTGTTTTTTAAACTTCTCAGGGAGCGGGCAAAGCAGAGCCTCTGGCTGATAGCACTTTCCATTCTGACTGCCTTTTTTGCCTTTCCCGTGGCTTCGGCAGTCCTGACAGGCTATACTCTCGACGCAGACAGAATCTCCTCCATGGCAGAGATGTCGGAGGGACCGCTGACGGTTGAGGCAAGCAGAAAAATGGCCCAGGCCGAGGCGGCAGAAATTTTTTACCATCAGATCGATCCGGCAGGGCCGCTCCTGATTCTGCTTCTGACAGCAGGAGCGGTGATCTGCGGACTGGCAGGATTTTCTTATCTGTTTTCGAGAAAAAAGACAGATTTCTACCACAGTATTCCGGTAAGAAGGGAGATGATCTTCACTGTTTCCTACGTGTCAGGAATCCTGTACGCGGCAGTTCCCTATCTGGCAGGACTGCTGACAGCGGCAGTTCTCGTGCAGGTGAAGATTATGCCCTATACCCTTGACTGGGGGAGGATCCTGGCAAGCTTTGGACAGGGGATGGCATTTTATATCCTCTCATACAGTACAGCTGTGGCAGCAGCGATGCTGACCGGCCACCTGGCAGTATCCGTTTTGGGAACACTTGTGTTTTTCTTTTGGGGACCTGCCATACTCCTGCTGATTCGGGCGTACTGCGGTTATTATTTCCAATCCTTCTACTATCTGGAAGGGGTGATGGAGAAGATTGCGCCGGAGTTTGCCTCTCCGCTTCTTTTCCAGATTGCATCCTCGGGGGAACGAATCGGCATCCGGGCAGCTGCAGCCCTGGCAGCCGGGCTGGTGATTGGAGGAGTCAGTCTGTTTCTCTACAAAAAACGTCCGTCTGAGACGGCTGGACGGGCGATGGTCTTTAAGGCCAGCCGGCCGGTTATAAAGATGGCGCTGATGCTCTCTTCAGCTCTCGGTGCCAGCCTGTTTTTCTGCGAGGTGGGAGGCGCAAAGGCATGGGGGATCTTCGGTCTTATCTGCGGAATCATTATATCAGACTGTGTCATTGAGGTGATCTACCACTTTGATTTTCGCAGGGCGCTGGCCGGAAAACGGTCAGCGGCAGCCGGAGCTGTGCTCTCTGTCTTTGTATTCTGTCTGTTCCGGTTTGATCTGGCCGGATTCGACACCTACCTTCCAGACGCGTCAGAGATAGAATCTGTGGGATTTGAATGCCACAATCTTTACAGCGGGCTCCGAAAGGACAGGGCAACTGTGACCATTACAGAACGCAGGAACGGAGAAATTTCTACCTACAGCAGCTACCCGGAAGAGAGGGAGGTTCTGGCGCAGATGACCATCTCCGATCCGGAAACTGTAAAAGCGATCCTCGAGATTGCACAAGGGGGAATCTCTGAAATAAAGAACAGCAAAAAGCCGGTCCAAACTCCCGAACTGACTGTTAACGGTGCAGAAGGTGAGCCGGAGCGGGTGATGGGAAGAGTGGTTATTCAGTACCACTTAAAAAATGGGAGAACAGCGACCAGAAATTATTACATGGATTTGTCCAAGGTTTGGGAGGAGGCAGAACTCATCTATGCAAGCCGTGATTTTAAAGAGGAGAGTTATCCTGTCATGCAGCTGAAGGCAGATGAGATAGCAGGAGCAAATTTTGAGGTATTTGGGATTTACAGCCATGTTGAGGCCGAAAGAGAGAAGATTGCAGAACTGCTGACTGTATATCAGGAAGAGTTTTACGGTCTGACGCTGGATGAACAGACAGAGGAAGTGCCTCTTGGTTTTATCCAGTTCAAGACCTTAGAGATGCAGGAAATAATTGATGAAATCCGGGAGAAGAATGGAGATTATACCTGGTTTAACGATTTTGCCTACTATCCTGTTTATCCTGAGTTTGAAAAAACCGTGGCTGTCTTAAGGGAAGTCGGGGTGGAGATGGCAGATCGTCTGACACCGGATCGGGTTGAGCGGATTGTGGTCAGAGACAGAGAGTACACGGATGAGCAGTACAGTGAGAACGCAGGAGCAGTGACTTATGTAGAGGAAGGTATGTCACTGCACAGGACAGGAGAAGAAACTTATCTTGAGATCACATCCAAGGAACGGATGGGAGAGATCCTGAAAGCTTCCGGGAGCTACGGAAACTCAGATTTGTGGGAGAGTGATACAAGGTTTGGAATCGAGATTTATCTGGCGCCGGAAAACCAGGAAAACAGCCATTTTTTCCGGGAAGGGACGGAGGTACTGTACTTTGATTTCGTAAAAGGAAAGATTCCCCAGTTTGTGGCACAAATATTTGAACAGCAGAAAGAGAATCCGTCAGAGATTGACTTTCCGTCTTTTACAGGATAGAATAAACTTGAATAGAAATTGCCTGTAAAGGAGGACTTAAAATGGCATTTTTTGACGAACTTGGAAAGGCTCTCAGCGGAAAGGGCAAGGAAGCGGCCACGAAAGTCAGAGATTTGACAGAGATTCTTCAGCTGAAGAATAAGCTGTCAAGCGAAAAAGAAAAGGTGAATAAGGCATATATAAATCTTGGAATGGCTTACTATGACAGACATGAGGCTTCTGCTGAAGAAGAGTATGCCCAGGATTTTGAGACGATCCGATCCGGCCTTCTCAGGATTTCCGAACTGGAGGATGAGATTTCATCCCTGGAGGGGACAAGAATCTGTGCAGAGTGCGGGGCGAAAGTGGAAAAAGGAGCAGCCTTCTGCAGCCGATGCGGAGCCCAGATGCCTCTTAAGCAGGCAGAGCCGGAAACGAAAGAAAGCATGGACGAGGACAGCTCCTGTCAGGAAGAGGAAAAAGAGTGCGGCTGTTCACAGGAGACAGTGGAAGACAGGCCGTAAAAAGAGCTGGAGCAGGAAAGGAATCCTGCCTGCCGCTTTCCGCTGGCCAACCCGCTCGTTATCTCCGGCTTGCAAAGTTAGCAAAAAACGGTTATTATGATACAGAACAGTATATAATTACCGGAGAGGAGAGAACAAAATGGGAGAGTGCTGCAAAGGAGAGGAGAGACATAAACACAGAAATCTGACGGAGCAGAAGGATCTGATGACGCGTTTAAACAGAATCGAGGGACAGGTCCGCGGCATTAAGGCAATGGTGGAGGACGAGCGCTACTGTGTGGATATTCTGACACAGGTCTCCGCTGTCCAGGCAGCTCTGAATGGATTCAGCAGAGTGCTCTTATCAAATCATATTAAAACGTGTGTAGTGGATGAGATCGAAGCGGGAAACGCAGAGGAAACGGTGGAAGAACTTTGCAGGACGATCCAGAAGCTCATGAAGTAGCAAAAGGTCTGAGGGCGGGCCTGAATAGATAAAAACAGTTCGAGAATAGAAACAGAAGCGGACATCAGCAGAATGTGTAAAGTTCTGAGATGTCCGCTTTTGCGATCGGCTTCTGACGGGTTTAGTGTTCTGGCTGCAGACATTCCGGGCTTTTTTCGATTGTGCAGGTTCTGACTGTGTCTGCATGCTGATGAGACAGCTCGGCGGCCGGAAAATTTAATCCCCTGTTTGCCGGGAAGCAGCAGAGAGGGAAGAAAGGTTATTCTTCACTGTCCTTTTCTGCCTTATTATCCCCATTTGTCTGTGGGTGCGGCCTGTATTTATTGTCTTGGTAGGGTTCATAATCGCTATTACACAGAACATCGAAAAAGCAATACTGAAAAAGCCGGAAACCCTTGATTCTAAAGGATTTCCGGCTTATTTTCTCTTAAGCTCCCGGCCGGACTCGAACCGGCGACCCACGCATTACGAATGCGTTGCTCTACCAACTGAGCCACGGAAGCAACTGCAATATTTTATATACTAAAATATCAATGACCTGTCCGGGAATCGAACCCGGGTTTACGCCGTGAGAGGGCGTCGTCTTG
>OGGQ01000425.1_pt1 | contig 61325 bp, 56 predicted proteins | sample 1571191 | NCBI WGS metagenome assembly OGGQ01 (sample SAMEA2582061, study PRJEB24529) | metagenome | biome: Human gut stool | place: China | collected 2011
CTGGCAGCAGAGAAATACCGCCCGGAAACTGTTCGGGGATTGTAATGGATATTCCAGCCCAAGTGTGGTAGTGTTGGCGTTGACCAAACTGGCAGAAAGGAGTCAGCACGATGGAATACGCATTTTACGCCGAGCAAATATACCGGCTAAAAGAAGGGATTGTCCAAGCCAGAGTGCTGCCTGCCCAGGAGGCGGAAGCACTTGGCTATGAGGACGGTTATACAGCCTAGAAGCCGGAGGGCAGACTGTATGTAGATGGCTTTGACAGCGAGACCGCAGCCAGATACCATCTGGAGGGCCTGACAGACTGTAGGATCATGAATTGAGAGGAGTTGAGACGATGGCAGCAAATGTGACCTACATACCGCCCAAGGCGGCAAAACCGGAGGCCCTGCGGGTTGCGGCGTACTGCCGTGTCAGCTCCGATTCCAGCGACCAGCTCCACTCCTACGCCACCCAAATCAAGGCGTACACGGAGCAGATCGGCGCCCATGCGGATTGGGAGCTGGTGGACGTGTATGCGGACGGTAGTAGTATAGTTGGACTAAGCCAGAAAGAGCTTGCGAAGCAAGTCTTTTCTGATTTAGTCCAACTTTTTTCCCATTTTACTACACTTTAGCAAAAGAGAGGATGTGGAATATGGGCAATCTGATTGCTGTTACAAATTTTAAAGGCGGCGTCGGGAAGACGACAACCGCACTCAATCTGGGGGCGGCATTGTCCGCTGCGGGCAAAAGGGTTTTGCTTGTAGACAATGATCCGCAAGGTAACCTTACCGCCGCTCTGGGTTATACTCCGCCCGAGCAAAAGCACACCTTGGCAAACCTTTTGCTGGCAGCCATCGACTACCCAGAAGATCTGGACATTCATATTGGCCGCGCCATACTGCACTCAGAAACCGGCGTTGATCTGATCGGCGCAAACCGCCGCCTTGCCGATGCCGCCGCACGGCTTCAAATCATGCAGATGTCCCAGTACAATGCTGTGGGTGATGCGGAGTGTTCCTGTGAGACGGTCATGGCTACGCTCTTGCTGCCTTTAAGGAGTGCCTACGACTATATCATCATTGACTGCGGCTTGAAGCATGAGCTTTTGACGGTGAACGCATTGACGGCGGCGGACTACTGCATCATCCCCGTACAGTCTCATTTCCTTGCCAGCGAGGGTATCCCGGATGTACTGGATATGGTGCGCTCGGTGCAGGCAAAATTCAATCCCCAACTGAAAATCGCCGGCATCCTGCTTACGATGTATCAATCCCGCCCACAGCTCTGTCAAAGCGTGCGCTCCGGTGTCAGCGAGGTCTACGGGGAGCAATTCCACGTATTTGAACGGCCCATTGAGTATTCCATCAAGGTAGCGGAGTGCCCGGCAGCCGGACAGAGTATCCTGTCTTACGCGCCCAAAAATGCCGCCGCGGAGTCTTACCGCAGTTTGGCCCGGGAGGTGCTGCATCTTGGCTAAAACAAGTATGGATGCTGTGCTGAAACGCCGGATGGTGGCCGCACAGCAGGCGTCCCAGCTCCAGACCAGCGACGACGCCTATCAGCAAATATTCCAGCGGGCGCCCCCGCCGGCTCCGGCCCAAATCTGCGAACTGCCGCTGGACAAGCTGGACTCCTTTTTTACGGCGGACATTGGCTTCAAACTGTACCCTCCCCTCAAGCTCAAAGCCTTTGCACAGCAACTACAAGAAGAAGGTCTGCTGATCCGTATTATAGTCCGCCGCATCCCCGGCACCGACCGCTATGAGATACTGGCTGGTCATAACCGGGTCGAGGCCGCCAAGATCAGCGGATGGACAAGGATTGGGGCAGAGATCGTGGAGGCGGACGACGCGCGCGCAATCACGATTGCCACAGTTACCAACCTGATTCAGCGGCAAGACCTGAGCATTATGGAGCGCGGCAAGGCGTACAAAGCCCTGCTGGATGTGAAAAACCAGCAGGGTCACCGCTCCGACCTGGTGATCGGAACTTCTGGCGAAAATCGCCAGAAGTATTCCGCACGTGCACTGGTGGCTGAGTTCTTTGGTGTGACAGAGTATAAAATCCGCAAGGTCATCCGGCTGACGCAGCTGATTCCTGAGCTGCAGAACATTCTAGAGAGTACCCCCAAGCAGCTCAATTTCGCCTGTGCGGACCTGATGGCGGACTATGATGTGGAGAGCCAGACCGCTTTTGTGGATATATGCAGCATTGAGGGCTACCAGATCAACAAGTCCACCATGCAATACATTGTCCGTGCCTGCCCTCCTCCTGCCGCACAGAAACAGTTAGTTTTTGCCGCATGGCGGGAGGCACGGGCCAAGGAAGAGAAAAAACTGAAAGCTCCGCCGAAGAAGATCACTTTTGACCGCAAGAAGTTTGCCCCCTATCTGGACAAGTTGGGCAGCGATCAGGAACTGGAGACGCTATTCCTTGCGTTCTTGCGAGAGCGGGTGAAGTAGGTTATAATATTTTCTAAACTGTTGGCATCACCTTACAGGGGGATTGTATGAGTGATTTGATTGCTGCGGAATATAAATGCTTCGAGGACATTAAACGGACACGCCTAGATGGAAGCGAATACTGGTGCGCCAGAGAGCTGGCCAGCGTGTTGGCCTATAACAAATGGGAGAATTTCCACAAGGTCATCAAGCGAGCGATGATCGCCTGCGAAAACAGCGGACATAGCATACCTGATCATTTTCCTGGGGTCAGGAAAATGATCGAATTAGCAAAAGGCGCCCAAAGAGAAATCACGGATTACGAACTCTCACGCTACGCCTGCTATCTAATCGTGCAGAACGGCGATCCTCGCAAAGAAGTGATCGCTTTGGGCCAGACCTATTTCGCCATCCAGACCTACCGCCAGGAGGTGGCCGACCACTTCAATCAGCTGGATGAAGACAGCCGCCGCCTGGTTGTGCGCGGTGATATTAAACAGTGGAACCAACTGCTTGCGGAAACAGCCCAAAATGCAGGTGTTATCACAGCAGAGGAATTTGCCATCTTCCAGAATGCCGGCTATATGGGACTCTACGGTGGGATGACCGTAGATGACATTCATAAGAAGAAAGGCTTGACTATCGGGCAGAAGATTCTGGACTATATGGGCAGTACAGAGCTGATCGCCAACCTGTTCCGTATTTCCCAGACAGAGGAGAAGCTTCGGAAAGATGAGGTCAGCGATGCCGCCACCGCAACGGCAACCCATCATTCTGTTGGGAAAGAGGTAAGGGCCGCCATTGAAAAAATCGGAGGTACCATGCCCGAAGACCTGCCTACCCCCGAAAAGAGCATTGCACAGCTGGAACAAGAGCAAATAGGGCGACTCCGGCAAAAGGCAATGGATGGACAGCTTATGCTGGATGAGTAGGTCAAAGGAAGTTAAGTATCCAAGAGATAAGCTGGATTGTCCACCCGCGCATTGAAAGCCGGATGACTCAGACAAGATGATAAATGCTGCACATGAGAGCTTGGCGCCGCGTATTGCGGCGCCGGGCTTTTTTGTTGCTTTATTCACATTGGCGAGGAGGATTCGTTTATGAAGACGGATACCATAAAAAATACAGGCCTATGCCGGCGTGCCCTTAGTCCATTCGACGATTCTGCGACAGAGCGCCGCCGCAGGATGGGGCTGGTCTCAGAGACAGGGGAACCAGATCAAAACAGCATCGAGGTGCTCAGCCATGTGTTTGCCGCGCAATATTTTGATGATCTCTGTGATTTCTGCCAGAGCATTGATGACGTACAGGCGGCTCTAACCCCATTTATTGATGCTGCGGAGAAGGCTGAACCCAAACAGCGGTTTCTTTTAATGTGCCTTCAGTACGATGCCATTTACCGCGCCCTTCCTGAACCGGTCTGGTGGATCAGCGGCGCTCCCGATCTGGCGGCGCTCTTTTCCGCCGGCTTTGTGTCCCACCTGCGCCGATTGGCTGAGAAGGAGGTGGAATCTGAATGAAGGGAATCAAGGTGTATCAAAGGCCAAACCGGCCTGCTCAGGTCACAGCTTTTCTGGAAAATCTGGAGCCTAAATTCCGGGACAAACTGGTGCTCCAGTTATACCGCCTCTCTCAAACACCGCGGGCTGAATTGCGGGAACCCCACTATAAACATTTCAGCATTGAACGGTATCAGCCCCTGTATGAGATCCGCGAACGCGGACGGGTTGTGGTCCGAATTGTGTTTGCGTATCTGCCATCTGGGGAAGTCCTGCTTCTGACTGCCTTCATAAAGCGAAAGAACCGGGATACCATGCAGGCATTGGAGCAATCACTGAGAATACTGGCGGAAGTTCAGGACTGTCCGGACTACGCAGTAGAATTTCGAGTTAAGGAGGAATGCACATGAAAAAGGCCATCCGCACTGCGCTGACAGCCGCATCGACCGCGTCAGGCGCAGCCAGTATTTTATGGAGGAGGAGACAGGCAATATGAAAAAAGCAATCCTTTGCATTGCCCTGACCGCGGCGCTTTCTACCAGCGCATTTGCCCTGGAGGTGCCGTCTGAAACGGTCGTGCAAAACCTGAACGGCAGTCAGCAGGTCATCAAAACCTACACCCTGCCCCCAGAGGGCGACCCGCAGGAATTGATCGAGGAACCCTTTGTCCTGGAAGGTTATCTCTATACCTTTGCGGATATTGTGAAAACAGAGAATCGGGCGGATGATACCAGAGCTGAGACGGAAACCGTGACGATAGAAACCGCCAAGAATGACCTCAGCCTGATCTTGGAACAGCTCGCGCCGACTATAGACTATGACGATGGGCAGTACCAGGGTACTCTGACGCTGGATCACACCACCATCCGCACCGAGGCGGCCGGATACACAACGAAAAGCTATACGGTTACAGCCGCCAAGACGATCGGACCGGTGGATCGGAACGATATGTCCTATGTCCCAGCCACAACAGTGAAAGACGGCCGCACACTAAATCTGTCCAATGTGGAGTGGCAAGTCACGGGAACGGAGCTTGTAGGCGGGGTTCTGATGCCCTCGTCCTATCAAGCTGTGGCCACCTATTCCGGGGCCGCTTCTTACAGTGCCGCGACAGGCTATGTCACCACCGCAGACTATGTGGGCGAGGTATCCCGTGATGGGGTTGAAAGCGTTACCTATCAGCTGACTTATTTGGGTGAGGCGGATGCCTCTGCAGGATCAGAAGATGGGCCTTGGCTTCTTTCTGTACTCTCCACCAGATGGCCGTATATCCTGGGCGGCGTAGGAAGCGCAGTGCTTCTCATCCTGGTGACTCTGCTGTTGAGATCCCGTCGGGAGATCAGACGTCTTCGGAGCGAGCAGGAATCCATGCTGCCGGAAGATAACGATGAAGAGGAGGAATCTGAACGTGAAACTGATTCGACGATTTCTTAATATCTCCCTGGCGGGATGCATGCTGCTTTCCACGTCCACCGGCGCTCATGCCGTGGACTACTCTTTTTCTACGGAAAGCGCGTCCGACTACTACTCGTCCACCTCCTATGAGGATGCCTATGGTTCGCAATATAATTATGGCGGCCTTAATGTAGTGGACTATCAAATCCCCGAACTGGAATACGGCTCCTTCAGCACAACTCAGACCGGTGTAATGGAGCGGGCGCAGCTCCCTGGACTCCAGGAGACTGCGGCAACCACTTCCACGGGCGGCGGATATGGAGTCGGAACTGGAACGCCTGTGATCGCGGATATTCCTGGGATCAACGAATTTCCGACCTGTCCGCAGCCGGCCTACACCAGCGCGGATGGGATGAAACGCTCCGACGGCAGTATCGGAACTCTGAAAATCCCCTCTCTGGGAATCAACATGAAGGTGTGGGAGGGCGAAACAAATTCCAGTATGCGAAAAGGTCTGGGCCACTACTCGTCTACTTCGGCCTGGGACGGCAATGTTGGCGTCTGTGGGCACAACCGAGGAACCAAGTATGTGATCGGATCCATTAAAGACCTGGAGACCGGCGATACCATTACTTATACCACGATTTACGGGACGCGCACCTATTCGGTGTCGATGGTCAAAATCATCGACAGTACGGACTGGAGCTACCTGCAGGCTACCACGGATAATCGTGTGACGCTGACCACGTGCCTGGCCAATCAGCCGAATAAAAGAGTCTGTGTGCAGGCTGTCCAGGTAAATGGCTGAACCCATTGTGCCGCAATGGGTTTTGAGGAGATGATTGTGGAACGTATTTTATCGCCGCAGGGAATTAAAATAATCCTTTGACAGCGGCCAATATCTGTATTATGCTCATGGTACCCGGAAGGGAATTTTAAGAAAAAGAGGTGCATGGCATGGTACAGAAATTCAGCGGCAGGCCAAAGGCAGACGCCATCAAAGTCAACATGAATCTTACCCTTGATGTTCCCGCAGAGTTTGCGGAACAAATCGAGCTGTTGGGTATTTACCAGTTTGACAAATGTATCTACGACCAGGAGCGCAAGCAGATAAGCCTGAGTGCCTGCACAACATTTTATCGGAAGGGGGCCTGAAAATGAAACGGAACCGCTTCTTACCGGCTGCACTCAGTCTGTTCCTGGCTGCGGCGTTATCCACCGGGGTGCTCGCCGCTGACCGCACAGAAGAGGAAACTGCTTCCGCCTATCTGTCGGAGCAGGGAATCATGGTGGGCGACCAAAATGGCAGCATGAATCTGGACTCCAGTCTTACCCGGGCAGAGCTCGCCGCCATACTGACCCGCCTGAATGGGAATCTGGAGCACATCGAGGCGGAGCAGCATTACTACCGCAACCGCTGTGTATTTCCCGATGTTCCGGAGTGGGCCAAGCTCTATGTGGGCTACTGCAATGTCCACGGCCTCATGAAAGGCTATGACAATGGGAGGTTTGGCTCCGGAGATCCTGTGACCCCGGCAGCGGCATGTACGGTTCTGCTCCGGTATTCCGAATTCGCCGGTCAGACATGGGACTATTCTACCGCATGCCAGAGGGCGGTGGAGCTTGGGCTGGCAGACAATTCCATGCTGCAGGCCGCCACGATCAGCCGCGGCGACCTGGCTGTGATGATTTTCCGGGCACAGGGCAGCCCTGAGACGGAAACTCCTGATACTCCGATTTCCAATGGCCTGTCCAAGAATTCTGACGGCTCAATCAACATTCCATCGGATGGTTCCCTATATGTTCCGCAGGTAGGGGATGTGATCCGGTGCGACGATGGCACTAATTATACCGTCACTGACGTATCGCGGTATGACAAGAACATGTTCGCTTCCGGCCCAGTTGGACCACTTCCCACTCCGCTGTGCGATTGGTCTCAATTCCCGGAGGTACCGCTTCCCGCTGTGCAGGTAAATCATTTTCAGAACGTGACTGGAGACCGGCTGTATGTCCTGAATCTGTATGAGACCAGACGAATGCTCTATACGCTTTACAATACCGTACCAAGCTGTCCAGAATTGTGGGAAAACGGTTCCCTCAAACTGAACGAAGACGGGAACCCAGTGTTTCAAGCTTCTATGGGGATTGCGGATTCTTCCCGGGCTCAAATGTTTTGGCCTTGGCAACCGGATCAGCTGACAAAATTGCTCAGCTCCGCACCTTATTCAGCCTTCGAGGTTGAAGCTTGGGATGTCTATAAGGATGGCATGTTTCAGAACATAGAATACCGCGTCCGAGTATCATAACCTGAATTCATTGCAGATATAGAAGGAATAGGTGGGTATGCCCCACCTATTCCTTTCTTATTCAAATTACTATAGCAGGAGAACGTATAATAATTCTTTCCTGCTTTTTTGAAGGAGGAATACTTCGTGAGACATCGTCTGATATCGCTGCTGCTTACTTTTATTGTAATATTAGGCATGATTCCATCGGTAGCCAGCGCGGCATCTACACCAGAGGAGGCCCTGGGTGAAGTCAACATTTACAGCGGAGGCTACTCCATGAAATACCTGGCTGTAAATGGGCGGGTACAAACTCAGTCTTATACCTATTTCCTTTACAGCAATTCTGCTGGAGAGGTACAAGAAATCCCGGCTTACTGTGTAACACCGAACCAGTATGGTGTACCGCAGACGGTTCCTGAAGGAGAGAGCATCGAATACTTAGCGGAAGAAAAGGCCAGTGATCCCAAGGTGGTAGGGCTGATTGCCAACATGTATCCCCACCGCTCCCTGGAGGAGTTAGGGCTGGACAATAAATATCAGGCGTTTTACGCCGGCAAAATCGCGCTCTGGTGCTACCTGATCCCAGAATGGGACATCCGCAGCGTAACTGTGGCTCCTGGCCTCACAGGCTCTGAGCGGGCAATCGGGGAAAAGCTTCTGGATGCCGCAACCAGGATTTATACCCAGGGTATGACCTGGGATCATGTAGATGAGCCACAAATTACGGTCACCCCGGACCGGGAGCAGGCATATCCCATCACCATAGATGGAGAGGAATACCTGCAGCAGATATTTACCGTTACATCGGATACTTGGGTTGTGAACCACCTGATAGATGTTGCTTTCCAAAGTAGTAGTAAGGTTCCGGTTGGAACCCGAATCACTGATATGGAGGGCAGGGACCTTACCCAATTAGAGGTGAGCAACACCGGAAATGGCTACAGTGGGCAGTTCAAGGTGTTATATCCGGCTGCGAGTGTGGAGGGCCAGAGCGGCAGCGTCCAGCTCACCCTCTCCGCCGACGTGTATCAATATGCCGTATTCTATGCACTCTGCCAGGAAGTAGACGAGTACGGCAATTTGCAAGACTATCTCTGTGACACTGACCCGAAAGTTGGCTTGGCACGTAACGCCATCAGCAATTATAATTCAGAGCCAGGCCCAGCCCCAGACCCTGACCCGGAACAGACTGCGCTCAAGATTACCAAGTATGAGGCCGGTACCACCGTCACCCTTGCTGGAGCCACCTTTGAGGTGGTGGGTCCAGACGGCGATACCGTCGGTGTCTACACCACCCCGGAATCTGGGACCGTTACCATCCCACTGACTGAGGTGGGCAACTATACCATCTACGAGCGGGTGCCCCCGGCGTATCACCTGCTGGATAGGGAACCGGTTAAGCAGATCACGGTGAAGTATGGCGAGGTGGCCGAGGTTTCCTTTGAAAATGAACCCTACGGAGATCTTAGAATTGAAAAGATCGACGGTTCCACCGGGGCCGGCCTGGCTGGAGCCCAAATACAGATTAAGCACATCGAAAGCGGAGCCACCTATTCCGGCGTAACCGGAACAGGCGGCTCTTATACGTTTACGGAGCTGAAGCCGGGGGCCTACGAAATCCAGGAACTGGCCGCTCCGGAGGGGTGGCAGCGTGATCCGCAGGTCTACACCACTACTGTGGTGACTGGGGAATGTGTTACCTATACTCTGAAAAATGAGGCCCTGCCCGGCCTGAGAATCGTCAAATACGACCGCCTGAGCCATGAGACCATGTCCGGTGTCACCTTCCGTATCTGGCGGGATGGAGAGCTCCTGGGCGACTACGAGACGGATGCCCTGGGTGAAATCCTCCTCGTCGATTGTAAGCCGGGCACCTACCTCGTTCAGGTGCGCCCGTAAGAACGGCACATTTGCTGTTCGTGGGCGATAGAAATGCCGCTGTGAGCAAGCGGCAGGTAAAAGCATAGCGCGGCATGTAAGCCGCAACCTGTTGTCCCCCGACTTATCCGAAAAGGGAAACCTGACGGGGAGTGTAGCATGTCGGAGTATGCGGAGCGTTCGAGCTTTCCGGGCGCTGGCGCAGAGGGACAAAACTTTGTATATAAGGATGAAGTCTGCATTGACTGAATGCCAGCCGGAGGTTGGGCCTAAGGTAGCTCCCCGCGTATGAAAGCTAAACCCGCGGGTGCCTTGGCAGCAGTGGCTCCTGTACACATTGCTGCGATATGCTCAAGGCAGACCCAGCCACGGGATAGTGGAAAACGGCGAACGGCACATCCGAGAATACAGAATGCTCATTTCTATCGTACTAAACGGGGATTACCTAAAGCAGAACGCCACCCATTCGTGGCTATGAGCGCCATGAGAAACGCGGCTCTGAATATCTGCCATGGTAACAGAGCTCCCGTAGTAGTCAGAGGACGGGAAAGCCGTCCACAGGGCGAAGGGGAGCAGTTTGTCTGTCAGCACAAAAAGAAGAAAGGTGTGTGAGACATCATGAGAAATCCGATTGCTGTGCTGAAAAGTCTGGAAGAAAAAGCAAACCAAAAGGGATATGTGTTTGAGCGGCTCTACCGCAATCTCTATAATCCCGAGTTCTATCTGTTAGCCTATCAGAATATTGCCAAATCCCAGGGCAGTATGACGGAGGGTACAGATGGGATGACCCTCGATGACATGACGGGGGGGCGCATTGAGAGTATCATCGCCAGCCTGAAAGACCATTCGTACCAGCCCAACCCGGCAAGGCGTGAGAATATCCCCAAGAAAAACGACCCGAGCAAAACTCGCCCACTGGGTATTCCATCCACAGACGATAAGCTGGTACAGGAAGTTGTCCGTATGCTTCTGGAAGCGATTTATGAACCCACATTCTCAACCCACTCCCATGGCTTCCGCCCCAAGCGCTCCTGCCATACCGCGCTGTCCGAAATCAAAACCACCTTCTCAGGTGTCCAGTGGGTAATTGAAGGTGATATCAAAGCTTGCTTTGACAGCTTTGACCACCATGTTCTCATTGATATCCTGCGCCGCCGCATCAAAGATGAGCACTTTATTGCTCTTATGTGGAAGATGTTAAAGGCCGGGTACATGGAACAATGGATCTACCATCACACCTATTCCGGCACCCCGCAGGGTTCGGGCGTAAGCCCCATCCTCGCCAACATCTATCTGAGCGAATTAGACCGCTACCTGGAAGAACACCAGAAGCAGTTCAGAGTAGGGACGCAGAAGCGGAAAGCAAGCAGGGACTACGAGTATGCACGCCGGAAATACAGGGTGCAAAAAACTCTGCTGGACCAGTCCCATACAAAGGACGCAGTCCGGGCCTTCAAACAAGCCCAGAAAAATCTGCTCAACACCCTATACTACCCACAGGCCGACCGGAACTACCAGAGACTACACTTCAACCGCTATGCGGATGACTTCGTGGTGGGCATCATTGGCTCCCGCAAGGATGCGGAACGGGTGAAAGCGGATATTCGGGACTTCCTGGCAGACACCTTAAAGCTCACCCTGTCCGAAGAAAAAACCAAAATCACCCACTCCAGTGAGCTGATCGACTACCTGGGCTACCAGTTCACAGTGTGCCGGAGCAGGGACGCGAAACGGGATGAGAGCGGGGTGCTTCGCAGAATGTGGTATGGGAAAGTGGCGCTGTATGTGCCCCACGACAAATGGGTTCAGAAGCTAAAAGAGTATCAAGCATTCAAAATCGTTATGGACAACGACGGCAAAGAGCGGTGGAAACCGCTCCATCGAGGAAAACTGATGCACAAGGACGCAATCGCAATCGTCAGTCAGTTCAATGCGGAGATACGAGGCCTGTACAACTATTATTCCATGGCAGAAAATGTATCGGTGCTCAATAACTTCGCGTTCATCATGAAGGGGAGCTTCCTTAAAACTCTGGCTGCCAAGGGCAATACCTCCTGCAATAAAATCCGCAAAAAGTATGAGCGGGACGGGGTAATTTCCATCCCCTATGTCGCCAAGAGCGGCCCAAAGTGCTGCGAGTTCTATCATGATGGCTTTACCAAGAAATCCACCCTGCCTCCCTTATCTGCCGACACGCTCCCACAGTATGTAAAATACGCCAAGCCGAACAGCCTTGCACGGCGGCTGAAAGCAGGCGTCTGTGAACTGTGCGGGGCTGAAACCAAGGAAATCCATATGCACCACGTTCGGCGGCTAAAGGATTTGACGGGCGAGGACGAATTGGAACTGAAAATGATGCAAATGCGGCGCAAGTCAATCGCACTGTGTCCTGAGTGTTACGCAAAAACCAAACATGCTGAATAATTCCAGACTTATAGACAAATGGAGAGCCGGATACATCGAGAGGTGTACGTCCGGTTTGGGAGGGGGTATCGCCGAGACCGCCCGCGAAAGCGGGTATGGCGCGGCGGTGCCTACCTTATGAGGTGGACACCGGAGACAGTGGGCATCTGGTGGATTCCACCCCGCAGGAAATTGAACTGAAGGCCGGAGACAGTATTAAGGAGCTCTACTTTTTTAACGACCAGAAGCCCGGGATCTGGCTGGTCAAGGTGGACAGCGCCGACCCGTCCAAGGTGATCCCCAACGCCAGGTTCCGCATCGAGGCGGTAGACGGTTCGTGGGGCCCGGCGGAGTTCACCACTGACCAGAACGGCGAAATTGACCTGTCCGAGCTGGAGCCGGGGGCCTATGTGGTCACTGAGCTGGAGTGCCCCGGCTACATCATTGACGAGGCCCAGCGAATCATCCATCTTGACCCCAACGAAAATGCCCAGTTCGTCTTTACCAATTCAGTTAAACCCTCCCTGCACCTGGTCAAGCTCAGCTCGGATGGTTCCCGCATGGCGGGCGTCACCTTCCGTATTGCCCGCATTGAGGATGGCAGTCATTACCTGGACCGGACCACCAATTCCAACGGTGAAATCCTGATCTCTGACCTTGAGCCGGGTGTTTATTCGCTCAAAGAAACCGGCACGGCTGCGGACCATATTATTGATCCGGTGGAGTACCATGTAGAGCTGTTCCCGGGCCAGACCTCCACCATTATCTTGGAGAATGACCGCCGGCCCAACCTGACGGTGGTGAAGCGGGATGCAGATACCGGGGCCCCCGTACCGGGGACAGTGTTTCTGGTGGAGGCGGCGGACGGCCATAGTGTAGATGAAATCAAGACTGGCCCGGACGGCACCGCCACCCTGCGAAACCTCCTGCCTGGGGTGTACGAAATAACAGAGAAATCCGTACCATCGCCTTATCTGTTGGATGCACCGAGTCAATTGGTTACCCTTTATCCAAACAGGGATCACACCGTCTATTTTGAAAACCACAGGAAGCCGTCCCTGACGATCGAAAAGATTGACAGCATCACCGGCAATCCCATCAAAGGGGCAAAGTTTCAAATCTGGTATGCGTCCAACTCTACCGAAACCGGCGAACTGAACGACCTGGGCACCTACTATACCGATGAAAACGGCCAAATTTTCCTCGAAAATGTCAACGACGGCTGGTTTAAGGTCACAGAGCTGGAACCGGCGCCTGGCTATCAAATCAAGGCCCCGGCCACCCAGGAGTGCTTTATTGAGGCCGGGACTTCTAAGACCTTAATCTTTGAGAATACACCTCTCTCCGCGCTGATTGTCTACAAGTATGATTCTGTGACCGGCGAAGCGGTAGAAGGCGCTGTATTCCAGATCAAGTACCTGGGCGGCACTTCCGGAACCGGAGGGACGGTCATCGGGACCTATAAGACTTCCGCCAATGGCTCCTTCACGGTCACAGGGCTGGAGGCCGGCACCTACGTGGTCGAGGAGCTGGCCAGCGACAGCGGCCACGTGATCGACACGGCGCCGCAGACCGCTTACATCAGCGGAAAGGAACAGGATGTAGTGGAGCTGTATTTCGGGAATTCTCCCAAAGGCAGCCTACTGATCAAAAAGATTGACGCTTCTACCCGTGAACCCTTGTCCGACGTGCAGTTCTTTGTCACTGAGAGCAATGGTACCGTAGTAGGCGATAGCAATGGCTACTTTACTACCGATTCCGCAGGAACCATCCTGATTGAGGGTATCGACCCTGGTACGACTCTGGTGGCTAAGGAGACCATCGCCAAGGAGGGCTACCTGCTGGATGACACCCCTCAGACAGCGGAGATCAAGGCCGGACAGACCGTTACCCTGGAGTTCCGCAACCAACCAAAGGGCAGCCTGGTCATCAACAAGCTGGACTCTGTGACGCATAAGCCTCTGGAGGGAGTGGAATTTGAGATCACCTACTCCGACGGTTCCTATGTGGACGCCGGGAATGGAAGCCTGTCCAGTAAGGGATTGTACCATACCGATAAAAACGGGCAGATCATGCTCAGCGGCATCACCGGCACAGTGGTGGTAACCGAAACCAAGACCATCGAAGGTTATACCATAGACGAAGAGACCCGCACGCAGACGGTGGTCATCAACCCAAATGATACCCAAACACTGACCTTCTATAACACACCGTCGGGCAGCTTTCAGCTTATCAAGGAAGATGAGGACAGCGGAAAACGCATCGGCAACTGTACGTTTGAGATCCGCAGACTGAACGACGCCCTGGTAGGCACCTACACCACCGGCTCCAATGGCACATTTACAGTTGACCTGGAGGAAGGCAGCTACTATGCGGTGGAAGTCAAGGCCAATTCCAAATACCGCCTGGACGATACCCCACATTATTTTGAAGTGGCGGACGGAGAGACGACCACACTTCGGGTCACAAACGAACGCCTGAGCGGTATCCTGCTGCACAAGATTGACAGCACCACCGGCGAGGGCATTTACGGGGTGAAATTCCTCCTATATGACAAAAACAAAAACCCCATTGGGGAATTTACGACCGATGATGACGGCTATATCTATATTACCGCCGACGACCTCCCGGATGGGGCCAACACCAGCGGGCGTTTTTATTTGAGAGAGCTGGAGGCTGCCGAGGGCTATGAGCTGGATGTGGAGTACAAAACCGTCTATGTGAAGCCGGGGCGGACTGCCGAGATTGAGTGGGAAAATACCCCGGTTACCGGGCAGATTCAGGTCTACAAATATGCGGCGGAGTACAATACCGTCACAGGGACTCCAGCAGGAACACCGCTCCAGGGCGCTGTGTATGAGATCAGCAATGCCAGAACCGGTGAGGTCGTGGACTACATCACAACGGACGCCAGAGGCGTCGCAGCCTCCAAGCCGCTGCCATTGACACGCTATAAGCTCGTAGAAGTCACGGCCCCGGCCTATTGGCAGGTGGATTCCACCGTCCATGATGTGACACTAGAGTATTCCGGTCAGATTATCAAGCTCTCGGCCTATGACAAGCCCGCCCGCCTGGGCGTCACCATCACCAAGCGAGGCAACGCCGAGGTCCTGGCCGGGAACCAGATGCGCTATGATTTTACCGTGGCCAACACCTCCAATGTGCCCCTGGACTCCTTCTTCTGGCATGACCGTATCCCCACAGATGCGGCGGCGGCCACGGTGCTCACCACGGGCACCTACAGCACACGCCTCAATTACCGTATCCTCTATAAGACAAACTATCAGACCAGCTACCAGGTGCTGGCCTCCAATTTGCTGACCACCACAAACTACTCCTTTGCGCTCAACGCCATTCCCAAGCAGGCCGGAGAGGTCGTCACCGATATTTACTTTGATTTCGGCAAGGTCCCGGCCGGCTTCCAGTCGCTTGCGGGCCCCACACTCACGGTCAACGTCAGCGGGACGGCGGTAAACGGCTACCAACTGGTCAACCGGGCGGATGCCGGCGGCAAGTATCAGGGCACCTGGCAAACCGCGCAGACCAGCTGGGTCACGATCATTCGCAAATATACGACTACACCTCAACTGCCAAAAACAGGCTATTAACGCTGGGTGGGTGGCCCTCCATGGAGGGCCACCCATCACCTGTGTATTTTGAGACCTGTCCATACCAAAGGAGATCCCCATGAATTATGGTTCCATTTCCCTGCAAAAGAGCTGCATCAACAACTTTCGTGGGATATTCGCCAATGCGTTTTCACAGTTGCTCCTTGAGGAGGGGATTTTGGAAGCCCCGATTTTCTGTGGCAGCCGGATCGGCTTTTTTAACCATGAGCTTCGGTTCCAATATGACAAGGCGGGCCGATTTAAATATAGATCCTTCTGGACGCCCAGCTTTTTGGAGGAAAGCATCTGGCTGCTTGCCGCAACGCGATTTCGCCCTCACATGGAACTTCGCAGCTGTATCCGATGCTGTCTGCTCCCGGTGCTGCCTGACCCAGACGCCATCTATCGTTATGTAACCAGCAGCAAGCCGCTGGAGAGTCAGTTTATCGAATTTGGTATTCTGGAAACTCCTATCCGCGTCATCGGCAGGAAACAAGAGCTATATTACTTTGACCATTCCTGCGTCTACCGGAAAAGCAAGCTGTCCGGGGAATACCCATGCCGAACGAAGTCTGACTGGCACACAACACTCCCCTCCTGTTCCATCCTGATCACCGCATGGCAGATGGCGGTTCCCCACTTTATGCCTGGAATGGTTCTGGCGGAATGCCTGGAGCTCTTCAAAGAGATCCGTTACCGGCCCGTTGATCCCATTACGGTCAATTATACAGAAATGGAGCGCCTGGTCCAGAAAATTGAGACTCCCCGGTTTGAACGTTTTCCAGAAAATCCAGATCCCAGAACCGTAGACTTTATCCGGGTCCAGGTTGATCTTCCCTGCTATCTCTATCCCACACACACAGAGCTTGCCGTAGCCGTGCGTGCGCATAAGCCTGAAATTGACAAGCTGGTTGTGGAAAAGATTGAAAGTGCCCGGGCATTTCGGGAGCTTGGGGTACCGCTCGGTTTCTTTTTCCTGTCCGAGTGCATTTTAAGGAAAAACCATACGCTGGAATATATTTTTGAGCTGAAGCACCCATCCCATAGCGGTGCTCAGGGCACCCTGCAAGAGAAGTAATTGCGCATGATCCGGCTCAAAACCGGCGTCTTTCCGTTTCGTCGATAGAATCGCGCGCCCGGCCGTAGAATGCGGGACCGCTGTTCCGGGGCGCCCACTCTGTTTCCCGCACGAACATTACAATTCCAAATGCAGCGGCATGGCCGCCTTTCGTTCACCTGAGCTGGAATGGAAGGCGGCCATGCCGCTCTCAGTTATCTCCTGGAGGTTTGCAATGAAACGCCTTTACAGAGTATACCTGCTCAGCATGGTATTCGTGCTCACTATTACCATGATGATGCCGTCCTCTTTTGCGGTGGACGATATGTGGACGGTCGCCAACAACCTGATCGTTGATCTTTACAGTCAGATTGTAAAAATCAGTACGGTTCTGGCCGGCCTGATGTCCGCCGTCGCCGTCATTGGTGCGAAGTTATCCAACAACCAACACAAGGTCGACCAGGCGTGGGACTGGCTCCGGAGAATCTGGATCGCCTGGGTCGTAATCAACGGAATTGGGGCCTTTATCGCATACATCGCCCCCAAATTCAGCGGCCTTGCAACCCTGACGCCATGATGCAGGGTGCAAAAGGAAACATTGTCCGGGTGTTTCCGCGGCGAACCTCCGCCACACCGGATGACCCGCTGGCCTTTAGCGGCCCTCCTCCGAAGGGAGGGGTGGGAGAGGTGGACGAGATCCATATTTCCGTGGCGTTTACCTACGATATGGAAAAAGCGGAGCGTCTGGCGGAGCAGTGGAGCTCAACCGGCCTCCTGGTACGTCTGGGCGGTCCGGCGTTCAATACGCCTGGGGGCGAATTTGTTCCAGGCCGCTATCTGAAATATGGCTATGTAATCACATCACGGGGCTGCCCAAACCGCTGCTGGTTCTGCACGGTTCCTCAGAGGGAGGGCGGCGTCCTGCGGGAGCTGCCCATCACAGAAGGTTGGAATGTGCTGGACGATAACCTGCTTGCCTGCTCAGAGCGGCATATCCGGGCCGTATTCGCCATGCTTGCCCGACAGAGCGAGCATCCCTCCTTCACCGGAGGGCTGGAGGCCCGCCTGCTACGCCCCTGGCATGTGGACCTGCTCCGTCAGGTCAAAACCAAACGGATGTTCTTTGCCTATGATACGCCGGATGACTATGAACCTCTCGTTGAGGCGGGCCGTCTCCTGCGGGCCGGCGGGATCACCCAGACCTCCCACCGGGCGGCCTGTTATGTGCTGATTGGTTATCCGGGTGACACGATGGAAGCGGCTGAGGAACGCCTCCTGGACACATACCGGGCCGGCTTCTGGCCCTTTGCCATGCTCTATCGGGACAAGTCCGGCCGGCAGAGCAATGAGTGGCACAAATTTCAGCGGATGTGGGTAAAGCCAAGTATTATTTATGGCCGGTTAAAGGCGGAATCCGCGCTTGATTTCACGCCGCCGTAACACCTCTTCCGCTAGGAGGTCTGCAGATTGCTTGAACTAATTTTTCGTGGCGGTTTGGAATGGGGCTACGGCTTAATCCTGGAGTGCTGGGAATATTTCTCCGTGATCCTGATGGACATTATGAGCATGGATTTTGCCTATCTGCGTGAGCATATGCCGGTCCTCAACAGTATCCAGCAGATCGTCCTGACCATTGGCTGGGCCATTCTGCTGGGGAATCTGGTGTTCCAGGCAGCAAAAACCATGCTCACCGGTCTTGGCTTTGAAGGCGAGGATCCGAAGCTTCTCTTTGTCCGAACCTTCATTTTTGCGTTTCTATTGTTGGCCAGTCCACAGATCTGTGAGCTCTGCCTGAATATGACCTCGAAGATGATTGATTTGATGCAGGTCCCGGACGCCGTGGATATCACATTCGCAGATGAAGCGTCCTTTGGGGGAATGGCCGCCGCCTGGCTTCTGGTGATTATCTGCGGGATCATCGTCATGTTTCAGTCCTTCAAGCTCATCTTTGAGATGGCGGAACGCTATTTTATCCTTGCCGTGCTCACCATCCTGGCCCCCGTGGCCTTCGGTGTGGGAGGCAGCCGGAACACCTCGGACATCTTTGCCGGCTGGTGCCGGATGTACGGCTCCATGTGCCTGCTCATGATCCTAAATGTCATGTTTATCAAGATGCTCCTGTCTGTTCTCTCGTTTTATCCAAGCGGAGTAGATGTTCTGCCCTGGATGGTCCTTGTCTTGACGATCGTCAAGGTTGCCAAAAAGATCGACGGGATTATCACCCGCATCGGCCTGAATCCGGCAATTACAGGGGATCCCCTTGGGCGAACCTTCCCCGGCGCCCTGACCTGTCTCGTTATGAAAACAGCGGCCGCACAGGTCTCAAAGACCATTGGGAAGGCCGCCGGAGGATCCAGCCGCGGCAGGCCGCCCCATACGCCGCCCGGCAGTCCCAGAGGCCCCAGGTCCGGTGGTTCCGGGGGCGGCAGATGGGCCCATTTTAGTAAGACAGCCGGAAGCGCCTATACCTACACCAGCACTCACAGCGCGCAGCAGAGTGCTGCGGCGCAGACACAAACGCACCAGAAGCCCCCACCGGGGGATTCTCCGCAGGGTGTCACAGCGCATACCGCCGCGTCTGCGTCCTCCCCGCCGGATTCCGTACCTTCGGAGGGCGCTGCTGGTCCAAACGGCCGGAACGGCTTGCCAGGGCAGGATGTCCACACCAAGCAGGAAAGCCGGAAAAGCGCGGTTCCGTCCGGCGCGCGGCGTGCTCCCAGCCATGTGAAAGCAGCCGCCGGCGGGGCGGCTGCCGGCGCTGCGGCCGCCGTGGTAAGCGGAAAAGCTGGCCGCGGCTCCAGAGGAGGCCCCGACGGAACGGTTCCGGGCCGTCCCGGCAGCTCCTCCGCAGGAACACCTGAAGCGGCGTCTCCGGCAGGCGCCTCGCGCTCTACTCGAATTCCGCTGCACGATTCTCCATGCGGGCCGGCAGGCATCAGGAACCAGGGCGCTGGACCAGCCCACGCTTCGGGAGATCATGGGCGTGAACAGAAGTGCGCCCCCCAGGGAGGCAAAATCCCGCGCACGGAGACACCCCGCAGTTCACTTGGCGCCAGCCCCCGATCCGCTTCCGATATGGATCACACGGACACCCGAAGCCGTTCTACCCGCAGGCCGCCTGAGAGCGCGGACAAAGGTACACGCCCAGTCTCCGGGGCGGCCAGCCCCGGCACCGCAGGAACCGTGCATGCCCAGGTACCGGAGCATACACGTGTCGAAGCGGCACAACACGCCGGAAATGGTGCGCCGCCGACTGCACATCCGACACACTCCGATCCGGCACGGCAGGAATCCCGTCCGGCTTCCGCTGCCGACGCGCCTTCCGGGCGGCGGTCCACTCTTACGTCAGGTTCCGGCATAGCAGGAACAGCAGAAGCTTCCGGTTCGGAGCGGTCTCACGTCCGTCCCTCCCGGCCGGCTGGGCATGGAACACCGCCTTCCGCAGCCGTTTCATCCGCCGGTGCCGGGCGCCCAGGCCAGGCCCGGCAGGAAACGCACAGGCCAACCCATGCCACAGCGCCTGAGTTAAGAGACGCCGGGCCCCTCCACGGCACGGCAGGAACTGCGCCGGCAGAGCCGAAGGCGGCGCACACCCGGACGGCGGCCCAGGGGCCATCGAAGCGGGCGGCAACGCCCCCGGCAGCTCAGGATATCCGTGAGCCGAGGCGCATCGCTCCCGGAGCCGCCGCCCCCATGAAGGGGCAGGAGACCCGGAAAAGAGCGCCAAGGCCAAAACAGGGAGGAGCGGACCATGGATAGGCAAAAGCCCTCCCGCTCCGGCACAGAGCTTATGTTGGATTTAGCCCGGCTGCTGAAAGCGGCGGTCCGCATTGCGCGGGCCGCCGCGGTGGCCGGGCTTCCCGGCGCGGCGGCCGCCGCCGTAAAGGAGACGCTGCCCTTTCTGGTGAAGCTGGCGGTGGGCATCCTGATTTTCCTGATCGCTGTCCCCATGGTCATCTTTACCGCGCTGCCCAATATCTTTTTTGGATATGAGTCATCGGACACAGAGTCTGTTGCCCATATGACGCAGCAGGCCATGACCATCGGCGGCGCTTACATGAGCCTGGAGGAATTCGAGCGTACCCAGGTGGATTCCGTGGTGACCAGTATTGTCCAGGAGTACGAGAGCCGGGGGGAAACCATTGACCGCATCGAGGTGGTCAGCCACTTTGAGGAGGATGACCTGCTCTGGCTGATTGCTATTAACTCGGTCGCCCATCAACAGGATTTGAATACCATGAGTGCTGAGGATATCCGGGATTTTTGCGTGTCGCGGCTGCGCTATACCACGTCGCTGGGGATCATCGGAGGCGACGACGCTGCCACGCTCACCATAACAGTCGAGAAGCTCAAGCCGGAACATCTGATGGAGGAGCTGGGCTTTGACGAAGAGGCCCGTATCTGGGCGGGTGCTCTCTATGAGATACTGGAGGAGAGCGACGCACTGAACGAATACGCGGACTACTTCAAGCCATACCGGCCAGACTACGGCGGCGACAGCGGCTACGACGGAGAATACGAGCATGGTGACAGTTATGGAACCGGGATCGATATTTCCCGGTTTGTCAGCCCCGGGACCAAGAACAACGTGGATCTCGCCGCCTATGCCATACAGGCGTGGGAAAACAACTGGGGATATGTATGGGGTACCTTCGGAAATGTCCTGACAGAATCGTTGCTGGAATATAAGATCCGTCAATACCCGGACGGTGTCGGAAATTATGAGGATTTTATTCGGGCAAACTGGCTGAACCGCCGCACGACAGACTGCGTGGGACTCATCAAGGGATATGGCTGGCTGGATACGGAGAGTCTGTCCATCCAATATGGAACCAATGGAATGCCGGATTATGGCGCCAACCAGATGTACCAATCCGCCGTCAACGCGGGAGCAGACCACGGCAGCATGTCCGCCATGCCGGAAATTGTGGGGCTGGCGGTCTGGAAAGAGGGGCACATCGGCGTCTATATCGGCGGCGGATATGTCATTGAGGCTGCGTCCACCACAAAGGGCGTGATAAAAACGCAGGTCGAGGGCCGCGGCTGGCAGGGCTGGTGCAAGATCCCCTACATTGATTATCTGGAGGAGGAATAGATGGTTACGACGACGCGGCTGCGCATGTTCCGCAGAGCCCATGGAATCACACTGGACGAGCTGGCAAAGCGGGCCGGTTTCTCCAACCAGTGGTTGAGCTTTCTGGAGCTGGGGAAACGAGAACGGACTGCGTCTCAAGAGGAAAAATTAAGTCGGGCGATCGAGGCGCTGCTTGCAGAGCGCCACACCGCCCTTTCCGCGATGGAAAGAGACTTCCTGGAGTGTGGGGGGCGGCTGCTGGAACCCGTGGAGGTGGAATCAGATGAACCATGAGGTCTATTACCTGCCGGTCAACTTTACCGACGCCGGACGGGTGTTCGGCCTGTTTGAGATCCGTAATCTGGTGGAGGCTGTCCTGCTGACGCTTCCGCTCCTGTATTTCTGTATGGTCCTGCTCCCGCTTTCTCTGACGCCGAAGCTCATCACAACCATGGTACTGGTGGTCCCCGTGGGCGGCTTTGCCCTCATCGGGATCAGTGATGACAGCCTGACGCGGTGGCTGGGCTGCTGGTGGCGCTGGCGGCGGGCCCGGAGGACAATTCTGTTTCGAGGGGAGGTAAAAAAGTGAACCTAAAAGAACTGCTTTTCGGCGGCGGGGTCAAGGATGGGGGCTCCGGTCAGGGGGCCTACCGGGACAGCATCCAGGCGTGGCTCCCCATCAAGAACATCATTGGCGGTGTGGCCGTCACAAAGGACAACCGCTTCATCAAGATCCTGGAGGTCCTGCCGGTCAACATCTATCTCAAGTCCGCCGGCGACCGGCAAACTATCATCTCCGCGTATGCCGCCTATCTGAAAATTGCGCCGGACAGCCTTCAGCTGGAGGCACGGACCATCCCGGCGGACACCGCCGAATATGTGGAACGGATGCGGCGGTATGCCGAACGGGAGGAAAACGCCGCATGCCGAGAGATGATCGAGGATAACATTCAGGAGATCGGACAGGGGGTGGCCAGCGAGGCCATCCGCCGCCGGTTCTTTTTGGTGTTCCAGTATGAGGCACAGATGAAGGCCAAACAGAACACCGTCCGCTCCATCATTCAGCGACTCAACGAGGAAGCGGATACCGCCCGGCGCTATCTGGATCTCTGCGAGCTGGAGGTGCTGGAGCCACGCTATTCCGACGACTTTATGCTCAAGCTGCTCTACGAGATCATCAACAAGAAGACCAGCCGCCGGCTTCAACTGCCGGAGGGCGTGTTCGATATGACGACCACGGTGCACGGCATCTATGAAGATGGGTGAGCCGCAGCTTGCGGCTCACCCATCTTGACGGTATTCAGGAGGTAACTGCTCATTACAAAAGGTCTTGAGGACGGGAATATCCTCCGTGATAATTTGCCAGACTTGGTCAAGCTGGATCTTGCCGTAGTCGTGAACGATGATGTTTCGCAGCCCCCTGATATGCGGCCACTGAATTTGTTCCTTCGTGGCGCTGCGGTATTCTTCAGATAAGCCGGAGGTCAGCTCTCCAATTTGCAAGACACTGAACGCGATGGATTGCTGATAATCGCTGTCCGACAGAAAGCCCTCCAGAGAGACACCGAAACGGGACATCGTATCTTGTATGCTCAGGCAATAATCCCGGATCTTCAGGACCCGCTGCAAATCACGCGACAGCATAGATCTCCCTCCGCTCTTGATTGACGATATCCCGGAACAGTTTATCGCTCATCTTATTGCTGGGCTGCTCCAGAGATTCTGCTGTGATGAGGTCGATTTCCTTCTGCAGAGCCGCTTCCAAGTCATTATAGAGCCCGCCAATCGCAAAGAAACCTGACAGCTCCGCCCCGGCCAGGTCCACCAGCAGGTCCACATCGCTGTCCTCACGGGCGTCCCCTCTGGCATATGAGCCAAAAACATACACTGCCTTGAGATGGTATTTCTCGGCGACCGGCTGCACGCGCCGGCGGATTTCGTCTAACGTATATACCATGAAACACGCCCCCTTCTTATTCCTTGATAATTCTATTATACGCAGTTTCCATTTTTATTTCAAGCAAGGAGCGGATGCAAGCATGAAAAAACAGCAGATGCCTCAGAAAAAGAATCCATCAAAACCGGCATTAAGGAAAAAGGCGCGCAAGGCCGGGGCGGATGATGTCCCCTCCAGACAGCCTTTTTTGAAACGCCTCCTCTTTGGGGAGGAAAAACCGGATCTTACCGAGTTGGAATCCGGCTCCACCACCATTCTGGATATTCTGTCCCCCACCGCGGTGGACACCAAAAGCCGTGACTACATCGTAGTGGACGGCGTTTTTCATGCCTATCTCTATATCACCGGCTATGGCTATTCCACCACAGTCGGCTCCTGCTGGCTGGCCCCCCTGGTGGAGGCCGGAGAGGGGGTGAGCGTCAGCTTCATGTTCCGCCGACAGTCCAAGGACAAAATCCTCTCCAAAATCGCGCAGACCACCATGATCAACCGCTCCCGGATGCGGGACGTGGGCGACACACGGCAGGACTATGAGGAGCTGGACAGCGCCATCAGCTCGGGGCTTTACCTGAAGGACGTGATGAACCGCCAGGGGGAGGACTTCTACTACATGAATACCCTCATAGAAGTGACGGCAGACGACCCGGAGACACTGGAGCAGCGGGTGACGGCGGTGGAAAAGCTGTGTGTGGCGTCGGACATGATCGCCCGGCGCTGCGACTACAAACAGGAGCAGGCCTTCCTCTCCACGCTGCCCCTCCTGTCTCTCGACCCGGATGTGGAGCGCAAATCGCGCCGCAATGCCCTGACCTCCGGCGTGGCCGCCGCCTTTCCTTTTGTCTCTTATGAGCTCAGCGACCGCAACGGCATTTTTCTCGGCCTCAATCTCTACAACCGCTCCCCGGTGTTCCTGGACCCCTATGACGATTACAAGTACACCAACGGCAACCTGTGGATTGGCGGCACCTCCGGCGTAGGCAAGAGCGTCACCCTGCAATGCCTCGGCGGCCGGATCCGGCAGCAGGGGCGTCGCGTCATCTTCATCGTCCCCAAGAAGGGGCATGAGTTCCGGCCGCTTTGTGAAAAGATCGGCGGGCTCTATCTGCGGCTGTCCCCTTCCTCGGAGGACTGTCCCAATCTTATGGCCATCCGGCGCAAGACGCTGGACAGCTATGCGCACCTGCACAACCTGAAGAAGCGCGGCGACTCGGTATTGGCCGCGAAGATCTCCAGCCTGCTGATCTGGTATTCCCTCCAAAAGAAGGACATGAGCGACGAGGACAAGAACTACCTGGACACCTCCCTGGTGGAGTGCTACCGGAGGTATGGCATCACCTTCGAGAATGACTCTCTGGTGGACGAGAACGGCGATTTTAAGGAGATGCCCATTTTGGAAGACTGGTACAACGTGCTCCAGGAAAACGCCGAAACCCGGCACCTGGCTGTAGTTCTGGCCCGGTATGTGACCGGCTCCGCAGCTGCCATGGGGAAACGGAATCACATTGACCTCAATAACAAGTACATTGTGCTGGATACCACCGGGATGCCGGCCGATCTGATGCTCTCCGGGATCTTCTGGGCCACTGAGGTGGCCAATGACATTATTATGGACTTCGGCGCCGAACAGTCCGCCCTGCTGGCGGATGAGCTGTGGGCCCTGGCCGGCGCAACCTCCAACTCCCATGTGGCCGGCTTTGTGCTGGAAATGGTGAAGACCATCCGCGGCCTGGGCGGGATCGCCGTCACCTCCACCCAGGGAATGCAGGACCTGTTCGGGCTGGAGGGCGGTAAATATGGCAAGGGCATCCTGGACTCCAGCCGCCTCAAGATCGTCATGCAGATGGAGGAACAGGAGGCCAGGCTCATTCAGGGGGTACTCAACCTTTCCGAAGACGAGGTGCGGCAGATCACCCGCTTCCGGCGCGGAGAGGGCCTTCTCTGCTTTGGTTATAACCATGTACCCATCTCCATCTATGTGACTCCAAAGGAGTATGAAGCGATCACGACCTCGCCGACCGACCGGCAGGCCATGCTGGAAAGGAGAGAGACGGATGAATGAGCTGAAGCGGGATATGGCCCGGATACAGACCCTGGTGGGGGATGCGTTCAACCAGACCGGCGGGCTGGTCGCGCTGTCCGACGGCGGGCAGATGGCCCCTGAAAAGCTGCAGCGGACCCTGGAGCAGACTATGGATCACTTTGAACGCTCCACCCTGGAGCTGCGCCGCCTGTGCGAGACCTATTCGCCCGGCGCCGGCGGCTACCAGCGCAAGGCGGCCGCCCCTCCAATCCATGCAGCCGGATACGTGGAACAGTTCGGATATGGCTGGCTCCACATCGTACTCAGCACATTGCTGCCCCATTGCCGCTATCAGGCCCCGGCCTGGCTCAGCGATACCCTCACCCGCCTGCTCGACGATTATGAAAGGGCCGGCTGCAAGCTGCCCTATTTCCGGCGGGCCATGCTGGTGATCGACGAGCACAGCAGTACGGAAGGGCGGCACATCTACGATTCAGATAACAAGGGGTGGAAAGCGGTCAGCAATGCGCTCAAGGGCCGGCTTTTTCCGGATGACGACCAGTACACGCTGGCACTGTCCCTGCTGTCCACCAGGAGTACGGAAAACGTCTGCCATATCACGCTGCTGGATCTGGCGGACGCGGCGGATTTTTTCGCTGTTCACTCGGGGGATTATAGGGACGGCGACTTCTATTCCGGCCGGTGGACCACCTAACAGATACCCAGCCGATTTCTCCTCAAAAACGCCATTTGCACGCGGATAGAGTTCTGTTGGGTGTCCGCAGCCTGGAAAGCCTTGCAAATCCAGGAGTTTTCAACAGCCTGTGGACAGTGACTCCGGCACCTAATCTGTCTACTATGGGGAGCCAACCGATTTCTCCTCCGCAGACGGCCCGGAGGGCGCCAAAATCGTTCTTGCGCCGGAACCGGCGCAAGGGCGGTTTTGGCGCCCGCAGGAACCAGGAAGGGGGGTGCTTTCATGGTGTTTAGTGAGCGTGATATCGACCTTCTGCGGCTGCTCTGCTGGTGCCAATACCTCCCGCCGGAGGCGGCCTGTCAAATCTGTCCGGAGGCGGAGGTTCAGCTTTTACGGTCCATGGGGCTGGTCCGGCAGCACCGAACCAGCGGGGCCCTTCTGCTGACCACTCAGGGGGCGGAATGGCTGGGCGGAATCTGCCCCGGCGGGGTTCCCGCCTTTTCCCGCTCCTATCACAAGAGCGCGATTCAGCGGCGGCTGCGCATCTCACGTCTGGCGCTGACCGCTTACCGGGCGGGCGTCCATATTTTCACCACATCGACGGAAGAACTCAGCGCCTCTCCGGCGCTGTTCTTTTCCTCTATCACCCGAAGCCGGGGGAGCAATCCATGGGGGAGCACCCGCGTCGCCGCGCTGGCCCATCTGGGGGAGCTGCTCTGCTCCATCCACTATGTCTGTCCGGGGATCGGCAAGATAGCGCTCACCGACGAGCTGACGGCGTTCAACAATCAGACGGCCGCCTTCCGGGGGCTCCGCCGGGTGATGGTCTTTGCCGGGGAGAGCTATACCTCTGTCCTCTCCGAACTGGAGGCGGTATATCCGCACGGGGATACCAAGCTCATTCCCTATGGCGAGGCGTATCGCAGACTGCGCCTTCCCGTTCACCTGCTCTCCTGCGACGACACCGGCGCCATCCAGCTCCAGATCCTGGCGACGCCCGGCTACCGCCCGCGGCTTACCCAGGCCGCGCTGAAATCACAATACGTCCCGCCGCCGGAGGGCGCACCCGCCCTGGACGCCATGTTTCAGGGGCTCCCCTTCGTCATGGCGGCGGATATGGATCTGCGGCGCATTGACGCCGCTCTTACAACTGCACAGAGGATGGGGCGCCCGCAAATCGCCCTGGCTGCCTTGAAGGGGCAGGCTGAGTCCGTGCTCTTCTCCCGCTACCGGGACCCCGGGCTGGCGCGGGTCTTCGTGCTGACCCGTGGCGCTCTGGCCGAGGCGCTGGGCCGGCCGCCGGCTCCGCACATCCCCTCCCGGATGCAGTATCTGACTGAGAAAGGAGACGTTGTCGATGCCGCGTCTGTCCGCGCTGATCGCACGGCTCGAGGACTGGCTGGCGCCCAAATGCGGGAACGGGTTCCACCGCCTGGAGCGGATCGGGAAGCAGCAATATGAACGACTGAAGCGCCGGGGGCAAATCTGGTATGCGACTCACAAAAAGGGGCTGGGGCGCTATATCGTCCTGGGCCTTTTAGCCGGGTACTTTTATGGGATGTTCCTCAACTCCGTCCAGCTTGGAACGGCCGCCACCTTCCACACGTCGGGCGCGGAGGTGGAAAGCATCTGGGTGTTCAATCCCTTCCGGAACTGGTTCATTCTATTCACGCCCTTTGGACTGGGCGTGACCGCAGTGCTGGTACTGCTGGTCTGCCTTATCACCAAAAAGGGGTACATTTTTTTCTCCGGCTACAAGTTTATCCGCGACCCCCGCGGCTTCGACATCCTCCCTGACGCCACCCACGGTTCCTCCGGCTTCCTGACGGAGCAGGAGATGCGCGGCTTCCTGGAGGTTGGGCCTGCGGCGGAGGTCCACGGTATGATGCTGGGCAAGGTCAAGCAGCGTGAAAAAGATCCGGATCAGTTCGCTTCCTATGTGGCCCACCGTATGGTACCCGGTGACAACAATAATCTTCTGTGTATCGGCGCGCCCGGCAGCGGGAAGTCACGGGGCTTTATCATCCCGTTCCTGATGGGGTGCGCGCAGAGAACCCGAAGCGGCCATCCGGAGTCGGTAATCGTAACTGATCCGAAGGGAGAGCTTTTTGAAAAAATGGCGCTCTATTTCAGAAAAAATGGGTTTAACGTTAAGGCGATCAACTTCCTGGATATGGCTCATTCGGACGGCTGGAACTGTCTGTACTCCCTGGACCAGGAGACACAACTGGTCCAGACCGTGGCCAACACCATCATTCAGAACACCTCCGGCCCCAAGGAGGCAGACGACTTCTGGAGCCGTGCAGAATTAAACCTGCTCATGGCGCTCATCCACTATGTCTGCAACCTGAAGGATGACGCCGGGAACCTGCTCCCCATCGAGCAGCGGGGGCTTGGGGATGTGTACCGCCTGCTGGCGGAAAAGAGCATTCAGGAGATCAACCAGATCCTGGCGGCCCTGCCGCCGGAGCACCCCGCCAAGGGCCACCACGGCCTGTTCCTCAAGGCCCGTGAAAACCTCTGGGGCAACATTGCCATCGGCCTGGGCAACCGGCTGGCCATCTTCCAAAACGCTCTGGTGGACAAGATTACCCGCAACCACGACGTGGATCTGCTGCTGCCGGGCCAGAAGCCCTGTGCCTACTTTGTCATTATATCCGCCCAGGACAGCGCCTACCGCTTCCTGAGCTCCCTCTTTTTCTCCCTGGCCTTCCCCCGCCTCTCCGACTACGCCCGGCTCCACGGCAAGAACGGGCGCCTGAAGGTGCTGGTCAACTTCTGCCTGGACGAATACTGCAACATCGGCTACATGGAGGGCATCTCCGATGTGTTCAACAGTGTCCGCGGCTTCAACATGAGCTGCCAGGTGGTGGTCCAGAGCCTCAGCCAGTGGGCGGAGAAGTATCCGGGCAAGGACTGGGAGAACCAGCTCAACACCTTTGACCAGACCCTCTATATGGGCTGTAACGACCTGAGCTCCGCCGAGTACATCTCCAAAAAGTGTGGCATGGTCACCATCTCCGTCACCAATAATCAGATGCCCCTCACACCCCTGTTTTCCCCAATCTACAGCAGCACCCGTGCCTACTCCCAAACCCGCAGCAACACCCAGCGGGCCCTGATGCAGCCGGATGAAATTCTGCGCCTGGAGCCCGGAAAGTGCATCGCCCTGTTCAACCACCACAAGCCGGCCCTGCTCTGCAAGCTGGCGCCGGAGGAGCTGCCGGGATACGGAGAACTGAAGCCCTGCAAGGTGATCCGGTATGTGCCTGCCTGGGCGAAGCGGGAAAAGCGGAACAAGGCCCGGGAGCGGAAGGCTGCGGAGCCCACGGAGGCAGAGCGGGGACGGCCGCCGCAGGCCGCTGGACGCGAGTTGCCCGGGCAGACGCAAAAAGCAGGCGAAGGGAACGCTGCCCGGCGGAAGCCGGTTCCGCCGCCCATCAGGCCTGTGGACCCGGGCCTGAATCCGGAATATACCCTGCCGGATCTCGAAAGGCCCTCCCAGGAGGCGCTTGGAATGGTGGAGACGCCCGTGAATCAAAGCCCCACCGGCATGGCGGAGGCGTCCCTGGACGACATCCTGGGGAACGGCCCGGAGGAAGAGGATGACCTTCCGCCCCGGCGCTGAAACGCCGGAGCAGAAGGCTATTATATAAAAAGTATTTTGGAGGAGGTACTTGCTATGAGGGCCGCGCAAATGAAGGAACGTCCGGATTTCCCCCTCATGCGGCAGACGGATGTGCAGCAGATCTACCATATGCAGATGCCCCGCTGGCTGTTTTCCGACCGCAGGTACTCGGACATGAGCCTGGAGGCCAAGGTGGCCTATACCTTCCTGCTCAACCGATTCCAGCTCTCCCGCAGGAATGGCTGGGTCAATGAGTGGGGAGAAGTCTTTGTCATTTTTCCGCGTAAGGAGCTGGCCGCGGAGCTTCGGGTGTGCGAACAGCGGGTGACGGCGGCCTTCCGCACGCTGGTTGAGCGCAAGTTGATCTGGGAAAAACGGTGCGGCCGGGGCGACGCAAATCAAATCTATCTGGCGTCGGTATCGCCGGTGGACGACCCGGACTATGCCTCCGCCCCCTTCCTGCCGGAAGACAACAGCCGCAGCTCCAGAACCGCAGGATCGGAGGTTCTTGCACCTCTGCCCCCGACGGGGCCCTCGCAAGAACCGCGGCAGCCGCGGCCCCAGGACCACGGAAGCAGCGGTTTTAGAACCGCGGAATCTGAGGTTCCAGAACCGCAGGATTCGGGCCCAAGTTATACTGATCTCAGGGAGCCTGATCGGAGTCATATGGAAGTCAGTCCGCCATTCCCACGCGCGTGTGCGGTCAGGCTGGCGGACGAGGAAGCCGAGCTGACCGGGATTTTGGAGGCTTGCGAGCTGGAGTGCTTTGAACCGGAGGTCGCCCGCGTCTTTGAAAATGCCATTGAGCGGCTGTTCTACTCCGAGAGCTTTCGCATCGGAAAGGCCGTGCTGCCCCAGCGGCGCGTCCGCTCCCGGCTCCACCTGCTGGACGGCATGATCCTGCGTACCGCGGAAGGGAAGCTGCACGCCAACCTGGAGCGCGATGTGAAAAACTCCACAGCCTACACCATGGCCGTCCTGTTCAACTGCATCGCGGAGAGCGAGAGCGACCTGCTCGTTGATCCCTACCTCAACAGTCTGCGGGCGCCGCCGGAAGGGAGGTGATGAACCATGCTGTTATCGGTTCAGCAGAAGTACATTCTGGAGATCCTGCGCCGGACGGGGTGTATCCGCCGGCGCCAGCTTTTTCCTCTCGTTCGGGAAAAGTTCCGGCCAATGGGCGTGGAAATTTCCGAGCACCGCCTGGAGGTGATGCTGCGCCAGCTCCGCCACTGTGTGGGAGAGGTCCGCATGGAGGAGGAGCTTGTACGCCTCTCCCATGCGAGGCCTGATCCACGCCGCCTGGAGGCGGTGGACGTGATGCTGGAACTCTCCGGGGGCGTCCCGGTGGATTTCAGCGCTGTGGGCGTTGAGCCTCCGTTTTTGCTGCGCTTTTCCTTCGGGCAGGCCCCCATGCGCTTTTTTTCGGTGGGAACGGTGTCTGATGCGGAGCACCCTTTCGGGCTGTACCTGAAGGCCCAGAAGGGCAAGCGGGTGGTCTGGCTCTCAGACGACGGGGTTCCGCCGGCGGGACTGATTCTGCCGCCTAAACACTTTTTTGCCGCCCGCACAGGCGGCGTCTCACATCGGTTTTATGGCTCTCAGGAGCGATAAAATAAATCATTTTTTGCAAGGAGGATCTCATTATGGCCAGAAAAAAAGCAACTCCCGTGGAAGAACCCGAGCAGAGCGGGGAGGACGCCTTCCTGGAACAGACCGGGGAGACCGCAGAGGGGGTTGCCGGGGCGGAAAACTCCGGCGAGGAAATGGGCGCTGACAGCACGGAAGCACCTGGAGAGGGGAGTGTTGAACAGCCGGGCCCGGAGAGCATGACGCCCCCACCGGAGGAGGGCGAAGCAACTATGCCGTCAGACGAAACACCGCCGGAGGATGCCGGGAGTACTGCACCTCCGGCGGAGGTACCAGAGGAAGAACCGCCCGGCGAAGGGCCGCACGAGACCGTGGAGCCAGGCGAGGCCCCGCCGCCGGGTGGTGAGGAGGCGGAGTGGCCTCCCGCTGAGGGCAGCGCCTGGCCGGAGCTCACGGGGGACGGCGGGGCGGAGACGGAAAGCCATGGCCCCTGTGAGGTGGTCTCTGTGGATCTCTCTGCGCCGGTGGATGCTTCCGCCGTTGGAGCGGCGAGCCCGGCGGAGGGGGAGGGGGATCTTCCCGGTGACCCGGCCGGCGGTGAACTGCCCCCGCGGTCCGGTGTGGAACCCCATGCGGAGGAAATCCCCCCGGCCCCCGGGGACACGCCCCCGGAACCGACCGACCGCCAGAAGTTCTACGGCCTCAAGTTTAACCGTCTGGACCGGGATTTGACGCCGGATGAACGGCAGGAATGGAACTCCATCTACGCCTCCTATCGCGGCCGCAGCGCCCTGACTGGAACCATCATCGGCATCGACCCCTACTCGGTCCGGGTGCGGAATCCGGAGACCGGGGAAATGGAAAAGCAGACCATGTACTGCGCCATTGTGGTGCCCTACCGGGTCCGCATCGTGATTCCCGCCACAGAGATGTGGGAGCAGGGCCGGGAGCGGCCGGAGTTTGTGATGCAGAACATGGTAGGCTCCTCCATCGACTTTATCATCATCAAGGTGGACCGTGAGAGCGGCTTTGCCATCGGTTCCCGCCGCCTGGCCCTGCGGGCCCGGCGGTATTATTTTGCCCACCGGCCGAACCTGAATGCCATCGGCACACGGCTGAAGTGCCGTGTCATGGCGGTGGGGCCCCGGCGCTGCCTGGTGGAGTTCTATGGGCATGACATCAACCTCACCCAGCGGGAAATCCGGTACACCTCCATTCCCGACCTGCGGGACGAGTACCACCCCGGCCAGGAGCTGGAGTGTATCGTGAAGGTCTATGACCCGGATACCGACCGGGTTGAGATCTCCGTCAAGGAGACCGAGTCCAATCCCTATGACGGCGCGGAGCAGCGGCACCCCATCGGCAGCCGTCGGCAGGCCATGATCGCCGGTAAATACGGCGGCGGTGTGTTCTGCAATCTCCCAGACGGGACCGTGTGCATGTGTAATTACTCCTACCAGCATGAGGACTCCGACTTCCTGGTGGGCGACACTGTAATCCTGGTGGTCCAGCGGTATGCGGAGGAGAAAAAGCAGATGTATGGCAAAATCCTCTCAAAGTGGTAATCCCTAAGAACAGACAGGCCTGCACCCCATAAAGGGGTGCGGGCCTGTCTCTTAAATTAGTCTAGTATCTTGTCTGTCCGATGGGCGTTTCGCTTTGACAAGAAATGAGGGGCGGATTGATTCTCAAAACTTTAAAGGAACCTCGGCCCCTCTGTCCCGCTAAACAAGCGGAAATCTTTAAGTAGAAGGCCTGTAATGATTCGTCCGTCTGTTCAATGGTTTAGTTTTGTTAAATGCAAGCAGGTAAATTAAAGCTTATTCCTGTGGTACAAGTGCCGGAATTGCTCAAATTTTTCCGAATAAAGGTGATGCTGTTCCAGGTCAGGCAAATAGCGGTCTACGTCGCGGATCACCGCGTGGGCCGCTGCGGCCACATTGGGAAAGTAGCCGCAGCCCGTCATGGCTAGCAGCACAGCCCCTAGTGCACCGCCGTCATGGGTGTTGATGGTGTGCAGCTCCAGTCCCAGTACATTAGAGAGGATTTGAAGCCACACCGGGCTCTTGGAGCCGCCACCGATCACCCGAGCGAAAGCGGGGCGGATGCCCTGCTCCAAGATCACCTCGTAGCAGTCCCGCAGGGCGAAGGAAACGCCCTCCAGCACGGCCCGAGTCATAGCCGGCCGTCCCTTGGAGAGGGTCAGGCCGGAAAAGATCCCCCGGGCGGACGGATCGTTGATGGGAGACCGCTCCCCCATCAGGTAGGGCAGAAAAAGCAGATCGTCGATTTCCGTGCCCTCTACCTCCGCCAGGAGCCGGTCGTAGTCCCGCCGCCCCAGCACCGATTCTGCCCACCAGTCCAGGGCAGCGGCGGCAGAGAGAATACACCCCATCATGTGGTAACCGCCGTTGGCATGGCAGAACGTGTGTAGCCGGCCACCGGGATCGGCGGCAAAGCGGTCAGAGGCGGCGAATACCACGCCGCTGGTACCCAGGGAGATGGAGCAGGTGTCCTTCTCCACCGCTCCGGTGCCCACAGCGCCCACGGCCTGGTCGCCGCCGCCGGCCACCACCAGGGCGCTGGGGCTCAGACCAGTGCGGGCAGCGAAAGCGAGATCCACGGTACCCACTGGCTCATAGGACTCAAACACCCGGGGGAGCTGCCCGGCAGTGAGGTCCAACCGCTCCAGCATGGGGGCGGACCAGCAGCGATGCTCCACATCGAAAAGGAGGGTACCGGATGCGTCAGACACGTCGGTGGCGAATACTCCGCTCATGGTGTAGAGCAGGTAGTCCTTGGGCAGCATGATTTTGCAGATACGGGCAAAGTGCTCCGGCTCGTTCTCCCGCAGCCAGAGCAGCTTTGGGGCGGTGAAGCCGGTAATGGCGATATTGCCGGTGCGGCGAACCAGTTCCTCCCGACCGGGCTCCCGGTTGAGAGCGTCGGTCTGCGTCACGGTTCGGTTGTCATTCCACAGCAAGGCGGGGCGGATTACCTGATCCGCCTTGTCCAGCACTACCAGGCCGTGCATCTGGCCGCAGAAACTGATCCCCTCCACCCGTGACAGGTCGTGTCGGCTTCCCAGTCCAGCCAGGACGGTATACAGCCCTTCCAGCCAGTCCTGGGGGGACTGCTCAGACCAGCCCTCATGGGGATAGCAGACAGGGTACTCCGCGCTCTCGTGGTCCATCAGGGTCCCGGTCTGGTCAGCTAGCACCGCCTTGATGGATGAAGTGCCCAGATCAATGCCTAAAAACATGGAGTGCCTCCCGTCTCCTCAGCGGAAGAGGATATTGTTGACCACGCTCTCCAGGTACTCCTGGCGGCCGCTTTCCACGGTGAAGTCAGGCACCGTGAGGGCGTAATCCGCCAGTTCTTTCAGGGAGGTCTGCCCTGCGACGATCTTGGCGCCGATGCCGGAGCGGTAACTGCGGTAGCGGTTCTCCACGAACTGGTCGATGCGGCCGTCCTCGATGAGGGCCAGCGCCTTGCGCAGGCCCAGGGCGAAGGTGTCCATGCCCGCGATATAACTCAGCAGGATATCCTCAAAGGTGTTGGACATGCGTCGGGTCTTGGCGTCGAAGTTGAGGCCGCCCTTGGTAAAGCCACCGGCCTTGAGGATCTCATACATGCCCAGTGTGGTGTCGTACACATTGGTAGGAAACTGGTCGGTATCCCAGCCCAGGAATAGGTCTCCCTGGTTGGCATCAATGGAGCCGAAGGCACCGTTCACCGCAGCAGTGCGGATCTCGTGCTGGAAGGTGTGCCCCGCCAGGGTGGCGTGGTTGGCTTCAATGTTCAGCTTGAACTCTTTCTCCAGCCCGTAGGTACGCAGGAAGTTCATGCAGGTGGCCGCGTCAAAGTCGTACTGGTGCTTGGTGGGCTCCTTGGGCTTAGGCTCAATGTAAAAGTCGCCGTCAAAGCCGATTTCTCTCTTATAATCCACTGCCATGTGCATAAAATGGGCCAGATTGTCCAGCTCTAGCTTCATATCGGTGTTCAACAGGGTCTCATAGCCCTCCCGGCCACCCCAGAACACATAGCCCTGGCCACCCAGCTTCTTAGCCGCGTCCAGGCCGGCTTTCACCTTGGCAGCGGCGATGGCGTACACGTCGGCGCTGCAGCTTGTGGCCGCGCCTGCCATAAACTTCTTGTCCCCGAAGTTGTTGGCCGTGTTCCAGAGCAGCCTCTTGCCGTACTGGGTCTGGAGTTTGGCCAGATAGTCCACCATCTGCTGGAAGTTGTCCAGGCTCTCCCGCCAGGTGGCCCCCTCAGGAGCGATGTCCACATCGTGGAAGCAGTAGTAGTCTATCTGCAGCTTATCCATCAGCTCAAAGCCAAAGTCCGCCTTGGTCTTGAACTTTTCCATGGGATCGGCCTTACCGAAGGCCTTGTCCATGGTGCTGCCGCCGAACATATCCACACCGTCGGCGCACAGGGTGTGCCACCAGCTCAGGGCGAAGCGCAGGTGCTCCCGCATGGGCTTCCCGCCCAACATCTCGTCAGGGTTATAGTATTTGAATGCAAAGGGCTCCCGGCTGTCAGGGCCCTCATAGGTTACTTTGGCTACTTCGTCGTACGTTTTCATCTCTGTACCCTCCCTTTATCGTGTTACCATGGTTTTCTGCAGCTTCTGTGTAATCATGGGCAGCATCTGCACGGCGATGGCCAGCAGCAGAATCGCTCCCTTGATAGTGTCATTGATAAGCGGGTTCAGGCCCAGGGCAGTGATAATCTTGTCAATGATGGTAAAGGACATGGAACCAAAGACCACGCCCAAAATGCGGCCCTTGCCGCCGGACATGCTGATGCCGCCGATGACTACGCCGGCAATGGCGTAGAGCTCATAATTTTTACCGCTGGTGGCCGGGTCTACGGAGCCCACATTGGCCACATAGAGGAACGAGGCTATACCCATGAGCACGCCTGCAACCACAAAGACCAGTATCCGGGTCAGGCTTACATTGATACCGGAGAGCTGTGCGGCCCGTTCATTGCTGCCCAGGGCATAGACCCGCTTACCGAATTTCGTGCTGGTGGACAGGTAGGTCATTGCAGCTACTACAGCTACTAGGATCAGGACAAGTATGGGGATTTGGAGGACAGATTGGTTCCCAATCACCCAAAGGGGCTGCCATTGGGACAGGCCGGCATCCAACTGGTAGATGGTCCAGTTGTTGCTGTTCATGACTGTTTGAGCAATAGAACGATACATCAGCATGGTCGCCAGCGTGACGATAAAGGCTGGCATTTTCACCGCGCCTACCAGTAGTCCGTTGATAAGCCCCAGCACCACGCCCATCCCCACGGCGAACACCAGAGCAAGGACAATGCTGTTTGTGCTGTTGAACACCATCACCGTCAGGCCGCCTACCAGCGCCAACTGAGAGCCAACGGACAGATCGATATCGCCGGTCAGGATGATAAGGCCCATACCCAGCGCGATGATACCGATGACGGTGGAGTGGCGCGGTATGTTCATCAGAGTGGTCATGGTGGTGGCGCCGTGGTTGATCACGAGAAATACCACCAGGATGGCCAGAAAGATCAGAATAAAATTGTATTTATGCCAGATTTCTTTGGCCCATGCGGCCGCCTTGTTTTTCTCTTTCATGGTCTGCACCTCTTATCCCAGTTCCGCACGGACCGCGGAGGCATTGGTCGCCAGGAGCATCACACGCTCCTCCGTGATCTCGCTGCGCTCCAGCACAGCCTGCACCTGTCCATGGTAGAACACGACACACCGGTCCGCCACCTTCTGAATTTCAGGAATCTCCAGGGTGTTGACGATAATGGTCTTCCCCTGCTTGGCCAGCTCCTGGATGAGCTTGTAAATCTCCGCTTTGGCTCCCACGTCGATGCCCTGGGTAGGATTGTCCAGTAGCAGGATCTCTGCTTCGGTGTTGAGCCAGCGGCCCAGGATAACCTTCTGCTGATTGCCGCCGGAGAGACTGACGATCAGATCGCCGCAGCTCTCGGCCTTGATGTTGAGCATCTCCTTCAGCCGGTCGTACTTGGCCATCTCCCGCTTGACATGTATATGGGGACGGCGCCCACTGAGGCAGTGCTCGGCGATATATGTATTCTCTAGAAGCGTCATATCCGGAATGACGGAGTTTTCCTTTCGATTGGCGGCCAACATGCCGATTTTGTCCTTCATGGCCCTATGGATCGTACCAGAAGCCATCGGCCTTCCCCAGACCTTCAGGGTTCCGCCGGTATAGGGGACTGCGCCAAATATAGCCTGCATCAGTTCACTGCTGCCTGCACCCTCCAAACCGGTAAAACCTACCACCTCACCCCGGCGGATGGACAGCTTCACATCGTGAAAGCCGGGCCCGGTGAACCCCTCCATCTCCAGGATGGGCTCACCCAGAGGGCGGGCTTCATAAACTTCCTGATTGACATATCCCTCTCCCACCATCTGCCGTGTGACTTCCTCCGGGGTGATGTCTGCAATGCGGCCGGAGGCGATGAAGGTTCCGTTGCGCAAAATGGTATAGCGGTCTGCAATTTCAAAAATCTCCGGCATCTTGTGTGAGATGAAGATGAAGGACTTGCCCTCTCCCTTCAGACGGCGCACAATGCCGAACAAGTGCTCGATTTCTTCCGTATTCAGTGCGGTGGTAGGCTCGTCTAGAATAAAGAGCTTGGCTTCGGCGTGGAGCGCCTTGGCGATCTCCAGAAGCTGCTTGCGGCTGGTGTCCAGATTCCCCACCGCCTCCGTGGGATTGATGTCCACCCCCAAGCGGTTGAACAGCTCCTGTGCCTGATGGATCATCTCCTTTTTATTCAGATGGCGGAACGGCCCCAGAAGCTCTTTGTTCAGAAACAGATTCTCATAGACAGTCAGATCATTGATGACGTTGAGCTCCTGATGAACAAACGCAATACCGGCCTCATCCGCCGCTTTTACACTGATGTTCTCCATCGGTCTGCCGCAAAACTCTACGGCACCGCCGTCCCGTTGATGGACTCCGCCCAGAATATTCATCAAGGTAGACTTGCCAGCGCCGTTCTCGCCCAAAAGCGCGTGAACCTCCCCCTCCTCTACGTCAAAGCTGACGTGGTTGAGTACGGTGACACCGAAAAAACGTTTGGTGATGTCAGTCATCTGCAAAATTTTCATGGTCAGACACCCTCTTTATGGAACAGCGGCCCCCGCGGACAGTATGCCCGCCCGCGGAGGCCGCCGCCCGGTCTCTGCTTAGAAGCCCTCGTAATCGCCCACGTTGGTGGAGTCAACTACATCAACAGTGATGGTATGATCCTTTTCCACGGTTTCGCCATTCAGATGGCTCATCATGTCATCCACAGCGTTCTGAATCATCGTGGGAGGATAGGTGACGGAGAACAGGTCAAAGTTGGCCACGATATCGGGATACGCGGTATTGGAGTGAGTACCGGCCAGAACCTCATACATCTCGCCGAGTCCGGAGGAGGATGCGATGGAGTCTACAGATGCCAGGAAAGCATCCTTCTTGGCCTGCTCAATCTCGGTGCCGCTCAGCGCCTCCAGAATACCCATGCCAATTTCGTCATCGTGGGTAAAGATGTAATGGTATTCGCCCAGCTCCTCCACGGTCTTGGAGTTGATCCAGTCGGTGAAGAGCTGCTTGCCGGTGGAACGGCTCCAGCCGGTGGCGGCAGAATATTCGATGGAGGCCAACTGCTCCTCGCTCCAGCCGTTGGCAGCCAGCGTCTCGGTGAAGCCCTTGTTGCGCATCTCGGGCACAGAGGAGGTATCGCCGATCATGACATACAGCTTATCACCGGGCTGCAGGCCGTCGGCAATAAAGCGCTCCGCGGTAGCCTTGCCGATGCCCTCGTTGTCGCCCTTGACATTCGCGGTTACCTTTTCCTGCACCACAGGGTTATCAATGATGCGGTCCACCATGATAAACGGGATATCAGTGGCGGCGATGGAGGCCATAGAGGATTCCATTGTGTTGTCATAGGGCAGGATCACAATGCCGGCGGGAGGTGTGGCAGCAGCCAGCAGATCGTCAATCTGCTCCTGCTGGTTTTTGGCGTCGGTGGCAGCCTGCACCACCACGTTGTAGGAGCCCTCGGCGTTGACCTCCTCAGCCTTCTCCTGGGCATAGTTCAGCACGGCGCCGGTCCAGCCGTGGTCGGCGTTGGGAACCAGGACATAGATGTCGCCGCCAGAGGCCGCGCCAGGTTCGGTCTCGGTGTTGACTGGGGTCGTCTCACCACCGCCAGAGGGGGACTCGGTGGTTCCTCCTCCGCCGCCGCAGCCGGACAGCAGGCCAACTGTGAGCGCGGACGCCGTGAGCAGTGCAAGCAGTTTCTTCTTACTCATGATGATTCCTCCTAAAATTTTTATTCAGAGCGGGCCCGTCCCGCCGTGAATCCGCTGTCAGGACAGCTCCACCCACTTGGAGTCCTGCTCCGCCGAGGCGATGACGGCATGGACAAACTTCACGCCGTTGAGTCCATCGGTTACGGTGGGGAAGTCCAACTCCTCGGGTGTGGGAATTTGGCCGGCCTTCTTCTTGAGAATGGTGCTGATCACATTGCGGTAGATGTTGGCAAAGGCCACGTACAGCCCCTCAGGATGGCCACAGGGAATGCGGCTGCATGCCCCCGCCTTTTCCTGGATGTAGCCGCAGCCACGGGAGAGAGTCTGGGGTGCGCCGCCTCTGGGGGTATAGCGTATATAGTCGGGGAAGTGCTGCTCCCACTCCAGAGAACCCTCGGTGCCATAGATGCGGACCTTCAGGCCGTTCATATGGCCCGCCGCCACCTGGGAGCACCAGTAGGCGCCGTTGACGCCGTTCTCATACTCTACTAGCATGTTGGCGTTGAGATCCAGCGCGTGGCCGTACTTGTTGACCGTCGCGGAGATGCGTCTGATCTTCAGCCCTGTGAGATAGTGCACCATGTTTTCCATGTGGGTACCGATATCGCCCACACAGTTGGAGATGCCAGAGATCTTGGGATCGGTGCGCCACACGGACAGGTTCTTGTCCTGGCCAGCGTGGGACTCGTCCAACTCGTCCAGCAGCCAGTCCTGCGCGTACTCGGCGTTGACGGTCACCACTTTTCCGATCTTTCCCTCCGCGATCATCTCCCGGGCCACCTTGACCATAGTGTTGCCGGTGTATCCGTAGGTCACGGCAAAGATCAGATCCTTGGCCGCCGCCAGGGCCTCCAGCTCCTGGGCCTCCTCTACCGAGAAGCACAGGGGCTTTTCGCAGACCACGTTGATGCCCGCCAGCAGGAACTCTTTTGCGATCTCATAGTGGAGAAAGTTGGGAGTGCAGATGGAGACAAAGTCGATGCCGTCCTCCCGGGCGGCCTCTGCACGAGCCATCTCCTTGTAGTCGGCATAGGTGCGGGAGGGGGCGATGCCGTAGGCCTTGGCGGTGTCCTCGTTCTCCGCGGGGACATTGGAGAAGCAGCCGCACACCAGCTCTGCCCGGGTGTCGAAATTGATCGCCTTGCGGTGTACCTCGCCGATGAAGGCGTAGATACTGCCACCTACCATGCCGTATTTCAGATCCTTCGCCATAGTTCTGCCGTCCTTTCCTCAGCCATTGGAGATGGCGTCGTCAAACTTGATGTCGGATTTCTTGAAGTCCACCTTGCGGACGAAGGCGGCCGCCTCGGTGGCTCCGTCCACCCGGTCCATACCGGAGTCCTCCCACTCCACAGAGAGAGGACCGTCATAGCCGTAAGCGTTGAGTACCCGGATGATCTCCTCAAAGTTCACCTGCCCGTGGCCCAGGGAGCGGAAGTTCCAGCCCCGGCGCAGATCTCCGAAGTCGATGTGGGAACCCAGCAGGCCGGTGCGCCCGTCCAGAGTCACCGCCGCGTCCTTCATGTGCACATGGTACACCCGGCCGGCCTCCATAAAGTCCTTGAGGAACAGGTGGGGGGTCACGCCCTGCCACAGAAGATGGCTCGGGTCGAAGTTCAGTCCGAACTCAGGGTAATCCTTGAACTTCTCCAGCAGGCGGACCGTGGAGTAGTAGTCAAAGGCGATCTCGCCGGGGTGAACCTCCAGAGCGAACTTGAGGCCGTACTTGCGGAACTCCTCCATGATGGGCTTCCACAGTTGGAAGATCTCCTCATAGCCGTTCTCGATCATCTCCTCGGTGGTCTGGGGGAAGGAGTACAGCCACTTCCAGATGGGGGAGCCGGTGAAACCGGTGATCACCTTGACGCCCATCTTGTCGGCCACCTTGGCGGCTTTCTTCATGCTGGCGATGGCCCACTCCTTGATGGCCGCGGGCTGATCCGCCAGGGTAGGGGGCGCGAAGTTGTTGAGCCGGGGGTCGGGGGCATCGCCCACGCACTGGCCAATGATGTGGGTGGCCAGTGCCTTGCACACGAGACCATTCTTGGCCAGGGTGTCCTGGATGAACTTCATATAGCCGTCGTCCTCATAGGCACGGTCCAGATCGAAGCTCTTGCCCCAGGTGGCGATCTCCAGTCCGTCATAGCCCATCTTCTTCGCCAGCGCACACAGCTCCTCAAAGTCCATGTCCGCCCACTGGCAGGTACACAGGGTTACCAGTCTACTTTTCATTTCTAATATCCTCCTTTTTTTGTATTATTTAACAACAAAGGGTGCAAAAAACCAAGCCCCCATTCAGCGGGCCTTCGGAAACTCGTTCTGTTGCTATTTGGAGTGCTGCAACCGTACCTGATTTTCCATGTAATTATGTACGTGCTCCGGCCGCTTGGCTGTCACTAAAAAGTCATAAAGAAGATCCACCATCATGAAGCCCTGCCGGTAGGGCTGCTGAGTGACAATCGCCAGCAGGGCTCCTTGAGCCAAATATTCACGCATGGGCTCCACGTCGTCCACCACTACTACCTTGCAGCCATAGTCGGCCTCGGTAACCGCCCGCATACCGCCCTCGGTACCGGCGGCACAGAAATAGAGCAGATCCGGATGATGCGTGGTCAGCAGAGTTTTGGTCACCTGGTAGGACAAGTCGTTATCGTCCTTGTTCTCCGCTACCTCCAACACTCGAATATTGGGGTTGGTCGCTACGGCCTCCCGGAACCCCATAATGCGCTGGTTATGGCCCAAGATATGGAAGGAGCCGGTGACGATCCCCACGCTGCCCCCCTGGGGCAGAGCCAGCATAGCCACGTCGCCGCAGAGACGGCCGCTGTTGATGTAGTCACAGCCGATGAAGGCCAGCTTACTGTCCAAGCCGTGAATATCGGTGTTTAGGGTGACGATGGGCAGGGGCTTCAGGGCCTTCAGCCGCTCATACACCAGCGGGGTGTCCACCGGGGTGATGGCCAAGGCGTCCAACGGCTCCTGCAGGAGTTCATCCAGCGCCGTCAGCTGTACCTGTTCGTCCCAGCCCTTCAGCTCCTTGAGGACGATCTCCAGCCCGTAGCCCCGGGACTGGGCCGCCGCGTCGTGGATCCCCAGCAGAACCTCGTCGAAAAACCGGTTCCCCTTGGAGCTGATCACCACGCCGATGCGGTACCGCTTTTTCCCGCTGACCAGGGCCTTGGCGTAGGGGTTGGACTGATAGTTGTGTTCCTGCGCGATGGCGAGGATCTTCTGGGTCAGCTCGGTGTTCACGTTTCCGCGCCCGTTGAGCACCCGGTCCACCGTCCCTCTGGACGTCCCCGCCAGCTGCGCGATCTCTTTGATGGTTATCATAAGTATCTGCGCCTTTCTTTCCTGATTTAAGACGCTGTGCTCGTGCACAATTGGAATATAGCACAATGCGCCCCGTCTGTCAATCTATTATTTATAAAAAATATCTAATTTCTATATAGCGATAAGCTGAAATATCCTTGGTTTTCACAGTGAAATCCATGCGAGAATCAAAATATGCGTTTTCAGTATATCACAAAAGCAAAGTGCATGTGAAATTTTCTGCTTTTGTCTGCTTCACTGGTTCTGCATAGAGCCTTTCTTCAGAGGTGGGAAAGAGTAGAATAGATGCGTGTCTAGAGCGGAGCAAGCGTCTGGCCGGTGCGGCGTGTTCTGCAATCTCCCAGACGGGACCGTGTGCATGTGCAACTACTCCTATCAGCATGAGGACTCCGACTTCCTGGTGGGAGACACTGTAATCCTGATGGTTTAGCGGTATGCGGAGGAGAAAAAGCAGATATACGGCAAAATTCTCTCAAAGTGGTAATCCCTGAAAAACAGACAGGCCCGCCCCTTTATTGGGGCGGGCCTGTCACTTTTACGAATTCAAACGTCCACACTCATAATTACTTTGCGAAGGAAGGTCAGACTTACATATGAAAGTGAAACAATTCTTTGGTTTGTGCGCTGCAATGCTCCTCTGCCTCCAGATGGCGGTGCTCCCCGCCTCCGCCGCAGGCGGTTTTTCCGATGTTCCAGCCGGTTCTCCCTATTATGAGAGCGTGACCTATCTGGCGGGGCGTGGGATCACAGCCGGTACCGGCGGCCACAGCTTCAGCCCTGAGCGGCCCATCACAGTCCGGGAGTGGGCTGCACTGCTGTTCCGGGCCTTTGATGGGGGTACCCTGTCCTGCGATTCCCCAAAGAAGCGGTCCGAGCTCTGCATCCAGCGGTGCTATCAAAACGGCTGGCTGGGCGTGAGTGCTGCCGTATCCCCTGATGGGACTCTCTGCCGCGGAGAACTGCTGCTCAGTGCCTTCCGTGCGGCCGGACTGCCGGTATACGACGCCTCTCTCTATGGCTATGAGGAGGCAGGAATGTCTCCGCAGGAAAACGCGGTACGCATTGGAGAGGAGCTTGGACTGTGCCCCGAAGGGGCCGTACCATTGGAGTGCATGACCCGTGGGGATGCCGCGATGCTTTTATTCCCGTTGCTGACGCAGAGCATTGAAATTGCTGCCCCTCCGATTTTAGATATGGTGCCGATACACGCCGGCGCATCCACGGATCTCAACCGCTATCTGCTGGAGATTGCCTGCGTACCGGAGTCTATTTTGCAAGCATTCCATGACGCGGGGTGGGAATATCATGTCTCTCCCGATTATCTGCGGTCGTACAGTGAAGAGCACGGCATGAACTGCATCGGACTCACCTCGTACAGTGAGAAACGGATCTATGTCTCAACACCGTCCTCTACGATCCATGAATTTGGGCATTTTCTGGAATGGGTGCTGAGATTTCCACCTGAGCATGAGATGCTTTACCGGGAAGAGGCGGAGGCCGCCCTGGCTGTTCTGCGGGAGTATGCCGCCACCAACAGTCATGAATATTTTGCGGACTACTTTGCCTTCTGGATTCGGAATTCTGCTGATGAGGCGAGAATGGAGCGGTTAAAAACAGCGGCTCCCCAAACGTATGAGTATTTCTCTGCATTGGAGGCATGTAACTGGGTGGTGGAATAAATAGGCTCCTTGCCTGCCGGCCGCTCCGTCTGGAGTGTGATTGTTGCCATCTCTCAGCAAGGAAAATGTTTCAATCGGCGATTTTGATATCCACGGCGAGGGAGAATCCGGAATCGTAACACACATTTACATCTAAATAGTATTTATTCACAATCCCTGATCCAGATACATTATCCAGGAATCTTGCAGTACTTCCGCCGATAGATTTGGTGCATTTTCTGCGCTAAAGAAGAAAGATAGTTTTCCGCGGTACTTGTTACGACATCTTCAATGCTTGTAACTTCAGCTATAGCGGTTATCTGAACAGCCAGAACAGACCACTGCCATCATCAGGAGATTTGCAACGACTTTTTTCAGGCCATTTCTGTTCGGCACACACGGCCTGGACTCTTAAGAGTCCAGGCCGCTGAAAAATCATTTCAACACTTTAATAGTACGAGAAGAGTGTGTGATCAGACGCAAATACGCTTATATTTTTTTCGCTCATATTTCCGGTATCAAGATCCAGTTCATCAAAAAACAAGCTGTCACCAGATACTCTCAGATCGCGTATGGTAACATTATCGGGTGATTCATAAAGAACCCTGCCATCCTCATTCAAAATCCTGCAATGTCCGCTTTCACCAGAAAAATGCTGAGGAGCCTGCACATAAAACAGACCATATTCAGTTTCAATAAATCCATATCCATAGTATTCACTCAGCAATTTCTGATTCGGAATATCAAACCTCTGATAAATCTGGAGAGATGGATTGATATGGCCCGTGACGGCCAAAATATCGCTATTGATGTTCATATCATCCACACTCAGAGCACTTTGGCTAAGTTCAAATTTTATAGGCTCAGAATCATTTGCTTTACCCAGATTATCGACAACGGAGACTGTAACGCTGTTGGGTTTACTATAGTCAATATCGCTAACATAAGCCATATATTGTCCGTCTACAGAGTGGCAGCTAGGCTCGTCTAGCACAATACCGTGCTCATCTTGAGAAATATTGCTTGATTTGATCCCTGTACCCGAATTCCCCCAACTATTTACACCCATAAAACGAACTCTATAACTCCCATCGATGCCTTTTAATGAAGACCTTCCAACTCCCATATAAACATCGATGTCAAAATTCTTGATAGCACCACCGGTATCTTCGGCAATTCGCCGCCCAATACCAGTTATCTCTACATGACCTTTCTTGGCTGCGCCATTGCGTATTACACAGGGAACGTAATAGGGATCAACGGCAATAGTAGTTCCAACCGTTGGTGTCGTTCCAAGTGCAGTCGTCGGTTTATTGTACGAAAACTTACCGGCATAGTATTTAATATATCTTCCGTCGTCTCCGACTCCCGATCCCTGTACTTTAACGTCGTTAAGAAACGCGGATTTATATTTACCTGTGAGGCCGGATACAGAAATTTTGTTTCCAGAGTAGTCCGATTCTTTAGCTGTAATATACTGTGTAATCTTAAAGCTGGAGAGGTACGTTGCTCTTGTCCCAATATCTATTGTTTTTTTACTTTCTAAGCCTGCACATTTTACGGAAACAGGGAATTTTTCCATTCCACGCACATGAAATGTCGCCGAAGTATAACCTGCGCTATTTGTGGTACTGTCGGAAGACTTTATTCGGACGTTGGACGACGAGGCGGAAGTTGTCCAGCTTACAGATTTATTTCCATAGCTTGCTCCGCTGTTTAAGATTCTGACTCGGACAGTTACCTGATATGTAATTATGCCATCTTGTACTAGCCCTTTAGAAAGCATAGGAGTAGAATTTGGAATCTGTAGAGAAAGAACCTCCCAATTAGTAAATGTAAGAGGTGGTATAGCGAAAGAATCTTCAATGTCAGATTGTTCAGTAGGGCCATCGTCTCCCACGGAGGCAAAAGCCTGTGTAGAGAACGTAAAAATGAGTAAAAGGGATAAAAAAATGCTTATAAACTTTTTCATGCTTTCCTCCCTGTCCTGGTAAAGTATATATTTTCTGCAATAATTCCCATATGCGGAGGGTCCTCTCCGCATCCCTGCTTAATAGGCAGGGATGCGACTCATGCCGTCTTTCCGCTCGTGGTAATGGTTTTCGTTTCGGACTTCCCGTCGAGCCACACGGTCACTTTTACCTTTGCCCGGTAAGTTGTCCCTTTCTTTGCTTCTACTGATTTGCTGAGGTTCGCGTTTCTTCCGTCTTTCTCTACGCTCCAGGAGTCAACGGTGATCCACTGGCTGCCCTGCTTTTTCTGAATCTCCAGCACGATCTTGCACCGTTCTGCTCCCCGGCGGCCAGTCACACTGGCACTGGCTGACGCTTTCCCATTCTGAACCGTCAGAACACACTGAGCGTCGTTGATATTCTCCATGTAGAAGCTGATTCCCGGATCTGGGGCGGATGCGTCTGCGGCAAAGCATGGAACCGCCAGAAAACAGGCACACATAACTGCGCACAGAAAGCCAAGGAACTGTCTGTGGATATTCTTTCTCATAAAAAATCACCTCCTCTCCGTTTCATATACTGTAACGAAAGAGAAGGTGATTTGGGGACACCTATTTTATATTTTTTCAAATACTTTTTAGTGAGGTTGTAATTCTGCGGTACCCCACGCCCGTTGCTTCTTCAGTCTCAGGCTGAACCGTTTACCCCGGCGGGCATGGGGCATTCAGCGTTTACTGCGGATTCCGCTACTTTATAAATATTCTCATTATAAAAAAGGTTATTTTACTGATATAGAGATCCCCTCCGCTATCTGGGTCAGCTCGGCCGGCGGCAGTTCGCCCGCCACCCATAAGACGAAGGGATCGTCCAACCACATCAATGCGGCCCACTCGCCTTTAGCAACAAGTATCGCTTCATTTCCAGAAATATCGGTCTTAGTAACATTAGACAGCTCGGTATCCCAAATGACATCATAGGCCGTTTTATCTGTTACCATTTGAAGGTTTATGTGAAGTTGTCGGCCTTCTGTGTCCTCAAAGTAAATGGTCTGACTCAGATTATCCTGATCATACACCCGGTCAATTTCGACCATTCCATCCGGCAGGTAATGAAAGGCGATGTCTCCCATTTTCACGTTGCCGTTCCAGGTGGAGAAGAAACTGAAATGCGTCAGATCATACAGCACCTCGGTAACGGTTTCAATAAACTTTTCTCGGTACGCATCTACAGACATCAGGACGGAAAAGCTGAGCGTGGTAAAAATCAGCATGGCCGCTGCAATCCGTTTCGCGGCAAGCATCAGCTTTCTGGTTCCCGGCGCGCGCCGCTGCTCCCGAATGAGCCGCTTCATCTTTCGTTCAAACCGCCTGGAGAAGGTGTGTTCTGGAATTTTTTCATCGGAAGGCAGCCGGCTCAGCCACAGATCTTCCGCTTTGGGCACAGATTGGTAGAGGTCCGAATCCGTGATCTTCATGTGCGGCTACACCTCCTCGCTCTCCAATAACTGCTCCAGCTTTTTCCTCGCCCGCTGAATCGTCTTTTTCACATTTTCCTTTGACATGGACAGGATCAATGCGATTTCATCCACAGAATATCCGTGAGAATATTTCAGAAAAAGGACCTCCCGGTATTTTCCCGGCAGGGAGGCAACCGCTCTGGCCAGGGCCTCGCCATCTTCTATGCTGTCAAGCTCCGAACGGTCCGGCACTCCCAGGTATTCCTCCTCAAACGGCGTGATCTTCCGCTTCCGCCTCTTGCGGTACAGGTCGATTGCCTTGTTCTCAGTTATAGTAACGATTAGCGACTTGGTTTGGGGACACTCCACGTCCGTTATATCATCAATAATCTCAATGATTTTCAAGAAAGCATCATGTACGGTGTCCTCAGAATCCCGTGTGTCGCCCAATATTTTGCTCGCTGTATAAAACATCAGGTTTTTGTAGCGGTTATATATGAACTCAAACTTATGCCGGCCCTCTGGCGAGTCGATCATAGCAAGATATATTATCATGGTACTCATTCTCCGTCTTTTTTAATCTCTATACCACTCAGTTCCGCCTCTTTTCCTACTGTATTTTAACATAAATTTATACATCTTCCAAGATAGCGGCACGATCATCAACTATGGCTTCGACGACCAGATACGCCGCATCTTCCAGTCCGTGTCCCTCGTACAGCCCGCTTATCGAATAAATACTTATTTTGGAAATAGACCACAAAACTAGGGCCACCTGAATTATAAAAATTCAGGTGGCCTAATCATTTCTTAGTATATGGTTTTCGTGCAGATGCTCGTGCAAGAATACTAAGGATTCTTCCTTTCACAACAAACCAGCCTTATCGATTCGTGCGTTTGTGGATAAAATCGTAGTCTTCTTCTGTTAAAACAATCGGGCCGTGTGCTCTTTCATAGCTTGCAATATGAGCCAAAATCAGTTGTTCGATTTCCTTGTTTGCAGACCGTCCGTTATGACCCGCTATGTACTTTAATTTATCCATTGTAGTTTCTTCAATACGCAGAGCGTAGTGCGGATTCTTATGTGATGTATTTGTCATAATTTTCCACCTCAAGCACCGAACTAACAGAGCCTATGCTTATATACAGACGGATAGGCCCAATGTCCTGTGTCTTCAACGTTGCGCTCGGTAGTTTTCAATGATCTGTTCTATTGACGCAACTTGACTCGGTGATAATCCAGATACATCTAAAAAATAGTCTTTCTGCTTGTTTAGGCCGAGTAGGAAGTCAGTTGTTACCCCTAATGCGCGTGATAAATCAATAAGCCGTTGTAAAGATGGAAGCCTATCCCCAGTTTCGTATAAAGCAATGGTAGAGGCGTTGACCCCCACCCGTTTTGCTAACTGCTTTTGGGAGAGATTTTTCTCGTTCCGTAAGTCTCTTAACGTATTGCCTAATAGCATTTATAATCACCTACTTTAAGTTAAAATACCACACAGTGCATTTTCTTTTGGTAAGTGATATTGTTTTCTGTTAGAAAGTAAACATGCCACATAAGGTATTTTATTTTTGATGATATTTTCGAAAACAATCAATCACTGAAGAAACGGATGAAATCTCTTCTGAAGTCAGGTCAGACACATCAAGAATTTGCTTTGTCTCGTTCTCTACACCCAATAGATAATCTGTTGAGACACCCAAAATCCGCGCCATATCAATCAAAATTTGCAGAGAAGGCAACCTACGTCCCATCTCATAATTGGCTACTTGTGATGCGGATAAGCCTAGTTTTTCTGCTAATTTGGACTGGGACCACCTTTTCTCGTTCCGAAGTCTCTGAAGTATTTGACCAAATGGAATCATTTCTTCCACTCCTTTTGGTCATTGTATATGGAAAAGCGCTTGCTTGTGGCAAGTATTTTTGTTGACTTTTAGCAAGTGATATGTTAGACTATGCGCAAGGGTTGGTATGAAAAACCAATCCATCTACAAATAGAAGGAGGTCCCCGAGTTATGAAAATCACGCAAATCGACATCATGACCCCGCACATCCAGGAAAATCCCATGTGGCGTCCCATTCTCTGCCGCATCCACACCGACGAGGGCATCTACGGCGATGGGGAAGCGGCGCTGGCCTACGGTATCGCTTCCCCGGCCGCGGCGGGTATGATTCGTGACCTGGCGACCCTTATCATCGGTATGGACCCCTTGGACAGTGAAGTTATCTGGGACAAGCTCTACAAGTCCACCTTCTGGGGGCAGAACGGCGGCCCCGTGGTATTCGCCGGCATCTCCGCGCTGGACATTGCCCTCTGGGACATCAAGGGCAAGGCGTTCAATGTGCCTGTCTACAAGCTGCTGGGCGGCAAGCGCCGGGACAATCTGCGCACCTATGCCAGCCAGCTCCAGTTCGGCTGGAGCGACCACGCCGAGACCCTGACCACACTGGATGAATACCGCGAGGTATCCAAGAAAGCGGTGGCCGAAGGGTACGACGCCATCAAGATCGACTTCTTTACCTATGCCCCCGAGGATGGACGCCGTTATACGGATGAGGATTGCACCCGTCTGCTCTCCCCCAAGCTGGTGGAGGTGGTGGAATCCCGCGTGGCGGCGGTCCGCGAAGCCATCGGTCCCAATGTGGACATTATCATGGAAAACCATTCCCGCCCCGACGCACAGTCTGCCGTGCAGCTTGGCCGGGCGGTCCAGAAATACAACATCTTCTATTTTGAGGAGCCCAATACTCCCAATCCCAAGACGGCCAAATTTATCAGCAGCAAGCTGTCCATGCCTATTGCCCATGGTGAGCGGGTGTACTCCCGCTGGCAGTATGCCCCCTTCTTTGAGGACCAGTCCATCCAGGTTATCCAGCCGGATCTGGGCAACTGCGGCGGCCTGACGGAGGGCAAGAAGATCTGCGATATGGCCTATGTCTACGATATCAGCGTCCAGGCTCACGTCTGCGCCAGCCCGCTCTCCACGGCGGTCGCGCTACATCTGGAGAGCGTCATCCCCAATTTCGTGATCCACGAGCACCACACCAACAATTTGAAGCCCTGGAACAAGGAACTCTGCACCGTGGATTGGCAGCCAGTGGACGGCAAGTTCAAGGTGCCGGAGGGGCCCGGCCTAGGCTGTGAGTTTACGGACAAGGTGCTCAATACGGAGAACAAGATCATCGTCAAGTAAATAGTGAGAAATATGGACACGGCACTCCCGGAAGGGGGAACCGCCCCTCTCCGGGAGTTTATCAATATGAGGAGGGGAATTTATGGCGATCAAACTGGTCCGAGAACGGGAACCTGGGCCCGGCACATTGGGGAAGCCCGAGCTCTATGCGCTGGCCATCGGCCAGGTCATCGGCGCCGGCGTTATCACCCTGGTTGTCCCGGCCATCAAAATGACTGGCTACTCCGCATGGCTGGCCTACTTTGCGGCCATTATCATGGGCTTCTTTATGATCCTGCCCACCGTGTTCGTTTCCTCCACGGTCCGCCTGGGAGGTGGCAACTACTCTATGCTGGCGGGCCTTGCCGGGCCGAACATATCAGGCATCTACGCCTTTATGTATCTGACGCAGTGCCTGTCCCTGTCGCTGTTCGGCTCCTCGGCCGCCGCATATCTGGGCGACATCATTCCCGCGCTCAGCAGTCATGGCGCCCGCATCGTAATCGGAGCGGCGCTGCTGACCTTCTTCTATGTAATCAACCTGATGGGCATTGACGTCATGGCCTCGGCGCAGAAGCTGATGACGTGGCTGCTCATCGCGGCGCTCCTCCTGTTTACGATTTTTGGCCTCGCAAAAATGAAGCTCCCGATCTTCGATTTCTCTGACCCGGAGTTCTTGACCCAGGGGTGGGGGATTAACTTCTCGGACGGTCAGATCTCCGGCGGCTTTGTAGGAGCAATGCTGCTGTTTGTTTATTCAACTCAGGGCTACTACATGACGACTGCTTATGGCGGTTCATCCAAAAATGCAAAACGGGACATTCCCTTTGTTCTGCTGATGTGTGTTCCCACGCTCTGCGTACTCTATGTGGGTGTCGCTATGGCCGGCGTGGGCTCCACCACTCTGGCGGAGTACGGCGAATCCACCACTCTGGTGGTAGCGGCGCAAAACCTGTTCCCCACCGTCCTGTTCTACTTCTTCATTATCGGCGGCCCCATCATGGCGCTGCTGTCCACCCTCAACTCCAGCTTTGCCTATAATTCCATCACCATAGGGACCGCCTGTGACGACGGCTGGCTCCCCAAAACCTTCGGCAAGAAAAACGCAAAGGGCGGCCGGGTCTGGATCTTGACCTATATGTATATCATCGGCATGATCCCCATTCTCTTCGGCCTGTCCATCACAACCATCACCAATATGGTGCAGCTCATCGGAGCCTGTTATGCCTTCCTGAACTTCAAGGCATATATCAGTCTGCCGAAGCTCTACCCCGATGCCTGGGCAAAATCCAAGTACCACGTCCCCAACGGCCTCTATTATTTCCTCTGCTGCGTCTCGCTGGCCGGCTTCTGCGTAACGCTCTGGAAGTCCTGCCTGTCCATGAGCCCCATCCTGGTGGGCATCAACATCACTGCTATCGTTGTTCTGGCTATCCTGGGCTTTGTACGAGGCAAGAAAGGGAACGTCGAGATCCATACCTCCATCTGGTGCGGCGATCCCGAGGGGGATGCGAAGGCCGCGGAAATCATGGCTGCTTCCATGAACAAGAAGTAAGAAACAAATTGTTAGAAGGAGGGTTATCTGTATGAAAATCACGAAGGTAGACGTATTCGAGGTCCATACCCGCCGTCCCGCGTGGCGGCCTGTGCTCTGCCGCATCTATACCGACGAGGGAATCTATGGTGATGGGGAAGCCGCTCTGGCCTATGGTACTGCCGCACCGGCTGCCGCAGGCATGATCCGGGATCTGGCCACCCTTATCATCGGTATGGATCCCCTGGATAACGAAGTCATCTGGGACAAGCTCTACAAGTCCACTTTCTGGGGACAGAATGGCGGCCCCGTGGTTTTCTCCGGCATTTCCGCGCTGGACATCGCCCTCTGGGATATCAAGGGCAAATACTTCCGCGTACCCATCTACAAGCTGCTGGGCGGCAAGCGCCGGGACAATCTGCGTACTTATGCCAGCCAGCTCCAGTTCGGATGGGGGGACGTCTGTCGTGACAGCGTGGAAATGAGCGCGCCGCACAATGCGGCCACCATTGCCGACTATGTGGAGAACGCCAGGAAGGCGGTGGCCGAGGGCTACGACTGCATCAAAATCGACTTCTTTACCTTTGCCCCGGAAGACGGACACCGCTACACGGACGAGGATCGGACCCGCCTGCTGCCGCCGGAAAAGGTCCACATGATCGAAGAGCGGGTGGCAGCCGTCCGGGAGGCCATTGGCCCCGATGTGGACATCATCATGGAAAACCATTCCTATCTCGATGCGCAGTCCGCCGTACAGCTTGGCCGGGCGGTTCAGAAGTACAACATCTTCTATTTTGAGGAGCCGAGCACTCCGAACGTCAAAACGACCAAGTTTATCTGCGATGAGCTGGCTATGCCCATCTCCCACGGTGAACGACTCTACTCCCGCTGGCAGTACGCCCCCTTCTTTGAGGATCAGTCGGTTCAGGTCATCCAGCCGGATCTGGGCAACTGCGGCGGCCTGACGGAGGGCAAGAAGATCTGCGATATGGCCTATGTCTACGATATCAGCGTCCAGGCTCACGTCTGCGCCAGCCCGCTCTCCACCGCGGCTGCACTCCATCTGGAGGCGGTCATTCCCAATTTCGTGATCCATGAGCACCATGTTTTCAACCTCCACGAGTACAACCGGGAGCTCTGCACAGTGGATCTCCAGCCGGTGAACGGCCGCTTCAAGGTGCCGGAGGAGCCGGGGCTGGGCGCTGAGATCAGCCCGTGGGCAATGGAGCACTCCACCAAGTACACAGTGGAATAAGCAGGGATATAAGACCATAACAAAAATTTTAAGGAGGAACGCGGCATGAAAATCACAAGTGTTGAATGCTATCTGGGTGACAAGGGCCTCGGCGGCTTTGTCACGGTCAAGGTAAACACGGATGAGGGCATCAGCGGCTTTGGCGAGGCCGGGCTGGCCTACGGCAAATGCTCCGAGGCCGCCTTTGGCCAGTGTCAGGATTTTGCCAGAATGGTGCTCGGTATGGACCCCTTCAACACGGAAGAGATTTGGGAGCATCTGCACCGCCACACCTTCTGGGGCATGGGCGGCGGCGTCGTGGTGACATCTGCCATGGCGGCCATCGACACCGCCTGCTGGGATATCAAGGGCAAGGCGCTGAACATGCCGGTCTACAAGCTCATCGGCGGCAAGACAAACAAGAAGCTGCGGGCCTATGCCAGCCAGCTTCAGTTCGGGTGGCGCACGCTGATCGAAAAGAACGACGCCCTCACCTTGCTCTATGATCCCAAGGACTACTACGACGTGGTGAAGGACGCTATGGCTGAGGGGTATGACGCCGTAAAGATCGACCCCGTATTTGCTCCGCTGGAGGAGCGGCCCATGGCCGAAGTTATGGCCACGCAGGGCAACCAGATCCGGGGCTGCTATCGGGAGCATGATTTGACTCGCTCGGTGGAGCGCATTGCCGCGGCCCGGGAGGCGGGCGGCCCCGACCTGGACATCATTGTGGAGATCCATTCGCTGCTCGACGCTAACACCGCCGCGCTGCTGGGGCAGGCATTGGAGCCCTACCGCATCATGTATTATGAGGAGCCCACCATGCCCTGCAATCCTGGTGTGTTCAAGCACATCAAGGAGCGGTGCAAGCTGCCCCTGGCCACTGGAGAGCGGAGCTACACGCGCTGGGGCTTCCGCCAGTTCTTTGAGGACCGGACGCTGGATATCATTCAGCCCGACCTGTGCAACACGGGAGGCATCACCGAGACAAAGAAGATCTGTGACATGGCCCAGGTGTACGATGTGGGCGTACAGATTCATGTCTGCGGCGGCCCCATCGCCACGGCGGCGGCCCTGCAGGTGGAGGCGGCCATCCCCAACTTCGTCATCCATGAGGAGCACAATGCCAATCTGTTGAAGATATTCAAGGAATCCGGGAAATACTACCACGCCCCGGTCAACGGCTTCTATGAGGTGCCGGAGCTCCCCGGCATTGGCCAGGAAATGAGCGAACAGGCAATGGCAACTGCGCGCAAGGTTGTGATTGAGTAAGCTGGTTCCTGCGGCATAGGACAAGCCCTCTCACCATGGGGTGAGGGGGCTTGCCTTTTTATAATGGGAAGGAGTGGACTGCACACCATGGACATTCTAAAGCTGTTCATCGTTTTCTGCGTTATCATTCTGGTCATGTGGCTGAAAAAACCAATATCCATTGCGGTACTGGCCGCCACAGTTGTCACCATCCTGATCTACCGTCTGCCGATAGCCACCGCCTGCTCCGCTATGATCAAGGGAGCGACCAGTTGGACCACCATTGAGGCGCTCCTGGTCTTTTACTCGATTACCTTCCTTCAACGGATGCTGGAAAAGCGGCAAAATCTGCACAACTGTCAGGTGGCGTTGAACGGGCTGTTCAACAACCGCCGCATCAACGCTTCCATCGCGCCATTCCTGCTGGGATGCCTTCCGGCTGCCAGTACAGTTCTGATCTGCGGCCCTATTGTCCGAGACAGCGTGGGGGATTATCTGTCCACCCCTGAGAAGGCCGCGGTTACCTCCTATTTCCGTCATATTTCCGAGAGCTTTCTGCCGACCTATACCACCATTTTTATTGCTGTGGGCCTGACAAACGGCGCTGTGTCCGTCAGCAGTTTTGTCCTGGCGATGCTGCCCATGGTAGCTGCTCTGTTTGTGACCGGCTACCTGGTGTACCTGCGTAAGATCCCCAAGGATACAGGCATGGTTCCGGATCATCCCAAAACCTATTATTGGAAGCTGCTGGCGCAGAGCGCCTGGAGTATTGCGCTCGCCATCCTGATCATCCTCATTTTCAAGCTCCCTGTAGAACTGGCGGTACTTATATGTATTATCATCAACGTCTTTGTAAACCGCTTTAACCCCAAAGAGCTGGTTCCATTCTTTAAGACCGCTTTTGAGGCCAGGCTTCTGGTCAGCACCTGGCTGGTTATGATCTTCAAGGAGGTCCTGGCCGCGACAGGGGTCATCGAACTGCTGCCGGAATTCTTTTCTGCTCTGCCGATCCCGACCTTCTTAGTCTTTGCGCTGATTTTCTTTTTTGGAACGATCGTAGCCGGAAGCCAAGCTATGATTGTGCTGTGTATGCCAATGGCCATGGCAACCGTAAACAGCGGGGCGGCCCTGTCCCTGTTCGTCCTGCTCATGTGCATCAATTATGTTGCAATGCAGGTCTCACCGGTTCACATTTGCCTGACGCTCTGCGCAGAGGATTACCGGGTTCCGCTGTCATCCATGGTTGCGAAGACCATGCCGATGGTCTTCGTGTTTACAGCCATATCGTTTCTATATTACGGCTTACTGAGATTCGTTGGGCTTTAGATGGAATTATTGCACGATGTCAAAAACCGAATAAGGAAACAAACAGCAGGCGGCATGCTGCCGCCTGCTGCTCAGTCAAATCTTAGAAGTTGATATGGTGAGATGCCGAGGACATTGGCGATCCTGTAAAGTGCGACAATCGACATGGGATAGGGCGAAGTTGACTCAATATGGCTGATGGTAGAATAGCTCATACCGCATCTTTCCGCAAGCTCCTCCTGGCTCAGTCCCGCCTTTTTACGAAAAAACTGAACCCGGTATCCGATGTTTTTTAAGAACTGAGCTTCTTGCTCGGTGTAGATGGATCTTGCCATAACTGCACCCCCGCCTTTTGTGCAATGGCAATATGATATCCTAAAATCAAATGCCGGTGAATGTTGTATATTAGCATAATATTGTAGTATTATCGCATGTATGATATAATTAAGATAAACTTTGACCTAAAAAATGGAAAATAGTAGGCTTAAACACTCTAAATTGAAGAAGAACAGGAGATAAACCATGGATGTCAACGCATTACAAAAACTTGGCACCGGCGGCGTAGGAGAAGCCTCAAAAGGGAATTTGGCACATCCAGAAGCCTATCTGCCGCTAGATGCACAGCCTTATTTATCGATGTTGGACTATCAGATTATCTGCGATCAAGGAAGCGGAAGCGTACATTCCAAAGAATATGGACTGTCTGAGCAGGAGTTTCAGATACGTCAGAGTCAGGCCGTACAGAAAATACTGCACTTATCGTCACAGATTAACAAAAATATTTCAATAAAAGATCCCATTTTAACAGCGCTGTCAGAACTGGGATTTCAGCCCAGCGCACTGGGCGTACAGGAACTGAGAGAAGCCATACAGCTTATTCTGAATAATAAAGAATGGATCCATCACATGCAGGATCAAGTTTATCCAAGAGTAGCACAAAAATTCGGCTGTAAAAGCCCGACCGCAGTATCCCATATGCGGTCAGCAATTAAAGAGCGAAAAATCTTCTGCCGATGGAATCAGAGACATCCGGCTTTTTTTGATGATCAGCGGCTACAAGGCAACCAAATCAGTGTCCGCAGATTTTGCCAGGTATTTATCCAGTATCTACAAGTAAAGGATGGGCAGCGATGACCCCGGATTTTCGTTCTTATAAAAAGCTATGGGAATATGCGGTTTTATCACTAGGCAAGGATAAGGCATCCGCGGTTGAACATCTCACCTTAACAGAATTCACGTTTTTGCTGCGGATGCACCAGTTGGTTACACGTTTATATCATCGCAGTCCAGATGCTTGCATAGGAATGCTGAGCCGATTTTCCTATCCAGTTTTAAAGGATCTATACGGTATTTACTTCTTTTTAACAGGAAATGTGAGAATGAAAAACAGATATGAGCAGACCTTAATAGGCCTGTTGTGTGAGAAAGATCCACACAGTGATTTATACAAAAAACTTCAGGTGGAATTCTCTTGGCGGCAATTCAGGAAGCAGGTTGCCCCGCTGCCAGAAGATGAAAAAATTGATTATATACTGTTACCATGAGCAGGAATAAAATGGACGCAATTTATAGTAGTTATGGTGACTGGGTGAAAACTCCCGGGAGGGAAACAGACATTTAAGAAAGGGCCGGACGATACAGCTTATGGATTTTCCCAATTACGTTATGTGTTGGCTGGCAGGTCCGATAGCGTAGGTCTAATCAATAAAAAATCAATACAGAACTCTGATAGAATAGTGTTACCACACACCCAAAACACTAATGGGGAGACAAGGTGACAAATGCTGGCCGTTATGGTATGATAAATTCTCCGATTTAATATTGGGGAAAGGACCGAGATGCTTTTATGAATCAAAAGGAAGTCAGTGAGCTGCGCCGCCGGTTTCGTCCGGACAAGAGCGCTGTCAGCCGGATTTACGGCTGCTACGTCAATTCCAGCCGGGAGATTGTCTCCTATCTGGATGAATCTCTGGGGTCCATGCCCCAGGACGAGGTGGAGAAGTACCTTTCGCTTTTGAAAAAGTCCCTGTCCGGCACGCTGGGCCGCAATCTGATCGACCTGGTGTTTTCTACGCAGCAGGTGGCGGACAGTGAGGAACACCGCCTGCTCATGTCCCTGCGGGACTCCAAGCTAAAGGACCATGGGACCAGGGAGAGGTTCTACCGGAAGGTGATCGACTCGTTGGAGCTGGAGGAAAGCGGCTATCTGATCCTGCTGGTTCACGACGACTACGATGTGCCCCGCCGCGCAAAGGATGATACCGTGATGCGGGATGCCTCGGACGAGGTCTTTTCCTACCTTCTCTGCTGTGTTTGTCCCATCAAGGAGCGCAAGGCCGAGCTGGGCTTTTTCCCCGGCGACAATGAGTTCCATACCTGCGGCGGGCAGGTGGTCTCCGCCCCGGAGCTGGGCTTTTTGTTTCCCGCCTTTGACGACCGGGCTGCCAATCTCTACAATGCCCTGTTTTATACCCGGAAGGCCGGAGAGATCCACCAGGAGTTCATCGACGCCATATTTCATGTCGAGCCGCCTATGTCCGCCGCCGAGCAGCGGGAGGCGTTTCAGGCCGCGCTTTCTGACGCGCTGGACGAGGCGTACCAGGTGGAGATTGCCCAGACCGTCTATGAGCGGCTGAATGAGCGTATCCAGGCCCATAAGGAGAACAAAGACCCGGAGGCGCCCGTCATTACGCCGGGGGAGATCGGCGGCATCCTCCGGGAGTGCGGTGTGGCGGAGGAGCAGGTGGCGGCCTTTCAGGAGCAGTGCGCCCAACAGTTCGGCTCCGGCGCGGCCCTCAATCCAGCCAACCTGATTGACGCCGGACACTTTGAAGTAAAGACCGCCGACGCCACAATCTCCGTGCCTCCGGAGCGCAGTTACCTGGTGGAAACCCGTGTCATTGACGGGCGTAGATACCTTCTTGTCCCGGCTGAGGAAGCTGTGGAGATCAACGGCGCTCCGGTGCGGGTTGCGAAACCATGACGCCGCATAGTCTCAAAATAGTGGGGCGCGATTGACATTCCAGTACATGTGTTCCAACTGGTCTATCACAGCCGCCGAATTATTACCGCTGCCCCCTTTGGACTCTCGAAAAACACGCCATGCTTTTCAACAAAGCGCCATATTGTGCAAGCGAAAAGCACGCACAATAGGCGGAATGCTTATACCTGAGCCAACGCAACGCCGTATATTCCCGATCGATTTAGAGCGCAGGGACAGAGGAATATCCTCCGTCCCTGCGTTTTTGTTCTTCGTTTTGCAATTACTAATTTCCTGATAAGAAATCATGTGTAATCAGCCACAGAGCGTACAGGCACTGAGACTAAGCGCTGTACTCTAATCCCGACAGGGCACAAAACCGCTCCGAAGTCTATTGGCTCCAGGGCGGTCCATGTTGTTATTTTGCTTCCGACGCGTTCTGGCTGAAGCGCATGAGGATGGCAGCCACCTCGATCCGGGCGGTAGTGCCCTGGGAATCCAGGATGCCTTAATCTTTATTATAGTAAAATAAAGGTTGACTTTTCCAATAAATGAGCATATTCTATAGATAGAATTTGTGCAATATGAACTATAATAATTACCTATAAGATAAAATCTCAACTTTTATATACAAATTCAAGCCCCTCGTGCAAAGCTATAATATCTAAATATACGCACTTACCTTTCCCTGTCCCCCAATGGGGATAGAACAGGTCGGATAAACAGTCTCCCCTAAGAAAGAACTTAGAATTGGAGGCGGGCGAAATGCCTTAGTGAAAAGAAGGGTATGAACAGAGTAAGCGTATTTTGAAGTGCGAAGGGAGCTGGAGATTTATGAAGGTAAAAAGATACTGGAAAAAGATCTTATCCTTGGTACTTACGTCAGCACTCCTGCTCGGCTTGTTGCCGACTGCGGCCTTTGCCTATTCCCCGGATGAAAAAACAGATATCATTGAGTTCAAGGCTATGGTACTTGAGAATTTGACGGGCGGAACCGTATCCGAGTATCAGTACCTGACCACCGACAATACATTTTACAGCGACATCAATATGAATGGCTATACGGATGAAGATGGCGAGTATGGCTATTCTTGGACGATGCTGTCCTATACGATTGAGAAAACGCAGCCGGTCAACCTGATGCTGTACCGCATGAATGATGACACGGAGTATGCCTACGGCGACACGGTGAACCTCACCCACTCGGAGAGCCCAGAGGCAGATGAACCGTTTATCGGAGAGTTTATCGGATATCTGCATGGCACCCCTCTGCTGGACGAGAACGGGGAACCGTTTATTGGTGATATTCCGGAAGAGGATCTCCAGGAATTGATTTGGCAAGCCGTTTGGGGCGGCTTACCCTCAGAAACAATAAAGGAATATACCGCGTTTGGCTTCACCGGTGAGGAGTTGGATATCTCCAATGCGATAGATGCCCCAGAACCTACCGAGACGCCTACGGAGCCGAAGCCCACCGAGACGCCCACGGAGCCAGAACCTACCGAGACGCCTACGGAGCCGAAGCCCACCGAGACGCCCACGGAGCCAGAACCTACCGAGACGCCTACGGAGCCGAAGCCCACCGAGACGCCCACGGAGC
>OGGQ01000429.1_pt1 | contig 61057 bp, 65 predicted proteins | sample 1571191 | NCBI WGS metagenome assembly OGGQ01 (sample SAMEA2582061, study PRJEB24529) | metagenome | biome: Human gut stool | place: China | collected 2011
CTCCTCCCCAACCGGGACTGGTCCGAGTTGGAGAAGGAATGGTCTGACGCCAACGACGGCGCCGGTTCTGGGGAAGTGGTGTAACCCCGTTTCTCTCCAAAACCAACCATCTCGTTTTGAAAACCCAAAGAGGCGGGGCCTGTTGGCCCCCCGCCTCTGCTTTTCTGATCTCCTACCCGGACAAAACCGAGGTGGAATGGCAGGGGAGGGGCCACCAGGAAGCAGTACAAATTCTACGAAGATCGGCCAGGAGATTTGTTGTCTTCGCATCTACCAGTAGATGGAAAGTTGTGCTATACTGTCTCAATATCAGGCGAAAGTTCTGGAACTGCAGCCATATGCCCAGGTGAGCCCCGTAGGCCGGAGGGGCATGTTTGCCCAGAAGAACCGCGCGCTGATACCCGATCCAAGAGCCGGGAACCATAACCACAGTGGGTTCCGGCTTTTCCTTTTGCCTCAGTTTGCCGGCCATTCAAAGGAGGAACCCATGAAACCCTATCAGCACACGGTGCAGTACTATGAGACCGATCGAATGGGCATTACCCATCACAGCAATTATATCCGTTGGATGGAGGAAGCCCGGGTGGACTTTTTGGCCCAATTGGGCTGGAATTTAGAGCGGCTGGAGGCGATGGGGGCGGTGTCTCCCGTCACGGCCCTGGATGTGAAGTACCGGCACGACACCAAGTTTCCGGAGGTAATTTCCATCCAGGTGTCCCTCACCAAGTTCACAGGGATCCGTCTGAGACTGCACTATGTGATGCGCAATCCAGCGGGCGTAGTGGTGTTCGAGGGAAACTCGGAGCACTGCTTCCTAGACCAGGAGGGGCACATCCTGCGCCTGCCTAAGGCGTTTCCAGCCTTTGCCCAGGCCCTGTCGCAGATGGTGGAGGCATGACCCTTGGCAGGGGGATTGATTTTCTAAGCCCCTTGTTCTATGCGCCTAAGAAACATGGAACAGGGGATCTGCCTGGGCGGCATCGTTTGGGCAGCCACTGCGTAGAACAGACATACCAGGTTTTCGGAAAAAGGAGGTAGCGGTTGCATGATGGATCATGTCATAGAACTGATCAAAGTGATCTTTCTGGGAATTGTAGAAGGGATTACGGAATGGCTCCCCATCAGCAGTACGGGGCACATGCTGCTGGTGGATGAGTTCATCCAAATGAACATCACCCAAGAATTTAAGGATATGTTTCTGGTGGTCATCCAGTTGGGCGCCATCCTGGCTGTGGTGATCCTCTTTTGGGAGAAAATGTGGCCCTTCCAGCGGAAAACAGCCACCCAGCCTGCCGTGCGCTGGGATACCATTCAAATGTGGCTGAAAGTGGTGGTGGCCTGCATCCCCGGGGCCGTGGTCACCATCCTGTTTGATGATTATATCGAGGCCCACCTCCATACCCCGGTGGTCATTGCGGCGGCCCTCATTGTGTACGGTATTGCCTTTATCCTCATTGAAAACTGGAATAAGAAGCGCACCCCAAAGGTCAACACCTTGGGGGAGATCACCTACCGCACCGCCTTTCTCATCGGCCTGTTCCAGGTGCTGTCCATTATTCCCGGCACCTCCCGGTCGGGGTCTACCATCATTGGGGCGCTGCTCATCGGCGTGTCCCGGGTGGCGGCGGCGGAGTTTACCTTCTTCCTGGCCGTGCCGGTGATGTTCGGCCTGAGTCTGTTTAAGCTGCTGCAGTTTGGGTTCGCCTTTACCAGTGCGGAACTGGTCACCCTGATTGTGGGGAGCTTGGTGGCCTTTTTGGTCTCCCTGGTGGTCATCAAATTCCTGATGGGATATATTAAGAAGCATGACTTTAAGGTGTTCGGATGGTACCGCATCGCGTTGGGTGCTGTGGTGCTCCTTTACTTCACCTTGCGGTAAAGAAAACCCCGCTGGCGGTCTTTTGGGGACTGCCGGCGGGGTTCGCTATCTTCTGCCATGGTTTTCACCAAAGCGACAGGGGCGGCATAGAATGGACCGATCCCAAAGAAAGCTATGGTGAATGCAATGAAACGAAATTGGATACTACGGATTGGCGCGGTCCTTCTTCTCCTGGCCCTGACTGCTTTGCCAGTGGGGGCCCAGGCGGCCACATACCGGGGGTTGGATGTCAGCGTCTGGCAAGGGGCCATCGACTTTGCCCAAGTGAGAGCCTCAGGAAAAGAGGTCGTGTATATTCGGGCAGGGTATGGACACGCAGAAGACACACGTTTCCGCGAAAACGCTGCCAACGCCCGCCAAGCGGGCATGAAAACAGGGTTCTATTTCTATGTGACAGCGACGAATACTGCCCAGGCACGTCAGCAGGCAGCCTATTTCGCCGAACTGATCCGGGAAGTCCCGTATGACTGCCGCCCAGCGGTAGACTTTGAGCAGTATGGCAGCCTCTCTAAGGCGGAGCTAAATGCCATTGCACTGGCCTTTGCGGAAACGCTGGAGTCCCGCACCGGTATCACGCCGGTGTTCTATACCAACGCTTACAGTGCAGCCTCCATCTGGGAGGCAGAACTCACCCGCTACCCCTTATGGATTGCAGACTACGGGCCCAGTGAGCCGGCGTCCATTGGTCACTGGCGCAGCTGGGTGGGGTTTCAGTATGCGGACAACGGGCGGGTCCCCGGCATCTCTGGGAATGTAGACCTGGATCGGTTTACCGACGGGGTGTTTGTAGAGGAGACCAACCGACCCTTTGTGGATGTCTCCCCCCAGGCCTGGTATGGCCCGGCAGTGGGGGACCTCTATCAAAAGAATCTGATACAAGGGGTGACCTCGGACCGGTTTGCCCCAGACCGCCCTGCTCAGCGGGCTGAGGTGGTAACCCTCTTTTACCGCATGGCGGGAGAGCCGGCGGTGACGGGGGCCTCCGGATTTGTGGATGTCCCGGCGGATGCCTGGTATGCCTCTGCCGTCCGTTGGGCGGAGGAGAAAGGCATTGCCCAGGGGGTCGGGGCGTCGCATTTTGCGCCCACCCAGGCGGTGACCCGCCAGGAGATGGCGGTGTTCCTCTATCGCTATGGGCAGGAGGCAGGGTATGATGTCAGCGGGCAGGCCTCTCTGAGCCGGTATGCAGACCGGGGGGCCGTGGCGCCCTGGGCCCAGAAAGCGGTCCAATGGTCCGTGGCAGAGGGCATCCTGCAGGGCACGGCCTCGGACACCTTGGCCCCCAACGCGATGGCGGACCGGGCCCAAATGGCGGTGATGGCGGACCGTTTCCTGCTGAAATATCCCTCTGCCGCATGAAAACATGCCGCCCTGTGCGCAGATGCACACAGGGCGGCTCATATTACAGCGTGGCGCGCTTAGGATCTTTTGTTATAGGCCTCGATGCCCTTGGCCAGCAGGTCCATGGCCCGTTCCAGGTCGGCCTGCTTCAGGACGTAGGCGATGCGGACCTCGTTCTTTCCCTTGCCAGGGGTGGCATAGAAGGGCTCGCCGGGGGCGAACATCACGGTGTCGCCATTGTCCTCGAATTCCTCCAACAGCCATTGCTGGAACTTGTCGGCATCGTCCACCGGCAGGGCAGCCATGAGGTAGAAGGCGCCCTTGGGGCACTCACAGATGACGCCGGGGATCTGGGCCAGCTTGGCCACCACGGTATCCCGGCGGCGCTTGTACTCCTCGCGCACGGCGGCAAAGTACTCCGGACCCACCTGATACAGGGCAGCGGAAGCCACCTGGTCCAGGGTTGCCACGGAGAGGCGGGCCTGGCAGTATTTCATGGCCTCGCCCAGCAGCTCATGGTTGCGGCTGAGGATGCAGCCCACCCGGGCGCCGCAGGCGGAGAACCGCTTGGAGACGGTGTCGATGACGATGATGTTTTCCGCAGCATCGGCATACTCCCCGAAGGACTGCAGGGGCTCGCCGGCGTAGACGAACTCCCGGTAAGCCTCGTCCCCGATGAGGAAGAGGTTGTGCTCCTTGGCGATGTCGCACATCAGGCGCTGCTCCTCAGGGGTGAGGACCACGCCGGTGGGGTTGCCGGGATTGGTGCACACAATGGCCCGGGTGTGTTCGTTGATCTGGGCCTCGATCTTCGCCCGGTCGGCATACCGGTATCCCTCTTCCGGAGAGGTGGGGATGGGGTGGATGCTGGCGCCGGTGGTGTACACCATGGTGCTGTAGTTGGGGTAGAAGGGCTCGGGGATCAGAACCTCGTCCCCGTCGTCCAAGATGCACTGGAAGACGATGGACAGTGCCTCCGAACCACCGGTGGTGATGAGGATCTCATCCTTTTCAAAGTGCATGTTCAGTTTATCATAATAGGACTGGATGGCGTCGATCAGTTCCGGTACCCCAGGGGAAGGGGCGTACTCCAGGACAGGGGCCTGGAAGTTACGCACTGCCTCAAAGAACTGAGGCGGGGTCTCCACGTCGGGCTGGCCGATGTTCAGATGATAGATCTTGCGGCCCTTGGCTTCCGCTGCGACTGCGTAGGGGTGGAACTTCCGCATAGGGGACAGACCGCACTTCTTTACTTTGCTAGAAAACTTCATGTCCATACCTCCGGTTTTTCCTATTTGCGCGTAGAGTCGGGAATTGCGTTGACACTATTGTACGTCTGTATGGACGAAAAGTCAATTGCTATCCAAGATAAGAACGGAGAGGATTTTAGAGGAACGAGCATACCGCGGGGAAAGGGAGGGAAACCTTTATGGTAACTTGGCGTCAGCGGTTGCGTGATCTGCTCTGTGTCAAAAGCATTGTTACCATCCTTTTGACGGTGGTGTTTGTGGCCCTTACCTTGGCAGGGCGTGTCTCCAGCCAGGAATTTTTGACCATCTTTTCCGTGGTCATCGCGTTTTATTTTGGTTCTCAAAGTGAGCGGGCAAAACACAGGGAGTGCGGGAAACCGAGCCCTTCCAGTCCGTCGCCCAAAGAAGATCGAAAGGATGGGCGGCATCCAGGTGACTTTGTCACAGCGTCGAGGGAGGATCCCTGATAAAATCAAAGCAACCCATAAGACAGGAGGCAACCCAGCATGGACGTAAAAATCAATAATCCGGAGCAGATTCCCGAACAGATTGTGCGGGCCGCCATCGCCATGATGGAACAGGAGGAAGGACGCACGGTCCAAGAAATCTCCATCCGCCGCACCGGAAAGCCGGATGAGTATGGCATCCTGCCTGTGTTTGTCCCTGTGCCCTTCCAGCGCATCCGCCGGATCACCGGCTATCTGGTGGGAACGTTAGACCGCTTCAACAATGCCAAACGGGCAGAAGAACAGGATCGCGTGAAACACGGGATGTAACGCCGTTTTGCCAGCGCCTTCCGTGGCCTCAGACAGGGCCTCGGAGGGCGCTTTTTGCTGCGAACCCTTTCTTTTTCTGGCTGCCTGTGGTATGCTCTGGATAACAGCGTGCCCAAAAGGGGGAAGAAGATGGTTACCGTTCACATGACCGCCGTATTGCCAGGGGATGTCCAACAGGTTTGGACCGTGGTGACAGGGGTAGGGGATTACAGCTGGCGAAGTGACTTGTCCCGGACAGAGGTCCTCTCGGCGGAACAATTTGTGGAACATACGCAGACGGGTGCGCAGACCTTGTTTACCATCACCGCCGCAGAACCTGGGCGGCGATGGGAGCTGGATATGGAGAACCGTCGGATGCGCGGTCACTGGGTGGGTCTGTTCTCTGGGAAGGGAGCGGAGACAGCCATCCAGTTTACAGAGACGCTGCACGTGAAAAACCCTCTGCTGCGGCCCTTTGTCAAACGATATCTGCGTAAGCAGCAGGCACGGTTCGTGGCGGACCTGCGGAATGCATTGCAAGCCCGTGCCAACGAGAATGGCTAGGCAGAAGCAAGAGGAATTATATTTTTAAGAGATGTTTGGTGGGAGGTGATACCATGAAGCGTGGCCTTGTGAACACTCCATGCAAGGCCTGATGGGATAGACTTGTATGGAGAATGTTTTTTCTGTTCCAAAGGGCTTTGCATTTCTGTTTTCCCACAAAAATGCAAAGGAGAATCCCCATGGAATATCGAATCGTCGAGTTGGAAGTATGGAACAGAAAGGATCTGTTTCAGTTTTACATCCAAAGAATGCGTATTGTCATGAGCCTGACGGTGGAGATGGATGTGACGCCGCTGGTAACCTTTGCCAAGCGGCAGGGCATGAAGTTCTACCCCCTGATGATCTGGGGCGTGTCCAAGGTGGTCAATGCCCACGATGAGTTTAAATACGGTTGGGATCCCCAGGGAAAGCTGATTCAGTGGGACTCCATCTGGCCCAGCTATGCAGATTTTCACCCAGAGGATGGGAATTTTACCAAGATGGTGACGCCGTTTTCGGAGGACCTGTTTGCATTTCACGCCCACTTTTTGAAGGACCGCGTGAAATACCAGGATCGCCGGGCGATTTTGGACCATCAGCCACCGAATTTTTTCGATGTATCCTGTCTGCCCTGGGTGAGGTATCAGCATTTCGATGTGCATGTGTTTGACGAGGGAACCTTTTTAGCCCCCGTGATCACCTGGGGACGGTATGAGAAGGAGCAGGGCAAGCTGGTGATGCCACTGACCATGAACATTCACCATGCCGTTGCCGATGGCTTTCATCTTTCCCGCTTCTTTCGAGAAGTGCAGGAATGGATCGATTCTTTACGGTAAAGGAAACAGCAGCCCTCCGGTACGGAGGGCTGCTGTTTTTCGTGTTTTGGACACGGAGTATGGGTTATGTTGACAAAAAAGATACCCGCTACAAGCGCGGGCACAAAACTTCAGAATAAAGAAAAACCTGCGGTGCGCGAATTGCTCACCGCAGGTATGGTGGACCTGGAGGGACTTGAACCCTTGACCTCTCGGATGCGAACCGAACGCTCTCCCAACTGAGCTACAGGCCCGAATGTTCTGGACAACACAATAGTATACCAGAAGTTCCAAAAATGTAAAGCCCTTTTTTCCGAAGCGTGCAAAGATTTTTGCCCTGAAATTCTTGCATCTTCCGGGGAAATGTTGTATCATAGGAACCAAAGTCTGCCGGATGCCAGTCGGCGTCGGGCATGGCCGCACTAGTCGGGGAGATAGCGGTGCCCTGTACCTGCAATCCGCTACAGCAGGGATGAATCCCGGTCCCCGGAGGCCCCTTGTTCCGTTAGTTGCCGGTAAGCGGTGATGAGGAATCGGTCCTGCGCAACGCAGCACTGTGAACCGTGTCAGGCGGGGAACCGAGCAGCACTAAGCAGAACGCCGCGTGTGCCGCGGGTTTGCCGGTTTTGAGCTGGCTGCCAGTGAGACAGGGATGAGGGGGTCTTCAAAGGCCGGTGTGCGGTCCTGCCGGTCGCCGAACCGTTCGGGCAGACTTTTGTTGTTGTGTTGAGAGAGGAGGAACGGCTCGTGTACCAGGCGCTTTACCGCAAGTGGCGCCCCCGTACCTTTGACGAGGTCGTGGGGCAGGAACACATCACGGAGACCTTGAAACGCCAGGTAGCCACGGGACGGTTGTCCCACGCCTACCTGTTCACCGGCACTCGGGGGACCGGGAAGACCACCTGCGCCAAGATCCTGGCCCGGGCGGTGAACTGCCAGAATCCGGTGAATGGCAACCCGTGCAACGTCTGCCCGGCCTGCCAGGGCATTGAAAACGGCTCCATCCTGGATGTGTTGGAGCTGGACGCCGCCTCCAACAACGGGGTAGACCAGATCCGTGCCCTCCGGGACGAGGCAGCTTACACGCCGGCAGCCGTCCGCAAGCGCGTGTACATCGTGGACGAGGTGCATATGCTCTCCACCGCGGCCTTCAATGCGCTGCTGAAAATTTTGGAGGAGCCGCCGGCCCACCTGATGTTCATCCTGGCCACTACGGAGCTGCATAAGGTGCCTGCCACCATCAAATCCCGCTGTCAGCAGTTTGCCTTCAAACGGATTTCCCATCGGGCCTTGGCAGGGCGCCTGGCCTATGTGGCCAAGGAGGAGGGGATTGCCCTCACCACTCCGGCGGCAGACCTCTTGGCCCGCCTGGCCGATGGGGGGCTGCGGGATGGCCTCTCCCTGTTGGACCAGTGCAGCGGCGCGGAAGGGGAGCTCACCGAGGAAGTGGTGCTGGAGGTGCTGGGCCTCACCGGCAACCGGCGCACGGCACAGCTTTTGGACTGCGTGGCCCGGGAGGACACCACAGGCGCCCTGACCATCCTGGATGAACTCTACCGGGATGGGAAGGACATGGGGGCCCTTTTGGGGGAGATTGCTTCCCTGGTGCGGGACCTCCTGCTCCGGAAAACCGCCCCCGATGGGGGCCGCGGCCTGCTGGCCGGCGGGGATGAGGAGAAGACCCTTCGGGCCCTAACCCAGCAATTCACGGCGGCAGAGTTGGTGCAAATGATGACCCTCCTGCAAGCTGCCCAGGCGGATCTCTACCGCAGCACCAGCCGGCGGGTGGACACGGAGCTCTGCCTCATCCGTCTCTGTGACCGCCGTCTGTCCGACACGCCGGAAGGGGTTTTGTCCCGGTTGAGCCGTCTGGAGGCCCAAGCAGCCCAGGGCTTCCCGGCAGCGGGTGCCGTCCCGCCTGCCCCTCCTGCCGAACCAGTACCGGAGGCACCAGCCCCGCAGCCGGCCGCGGAAGAGGAGGACGAAGACGAGGCCCCCTTTGTCTTTGACGAGGCAGAGGATGCCCCTCCCTGGGAAGTGGACCCGGTACCTCCGCCGGCGCCGGAACCGGCGCCCCGGCCAACCACCCAAAAGGCCGCTGCGCCGCCACAGCCTGCGCCGTCTCCCAGCGTGGCAGCACAGCCGGAGGGAGGGCCTACCTGGCAGGGCTTTCTGGCCAGTTTGGGGAACTTGCCCCCCATGGTGGCCTCCTTCCTCCACAAACCGGAGTCGGTTACCGGCACCTTTGAGGAACATACCCTTACCCTCTGGACGGATTCGGAGCTCACCCAGAGCTTCCTCAGCCGGGGCGGGACCCCCGCTTTGCTGGAGCAGGCGGCAGAGGCCTTCACCGGCCAAAAGCGCCGGGTGGTGTTTAAGGTGGGCCGGCCAGACCCCGTCCCGCAGCCTCCAGCAGGGGAAGGGAAGGACAATTTTGAAGACCTGTTGGCCTTGGGCCAGCAGTTTGGGAACTTTACGGTGAAATAAGGAAAAAGGAGTACAAGAACAATGGCAAAAGGATATGGACGTCCCCCCATGGGCCGCAAAGGCGGCAAGGGAATGGGCATGGGTATGCCCGGCCTGAATATGGATATGATTAAGCAGGCCCAGAAGATGCAGGCCGACATGGAGAAGACCCAGGCGGAGCTGCAGGAAAAGGAGTATACTGCCACCGCCGGCGGCGGGGTGGTCTCTGCTACGGTGGACGGCAAGCACACCTTGAAAGCCCTCACCATTGACCCCGAGGCGGTGGACCCGGAAGACGTGGAGATGCTCCAGGACATGGTCATCGCGGCGGTGAACGAGGCCATTCGCGCAGCCATGGACGACATGAGCGCCAGCATGGGGAAGATTACCGGCGGAATGAACCTGCCCTTCTAAGGAGGCGTCTGCCATGAAGATTGTCCTACTGGAACCGCTGGGCATTCCGGCAGAAGTTCTGGCCCAGTACCAGGCCCGCTTGGAAGCCCAAGGCCATTCCATGGTTTGTTACGAGACGCAGACCACAGACCCGGCGGAGCTCCTCCGCCGTACCGGGGACAGTGACATCGCCATCCTCGCCAACACCCCCTATCCCGCCTCGGTGGTGGAGGGGGCCTCCCAGTTAAAGCTGCTCAACGTGGCCTTTACCGGGGTGGACCATGTGGCCCTGGAGGCCTGCCGGGCCAAAGGGGTCACTGTATGCAACGCGGCCGGATACTCCACCCAGTGCGTGGCGGAACTGGCGCTGGGGCTGACCATTGCCTGCCTGCGCCAGCTGCCGGCCTGTGAGACGGCCGCCCGCAGCGGCGGTGCAGGAACCCCCTTCCGCGGCCGGGAGATTGCCGGGCGCACCGTGGGGATTGTAGGCACCGGCGCCATTGGCACGCGCACAGCGCAGCTGTTCCAGGCCTTCGGCGCCCGGGTTATTGCCTATTCCCGGACCCGCCGGCCGGAGGTGGAGCGCCTGGGTGTGACGTATGTTTCCCTGGAGGAGCTGCTGCAGCAAAGCGACATCGTCTCCCTCCACGTGCCCAGCAATGGGGAGACCAAGGGGTTGTTCTCCCGCCAGCGCCTGGCGATGATGAAGCCCTCTGCCATTCTCATCAACGTGGCCCGGGGCGCCATCGTGGACAACGTGGCTCTGGCCGAGGCGCTGAATCAGGGGCAGCTGGCCGGGGCCGGCATCGACGTGTTCGACCAGGAGCCCCCGCTTCCCCCGGAGACCCCCTTGCTCCACGCCAAGAACGCGGTGCTCACCCCCCATGTGGCCTTCGCCACCGAGGAGAGTATGCTCCGCCGGGCGGAGATCGTCTTCCACAATATCGATGCTTTTTTGGCGGGAAGGCCAGAGAATGTGTGCCTGTAAGCGAGGGTACACCGGTTAGAATCCAACAACGCCCAGTCCTCAGGGTAGAATGTCCTGAGGACTGGGCGTTACATTTTGTAGTCTATGGGCCTTAACGGACCAGGGGAGTCAGGCTGTCCGGGCAGAGTTCTTTGACCTTGGCCTGGATGCTTTTCAGGTCTACGAAGGTGTCTGGCCCCTTCAACGGATCCCGCAGGACGGCAGAGGGGTGGTAGATTGCGGTCATCGCCACACCGGCGCGGTGGAACCACTGGCCGTGCTGCCGGGTGATGCGGAAGTCTTTGTCAATGATCCGCATAGCGGCGATTCGGCCTAGGCAGACGATGATCTTAGGCCGGAGCAGAGCGGTTTGGGCCCGCAGATACCCAATGCAGGCGTCCTGCTCGGTGTTGAGAGGGTCCCGGTTTTTGGGGGGACGGCACTTGACGATGTTGGCAATATAGACGTTGGACCGCTCCAGGTCGATGAGGGAGAGCATCATGTCCAGGAGTTTTCCCGCCGGGCCCACGAAGGGTTCCCCCTGAAGGTCCTCCTGCTCCCCCGGGCCTTCCCCGATGAAGAGGATGTCCGCCTGGCGGCTGCCCACGCCGAAGACCACGTTGGTCCTGGTTTCTGCCAGGGGACAGGCGCGGCAGTGTTGGCATGCGTTCTCCAATTCTTCCCAACTCACCATGGGGATCCCTCCTCTGTCTGTCTTTTTCCATTATAACAGGCAGGCGGGGAAAAGGCAACGGGGGTTAGGTCTTCGGCTTGGACCGGAAGAAGAGGGCCACCAGATTGCCGAAGAACACGGCAGCGGCAATCCCCCCGGCAGCGGCGGCGGCGCCGCCGGTAAAGATCCCCAGGGCCCCCTCCGTCTCCACGGCTTTGGCCACCCCTACGGCCAGGTTGTAGCCAAACCCGGTCAGGGGGACCGTAGCCCCCGCCCCGCAGCGGTCCACCAGGGGCTGGTACAGGCCGACTGCGCCCAAAACGACGCCCACCACCACATACAGCACCAGGATTCTGGCCGGGGTGAGCCGGGTCTTGTCAATGAGAATCTGCCCCACCAGGCAGAGCAGGCCGCCGCAGAGGAAGGCGGCCAGATAGGTTTCCGGACTGCTCATGGTTTGCCTCCTTTTGTGCTGGCGATGGCCACGGCGTGACAGATCCCCGGGATGCTCTCCCCCTGCATGGTGGCCGTGGGGGAGTGAAGGGCCCCGGTACCGCAGAAGAGAAGGTTGTGGCATGTCCCGGCTTGCAGGGCGCGCAGCAGGTACCCTGTGAGCACCACAGCACTGCACCCGCAGCCCGATCCGCCGGCGTGCACATCCTGGCGTTTGGGGTCAAAGAGGAGCACCCCACAGTCGTCGTAGCAAGGCCCCAGGGACACACCATCCTGCCGGAAGAAGTCGAGAACGATGTCTTTCCCCAGGCTGCCCAGGTCGCCGGTGACAATGAGATCATAGAAATCCGGTGCCCGCCCCGTTTCCTCAAAGTGGGCACGGAGGGTGGAGTACGCGGCCGGAGCCATGGCAGCGCCCATGTTGTTGGCATCGGTGATGCCCTTGTCGATGACCTTCCCCGTGGTGACATGGGTGACATAGGGCCCCTTCCCGGTGGAAGAGAGAATGACAGCCCCGGCGCCGGTGGCAGTCCACTGGGCGGTGGGCGGCTTTTGCCCCCCGTACTCCAGGGGGTTCCGGTACTGCCGCTCCGCAGAACAGAAGTGGGAGGAGGTCATGGCTGCGGCATAGGCGGCAAACCCGCCGTCAATCAGCATGGCGGCCAGGGAGAGGCCTTCCGCCATGGTGGAGCAGGCCCCATACAGCCCAAAGAAGGGGGCGTTTTGGGCCCGGAGAGAGTAGGAGGTGGCGATGCACTGGTTGAGGAGATCCCCGGCAAAGACATAGTCCAATTGGTCCGCAGTGATCCCGGCCCGTTCTAGGGCAAACGCCAGGGCCTGTTTCTGCATGGCGGTCTCTGCCTTTTCCCAGCTGGGTTGGGAGAAGGTGTCGTCCTCTCCGGCCAGGTCAAAGTAGGGGCCTAGGGGGCCGTCCCGTTCCTTTTGGCCGACGGCGTTGCCAAAGCCGGCGATGGAAGGGGGAGAGGCAAAGCGGACGGTCTGCCGTCCAAGTTTTTTCCTGTCCAAAGTATTCGCTCCTTTGCTGATACGGTCTTTCTAGTGTGCCTGTCTCTGGCAAAAATATTCCAAATGGGGAAACCCGTTGGCCTTTGTTGGGGCAGTGTGGTAGAATGAGAATGTAGAGCAGAGAGCAAAGGAAGGGAGGGATTCCATGGGACTGGTCCCCATTGACAGGACGCGATGGCCCCGCAGGGCCCATTACGAGTGGGTACAAAAGACCGGGCAAGGCCCCTTTGCGGTAACGGTTCCCCTAGACGTTACTCTGCTGGCGGGGGAACCCCTTTACCCCGCCCTTCTCTGGCTGCTGACCCAGGGCGTGAACGAGATGGAGGCGTTCCGCACTGTGGCAACGCCGGAGGGTTTGGGGATTTACGATCATATGGACCCGGCCTACACGGTGTTTCACCCCCAAGAGAAGACCTTTTCGGTGCTCTGGACGCCCTTTCATCCGGATTACCAGGTCTTCCGGGCAGCCTATCAGCGCGATGTGGCGGCCTATGGGGCTTCCCCGGCATGGATGCCCCAGGGCGTCCGTCCGGAGAATACCTTCGATGTCTCCATGGTGCCCTGGATGTCTTTTTCGGCGTTTCACTTGGCGGCCACCACAGAGCGCCCTTATCTGCTTCCCATTTTTACGCTGGGAAAGTGGGTTTCCCAAGGGGAGGCGCGGGTCCTGCCCCTTACAGTTCAAATCCATCCGGGGGTGTGCGATCCCTTCCACGTTCATCAGCTGCAGATGCGGCTCCAGAAGGGCATTGCGGGGTTTCCCCGCCGGTGAGAAAGCCCTGGACTTTCCCGGCCGGGCTGTATATAATAAGGGTACCACTTTATGAAAGAAGGGATTGTTTCCTATGGCAAACGCAACTTTGATGTCTCAAAAAGTGCAGGAAATTCACCTGATCAATAAATTGGAGCAGTCCGGGCAGATCCAGTTGGACAGCTCCTTCTCTCTGAACGTCAGCTTCATGTCCGACGGCAGCCGCTGCGTGGGCAAACTCCAGCAGACCCTGCGGGACAAGGAATTTGCCGGGGGCAAGTTCACCATGACCGTGGTGCTGGTGGGCATTTTCAACTGCACCGGCGCCACCACCGATGAGGTCAAGCGCCAGGTCCATGGGGAGGTCTATGACCAGCTCTTCCCCTTCATGCAGTCCCAGTGCGCCAGCTTGGCGGCGGCCTCTGGGGTGCCCGGCCTGATGCTGCGGAAGGTCCCCATCAACCCGGATAACATCACAGTCAATAAGGGCGGCCCCGGCAATGACCGGAACCCCGACGGCGGCCCCAAGCTCACCCTCCTGTGAAGCAGCAGGCCCTCTACGAGACCCTATGGCAGGCTGGCCAGGGGCGGGAAGAGGACATCGTCCTCCGTTGTGGGGACAAGTCCTTGTCCTATGGCACGCTCTTCCAGGGGATCTTACAGACGGAGGCGGGCCTCCGTGCCCTAGGGGTGGGTCCGGGAGAACTGGTGACCCTGTTCTCCCTCAACACCCCCGAGGCAGTGATGGCCTTTTACGCCATTGACCGGATCGGTGCGGTGGCCAACTGGGTGGATATGAAGGTGAGCCCTGCCGAGGTGGAGGAGTACCTCACCCAGGCAGGTTCCCGGGTGGCCCTGGTGCTGGAGGTGGCCTTTTCCAAGGTCTACCATCACCGGGGAAAGGCCCCTACCCAGCACTTCGTGGTGCTGCCCCTGGCCCCCTACGTGGCCCCGGAACTGGAGGGAAAGCTCCATCTCAGCACCTGGCAGCAGGGGGCAGGTCCGGACTGCCTGTCCTGGGCGGACTTTCTCCGAGCTCCTGCCCAAGTGCCGCCGGAGGCAGACCGGTGGGAAGAGCCGGTGGCCATCACCTACACCGGGGGCACCACGGGGCCGGCCAAAGGCGTGGTGCTCTCCCGGCGGTCCTTTGCCTGGGCGCTGGAGTACTATACCCGAGCAGAGACGGAGTATGGCAGAGGGGGCTTTGCCCTGGTACTCCTCCCGCTCTTTGCCGTGTTTGGCCTGAGCCAATGCCTCCACACCCCGCTCTCTTTGGGGATGGGGGTGATTCTCTGTCCCATGTTCCGTCCCCATGACCTGGGCGAAATGCTGCGCCGTTACCGGCCGGAGCAGGTCTGCGGCACCACCGCCTACTGGCAGTTTCTCCTGCAGGATGCCTGGGCGGCGGAGGCAGACCTCTCCTTCCTGAAGGTGCCCCGGTGCGGGGGAGATGTACTCCCGGCGGAACTGGAACGGCGGATCAATGCCTTCCTGGCCCAGCGGGGCTGTGCCTCCCGGCTCATCAAGGAGTACGGCATGTCCGAGGACGGGGGAATCATGTGCGTGAGTTACGGGTCTTGGGAGGACGGCGACGTAGGCCGCCCGCTGCCCGGCTGCCGCGTGGTGGCGGTAGACCCGGAGACTGGGGCCCTCTGCCCCCCGGAGGTGCAGGGAGAGCTCCTGATCCAAAGTCAGGCGGTGATGAATGGCTACTACCGCCGGCCAGAGGCCGACCACCAAGTGCTGAAACCTGGTCCCGATGGCACCCTCTGGGTATGGACCAAGGACCTGGGTCACATCACGGCCGACGGCCGGGTGGTGGTGACCGGGCGAAAGAAACGGATGCTCTCCCGCAACGGCTTTAAAATTTTCCCCTCGGTGATTGAAAACTGTTTTCTGGAGGAACCGCAGGTCACAGCCTGTGCCGTGGTGGGGGGGAAGAACCGAGAGGGCGAGACGGTTCCCGTGGCCTATGTGGTGCCTCGCCAGGGGACCGATCCCCGGGAACTGGAGCAGGCTCTCCAGACCCGGGCCAAGAAGACCCTGAACACCTACCTGATCCCAGCGGCCTATCACTTCCCGGCAGAACTGCCCCTGACCCCCAGAGGGAAGCTGGACTACCGTACCTTGGAGGCTTGGGCTGCGGAACAGGAGGAGCATCCATAAAACCTGTTCTCATTGTTTAAGATAGCGTATCGCCAAAAGGCGGCAGCACAACGTGCTGCCGCCTTTTGTGGTATGGAAGCTGGATCTTCCTCATAGAATGGTGGTACTCAAGACGAAACCGGGAGGGATCCGATGATTTACGTGGTACAACAGGGGGACCGCTTGCCGCAGCTTGCCCAGCGGTTTGGGGTCTCCCAGGCCCGGCTGCGCAGCGACAATGGCTTGGGGCCAGACCAGCCTTTGGTACCGGGGCAGGCCTTGGTGGTGCTGGTTCCCTCGGCCACCTACACCGTCCGGCCAGGGGATACGCTGTGGGGCATTGCCAGACAGACGGGGGTGCCCCTCCGGCAGCTGCTCCAGTATAACCCCACCCTGGTGCAGGGGCACCCTCTCTCCCCCGGGGAGGTGCTGACCTTAGCCTTGGCAGGGGAGCGGGAGGGCCGCCTTTCTGTGGGAGGGTATGCCTACCCCCATGTACTGCCCGGGGTGTTGCGGCAGGCACTGCCGTTTTTGACCACCCTCTCCGTCTTTTCCTATGGCTTTCAGGAGGACGGCACCCTGGTGGTGCCGGAGGACAGTACCCTGTTGGCAGAAGCCCAGCGGTTTCGTGTGGGTGCCATGCTGGTTCTGACCTCTATGGATGAGAGCGGCAGCTTTTCCGCCCAGCGGGCGGCCCAACTGTTCCAGGATCAGGCCCTCCAAGACCGTGTGCTGGATGAACTGGTGGCCATCCTGTTGGAAAAGGGGTACCAGGGTCTGGACGTGGATTTTGAGTACATCGCCCGGGAGGACCGGGCGGATTTCCTGGCCTTCCTGGGCAACGCCAGGGACCGGCTGCACCAGGTGGGCCTGTCGCTTCACGTAGATCTGGCCCCCAAGACCCATCCGGACCAGGCGGGGCTTCTTTACGAGGGCCACGATTACGGCGCTGTGGGAGCCATTGCTGACTCGGTGCTCCTGATGACGTACGAGTGGGGGTATGCCTACGGCCCACCCATGGCGGTGGCCCCCCTTCCCCAGGTGGAGCAGGTGGTGCGCTATGCCGTGACGGAGATCCCGCCGGGAAAGATACAGCTGGGCATCCCCAACTACGGCTACGATTGGACGCTGCCCCATACCCCTGGCCGCCGGGCCGTCACCCTGGGCAACCAGGAGGCGGTGCGCTTGGCCGCCCAAGTGGGGGCGGAGATTTCCTTTGACGAGACGGCCCAGACCCCCACCTTTTCCTACACCAAGGAGGGGGAGGCCCATCGGGTTTGGTTTGAGGATGCCCGCAGCGTGCAGGCGAAGCTGCGCCTGGCCCTGGAGTGGAAGCTGGGGGGCGTGGCCTATTGGAACCTGTTGCGGCCCTTTGCCCAGAACTGGGCGATTTTGGGGGAAACGATTTGGCCCGACCGGGGATCTGCTGGCGAACGCTTGTCCTGGTAGGGTCAAAGCAGGTCCAGCAGCTGCTGGAGATCGGCAATCCAAGCCTGGATCTGCCGGCCATAGGCTTCCCGCTGGTCTGGGTCCTTTTCAAAGCTCTGAAGTAAAGTATACTGGTGCTGCCAATAGGCCTGCAGCTTGGCAAAGAGGGCGGGAGAGAGGGTGGGGCTTTCCCCCCGTTCTAAGGTGTTCCGAGCGGTTTGCAAGGTGTTATCCACGGCCTCTGCCGGAAGCCCCACTCGTTTCTTAAAGTCTCGCAGCACCCATTGCCGTTCAAAGAGGTTGCGCTGCAGCCAGCCGTGGTACTGGGCCTGGAACGTGTCAAAAATGCGTATCAACAGGGCGGGGGGAAGGGCAGGCGCCTCTGTTGCGGGAGGTGTGGTGCGGTCCCTTCCTGTCCTCAAGCACTCGTGGAGCGCTTGGAGAGAGGAGATCTCCTGCCCGTGGTAGGTGGAAGCGCTCAGGGTAGACAGGGCAAACCCCTGTCCTGCCTCCTGAGGAGAAAGGGTGTGGGCAGCCTGTTCCCGATAAAACGCCTCTGGGGAGAGGCCCATGTGGGCCGCCACCGCCTGGATGCTGTCCTCCGCGGTTTGGGTCCGTACCAGACCTGGCGCGATGGTATAGGTGTAGATGTGGGTTCCCTCCAGTTCCGCAGCCAGACCGCTGGAAAACTCCCCTTGGGCGGTTTTAAAGACCTCGTAGGCATTGAGGTAGGGGGCGGCTCCAGAGGAGGAGACAAAGACCACGCATCCCCGATCCCGTTTTCGCATGTGGGGCAAGAACGAGGAGGTGAGTAGGATGGGGGCCCGCAGGTTGACGGCGTAGCTGTGTTCCCACGCCTGGAAAGGGACGGCACCAACCTGGCCAGTGACCACCACAGCGGCGTTGTGAAAGAGGATATCGGGGCAGCCGTACTGGGCCAGGATCTTCTCACAGAGGGCAGCCACCACCTCCTTGTCAGACAGGTCTGCGTGGAGAAAATGGGCTGCTTGGGGGAAGCGCAGGTTGACGGCGGCGGTTGCCCGCTCCCCTCGCGCTCGGTCTATGTCTGTCAGAAGGACGAAAGCCCCCAGGGCAGCAAAGGCCAGGGCGGTTTCCCGGCCAATCCCTCCACCCGCGCCGGTGAGGAGGACAGTGTGTCCCGCTAGAGCGGTTTTGTCAAAGGTAAGATCCATGTTACGGCCTCCTGACCATATAAGACTGAATTTTTTGCAGCAGGGCCAGAAGCTGTTGCTGCTCCTCCCGGTTCAGACCGTGCAGGATGCGTTCTCCCAAGTCCTGCTGGTAGGCGAGGTAGGTGTGGTAGAATGCAACGCCTTGCTCCGTGAGGGTCAGGCAGGCGGAGCGCCGATCTGTTTCCCGAGGCATACGGTGGAGATAGCCCTGCCGTTCCAAGCGTTGCAGAATGCTGGTGAGGGTACTCTTGGGAAGGTGAAGGGCTTCCGCATAGGCACTTAAGGGTAAGTCCTGGGTACTGCCTGCCAGGAGAAGGATCCGCAGTTCTACCGGAGAGCGGCCCGCCAAGGGGGCATACTTGGCCACGTCTTCTGCGGTGGCGCTGTTCATCAGCACCTCATGCCACACTTGGGCCACATAGCGTCCAAGAGATTCCATGAAATCCCATCTCTCCTTCTATAATACGATTTTCGTACTATTAGGATACTGCATGGGAGGAGCCATGTCAAGGGGAAGGAACTTGGCGTTGTTCTACGCCATAAAAACAGCGCCCCCAGATCTAGAATCTGAGGACGCTGTTGGGAAACATTCGATGGTGGAAGGAAGCGATAGTATCCAGATTACGTAAATTCCATGAGCGCCTGGGCGGCAGGGCTGCTGTTGGAGGCCAGCCGCACCATGTCATAGCGGATCATTTCCCCCATGTTCATTTTGATGCGGACCAGGCTGCCCTCCCTGGCCTCTGGGACAATATCGGGGACAATGGCAATGCCGTGGCAGGCACGGACCATGAGCATCTGGGCGTTGGTGCTGTTGGTCTGGGCGAAGCGCTCCGGCACCACCCCGAATTCCCGCAGGAGCATTTGCCGGAGCATTTCCATGGAGTTGGGGCCGGTGTCCTCGCAGTTGGTGATGAGACACTCTCCCCGAAGCATGGCCGCCGCGTCCCCAGGGGGATACTTCTCGGCAATGGAGCGGTCGGCCACCAGGTAGTTGAAGGACTCAAACATGGGCCGGGAGAGGATCTCCTCCTTGGCAAAGGCCTTCTCACATAGGACGTTGGCCAGGATCACGTCCAGTTCCCCGGATTTGAGCTTTTCGGTGAGGGCACCATAGGGGTACTGGAAAATGTCCACTTTGATTTCCGGGTGGCTCAACAGAAAGCGGGAGAAAAAGTCCTCTGTGTGGCGGGACTCATACATGCCGATGCCCACCTTCACATAGCCGCTGTACTGTTCCGCAATGGCGATGAGACGTTTCTTCGTATCGCTCTCATACCGGAGCATGAAGGTGACCCGTTCGTAGAAAAACTTCCCCGCATCGGTGAGGGAGACGGCATGGGCGTTGCGGTTGAACAACCGCACCTGCAGCTTGGCTTCCAGGGAAGCGATGTACTGGCTGATGGCAGTTTGAGACACGGAGTGGGCTGCGGCGGCTTGGGTAAAGCTGAGGCACTCGGCCAGGGTGACGAAGTATTCGATCTTCTTGTTCAGCATAGATAGATTCCTCCGTTGGCGGGCAAGTGGGATTTTTTCCCTTTCATTGTGCAATAGTTTGAGAAAAAAGTCAAACGATAAATTTTACCGATATAGAATTGACAGAACGTCTGGTCTCTGGTAACATATGAAAAATAGCATTGCACGCAATGCCCTGCGGGAGGAAAGAATAGATGAAGATTCTCCTAAACCAAATGACGGTGTTTCGGAAGGGAACCACCCAGAAATTGTCTGTGCTTGTGGAAGACGGACGTATTGTTTCCCTTTCTCCCCAAGTTCCCCAGGTGGCCGACGCCTTGGTGATTGAATTAAAGAACGGTACTTTGTTTCCCGGTTTCGTAGATGTCCATGTTCATCTCCGCGAGCCGGGTTTTTCACGCAAAGAGACCATCGCCACCGGGACCCGGGCGGCAGCCCACGGAGGGTTTACCGCGGTCTGCTCCATGCCCAACTTGAAACCGGTGCCGGACAGCCTGGAACACCTCCAGCCCCAGTTGGACCTCATTCAGCGGGACGGCGTGGTCCATGTCTATCCCTACGGCGCCATCACCGTAGGGGAGCAGGGGAAGGACCTGGCCGATCTGGAGGGGCTGGCCCCCTATGTGGTGGCTTTCTCCGACGACGGCAGGGGGGTCCAGAACTCCGAGAACATGAGGCAAGCCATGCGCCGGGCCAAGGCCCTGGGCAAACTTATCGTGGCCCACTGCGAGGACGAGAGCCTGGTGGGCGGCGGCTACATTCACGACGGGGCCTATGCCCGGGCCCACGGCCACCGGGGCAACCCCTCCGCCAGCGAGTGGAAGCAGGTGGAGCGGGACCTGGCGCTGGTGGAGGAGACGGGCTGCGCCTACCACGTCTGCCATGTGTCCACCAAGGAGTCGGTGGAGCTCATCCGCCAGGCCAAGGCCAAGGGGCTGGACGTCACCTGTGAGACCACGCCCCACTACCTGGTGTTCAACGACACCATGCTCCAAGAGGATGGGCGGTTTAAGATGAATCCCCCCATCCGGTCGGAGGCTGACCGCCAGGCCCTGCTGGCCGGCATCCAGGACGGGACGGTGGACATGGTGGCCACCGACCACGCGCCCCACACCGCGGAGGAAAAGGCCGGCGGCTTGGAAAAGAGCCTCAATGGCATCGTCGGGCTGGAGACCGCCTTCCCCGTGCTCTATACCCAGCTGGTGCGCCCTGGGATCCTCACCTTGGCCCAGCTGGTGGATCTCATGCACACCAACCCCGCCAAGCGCTTTGGCCTGGGCGGCGGCCTGGAGGTGGGTGCGCCGGCGGACCTCACGGTCTTTGACCTGGACGCCTGCTACACCATCCGTCCGGAGGACTTCCTCTCCCAGGGGAAGAGCTCGCCCTTTACTGGCCAGACGGTCTATGGCAAGTGCCTGCTGACCCTCTCCGGCGGAACCATTGCATGGCAGGCGAAAGGAGGGGACCAGGGATGAAAAGAGGACTTTTTACCATTCAGACCAACCAGGAACTGGCGCCCGCCACCCATCGGATGGTGCTGGCGGGGGATACGGGTGCCATCACCGCCCCGGGGCAGTTTGTCAACATTGCCCTGGCGGGGAAGTTTCTCCGCCGCCCCATCTCGGTCTGTGACTGGGATGGGACTACCCTGACCCTTATTTACAAGGTGGTGGGGCAGGGGACCGCCCAGATGGCCCAAATGGCTCCGGGGGAAACGCTGGATCTGCTCACCGGCCTGGGCAACGGCTATGACCTGACCAAGTCCGGGGCGCGGCCCCTCCTCATCGGAGGCGGTGCAGGGGTGCCCCCCCTGTATGCCCTGGCCAAGGCCCTGCTGGCCCAGGGGAAGCAGCCCCAAGCCATCCTGGGCTTCAACACCCGCACGGAAAAGTTTTTGGAAGAGGACTTCCAGGCGCTGGGCGTGCCGGTGACCGTGACCACGGCGGACGGTTCCTATGGCGTTCCTGGCTTTGTCACCGACGCCATGCCGAAGGAGGGGTACACCTACCTCTACACCTGTGGCCCAGAGCCCATGCTCCGGGCGGTGGATGGAGCGGCAGTGACCTCCGGCCAGTTTAGTTTTGAGGAGCGGATGGGCTGCGGCTTCGGCGCCTGCATGGGCTGCACCTGTGAGACCAAGTACGGCCACAAGCGCATCTGCCGGGAAGGCCCCGTGCTGGAAAGGGAGGAGATCCTATGGTAAACACAGCGGTACAGCTCAGCGGGGTGAGATTGGACAACCCCGTCATCCCCGCCAGCGGGACCTTTGGCTTCGGCTACGAATTTGCCCAGTGGTATGACATCAACTGCCTGGGGGCCATCAGCGTCAAGGGGACCACCCGGGAGCCACGCTTCGGCAACCCCACCCCTCGTATCGCTGAGACCCCCGGGGGCATGCTCAACGCAGTGGGCCTCCAGAACCCCGGGATCGACAAGGTGGTGGCGGAGGAGCTGCCCCGGCTGCGGGAGGTTTACCACAAACCCATCCTGGCCAACATCAGCGGCTTTTCGCTGGATGAGTATGTGGAATGCTGCGCCAAGGCGGACGCCTCGCCCCATACGGACCTGATCGAGGTCAACGTCAGCTGCCCCAACGTCCACCACGGAGGCATGAGTTTCGGCACCGATCCCAACATGGTCTATGACGTGACCCGGGCGGTAAAGGCCGTGTGCAAAAAGCCGGTCTATCTCAAACTCTCCCCCAACGTCACCGACATTGTCTCCATCGCCAAAGCCTGTCAAGAGGGGGGCGCCGATGGATTGAGCCTCATCAACACCCTCATGGGGATGCGGATTGATCTGAAAAAGCGCGCCCCCATCCTGGCCAACACCACCGGCGGCCTCTCTGGCCCCGCCATCTTCCCGGTGGCCCTGCGGATGGTGTGGCAGGTGTATGAAGCGGTGGACCTGCCCATCATCGGAATGGGTGGGGTGCAGACCGCCGAGGACGTGGTGGAGATGATGCTGGCTGGCGCCACGGCGGTGCAGGTGGGGGCGGCCAACCTGGTCAACCCTTATGCCTGCCAGGAAATTGTGCAAACCCTGCCCAGCCTGCTGGAGCGGCTGGGGGTCCAAGATATCAACGAACTCATTGGAGGTGCCCACGGATGGGAAAAGATGTAATCATCGCCTGCGACTTTAGCAGCAAGGAGGAGACCTTGGCCTTCCTGGACCAGTTTTCCGGGAAGAAACCCTATGTGAAGATCGGCATGGAGCTCTTCTATGCCGAGGGGCCGGAGATCGTCCGGGCCATCAAGGCCCGGGGTCATCAGATCTTCCTGGACCTGAAGCTCCATGACATTCCCAACACGGTGAAGAAAGCCATGGCGGTGCTGTCGAAGCTGGATGTGGATATGGTCAATCTCCACGCCGCCGGGACCCGGGCCATGATGGAAGCCGCCCTGGAAGGGGTCACCCGGCCGGACGGCACCCGCCCCCTGGTGATCGCGGTGACCCAGCTCACCTCCACCAGCCAGGAGCGGATGCAGGAGGAGCTGCTGGTCTCCGCCCCCATGGATGAGACCGTGATGCACTACGCGGCCAATGCCGCCAAAGCCGGCCTGGACGGGGTGGTGTGCTCCCCCATGGAGGCGGGAAAGGTCCACGACACCTGCGGAAAGGCCTTCCTCACCGTGACCCCCGGCATTCGGTTTGCCGACGGGGAGAAGGGGGACCAGGTCCGGGTGACCACCCCTGCCCAGGCCAAGGAGATCGGCTCGGACTATATTGTGGTGGGCCGGCCCATCACCGCTGCTGCCGATCCGGTGGCGGCCTATGCACGCTGCGTGAAAGAATTTGTGGGATGAGGAGACAGAGACTATGAACGAGAAACTGAAGATTGCAAAAGACCTGCTGAAAATCCAGGCCGTGTTCCTCCGGCCGGACGAGCCCTTCACCTGGGCCAGCGGCATCAAGAGCCCCATCTACTGTGACAACCGCCTGACCCTCTCCGACCACCAGGTCCGCCTGGATGTGGAAAACGGCCTGGCGGCCATCGTCAAGGAGCACTATCCCGAGGCAGAGGTCCTGATGGGCACCAGCACCGCTGGCATTGCCCACGCGGCCATCACCGCCCACCTGCTGGCACTCCCCATGGGTTACGTCCGTTCCGGAGCGAAAGACCATGGCCGGAAGAACCAGATTGAGGGCAAGCTCCTGCCGGGGCAGAAAGTGGTGGTCATTGAGGACCTCATCTCCACCGGCGGCAGTGTGCTGGAAGTGGTGGACGTGCTCCGCCAGGCGGGGGCCCAGGTGTTGGGCATCGCCAGCATCTTCACCTACGGCATGAAAAAGAGTGTGGACCGCCTGGCCGAGGCAAAGGTGCAGAACATCAGCCTCACCGACCTGGATACCGTGGCCCAGGCCGCCGCAGAGGAGGGGTACATCCGCCCCGAGGACCAGAAGCGCCTGCTGGCCTTCCGGGATAACCCCTCGGACGAGAGCTGGATCCAGAAGTAAGCACGAAGAACCTTCGGCCCCTTGGGTGCCGTTACCGTCAGAAAGGAGTGGTCAGTCCATGAAACGAGATTTGATTGACATCACGGACCTGTCCGTGGAGGAGATCGACGAACTCATTGAAAAAGCAGAGGACATCATCGCCCATCCGGAGGCCTACCGGGAGAAGTGCCGCTACAAAAAGCTGGCAACCCTCTTCTATGAGCCCTCCACCCGTACCCGATTGAGTTTTGAGTCGGCTATGTACGAACTGGGCGGCCAGGTACTGGGCTTTCACGAGGCCCAGAGCTCCTCTGCCACCAAGGGGGAGAGCGTGGCCGACACTGCCCGGACGGTGAGCTGCTTTGCCGATATCATCGCCATGCGCCATCCCAAGGAGGGCGCCCCCCTGGTGGCCTCCATGAAGGCTACGGTGCCAGTGATCAACGCCGGGGACGGGGGCCACCACCATCCCACCCAGACCCTCACCGACCTGCTGACCATCAAGCGGGAGAAGGGGCGGCTGGACTCCCTGGTGGTGGGTTGCTGCGGGGACCTGAAGTTTGGCCGGACGGTCCACTCCCTCATCGGGGCCATGTCCCGGTACAAGAATGTCCGCTTCGTCCTGATCTCCCCGGAGGAGCTTCGGGTGCCCGAAAGCGTGCGCACCGACCTCTTGGAAAAGCAGGGGATTGAATATATGGAGACCACGTCCCTGGAGGAGGCCATGCCCCAGCTGGACATCCTCTATATGACCCGGGTGCAGCGGGAGCGTTTCTTCAACGAGGATGACTATGTCCGTTTGAAGGACAGCTATATCCTCACCCCGGACAAGCTGCGCACCGCCAAATGGGATCTGGCCATCCTCCACCCCCTGCCTCGGGTGAACGAGATTTCCATTGCCATTGACGACGATCCCCGGGCCTGCTACTTCCGTCAGGTGCTCTGTGGCAAGTTCATTCGCATGGCCCTCATCCTGAAACTGTTGGAGGTGGAGTGAGATGATCATTGGAACCATTGTAGACGGCATTGTCATCGACCATATCCCCGCCGGTCGGGCCATGGACCTGTACCGGGACCTGGGGCTGGACAAGCTGGAGTGCGAGGTGGCTGTCATCAAGAACGCCTCCAGCGGCAAGTACGGCAAGAAGGACATCCTGAAGATCAACGAGGTCATCGACCTCAACTATGAGATGCTGGGATACATCGATCCCCACATCACCGTGAACATCATCCGGGGGGGAGAGCGGATGGAGAAGATCCATCCTCACCTGCCGGAGACCATCACCGGGGTCATCCGGTGCAAGAATCCCCGGTGCATCACCTCCATCGAGCAGGAGCTGCCCCACATCTTCCGTCTCACCGACCGGGAGCACGGGGTGTACCGCTGCCTGTACTGTGACACCAAGGGTGGGAAGCGGTAAAGGCTGCGGCCTCTTCCCTTGATGAAATCCCGTGTAATAGAAATCGATAGAAAATGCTCCCGTGCTTATTTGCACGGGAGCATTTCTTTGCATGGTTGAGGAAACGAACTCTGCGTTTAATGCACCACCACCGTGGTCCCATTGGGGATGTTGTTGTACATCCACCAGATGTCGTCGTTGTACATCCGCAGGCAGCCGTGACTGATGGGGAAGCCAATCCGGGCATCATAGTACCGGTCAGAGTTCATGGGCCAGTACTGCAGGCGGGAGTGGAAGGCATACCCAGAGGTGCCGTAGAACCGAACAATGGGGCCACAGTAGTAGGAACCATAGTCCCAAGCGGTCTGCTTGTAGGAGGTGGTGAACACCCCGCGAATGGTGGGGGTGGCGTTGGTGCCGGAGCCGCACAGACAGGTGCGGATGAGCTTCCAGTGTCCTTGGGACCCCTCAAAGATATTCACCCGCTGGTAGGTGAGGTTGACCCAGACCAGGTACTTGGAATTGCTCTGATACCCCTTCAGGTTCACCCAAGCGGTTTTGATTTCCTCCGGGTAGTCATGGTTTTGCGCCCAGGCCAGGGTGTAGTTCCCGGCGTACTGGCTGGTGACCATGTTGAGGAGTTCCTCCTCGGTGATCCCATGGTAGTAGAGGTAATCGTAGTTTTCCAGGGTGATGGTGCGTTCGGCGGTGACCCGCTGGTCGCGGCCATCCTCTGTGGTGTAGGTGAGAACGAACTGAATCTGGGAGGAGAGGGCCATGTCCTCGGTGTAGGTGTAGGCATGGGTGAGCTTGGGGACATCCGTGCCCAAAACAATGTCTTGGGTGTCCACCAATTTCCCATCTATGTACCAGTAGGCCGTGCAGGCCTTGCCTGCCTCAGGATACTCCACCTTGGCGGTGACGATCAAGGCCTCCCCCGCCGGCAGGGGATCGGCGCATTGAAGGGTTGCGGTGGCGTGGGCGATGCCATTGTCCGGGAAGTTTTCCAAGGTGAGTTGGTTTTCCGCAGAAACTTCCTGTTCCCGTCCGTCCTGGGTGGTATAGGTCAGACGATAGGAGACGGTGCTGGTCTCTGGCATCCCATAGTAGTAGTCATACTGATAGGAGAGGGTGGCGGGCCCTTCTCCCAGGGTCAGGGGCTCAGAGGCGACCTCCTGGCCATCCACATACCAGGTGCCGGTACACACCTGCCCAGACTCTGGGGTGTCCACGGTGGCGGTGGCGGTCAACGTCTCCCCGGCGGCCAGAACCTTGGGCAGGGAGACTGTGATCTCTGCATCTGCCAGCCCCAAGTCCTCAAAGGTCTCCAACTGAATGGGGGCAGAGGCTTTTTGGGAGAAGTCGTCTCCGTCATGGTTGGTGTAGGTGAGGACAAACTCCACCGTAGCGTCCAAGTCCAGGTCGTGGGTGTAGTTGGGGACGAAGGCGGAGACGGTTTCCGTGTCCTCCCCCAGAATGAGGGTGGTCTCTTCCATGGCCTCCCCGTTGAGATACCAGGTGCCGGTGCACCACTTGCCCACGTCGGCCTCGGAGAAGTTCAGGTGGGCGGTGGCGGCCAAGGTCTCTCCGGCGTCCAGGTGCTCTGGGACACCCAGGTCAATGGAGACGTTGTGGATATCATAGTTCTCCCAACGGACCAGGCGGTTTTTGGGGACGGTGAGGGTGTAATACCGGGTCTCCAAGGTGACCTCTGTAACCCGGCCGCTGCCGCTGACGGTATTGTCCCGCCCAGCCAGCAGGAGGGCCTCCGCCTGGCCATTCATCCGAATGGTATTGTCAGTGCCGAGAATGGTGATCTGGTCAACGGTGCATCCCCGGGCTACGGTGATTTGATTGTCGCTGCCGGAGACCACCAGAGAGTCCAGGGAACTGTTTACCGTGATGGTACGGCCGCTGCCGGTGACCTCCAGGGCATCGGCGGTGCCGGTAAAGTCTACGGTTCCGGTGCCATCTCCCACCACCAGGGTGCCTAAGGTGTAGGTTTCCGGCAGGGACAGGGTCACGTCCCCTGACCGGGCTGCCAGCACCAGCCGGTCCAAGTGGCCGGTGCCCTCCAGGGACAGGCTCTCCAGTACATCCGAGCGCACCGTGACCGTACCGGCGGTGACGTTGGTCAACTGGATCTGGGAGACGCTGTGGTCCAGCCACAGATCCCCGGCGGTCAGGTCAGCCAAAGCAGTGTCCCCAGACAGGACGGCGCCGGTGTCTGTCTGGCCGGTGTAGCTGCTGGCGGGGAGGTACTGGTCTGCCAGGCGGTAGAGAATGGTGACAAACTCTGCCCGGGTGAGGGGACGGTCCATTTGGAGCTCGCCCTCACTGCCGGTGACCAAGCCGGCCTCCACCAGGGCGGCGGCCGCCTCGGCGGTGTCCCCGGTGAGATACTTGGTGTCTGGGAACTGGTCCAGCACGGAGAGGTCCGGTTGGGTGGGCATCAACTGAAAGGCCCGGGCGAAGAGGAGGAAGGCCTCTCCCCGGGGGATGGGCTGGTCCAGCGTGTCGGCGAAGCGCTGGTCCAGCAGACCGGCGTAGACGGCCTTGGCAACGTCTTGGGCATACCAGGCCCCTTCGGGGATGGGAAAGCCGGAGGTGTCCCCTTGGCCGGTGACGTGGAGCACCCGGCAGAGGATGGTCACTGCCTGGGCGGTGGTGAGGCTGCTGTTGGGGGCCATGGTGGTGGTACTGCTGCCTTGCAGAATGCCGTCTTCATAGGCCTGCTGCAGGGTGGCTTCCGCCCAGTGGCCTTTCACATCGGTGAAATCCTGAAAGGCAGCTTGCGCAGTGGTGGCCATCCCCAGGACCATGGACGAGGCCAGGGCTAGGGACAGCAGTTTTTTCATGGGTTGTTTCATCTCTCGTTCCTCCCGTGTTGGAGTCATTTCCAGGCTTGTCCAGAAGGTATCTGGAAGCCTCTGCCCTTAGTGTACTGGATTTTCTAAGAAAATGCAACAGGAAGTAGGGGGTCCTCTTCCCCGCTTTTTGGCAAAACAGCACAGCGTTTGACGCTGTGCTGTGAGGAAACTGTGTTAGGGATGAGGATCCTGGCGATAGCTGTAGGAATTTAACCGCTGCCGCTGGGCCTTCCAGTCTGGAAAAATATGTGCCAGACAAGCGTAAAAGGCCTTGGAATGGTTGGGGTGGACAAAATGGACCAATTCATGGCAGACCACATAGGCGACGCAGTCAAAAGGGGCCTCCACCAGTTGCCGGGCAAAGGTCACCCGCCCTTTGGCGGGGGAGCAGCTGCCCCAGCGGGAGGTCATGGACCGCACGCGAATCTCTGGCATTGGCACCCCAAAGGGGGCCAGTTGGGGCTGGTATTGGCGGCACAGCTGCGTGGTAACGGTGAGGCAGGTCTGTTTCAGAAAGGCCTCCATAGCCTGCACCCGGCGCTGCGGATCCTCAGGATCCGGCAACGTAAGGAGAAGGTGAGAGGGCGTCTGCCGAACCTCAACCTTAGGGCCTGGCTGGAGGCGGAGGGGATAGGGCTTGCCCAACAGGTAGACCATTTCCCCTGGACCGTAGGTGTGGGCCTTCGGACGCAGGGGGGCTTGGGCGGCGAACTGGTCCAGCGCCCGAAGGAGAAAGGCGGAACGCTGGCGGAGCACGGCGTCTACCGCCTCCGGAGAGACCCACGGCCCTGCGGAAACCCTCACAGACCCATCGGCATGGACCCGAATGTTGATGTTTTTCACGGGCTTCTGAGTCAGCTCGTAGGGGATGGTCCGTCCCTCCAAGAGAAGGGTGCGCTTCACCCCTGGGGACTCCTGGGCTCCAGCTGGAGGAAGGCCTTGACCAGGGAGGTCTCTCCCCGTTTGATTTGTACGGCCAACTGCTCGCTGGTCTCCTGGCAATAGACCTGCAGTTCCTCCCCTTCCACGGCTTCGCTGACGTAGTGGACGTCAAAATCCCGGATGCGGTGGGTGTTCCAGAAGGAGGAGGGGCGGGTATCCAGGATCAGGCGGACGTAGTCCGTGTTGTTCATATGCTGGTTCATATCGGTGTCCGAGGTGCGGACCTGGTGGCGAAGGGCCAGGTCCTCTTCCCCCAACTTCAGCTTGGTGCGGCAGAAGGGGTCGGTAAACACCGGGGCAGGCCAGGTCAGGTCCCGGGGGAAGGGGGTGGTGTCCGTCTTGCGAAGGGCGTGGGTGGTGACGTCGATGGCGCAGGTCTCTTGCCGGGCGCGGAGGAGGGGCGTGCCGTCCATTCCCTCCAGCAAGAGGTTGAGGTGGATGGCCACCGGGGAGACCTTCACTGGGAAGGCGGTGAGTTTTACCCGGTCCATCCACCGGATGGGGCCGTCATACCGCAGCTTGGTGCGGGCCACCGCCCAAATCACCTGGTGGGACTGGGACAGGCGAATGGCGTCGCACTGGTAGGTGTAGAAGAGCTCCGTCATGGCGTCCTGGAGCAGGAGGGTAGCCTGGGTCAGGCCCAGCTCACAAAAACGGTCGGAATAGGTGGAGGTGATGAGCAGTTCTTTGGTATAATGATTCTTCACAGGGGTGCTCCTCTCGCGGTTCTCCCAAGACCGGCGGGGAAAAGAGTTTTCCTTGCCTTCGGGTGGGGGATGGGATATACTGGCGGTGGAAAAAACCCAGGCATTTAGGCCAAAAGAGATTTCTTCCTGATTTGATTCTTTTGTAGCTTAGTTTACAACATTTTTTTCAAGGAGGCAAGGGGGGCCTGTGGCAGAAAATTATACATATATTGTGAAATGCCGGGACGGGACCTTGTACACCGGCTGGACCAATGACTTGACCAACCGTCTGCTGGCCCACAACGCAGGAACCGGCGCGAAGTATACCCGCTCCCGCCGCCCGGTGGTGCTGGTCTACCAAGAGCGGTTTGCCACCAAGGAGGAAGCCATGCGCCGGGAATGGGCGATCAAACAGCTGACCCGGGCGCAAAAGCTCCGCTTGATCGCGGCGCACCCAGCAAAGAAGACACCGTGCGGAACCCCATAGGAGGCTCTGCGCGGTGTTTCTATTTTGGGAGTGGTCTCATACTTGGGCCAGGAGCGGCTCCTCTGGCAGCAGCGGCTGGGTGGCTTCCACGCAGGGACGAATGGCATGGAACTGAAACTGGAGGGAGGTTTTCCCCAGGAACTGGTTTTCCTCCACCACACCCAGCAGATCCACGGTGCCCGGGCAGCCCAGGTCCAGGTAAGCGGCGGTGAGGTCAAACCCCACTGCGTCAGAGACTTGGCCGAAGAGTTTCAAATGCTCGTACCCCTTCCCCATGAGGCGATAGCACTGTCCCCCTCGGGTTTGGAGGCGGAGGCCCCGCAGGGCCAGCACCGGCTTTTCTGCGCCGGGACCGTACGGGGCGTGGGCTTTGAGCACCGAAAGGACGGCGGGCAGGTCAGCCTCGGTGACATCCAAATCGTAGTACAGCGTGTCATCGGCGGCTGGGGGGCGGTTGTCCTGGGCCCACTGGGTGATGGCCTGCCCCATGGGGCCGTACTGCCCCTCAGAGACGGTGATGCCGGCTGCCCCGGCGTGGCCGCCGGCACTTTCCGCGAAGGGCGTGACCACAGGGATCAGGGGGGAGAGGTCAAAGTCCCCATAGGTCCGGCCAGATCCCCGGAGCAGGCCAGGGGCACTGGCAATGTCGGAGAAGACGAAGGCAGGGCGTTGGTGGGCCTCGCTGAGCTTTCCGGCGACGATGCCCACAATCCCCTCCGGGATTCCCTGGCATCGGACCAAAAGAATGGGCGCCTCCTCCTGCCCGGCGGCGGCTTCCTCCACCGCCGCCAGCCACTGGGCAACCAAGTCCTTCCGGCGCTGGTTGATGGCCTTCATCTTGGCGGCGTAACCAGCTGCGGTAGCAGGCTCTGTGGTGATGAGTGCTTTGAGTACCGATGCGCTTCCCGCGTCAAACAGCCGGCCTGTGGCGTTGAGGATGGGGGCCGTTTGGAACTTGATGGTGTCCTCCGTATAGGGGCGGGGGGACAGGTCCAGCACAGACTTGAGGCCAGGGGAGAGCTGGCGGTACCAACTGTCCCGGTTGATGACGGCCAGCCCCGACATGACCAACCGCCGGTTGTCCCCCGTGAGGGGCATCACATCGGCCAAGGTACCCAGGCAGGCCAGCACCAGCAGGTCGAAAAAGAGATCTTTTTTCTCCTGGGAAGACGCCTCCCGGCACAGGTACTCGGCCAGTTTATAGGCCAGCCCGGCGCCGCAATAGTGCTCATACCCGTTTCGTTCCGGATGCAGGTGGGGGTCCACGATGACGTCGGCGGGGGGAATCTCTGCCTGGGGCAGATGGTGGTCTAGGATCAACACCACATTCCCCGCTGCCTTGGCAGCCTGGATGGGCTCCACAGCGGCAATGCCGTTGTCCACGGTGATGAGGAGGGAGTGGGAGATGCCCTCCACCAGGGAGTGGGTGATTCCGTAGCCGTTGGTAAAACGGCGGGGGATGATGGCCCGGGGGGAGACGCCGAAATGGTGGAGCAGTTTTACCAGGATGGCAGTGGCGGTGACGCCGTCTGCGTCATAGTCGCCGACGATGACCACGGGCATGTCCCCTTGAAGGGCGCAGCGGACGATGAGATCGGCTGCGGCAGGAATCCCGTCGATTGCCTCGGGGGGGACAGGGCAGGGGGCGAGAAGTTCCTCCTCGCTGGCCTCTGCCCGGGCTAGGATTGCCTCTAAGATGGTGGTTGCATTGCCCCTTTTTTGCCATACCTGCATGTTGTATCGTGCCTCCTGGGAAACGGTTCGTTGTGATGGGATGAAAGTGTTCCCTAGTATACTATGGATGGGGGCCCAGGTCAATGGGGCTGGCGGTTCCCGCCCCCATCGGGGGCGGGAACCCTCCCTTATCCGCTGCCGGAAATCACCTGCTGGGGCGTTTGGGTCACGAAGGTCTCAAACAGCCGCACGAGGGTCTCCCAGGTATTCCCATCCAAGATCCCGGTTTGGGGGAGGTTGGCGTGACGCTGTACCCAACGGAGGTTGGCGGTACTGTCCTGGTCCAGCACGCCCGTGGACGGGGTGGGGATGACCTCGTCCAGCACCTGGGCCAGGGCGCGAAACATCCCCTGCACATGGACCAGGGAAGCGTGGCGCTGGCCCGGATGAATGGGCGCAGCGCCCTGGGAAAACAGGATCACAGGACGGGGCGGGGTCAGCTGTTGGGCCGCTTGGAGATAGGCCGTTTGAATGGCATTCCAGTTTTGCTGGTCCACGACGCCAGTGACCGGGCGGCCATGGACTTTTTGGAAGGTCATCACCGCGGCTAGGGTGTCTTCGTCAAAGATGCCCGTGGGGCGGAGAAAGGGAATGGCACGGTCCACATGGGAGATGGTGCGGAGCATCTCCTGCAACGTACTCACAGGCCCGCGGAGAAAAGCGGGAGAGGGGGTGGGGGTCATGGGTTGCTCCTTTCTTGGTCGCTGTCTGTGGAGCCCAGCACCAGGGGAAAGCCGGGGAACTGTCCCGGGGTGGTGGCAAGGTATTCCTGCAAGGTCTCCGGTTCCACGGTCTCCCCGGAGGGGCTCTGGTAGGGGAAGAAGTCGGGGTTACTGAGGACGGTTTGGTCAATGCCCAGAAAGCGGTCCACGATGACGTTCCAAGTGGCCTCATCGACCACGCCGGTCTGCGCCAGGCCGGCATCCTGCTGGAGGGCCTTGACTGCGGCTAAGGTCTCGTCTCCGAAGATGCCGTCGATGGTGAGAAAGGGGATGGTGAGGTAAAACTCGGAGAGGATGGACAAGAGGTATTGCAGCAAGGAGACGGCTTCTCCCTGCTGGCCGTAATAGATGGCTTCCTCATAGGTGAATCCTAACTGAAAATAGGTTTGCCCTTGGCTGACCAGTTCCGATAACCGGAGAATCCCGGTGTATAGATGCACCATCATATACCAGGTGGACTTTCCAATGATGCCATCCACGGTCAGATTAAAGATGTGCTGGATCTCCCGCACGGCATCCTCCGTGGCGGCATCGAACACTCCGTTGACGTCCCAAATCTTAGGAATGGCGGGGTAGGCCGCTGCAATCTGGTTGGACATAATTTGGGCGATACGGACGTAAGGGCTGACGTCACCCAAACGGAGGGGGACGCCGGGATAGGAGTATTGGATGTTTTGAATGGGAGCGTTGTTTACAATTTCTAAGTTTTCCCCATAGTAATGCTGCAAGATTTCCACGGAATTGTATCCCTCCTGCGCCAGGTGTTCGCTGCCCCACTGGGACAGGCCATCACAGGTGGAGGTGGTGCCGTTGCAGAAACTGGCGGCCAAGGGCTCTGCAAACCCTGGACGGCGGAGATAACTGGTAAAGAGTGCATCCACCAAGGTGCTGACGCTTTCAAAGATATTGCGCCCTTTGATGAACTTTTGATCATAGGCAGTGGACGCGGTGATGTTAAAATCATACCCCTGGCTGGGGTAGAACTCGGTATATACCCGGTTCAGGGCAAAGGAAACCTGCGCCAAGATGTTGGCCCGCAGCGCGGAGACATGCCAGGTGGGATACACCTCGCTGGAAGCGACGTTTTTGATGTAATCCAGGAACGAGACGGTGACATTTTCTGCGTCACTGTCTGGGGTGCCTAAGTGCACTGTGATGTAAGTGGGAACGTAGGGGGTGACAATGATGGGCATACCTTCCCTCCTTTCCTATAGGTTCTGGGGGGTGATGTCCACCCGGGACGCTGGCCGGCCGGTGGCCTCGGCCAAAGGGATGAGTGGAAGGTCCTGGATGCTGGTGACCCCCGAGAAAATCTGCACATTCTGCACCAACAGCAGCTGATACCCGGGGCACTCCACCCAGACGTCACACAGGGAAAAGGGAGCTTCCTGTCCGGGGGACTGGCTTTCCCAGGCGTCTGGCGTCTCGATGACGGTGGGCAGGGTGTTGCCGCTGCGGTCACTGGACTGGATGTTCAGCAAATGCTGCCGGCCGTCTTCCCCGTGCTGCACGATGGAGACGGCGGCGTCCTCCACAGGCAGTTGGCCGCGGCTGGTGAACACCCGGGTTTTTAGGATGCCGGATTGTGGCATAGAAACGACCTCCTTTCTCCCCAGTGTATGCCCGGCCCAAACTTGGCGTGCCGGGATGATTGACAACCCCGAGGAGATTGGGTACACTGGAGCCATTGGAACATGCGCACACAGGAGGGTTCTATGAACATCACCTTTCTTTATCACAGCTCGTTTTTGGTGGAACTGTCCGGCTGTACCCTGCTTTTTGACTGGTACGGCGGTCCGGTGCCGGACTATGACCGGAGCAAACCGCTGTATGTCTTTGCCAGCCACCACCATGGCGACCACTACGCCCCTGAGATTTTTGCCCAGCTGGGGATGGACAATGTCTGGTACGTTTTGGCCAACTGCATCCGTCTTTCGGCCAAGCGGAAGGCTGCCCTCGGGATTGACGATAGCCATGTGTTCCGTCTGGCAGCAGGCCGGCACCTTTCCCTGGGAGGGCTGGACATACAAACCTACCGCTCCACCGATGCCGGCGTGGCCTTTCTGGTCGAGGTCGAAGGAAAAACCATCTTCCACGCAGGGGACCTGCACTGGTGGCATTGGGCGGAGGAGGACGCGGCCTGGAACCAGGCGATGGAACGGGACTTCAAGAAAGAGTGCGCCAAGCTCCAGGGGAAACCGGTGGACGTGGGCTTCTTCGTCCTGGACCCCCGGCAAGAGGGGGAGTTTTGGTGGGGGTTTGACTGGTGGATGCGTACCATGGAAGTCAAGCACGCCTTTCCCATGCACAGTTGGGAGGACTACACCTTGGTACAGACCTTCCGAACCCTTCCCTGCAGTGCGCCGTACCGGGACCGGGTGGTAGAGGTCTCTGGCAAAGGACAGGTTTTTTCCTGGGAGGACTGACCGTGCGCCCGCACTTGCCACGGATCCCATTCTATTGTATCATCTTTTTACACGACGGAATTTTTCCATGCCGGACCAGGAAAACCTCCGTTGACTGATTTTTGACCGTGGAGAGAAGGGAGTCATACCATGGAAACCTATCGCATCATTTCCCGGGAAACCTATCCTCGGTGTGCCCACTTGGACTATTTTTGTACCATGGCCCAGCCCTATGCAGGGCTCACGGTACCAGTGGACATCACAGCCTTCTACCAGGCGGTGGGGGCGCGGAAGGTGCCTTTCTTCCTCTCCTTCCTCTACTGTGCGGCCCGGGCTGCCAACGGTGTGCCGGAACTCCGGCAGCGGCTGCGGGGGGAGGAAATTTTGGAGTACGACCACTGTCCCACCTCCCACACTGTGGCCCTGGAGGACGGGACGTATTGTTATTGCACCCTGCGCAGTGACCTCCCGTTTTCAGACTACCTCCCCCATGCCATCCAGACCCAGGAAGCGGCCAAGGCCCAGCGCAGTTTGGACGACGGGGGAGAGGAGGATGCCTTGCCCCTCCTCTTCATCTCCACCCTGCCTTGGGTGCATTACGAGGCCCTTGTCCAGCCCACCCCCAGCCCGGCAGACACCAACCCGCGGATCACCTGGGGGCGGTTCCGGCGAGAGGGGGACAGGGTGGTCCTGCCAGTCAGCCTCCTGTGCCACCATGGCTTGGTAGACGGGCTGCACATGGCCCATTTCTACGCCAATTTGGAGAGGGAACTGGCCCAGTGGGTGGAGAAAGGATAAGGGCGATGGACCCGTTCTAAGACAAAACAACCAGCGGGACACCGAGGTGCATCGGTGTCCCGCTGGTTTTCTTTGGAGGATAGAGGGATCAGAGGTTACTTGGATGGTATGTAACGGTCCATCAATAGGCTTCCTGGAACTTCCGCTCGTAGGCTTCCTTCAGCTCGTCCCGGAAGTCGGGGTGGGCAATCTCGATGAGGGCCCGGGCCCGCTGGCGGAGGGTCTGCCCCCGGAGCTGGGCGATGCCGTACTCGGTGACTACATAGTGGGTCTCAAACCGGGAGAGGGTGATGGGCCGGCCGGCGTCAAACTGCTCCACAATCCGGGAGGCCTTGCCGCCCATAGCGGTGGAGGGCATGGCAATGATGGACTTGCCCCCCTTGGAGAAGGAGGCGCCCCGGACAAAGTCTACAAACCCGCCGGCGCCGCTGAAGATTTTGTCGGCGCTGATGGAGTCCGCGGCCACCTGGCCGATGAGATCCACGCTGAGGGCGGAGTTTACCGACACCACGTTGTCGTTCTGCCCAATGACCCTGGGGTCGTTGACGTAGTTGACGGGGAAGATCTGCAGTTTGGGGTTCATCCGGGCGTACTCATAGAGTTCCTCCCGGCCATAGAGGTAGGTGACCACGGAGACGCCGTTATTGATCTGCTTGCGGCGGTTGTTGATGTTCCCCGATTTCAGCAGGCCCAAAGCGCCGTCGCAGAGCATCTCCGAGTGGACCCCCAGGTCATTCTTGTCCCCCAGGAAGTGGAGGATGGCGTCGGGGATGGTGCCAATGCCCAGCTGGATGCAGGCGCCGTCCTCAATGAGGCTGGCACAGTTGCGGCCGATCTGCTCCTCGATCTCTCCCACGGGAAGGATGGGGCGGAGGAAGAGGGGTTCGTTACACTCCACCGCCAGGTCGATGTCGTCGATGTGGACCAGGGTGTCCCCATAGGTCCGGGGCATGTTGCGGTTGATTTGGGCGATGACCAGTTTGGCGCATTCCGTGATGCATTTGGTATAGTCTACCGTGACGCCGTAAGAGCAGTACCCCTTCTCGTCGGGAGGGGAGAGGGTGATGAGGGCCACATCAATGGGGATGATCCCCTCATAAAACAGCCGGGGGGACTCCCCAAAGAGGTTGGGGGTATAGTCAGCCCGGCCTTCGTTGACCGCATCCCGACTGCCGGGGCCGGCAAACAGGGAGTTGTGCCAAAAGTGGCCGGCCATCTCCGGCTTGGTGTATTTGCAGGGGCCCAGGGCCAGCATGTGGACGATTTCCACGTTCTGATAGGCCTGGTAATTGTCAATCATCGCGTTGACCAAGGCCTGGGGTTCCCCCACGCTGTGGGCCAAAGCGACCCGGTCGCCGGAATGGATGTGCTGCACTGCCTCTTGGGCTGTCACGAACTTTGCCATATCACGATTCTCCTTCCTGTGGCACTGGCGGCGGGACGCCGTCCGCTCGATAGTTGCAGTATAGCCGTCAGGAAGCGGAATGTAAAACGCGGAATCTTAAAACCAGGTATCGAGAAAATTCAACATTCGTCCCCGCCGGCCTCTTGCTTGACGTGCTGCAGGAACTGCCGGGCGGCGGGGGAGAGGGTGTTGGCATGCTTGCAGGCCACACCGATCTGCCGGGTGGCGGGCGGGTCCAGTTCCCGGACCTCCAGGTGGTAGGGGGCGTTTTTCAGCAGAAGCTCTGGCAGGATGCTGATGCCCAGCCCCTGCTCCACCATGGCCATGACGGCGTAGTCATCCTTGGCCGAATAGGTGATCCGCGGCGTGTGCTGGGTTTTGCGGAAGAGTTCCCGGGTGTCGTTGTCCAGGGAGTCCAGCCGGAGAATGTAGGGGGACTGCTTCAGCTGCTCCACGGTGACCCGCTCACAGGCCGGGGCCTGGTTCGGGGGGAAGATGGCTAAAATCCGTTCTTCCAGAAGCAGGGTGGTCTCAAAGTGTCCGCTGGCAGGCAGGCGGAGAAAGCCCAGGTCGATCCGCCCCTCGCTGAGCCAGCGCTCGATGTCCTCGTAGCTGCCCTGGAGCAGCTCAAAGGTGATGTCCGGGTGGCGCTGGGAGAAGGTCTGGAGCAGCCGGGGCAGCAGGTGGACCGACACGCTCAGCCAGGTGCCAATGCGCACCTGCCCCACCTCCAGCCCGTGGAACTGGGCGGCCTGGCGGAGCAGCTCCTGGTTCTGCTGGCAGACCGCCCGGATGGCGGGCAAGAGGGCCTCCCCCTCGGCGGTCAGGCGCACGCCGAACCGGTCCCGGGCCAGGAGCTTCAGACCCAACTCGTCCTCCAGTCCGGTGATGATGTGGCTGATGGCCGACTGGGTGTAACCCAGAACCTCCGAAGCCTTGGTAAAGCTGCCCAGGTCTGCGGTCTGCAGCAGGACTTCGTATTTCTTAATGCTCATAGGCAGAGTCCTCCTCAATGGGATGTTTTCCCACAGTATACCATAGAATGTCCCCCTTGTCCTGGGGGTAGTATGAAGGGTTTTGAAATCGAGTTTTAAAAATGGTCGTTTTACAAAGCCCGGCGGGGGAGACTATACTGGCCTTAAGAAAGCCCGGCGGCCCTGCCGGGACGAAACCGACGGGAGGATTGACCATGCAGAAGCAAACGACCCAGCTCACATCCAAACAGTGGGTGGACCAGATGCTGCGGGAACACTACGAAAAGGCCCGGCAGGCCAAAGCCGAGGGACGGCTGGTGTGTTGGAGCACCTCCATTGCCCCCCAGGAACTGCTGACCACCATGGACATTGTGACCATGTATCCGGAAAACCACGCTGCCGCCATCGGCGCCCGGCGGGACACCGAGCCCTTCATCTCCTACACGGAGCGGGCGGGCTATTCCTCCGACCTGTGCTCCTACGCCCGGGTGAACCTGGCCTATTCGAAAATCCAGCACAGCGAGGCGGAGAACATGCCCATGCCGGACTTCCTCCTATGCACCACCAACATCTGCCACACGGTGATCAAGTGGTATGAGAACCTGTCCAAGGAACTGAACATCCCCCTCATCATGTTCGACACCCCCTTCAACCACACCGATGAGGTCCAGGACCACAACGCCAAGTATATGAAGGGGGAGCTCTACGCCATCATCGACCAGCTGGAGGAGATTACCGGCCGGAAGTTTGACTACGACAAGCTTCGGGAAGTCATGGAGATCTCCAACGAGACCTGCTACTGGTGGAAGAAGGCCACAGAGAAGGCCGCCGCCCACCCCTCCCCCCTGGACGGGTTTGACATTTTCAACTACATGGCCATCATCGTTTTTGCCCGGGGCACCACCGAGGCCCGGGACCTCTTCCACCTCTGGCATGACGAACTGGAGGAGAAGATCCGCAACCACCAGGGCCCCTGGAAAGACCAGGAGGAAAAGTACCGGGTCCTGTGGGACGGCATCGCCTGCTGGCCCTACCTCCGCTACACCTACAAGACCCTAAAAAAGCTGGGTATCAACATGGTGACCTCCACCTACCCCAAATCCTGGACGGTGAGTTACGAGACCGGGGACATCGAGGGCATGGCCCGGGCCTACTCTGCCAACGTCTACCCCAACCGGAACCTGAACTATGACGTGGCCAACATGGTGAACCTGGCCAAGAAGTTTGACCTGGACGGCATCATCTTCCACTCCAACCGCAGCTGCAAGCTCATGGACTTCCGGCAGTATGAGGTCCAGCGCCGGGTGCTGGAGGAGTGCGGGGTGCCCTCGGTGATCTTCGACGGGGACCAGACCGACCCCCGCCTCTTCTCCGAAGCCCAGTATGAGACCCGCATCCAGGCCCTGGCCGAGATGATGGAGGAGAACAAAGCCAAGAAAGGACGGGCGGCACAATGACAACACTGCAAACCATGATCCAGGACCTGTGTACCGCAGGGGCCAACCCTCAGGCCACCATCCAGACCAGTTTGAAGGAGACCGGGAAACCTGCCGTGGGCTGCTTCCCCCTGTTTGTCCCGGAGGAACTGGTCTACGCCGCCGGGTTCCTGCCGGTGGGGCTGTGGGGAGGGATCTCCACCTTCCAGAAGTCCAACCAGTACATCCAGAGTTTCGCCTGCTCCATCATGCGGGCCAATTTGGAACTGGGCATGTCCGGGGCTTACGACTTCCTGAAGGCGGCCCTCATCCCCTCCCAGTGCGACACCCTGAAGTGCGTCTGTGAGAACTTCAAGGTGGCCGTACCCAAGGTCCCCGTCATCGGGGTGACCATTCCCCAGAACCGGACCATTCAGGCTGCCCACGGCCATCTGCTGGATGAGTTTGACTATCTTGCCCAGGCCCTGGCCAAAGTCCAGACTCCGGACTGCCAGCCCATGCCCTTGGAAGAGGCCTTTGCCATCTATGAGGACTACCGTGCTGCCATGATGGCCTTCCTGGACACAGTGCCGGATTACCTCAACACCATCACCCCCAAGGTCCGCCACCTGATTTTGAAGGCGGCCTGGTTCATGGATAAGAAGGTTTACACCGAGAAGATCCGGGCCCTCACCGCGGCCCTGCAGGCCCAGCCCAAGGAAGTCTTTTCCGGGAAGAAGTTCCTGGTCACCGGCATCATGTTGGACTCCCTGCCGGTGCTGGACCTGCTGGAGGAACTGAACGTGGCGGTGGTGGACGACCTGCTCTGCCACGAGTCCATGCAGTTCCGCACCCCCACCCGGGAAGGGGGGACCGTGGCCTCCAAGCTGGCCTACCGGTTCCTGGACCTGAAGGGGGCTTCCCCCCTCTATGAGCCCAAGAAGCCCCGGGGCAAGTGGCTGGCCCAGCTGGCCAAGGCACGGGGGGCTGACGCGGTGTACTTCTGCCTCATGAAGTTCTGTGACCCAGAGGCCTTCGACTACCCCCTGGTAAAGAAGGACCTGGAGGAGGCCGGGGTCCCCCTGCTGAGCGTGGAGCACGACCAGCTGGTGGAGTCCACCGAGCAGCTGCGCACCCGGATTCAGGGCTTTTTAGAGATCAATCTGTCCTGATACAGGGCAGGAAAGGAGCAAGTTTCGGATGTATTTGGGATTGGATATCGGTTCCTCCTCCTCTAAGGTGGTCCTTTTGGGGGAGGCAGGGGAGATCTTAGCGGCTCAGGTGGTGAACCTAGGCACGGGGACCAAGGGCGTTCATCAGGCCTTGGAGGCCGCCTATGCCCAGGCAGGGGTGGGGCCGGAAGAGGTCCGCTACGCTGTGGTCACCGGCTATGGCCGGATGACCTACCAGGGGGCGGACAAGCAGATCACCGAGATCAGCTGTCACGCCAAAGGGGTGCGCCATCTCTCCCCGGAAGCCCGCACCATCGTGGACGTGGGCGGGCAGGACACCAAGGTCATCCGCCTCAACGACCAGGGGGGCGTGGAGAACTTCGTCATGAACGACAAGTGCGCCGCCGGCACCGGCCGGTTCCTGGAGGTGATGTCCCGGGTGCTGGACTGCCCCATCCAATCCCTGGCCCAGCTGGCGCGGGCAGGGGAGGCGCCGGTGTCCATCAGCAACCTGTGCACCGTGTTTGCCGAGTCTGAGGTGATTTCCCACCTGGCCGCCGGGGTATCCCAGGCCAATGTGGCTGCCGGGGCCATCCATTCCATCGCCACCCGCATCGTGGGCATGGCCGGCCGGGTTGGCGTGGAGCCTCAGGTGGTGATGACCGGGGGCGGCGCCCTCAACGGCGCCCTGGTGGATGCCCTCAGCCAGTCCCTTCACCAACCGGTCCAGGTCCTGGGGAACCCCCAGGTGATGGGGGCCCTGGGGGCCGCCGTGTTTGCCCGGGAGTTTGCCCAAAAGCAGGCCGCGCAGGCCATTGTCTGAAGCCCTTTCGCCATAGCTCTAAAATCAAAGTGGAGCAAGCCAGGGGCGGCAGCACATTTGCTGCCGCCCCTGGCTTTTCTACCCCTTTGGAAAACACGACGTGTCTAGGACCGATGACCAAGCGTTTCCATAAGCGCGTTGAAGTCGGCCCGGTCACGGAGAAAGGCATATTCCTCGTGAGTGGACAGTTCGAAACAAAACGTGTCTGCTAGTCTGCTGGACAGGAAGGTGGATCCGCCGGCGTCGTCTGCGCTGGCGTACAGGGGATGCGCCTGGGGATCCCATATCTCTTTCATGGCAGGTAGCATCTGGGAGAGGATGGCGAAGCAGGCATCGCCATCCTGCGCATCTAAGGCAATCTGCAGGCGGGCGTTGTAGCGCATCCAACCGGGGAAGCAGAAAAGGGAGGTTACGGTTTCGTACAAGTCTGCCAGGGCCTTCGCCTCTTGCGGGCGCTTTCGCAGCAGGGCCCATTCCAGCTTGTTCATCAATGCCGTTTGGATCTCTGTGACCCCGTGTAAGATGCGGTGTTCCCAAATCCCCTGTGCCTGCTCGTATTTCCCCTGGCGCTGGTAGAGAATGGCCAACTGCTCCTCCTTGTCGATGGGGGAATCTGGGAGCGTTTGGATGAGCTCCTCCGCTTTGGAGAATTCCCCGCGGTTGCGCGCGTAGGAAATCAGCATGCCGACGGCAGTGTCCCTGATTTCCTGGGTGTCACTGCGGGCCAACCGCTGATACCATGTTTCTAAGGTGGTCTGGTATTCTTCGGGCTGTTGGACTGGGTACAGGGACAGGGCGCCCTCCAGATAGAGCGCGGCGGAGTACAGCAGGGCCTCGCACGTGGGGTATTCCTGGACCTTGTCCCAGGCGGCCTGGAAGGCGGCTTGGTACCCCTGTTCCTGGACAATCTGATCCAGATGGTCCACAAAGGTTTCGATTTCCACGTCAGACAGATCCTCCTGAAAGGACAGCAGGGTGTTCAGGTCGGTGCGCAGCAGCCTAGCCAGGGCGGGCAGCAGGGTGATGTCGGGGTAGGTGCTCCCTTTTTCCCACTTGTTGACCGCAGGCGTAGACACACCCAGGTACGCTGCGACTTGCTCTTGGGTCAGGGACAAGTCCCGCCGCCTTTGGCGAATGATTTGGTTGATCTTCATGGGTCACCTCCGTCGTTTTGTGAGCCCATCATACCAGAGAGAATCGGATCGCACAATGGAGCTATGGTTAAAGCCAGACGTGGGAAACTTAACCGTAGATGTTGGCAGCACCGGCCCTTCCACGCCTTGCTGCCCTCGTTGACAAACCTCCCTGCCCCGGGTATACTGTGGCCAGAGAAATCCAGGGAAAGGAGGGCTTTTTATGCCCGTTTCTGTTGTGGTGGGGGACCTCACCCGTTTGCCAGTGGACGCCATCGTCAACGCCGCCAACACTGCCCTGGCCCCGGGAGGCGGGGTGTGCGGGGCCATCTTTGCCGCTGCCGGCTATGGGGAGCTGGACCGGGCCTGCCGGGCCATCGGGGGCTGTCCCACAGGGCAGGCGGTGCTCACACCGGGCTTTGCCCTGCCGGCCAAGTATATCATCCATACTGCGGGGCCCATCTGGCACGGGGGCGGCCAGGGGGAGGCAAAGCTGCTCCGCAGCTGTTATGATACTTCCCTCCGCCTGGCCTGGGACCAGGGGTGCCGGTCCATCGCCTTCCCCCTGATCTCCGCAGGCATTTACGGCTACCCTAAACAGGAGGCCCTGGAGATTGCGCTGGACGCCATGGCGCGCTTTGCCCAGGACCACCCCATGGACATCACCCTGGCAGTGCTGGACCCTGGGATCGCCGACCTGGCGGAGGCCATCCGACAGAAGGGAAGGGGGAACCTTCTGTGCCCATAGAAGTGGTGGCAGCCCTCCTCCTGCGGAGGGAGAAATTCCTGGCCTGCCAGCGGCCGGCCCACAAGGCCAGGGGGTTGCTGTGGGAGTTTGTAGGAGGCAAGGTAGAGCCGGGGGAGACGAAACCCCAGGCTTTGGTCCGGGAATGCCAGGAGGAGCTGGGGGTGACGGTGTCGGTTGGCCGCCCGGTGTTGGAACTCACCCACGCCTACCCGGACCTCACCATCCACCTGACCCTGTTTGCCGCGTCTCTCACCGGGGAGGAGCCCCAGCGGCTGGAACATGCGGACCTCCGGTGGATGACGTGGCAGGAGGCCCAATCCTATCCCTTCTGCCCGGCAGACCAAGAAATTTTGGCGCGGCTGGGCCAGATTGTACCCTTTGGAAAGGGGTGAACCTGTGCGTCTGATCATTTCCCCCGCCAAGAAAATGCGGGAGGACACCGACAGTTTCCCATGCCACAGCCTGCCTCGCTTTCTGCCCCAAACCCGGGAGATTCTGGCGGCCCTTCGCGCTATGTCCCCGGCGGAACTCCAAACTCTGTGGAAGTGCAGCGACCGGATCGCGGCCCAAAATGTGGACCGTCTGGAGACCATGGATCTGGAGCGCCGCCTGACCCCGGCGGTGATGGCCTACGAGGGGATCCAGTACCAGTACCTGGCCCCGGGGGTGCTGACCCAGGAAGAACTGGACTACCTGGAGGGGCACCTGCGGATCCTCTCCGGGTTCTACGGATTGCTGCGCCCCTTTGACGGGGTGGTTGCATATCGGTTGGAGATGGGGGCCAAGCTCTCCGTAGCAGGGAAAAAGGACCTGTATGCCTACTGGGGGGATACCCTGGCCCAGGCCCTGTGGGAGGAGAGTGACACCGTGGTGAACCTGGCCTCCCAGGAGTACAGCCGGTGTATCGCCGCCCATCCGAAACCAGGTACCCGGCTGATCACCTGCATCTTTGGGGAGGTCCGCCAGGGGAAGGTGGTGGAGAAGGGTACCCTGTGTAAGATGGCCCGGGGGGAGATGGTCCGCTGCCTGGCCCAGCAGGGTGCGGAAGACCCGGAGGCCATGCAATCCCTGTCCCCCTTGGGCTACCAGTTCCAGCCGGACCGGTCCGATGAGACGACCTATGTATTTTGTAAGGAGGCATGAATCCATGTTAGAAGTTGGTACCAAAGCGCCGGACTTTACCCTGCCGGACAAGGACGGGAACCCCGTCTCCCTGTCGGACTTTTTGGGCAAGAAGGTGGTCCTGTATTTCTATCCCCGGGACAACACCCCTGGCTGCACCCGCCAGGCCTGTGCCTTTGGGGCAGCCTACGGCCAGTTTCAGGCTCTGGGGGTGGAGGTCATCGGGGTGAGCAAGGACTCCGTAGCCTCCCATCAGAAGTTTGCCGCCAAGCACGACCTGCCGTTCCTGCTTCTGGCCGACCCGGAGACCCAGGTGATCCAGGCCTATGATGTGTGGAAGGAGAAGAAACTCTACGGCAAGGTGTCCATGGGCACCGTCCGGTCCACCTATGTCATTGATGAGCAGGGGATCATCACCGCTGCCCTGCCCAAGGTGAAGCCGGATACCAATGCCCAGGAGATCCTGGCCCTGCTGAAAGGAGCGCCCAACCCTTGAAACAACATCCATCATACGGGCCAGACCCCAACGCCGTCTACCCCAACGAGGCGGTCAAACAGGTCTGTTTTTTGAAAAACGTCATCACCCGACCCAATATCCAGGTAGGGGAGTACACCTACTACGATGACATCGACGGTCCGGAGCAGTTTCAGGACCATGTCACCCATCACTATCCCTTCCTGGGGGACAAGCTCATCATCGGCAAGTTCTGCGCCATTGCCCGGGGCATTGAGTTTGTGATGAACGGGGCTAACCACCGGATGAACAGCGTCACCACCTACCCCTTCAACATCATGGGCCACGGATGGGAGAAGGTAACCCCCACCCTGGAACAGCTCCCCTTTAAGGGGGACACGGTGGTGGGCAACGACGTGTGGATCGGCCAGAACGTCACGGTGCTCCCAGGGGTTCACATTGGAGATGGGGCCATCGTGGCGGCCAACTCCGTGGTGAGCCGAGACATCCCCCCTTATGTCATTGCCGGGGGCAACCCCTGCCGGGTGATCCGGCCTCGGTTTGATCCCGACCTCACGGCCTACCTTCTGGACTTGAAATGGTGGGACTGGCCGCCGGAAAAGATTTTCCGCAACCTGGAGAAGCTATGCAGTGGGGACCTAACCCAAATTCGAACCATCGAATGAAACAGGAAGGAGATACAAGCATGAAACAACTGTGCAAAAAAGGAGGGGCCTTGTGCCTGGCTGTGGCACTGCTCCTCACCCTTCTGGCTGGCTGTCAGGGGGAGGCCGAGCAGAGTACCGGGGAGACTCCGCAAGACACCACCCAGTCCGTCACAGACACGGTCCAGGTGGACTACAGCGACAGCGCCAACTGGGCCTACTATGCCGAGGGCGCAGGGAAAGACGTAGACGTCTTTCTCATCTGCCCCACAGTGGATATGGGAGATAACGGGAACTACAACATGTCCCTGGAGGACACCGAGACCAAATCGGCTTTCGTGGGTGCTCTGAACATGGAACGGGGGATTTACGAGGACACCGCCACCCTCTATGCTCCCTACTACCGGCAGGTGACCTTCCCGGTTTACTCCATGACGGCAGAGGAACAGGAGGCCTATTTGGACCTGGCCTACCAGGATGTGTCGGACGCGTTTACCTACTACATGTCGGAGGTCAACGACGGCCGGCCGCTGATCCTGGCGGGGTTCTCCCAGGGGTCCCAAATGCTGCTGCGGCTGTTGGAGGACTATTTTGACGAAGCGTCCTACCAAGACCTGCTGGTGGCCGCTTACTGCATCGGCTGGCCGGTGACGGAGGAGGACCTGAACCAGTACCCCCACCTGCAGATGGCCCAGGGAGAGGACGACACCGGTGTCATCATCTCCTTCAACACCGAGGCGGAGGGGATCACCGAATCCCTGGTGGTGCCTGCGGGCACCCAGGCCCTGGCCATAAACCCCTTGAACTGGAAAACCGACAGCACCCCGGCGGACAAGTCCCTGAACCAAGGGGCCTGCTTCACCAACTACGACGGGGAGATTGAGACGGAAGTGCCTCAGTTTACCGGGGCCTATCTGGACCCCGACCGGGGAACTCTGCGGGTCACTGATGTGGACCCGGCGGCGTACAGCAATTCCCTCTTCCCAGACGGAGTGTACCATTTGTATGACTACCAGTTCTTCTATCGGAACCTGCAGGAAAACGTGGCAGTGCGGACGGCGGCCTATTTGGCGGCCCAGTGAGAGGTTTGGCCTGTTTTCCCGCTTGCACACAGAAGATGCCCCCGGCAAACATACTTTGCCGGGGGCATTTTTAGTTCTTCCCGTTTTCAGTTGACGTATGATTCTGTCGGGGGGCTGCTGTCTGGACGGTGGCTTTTCCCCGGCACAGTTCGTTGAGGTAGGTCTCCTTCAGCCAGTAGGCCAAACAGGTGCGCTGGGATCGGTCCAGGGCCTCTGTAGAGGTCAGTGTGCCGCCGACTAGAAGCTGGCTTTCTGCCCGGATGGGTTCCTTCATGTCTTTTCCTCCTCGGTATAAGGTATGCACCGAGGGGCCTTTCCTTGCCAGGTTCTGCATACAGTGGAGGGAAAGGAGGCGCGTGATGGAAACGAAACAGCAGGCGGCTTGCTACATCCGGGTGTCCACCGAGGAGCAGACGGAGTACTCCCCGGAGGCCCAGCGGCGGGCCTTGGAGGGGTATGCCAGGCAGCACGGCTATAGCATCGACCCTGCCCACGTCTATGTGGACGCGGGGATCTCTGGACGGCGGGCGGAGACCCGGCCGGCCTTCATGGCCATGATCGCCGCAGCCAAAGGAAAGCCACCTCCCTTTACAGCCATTCTCGTCCATAAGTTTGACCGGTTTGCCCGGAATCGGGAGGACAGCATTGTCTACAAATCCCTCCTCCGCCGGCAGTGCGGGGTGCAGGTGATCAGCATCACCGAGCATCTAGAGGATGACAGGATGGGCCTGATCCTAGAGGCCATGCTGGAGGCCATGGCGGAGTACTACTCCATCAACCTGGCCGACGAGGTGCGCAAGGGCATGGTGGAAAAGGCCCGCCGGGGGGAGCTGCAAACGGCGCCACCCTTTGGCTACCGAGTGGAGGGACACACCCTGGTACCGGTGGAGGAGGAAGCCAGGGTGGTGCAAGCCCTGTATCAGCGCTTTCTGTCAGGGGAGTCCATGGCCGCCTTGGCCCGGTGGACCCGGCAGCTGGGGGTGCTCACCCACCGGGGCAATCCTTTCGACAGCCGGCGGGTGAAGTATATCCTGACCAACCCGGTCTATCTGGGGACCCTCCGATGGTACCCAGAGGGACGGGGACAGGGAGCCCCGTTGGAGGTGGAGGGGGCCCACCCGCCCCTGGTTTCTCAGGAGACCTTCCAAGCAGCAGCGGAACGGCTGGCGGCCTACACCCACTGCACGCCACGACATGCCCGGCCTTGGGGGGACCGAAAGCACTGGCTGGCAGGACTGGCCACCTGTGCCGCCTGCGGTGGGGGATTGGTGTTTGTGCAGCCCCATTACCTCCGGTGTGGCGGGTATGCCAAAGGAAGGTGCACCTGCTCCCAACATGTGAGGGCAGAGGTCTTAGCGCGTGCGGTGATGGACCGCCTTCGGGCGGATAGTGCCTTGGCAAAGGGGCTCAGCATGTGCCCAGTGCCGACGGATCGAGTCAGGGAACACCAGGACCTTGTACGAGAGAAGTTCGCGGTGGCAACGAAAATCCAACGGCTGCGTCAGGCCTTCCTCTGTGGGGTGGAGAGCCTGGCAGAGTACCAAGTGGCCAAAAAGGAGCTGGAGGCCCAGGAAGCGGCGCTCCAACAAAAACTGGATGATTGGGAGGCAGGAGAACCAGAACCGGACGGGAGGCGTTGGGAACAGGTGCTGTCCACCTTAGAGGATCCAGAGACAGACATCCAAGCCAAACATCGCGCTGCCCAGGGCATTCTAGCCCGCTGCGTATGGGACCGGGCCAATCGGGTTGTCCGTCTGACATATCGGTTTTCCCTCTGAGGAGGGAAACTGCGAGGGCAACATCCTCTCCTGATGCACTCCGGTGGGCCGGACGGGGAGCTGGGGGCTTCCCTGCGGTACCTCTCTCAGCGGTATGCCATGCCCTATCCGGCGGTGCAGGCTCTGCTCACAGACATCGGCACCGAGGAACTGGGCCACTTAGAGATGATTGCCGCCATTGTTCACCAGTTGACCCGGAACCTCACCGACGACCAGATCCAGAATAACCCTGGGTTTGCCTCCTACTTTGTGGACCACACTGCGGGGATTTATCCCACGGCAGCCTCGGGATTCCCCTGGTCGGCTGCCTCCATTGGGGTAAAGGGCGATCCCATCTGTGACCTCACCGAGGATATGGCCGCCGAGCAGAAGGCCCGGGTGACTTACGACAACATTCTCCGCCTGGCCAAGGATGACCCTGACGTCACCGACGTGATCCGCTTCCTCCGGGAGCGGGAGATCGTCCACTTCCAGCGTTTTGGCAGCGCCATTCAGCAGGTGCGGGAACAGCTGGACCAGAAAAACGTGTATTATACCAACCCGGCCTTCGACCGCTGAGTAGGGGGGTGTTCCCCCAACAGAAAGCAAAGTCCGTCCCCTCTGGGGACGGACTTTGCTGTTTCCACTTACGGAACAATGGCCACCTTAATGACACCGTCTCGGTGATTTTCAAAGAGAGCGTAGGCGGCCTCAATGTCTTTCAAGGGGAAGGTGTGGGTAATGAGCGGCGTGGTGTCTAGCTTTCCCTGGGCCAGGAGCGCGAGGATTTCTGGAACATCGCAGCCATCCCCCCCGCCTGTCTGGAAGGTGAGGTTTTTCCCGTACATCTCCGGGAGCGGAAGGATCTGGGGCGTATCATACATCGCCACAATGGTGACCAGGGCATTGGGGCGGGCGCACTGCCAGGCCAGGGAAAAGGTATCCTCACCGCCAGCGGCTTCTATGACCACATCAGCGCCCCCGTGCTCCGTATGGGATAGGGTAAAGGGAAGCACTTCCTCCGGGGAAGTGACCATAACCTGCGGGTAGTGCTGTCGAACAAAATCCCGGCGTTGGGGGGACTTTTCACAGACAATGACGCCCTTGGGCTGTTTTAACAAGATACACTGGAGGGTACACAACCCTGTGGGCCCGGCACCTAGAAGGAGAACCGTGTCCTCTTGCGTAATGTGGGAGATCCTGGTGGCCCAGAAACCGGTGGCCAACAAGTCTCCGGCGAAGAGGGCCTGCCGATCCGATACCCTATCCGGGATTTTCGTGAGCCCTTGGTCGGCATACGGCACCCGGACATACTCTGCTTGACCGCCATCGATCCGGCAGCCCAGGGCCCAGCCGCCGTTGGGATCGGTACAGTTGTTCACATACCCGTGGCGGCAGAAGAAGCAGTCCCCGCAGAAGGTCTCCACATTCACAGCCACCCGATCGCCGGGGTGAAGGCGGGAAATGGAGGAACCCACTTCCTCCACGATGCCCACCATTTCATGTCCCAGGGTGATGCCTGGAACCGCCCGGGGGACAGCGCCGTGTTTAATATGCAGGTCACTGGTGCAGATGCTGGCCAAGGTCACGCGGACGATGGCGTCCCGAGGATGTTGGAGGACAGGCTTCGGCTTGTCCATCCAGGCAAAGGTACCAGGGGAGACGTAGGTATAGGCGCGCATAGGGACACATCCTTTCTCACAGGGCGGGTTGTGGGGGAGATTTCACTTTCAAGGTGCGGAGGTACGCCTTGTGCTCTGGGGAAACCCGGGTACTTTCCACGGCCTTCTGAATGGCCTTGTTGTGGGTCCAGGGATCCAGGCGGTGGGCTTGGAGGTAGGGAAGGGTCACCGCATACTCCTTGGCCAAGGCAGTGGCGAAGTACCAGGCCACCATCATCTTGACATAGTACTCCTCCCGCTGCAGGGCCGCGGCCCAGTCCAAATATTCTCTCTGAAAGTCGGTCCCCCAGTAAAAGGACAGCAGCATCCCCAGGCCAAAACGGACGGTATAGGGGTGGGGATCTGCCAGCCAGCGGGGAATTTCCCTCCGCAGCTCAGGTAAGTGCTTGCGGAACACCTTGGGCGAAAGCAGGTCACAGGTGGCCCAGTTGTCCACATAGGGCAGAAAAACATTTACCCCCTCCAACACCCAGGAGTAGGACTTCCCCAGAGAGAGCAGGGCGCCGTGGAGATTGTTCTCTTCATAGTACCGGTGGGGGAGGGCTTGCAGGAACGCTTCGCCTTCTGGGGTGCCGAACAGCTGTTTGGCCAGCTGGCGGATTTGAGGGGTGCGGACCCCGATGACCCGCTCCGGGTCTACGGTGGGCATCAGCTTACAGTGGAAGGTGCGATAGCCGAGATCTTGCAGGGCGAAGAGCTGGGCTTGTATGGGCGTGAGACCATCCATGAGAGAAGAACTCCTTTCCAATTGGGAATGGATCGGGATGCCGTTCCGGGATATGGGCTAGGATTAGAAATGATAGAAAACACCCTTGAACGAAACCGTTCAAGGGTGTTTCTTTTGGCGGAGAAGGAGGGATTTGAACCCTCGCGACGCTCAACACGCCCTACTCCCTTAGCAGGGGAGCCCCTTCGGCCACTTGGGTACTTCTCCAAGTCCGAATTGTTCGGCTTTGTATGAAAGTTGGCGGAGAGAGTGGGATTCGAACCCACGGCCCTTTCGGGTCACTGGTTTTCAAGACCAGCTCCTTAAACCGCTCGGACATCTCTCCGTGTGGAGGGGATCCCGGTTAGATGCGAAAATTATACTACCACAGCTTGCCCTCCTTGTCAATCCAAAAATGCAGAAAGAGCCAGAGAAAAATTTTTGCGCCGTACAGTCCAGAAAAGACGATCAGAGGCAGAAAGCTGTCGAACCTTGCCGGACAGAGAGAGACTGGCAGTGCACGACGTGGAAAATGCTGGAAGCCTCGTCGGAAAAGATGTAAAAATACAGAAAGAAGGGGAGAAGTTTTCGACATTTGTAATGGGAAAAATCCGCTAAAACACCTATATTTCTTGGCAAAACGGAACAATGGCTCGAACCCTGTCGAAAGGCGACGAACGAAAATCCTTCCCAAGAGCAGTTTTTGACATTACAATAAAAATACAAAAGGTTACAAAATGATAAAATTTGGGAGGAAGACATTGAATGAGAGAGCTGTTTTACGACATGGTCGATCTCAGTAACCAGATCGGCCGGCCAGCCACTTGTGTGTACTGGATCTTGGTGCGGACCGTTCCCCCTCCAGTCTCTTGCGAAAGTTATGGGGTCTGCATCACCATGCTCCAGACTGGAGAGCGAGAGGAAGTGCTGGATATTACCGTGCGTCCAGAGCGAATCCTGTCCTTGGCACAGATGCTGGCGCGCGGGGGTGTAACCCCTTGCACCTTGCGGGAGGTGATCGACGACTGGCTATAAGCCCCCAAGGGGGTGGTGTCCAAAGGAACCCCTCCGGCGTACACTGGAGTAAACCAATCCTTTGACTGGGAGGTTACAACATGTCAGATGTTACGCAAATCCAATTTTTCCTAGGGGCCAATGCCGCAGGTGGTTTTATTTCTCTATATGACCGGTGGGTGGACCAGCGAAAACTCCAGGCCTTTTATTGCCTGAAAGGTGGGGCAGGGTGCGGCAAGTCTACGCTCATGACCCAGGTGGCCCAAGCGGCCCTGGCGGCGGGGTATGGCGTGGAGTACATCCTCTGTTCCGGTGACCCAGATTCGTTGGATGGAATCTACATTCCGGGGAAGGGGGCTGCTGTGGTAGACGGGACTTCCCCCCACGTGATGGACCCCACGTATGTGGGTGCCACCGGCCACTATGTGGACCTGGGTGCGGGATACGACCGCAAGGCCCTGTTCGCCCAGCGGCAGGAGATTGTGGCCGCCGTCCAGGCATACCGCTCCTACTACCCGCAGGCCTATCGGGCGATTGCCGGTGCCGTGGAGGCCCGCCGCCGAGGAACCACCCCTCTCCACACGGAGGAAACCCTTCAGAAAACGGAGAAGCGGGCGATGGCCCTATTGGCAAAGACGATTAAATCCCCTGGTGCAGTACCGGGGAAAGAACAACGGCGTTTCCTAGGCGGCCCTACTTGCCAGGGGCGGTTGTTGCTGGAAAAAACCGTGCTGGTGCTGTGTGAGCGTGGCTATGTGATCCAAGATGATGGTGGCCTGGCTGGAATCCTGCTGGAGCATCTTCGCAAAGGGTTTCTCGCCGGAGGGTGCGATGTGATCGCCTGCCCCTGCCCGGAGGAGCCTGCCCGCCTGGAGCATTTGCTGGTCCCACAGCTGTCCCTGGCCTTTGTCACAGGGCCTTGGCAGCAAAGTCACGGGTATCGGACCATCCGCACGGAAAGTCTGGTGGAAAAAGAGGCCTGGCAAGAGGGGCGCAGTTTCCTCCGCTTGTCCGACCGCGTAGCCGAGGAGTTGTTGGCGGAGGGGATGGGGCACCTGGCCCAGGCCAAAGCCTGCCATGATGTCTTGGAGGAGCTGTATCATCCCCATGTAGATTTCTCCGTTGCCCAGGCAGCCACGGAGAGAATCACCGCAGAGATTTTGGCGCTTCCCGATCGGAAAAGTGGGGATTTCCTTGCGTCTTCCCCCATCCTGTGCTAAAATAGCACCGCAACTCCATCGATAGAAGGGAGGCGGTGGCATGGCGTCACTGTCTGTGGCGGAATTGGGAATCCTCAACTGGATTCAAACCAACTGCCACAATGAGTTTTGGGATGAAGTGATGCCCGTGCTCACAAGCCTGGGCAACGGCGGGCTCATCTGGATCGCGTTGGCAGTGGCCATCTTGCTGCTTCAGCGGGGCAAACGGGGCACCGGCTTACAGGTGTTGATTGCTTTGCTCCTGAGCCTGGTACTTTGTAACCTCCTGCTAAAAAATGCGGTGGATCGGGTTCGTCCCTTTGATTTGAATCAGATGGTCCAGCTCTTGGTGCCCGAACCCCAGGACCCCTCCTTCCCCTCGGGACATACCTCGGCCTCCTTCGCTGCGGTGACAGTTCTCTTCCTCAATCGCTGGAAGGGACGGTGGCCTGCCTTGGCCCTGGCAGGGGGCATTGGATTTTCCCGGATGTACCTTTACCTGCACTTCCTGACCGACGTGTTGGGTGGTGTGGCGACTGGAGTGTTTTGCGGGTGGCTGGCGGCCACCCTCTGGCAGAAATGGATCTCCCCCCACTGGCCGGAAACACCCCCGGACCCACCAAAGACGAAAAAACGCACCGTGACGTGATGGCACGGTGCGTTTTTTCTCAAGAAATGGTCTGACAAGGAGTTTTACTTGCCAAGGGCTGCGTTTTTGTCGCAAGCCGCGATGACAGCATCCATCATCGCGGCACGGACGGCCCTCTGCTCTAAGGTGCGCACCCCTTGGATGGTGCTTCCGCCGGGGCTGCACACCTCATTTTTAAGCTGGTCTGGGTGCTTGCCGGTGGTCAGCACCATCTGGGCTGCCCCCAGAAGGGTTTGCGCGGCAAAGCGCACCGCATCGGCGCGGGGCAAGCCACAGGCCACCCCTCCGTCGGCCATGGCGTCTAGTACCAAGTAGGCATAGGCAGGACCACAGCCGGAGACAGCGGCCCCCACGTCCATCAGGGATTCTTCCAAAGGATAGAGGCCGCCTGCCTTCTCCATGAGCTGAAGGAACTGGTCCACCTGCTCCGGGCTGACCTGTTCACTGGCGTGATACAAAACCACCCCCTGCCCCACAGCCACTGGGGTGTTGGGCATGATGCGAATGACGGGATAAGGGCCCCCGGCCATGCGCTGGATCTGTTCAATGGCCAGACCCGCTGCCATGGTAACCAGGACAAACGCATCCTGGCGGGCAGCTAGGACAGACTGGATGTCTGCCAACATCGCCCCCATCAAATGGGGCTTTACGCCGAGAAAGAGGTACTGGCTGTTTCGGGCGACCACTTCGTTGGTGCCGTGGGCAAAACCCAGCTCCTCTGCCAGGCTCTGGGCCCGCTGCGGGTTGTGGTCCGCGAGAATACCGGCTTTTGTGGTCTGACTCACGGCATGGGCGATGGCGCCCCCCATGTTGCCGCTGCCGATGAGGCCAAAGGTATATTCCATGGTAATCACTCCTGTCTTTGGTCGATGGGCTTCCCTCGGGCCGCGGATCTGGAGATCCGCCGGGCGCAATCGGGAAGGGATTGTTTCTATTCTAGCATAGGGCAACAAGGCAGGCAAGGGAGAGGGAGTGTTGGGAGCGGAAAATTTCTTGTCAGAATTGGAAAAAGGGGAGGGGAGAAGAACGGAACGTTTTTGTATCTCTCGCCAAGGTTTTTCTGGGAAAGACAAAGGTACTTGCGTCATAAGAAAAGGTAGGGTAAAATTTAAGGGAATATAAGACGGCATAGTACACAAACGGGTCCTGAGCGCGGCCTCAGGACGCGGCAAAATATGGATATCAGAAAGAAAGGACGCGTTCACTATGATGGAAATTCTGCACACTGAGAAGGCCCCTGAGGCCATCGGCCCCTATTCCCAGGCCATCGAAGCCAATGGGCTGATCTTCCTCTCCGGTCAGCTGGGCCTCATCCCTGACACTGGCGCTATGGCGCACAGTCTGGCTGCTCAGACCGTCCAGGCCTTGGAGAACATCATTTCTATCCTGAAGTCTGCCAACCTCACGTTGAAGGACGTGGTGAAGACCACCTGCTACCTGTCCAATATGGAGGACTTCTCCCTCTTCAACGAGATTTATGCCCAGTATTTCGGGGATCATAAGCCTGCCCGCTCCTGCTTTGCCGTGGCCCGCCTGCCCAAGGATGCCTTGGTGGAGATCGAGGTCATCGCCACCCGGTAACGGGTGTTTCTCCCCATAATCCAAGCGAGGTCAAGTCTCCCAACCAGGCGACTTGGCCTCGTTTTTATGTTCTTGTGAAAAGGAGGCACTGGCGATGAAATTGCTCCATCTCTCTGACCTTCACCTGGGGAAGCGGGTCAATGGCTTCTCCATGCTGGAAGATCAGCGGGTTATTTTGACGCAAATTGTCGATCTGGCAGAGGAAGAAAAGGTCGATGCCGTTCTTCTGGCGGGGGATTTGTACGATAAGCCCGTTCCGCCTGCCGAGGCAGTGACCCTTTTGGACGGGTTCCTCACTCGGCTATCCGGCGGAGGGATTCCTGTTTTTTCCATCTCTGGAAACCATGATAGTCCGGAACGGTTGGCCTTTGCCACCCGGCTCCTGGCAGGGGAGGGCATTCATCTGACGGCCCAGTATCAAGGGCCCCAGCCTCCGTTTCTCCTCCAGGACGAGTATGGGGATGTCGCCATTTACGCCCTGCCGTACCTGAAGCCGGCCCTGGTCCGCCATTGGAACCCCGAGGCAGACATTGCCTCCTACGAAGAGGCGGTGTCCTACGCGCTGGGGCAATGGGCGGTGGACAAGACCCGGAGAAACGTTCTTTTGGCCCACCAGTTTGTCACAGGCGGGGTGACCTGTGAATCGGAGGAGCGGTCTGTAGGGGGCGTGGATCAAATTCCGGCCCCTCTGTTTGCCGCGTTTGACTATGTGGCTTTGGGGCATCTCCATGGCCCCCAAAGTGTGGGAAGGCCCACCCTGCGGTACAGCGGCAGCCCGCTGAAATATTCCTTCTCCGAGTGTGGGCATGAGAAGTCGGTCACCTTGGTCACCTTGAAAGAGAAGGGGCAGGTGGAGATACAGGCCCTTCCTCTGACCCCGTGCCGGGACCTGCGGGAGATCCGAGGGGCCTATGAAGAAGTGACTGCGAAATCCTTTTACCAGGGAACCAACCGGGAGGACTACCTCCATGTCATTCTCACCGACGAGGAGGATGTCCCCGAAGCGATGGGAAAACTCCGTACGATTTATCCCAACCTCATGAAGCTGTCCTACGATAACCGCCGCACGCAGGGCGTGGCAGAAGTCACCGGCGCAGAACGCCCCGAGGAAAAGACCCCGTTGGAGCTGTTCCAGGACTTTTATCAGCTCCAAAACAACCAGCCTATGGCGCCCCAGCAGGAGGCCTTGGTACGGCAGCTGATGGAAACCATTTGGGAGGGTACGCAATGAGACCATTGACGTTAACGCTATCCGCCTTCGGCCCTTATGCTGAAACGGTGACGGTGGACTTTGCCCGGCTGGGGGACCGAGGCCTTTACCTCATCACCGGCGAGACCGGAGCGGGGAAGACCTCCCTGTTTGACGGCATTACCTTTGCCCTCTATGGCGAGGCAAGCGGACCCTACCGGGAAGCTGCCATGCTCCGCAGCACCTATGCTGCCAAGGACACACCGACCTATGTGGAACTCACCTTCCGCTGCCAACAGGCAGACTATGTGGTTCGCCGCAATCCAGAGTACCTCCGCCCAGCCAAGCGGGGGGACAAGTGGGTCACAGAAAAGGCGGATGCCCAGTTGACCTATCCCGATGGCCGGCCCCCCGTCACAGGAACCCGGGAGGTGACCAAGGCCATAGAGGGGATTGTGGGGCTGGACCGAACCCAATTTTCCCGGGTGGCCATGTTGGCGCAAGGGGAGTTTCTCCAGCTGCTCTTAGCGAAAACAGAGGAGCGGAGCAAAATCTTCCGGGAGATTTTTCATACCGGGCCCTATCAGCAGCTTCAGGAGGCCCTCCGGCGAGAGGACGCCCAGTGGAAGGGGGCCTATGAAAAGCTTTCTCTGGCCATCGACCAGCACCGGCAAAGCGTGCAGCCGGGGGCGGAGGCGCAGGCAGATTGGGAAGAAGCATTGCAGGGAGAGGAAGGCGCCATCCTTCCCTGCTTGGAGGGACTGCTCCACAGGGAGACGGAAACCCTTGCACAGCTCCGGACCCGGCAGGAAGCCCTACAACGGGAGGGGGAAGCCCTGGACCGGCGGATTGGGCAAGGGGAGAGCAGAGAAGCACTCCACCGGGAGTGGGAGACCACCCAGAAGCAGCTGGAGGGTTTGGGACCGGCCCTGCAAGCAGCCCAGACTCATTGGGAGGCGGTGCAGCCGCTGGAGGAGGCAAACCGGGCCTTGGCGGTCGAGATTGCCACCAGGGAACAGGAACTGCCGGACTATGCGGCCTGCGACCAACTGCGGCAGGAGCAGGCGCAGGATCAACGCCGCCTTGCCCAACTGGTTCAGCAAAAGGCCGAGGGGGAACAGACCGCTGCAGAAACAAGCCAGGAGGAGGCGGCGCTGCGAGATACCTTGGCACAGTTAGAGGGTTTGGAGCAGCAAAGCCAGCTTCTGGATGGGCAAGCGAGGGAGCTGACCGGCCGGAAAGCTGCCTTGGACCAGTGGGAAACTCAGTGGAACCACTGTGCTGCTTTGCAGAACAGCATGGCAGCGGCGCAGCAGGACTATCGGCAAGCGGTGGAGCAAGCCCAGCATCTTCGGCTGGCGTACAGCCAGATGGAGCGGGCGTTTCTGGACGGCCAGGCGGGTTACCTGGCGGGGTTTCTCCAGGAGGGGGCGCCTTGTCCAGTTTGCGGCTCCCGCCATCACCCCGAACCAGCCCAGGCGAGGAAGGAGGTCCCCACCCGGGAGGCGTTAGACCGCCAACGCACCGCCACGGAAGCGGCCGAAAATGCTGCCCGCCAGGCCAGCGACTATGCAGGGCAAGTCCGGGCCCGGTACATAGCAGCACAGGAAGGATTGGCCACCCAGAGTATGGCACTCTTCGGGGAGGAACCAGGGGAGGCGCTGCCTGCTGGTCTGGCAGCGGCCCGCCAGGCCCTGGAAGCAGAGGAGAAAGACCTGGAGGCAGCCCGTGCCGCCTTGGGGCGCAAGCAAGAACAGAAGACCTTGGCACACACCCGTCTTCCCGTGGTGACCCAAGCCCTTCAAAGGGTTCGGGAAACCGTTCTGCAGGCAGAGCGGGAGATCGCAGCCCTGAACAGCCGGCTGGCCGCCCGGGAAGAGCAGCTTCGCGCCCAGGAAGCGCGTCTAACCTTTGCGACCCGGACCGAAGCAGAGGCAGCCCTTGCCGCCTGCCGCCGCCAAAAAGCGGAAGGGGAGCAGGCCGTTGCCTCTGCCAGGGAAGCCTATGAAACCTGCCGGCGACAAAAGGCGGAAACCACCGCCCGGGCAAAGGCCCTGGCCGATCAGCTGGCGCAAATGCCCCAAGAGGACTTGCCCCGTCTCATCGTACAATCCCAAGCCCTCCGAGGTGACCTGGAGCAAGTTCGCACGGAGACCGAGACCCTTTTGGCCCGACACACCAACAACCAACGGGCCTGGGAAGCCTTAACCGGTTTGGAGCAAGAGCGGCAGGAGGTGCAGCAACAGTGGGTATGGGTCCGGGCCCTGTCCCATACTGCCAACGGGGCCGTGCCAGGGAAAGACAAAGTGACCCTGGAAACCTATGTCCAGATGACTTGGTTTGACCGCATTCTGGCCCGGGCCAATGTACGCCTCATGGCGATGACGGGGGGACGGTATGAGCTGATCCGCCGCCGTCAAGCCCAGGACCAGCGCACCCGCAGCGGGTTAGAGTTGGATGTGGTGGACCATTACGAGGGGGGACAGCGCAGTGTAAAAACCCTCTCTGGCGGAGAGTCCTTTCAGGCCTCCTTGGCGCTGGCCCTGGGGCTGGCGGACGAGATGCAGGCTGCCGCCGGTGGACTCCAGCTGGACGCCCTCTTTGTGGACGAAGGCTTCGGTTCCCTAGATGAAGAGGCCTTAGAGCAGGCCGTGGAGACCTTGAGCAGCTTGACGGAAGGCAACAAATTGGTGGGAATCATCTCCCACGTTGCTGCGCTGAAACACCGCATAGACCGGCAGATTGTCATCCGAAAAACCCGAGGCGGCAGCAGTACCATTCAAATGGAAGGTTGAGAAGACCGGGAAACCATAAGAAACAAAAATATCCTGCCCTCTATGAAATACGAAAAAATATGTTGCAAAATGCAGTGGTTTCGTGTAAACTATAAGGACAATGCCGGATGCGCACATACGTCCACAATGGAAGGACACATCCGGTGAATCAAAAGGAGGTAACATTATGAAAAAGAAGATTCTTGCACTCCTGCTGGCCGGCTGTATGGCTGCAGGTCTGTGCGCCTGCGGAACCCCCGCAGCGGACAGCGGCACCGGCGACACCAGCGGAACCACCGCCACTGCAGACGGGGACACCGTGGTCATCGGCGTCTTTGAGCCCCTCACCGGTGACAATGGCGCCGGCGGCAAGCAGGAGTATCTGGGCATGCAGTATGCCAACTCCATCACCCCTGAGGTGACCATCGGCGACAAGACCTATAAGGTTGAGCTGAGCGTGGTGGATAACGAGTCCTCCAACGACAAGGCCGTCTCTGCTGCCAGCCAGCTGATCTCCCAGAACGTGTCCATTGTCCTGGGTTCCTACGGCTCCGGCGTGTCCATCGCTGCCTCTGATACCTTCGGCGAGGCCGGTGTGCCTGCCATGGGCGTGACCTGCACCAACCCCCAGATCACCGAGGGTAACGACCACTACTTCCGTATCTGCTTCCTGGATCCCTTCCAGGGCACCGTTCTGGCCAACTTCGCCCACGACGAGCTGGGTGCTGACACCGTCTACTGCCTGGGCCAGCTGGGCAACGACTATGACCAGGGTCTGATGAACTACTTCAAGCAGGCCGCGGAAGAGCTGGGCATGACCTGCATCCAGGAGTCCTTCCCCAAGAACAACTCTGACTTCACTTCCTACATGACCACCGCCAAGAACGAGGGCGCTGACGTCATCTTCGCCCCCACCTCCATCAGCTATGCACAGCTGATTGTGGAGCAGGCTTACTCCCAGGGCGTGAACGTCCCCCTGCTGGGCCCCGACACTTGGGACTCCAACATGGTGCTGGCCGCTGCCCAGGGTAAGGACATGGATGTCTATGTCTCCACCTTCTATGCTGAGGGCGGCGACACCGAGTTCGAGGCTGGCTTCAAAGAGTTCATCAACTCCGACTCTGACAACCTGAACAACAACGGCGGCAACGACATCATCGCAGCCGTCTCCGCCATGGGCTATGATGCTTACTACGTGGCTCTGGAAGCCCTGAAGCTGGCTGGTTCCACCGATCCCGCTGCTGTGATGGCGGCTCTGCCCCAGGTGACCTACACCGGCGTCACCGGCGACATTGCCTTCGATGAACAGGGCGATGCCATCCGCGACAGCGCCTTCATTAAGAAGGCCAACACCGAGAAGGAAGCATGGGACTTCGTCACCGTGCAGACGGTTGCCGGCGTCTCCTCCGATGAGACTGCTTGATCCCTGTAGATCCTCCACAGCCCCGTTTTTCATTGGGTAAACTGCGTGGCGGGGG
>OGGQ01000431.1_pt1 | contig 61006 bp, 67 predicted proteins | sample 1571191 | NCBI WGS metagenome assembly OGGQ01 (sample SAMEA2582061, study PRJEB24529) | metagenome | biome: Human gut stool | place: China | collected 2011
TTTCCTCAAGTTTGGGGCTTCCGATGGGATTTTCGATAGCCTCTCTTATTATCTGTTCCTCTGTCTGTGTTGATTTTTCAAGCTCTGCAGGCTCAATGACTCTGAGAACGTCCTCCTCAGGATAGTCAAAGTCTACCGTGCCTGTGCCGTACTTAAAAGTGTACTTTGCCATTAAATATGATCCTCCTTTATATTTTATATTGATAATTTACATAATAATATATAAATAATATTAACGCCTGTCATTCTATAATACAGTCTGCCATTTGGTTTGTCAACAAACTATATTTTCTTCATCCCGCTCAACGCCTTGTTTTATAGCTTATTTACATATCACAGGCTTTTATGCTCCTTATTTTTATATAAACAGACTATATTTATATGGCCGGCGCACGAACCGCTTGAAAAACAGACACTCCTATCCCATCGGAGTTTTCCGCGTCGTCAATGCTTGACTGAAGCGCAGGTGTTTGCGGCATAAGGCATGATATATGTCTTGGGATGCTCATTGCCGGAAAGCTTCTTGGCAAGGGCAATGGCCTCATCCACATCCTTTGCCGTATGTATCTTTGTCTTCTTGAAAAGCGAATCATCAAGGGATGAAACAAGTATAACATGGAAATCCTCGGCATACTGCGTGAGGAAGTAAGCCACGTTAAGTCCTATCGTGTAGTTTGCTCTTGTGTATACCTCGCGGTCATAGGCGTTGTCAAAGTCGTGGAGCATTCTGTCCGTATCGGAGCTTCCTACTCCCTCACGGCACTCCGAAACAACGATCATTACCGCGTTGGGATCCTTTTTAAGGACTCCCACGGAGTTGTTCATAGGTTTTGCGGCCGTCTGGTAAAGGTTAATATCCTTGGGATATCCCATACCGCAGGCGATTACCATATCTGCGGGCTCGTCAACAATGGCTCCGTCAAAGAGACGGCATTTTTCAACGGCTGCCGCATGGCTTAAGTGCATATCTCCTGCATAGCAGAAGTTGATCTTCTTATCCGGTCCTATAACTCCTGTGATGTTGAAATCGATTCCGACAAATCCCGCTGCCTGGAACATTTCTATACTTACGGGGTTATCCTCATATCTTCCGGGAGCGACAAGGGGATTCTGTCCGCTTCCTACTCCACCCTCGGCAAAATACTGGGAGTGGTTGTTCATTATGGTAGCCCTTCCGGCGATTCCGGGAAGAACGTATTTCCTTGAGCCTCCGAAGCCGGCGAGGAAGTGGAATACCGTTGAGCCGACGATGATCTTTTTGTCATAGCCCATAACGGTCTTGTTTACCCATATTTCGTTTCCTCTGAATGATGTTCCGACATACATAAGGTTTTCGTCGCAGTTATGGTCAACTACCTTTACCCTGTCGTAAATGTCCTTTCCGACAATGAGCGCATGCTCCTCGGGAGTCTGGAACTTATGAGTTCCAACGGCTGAAACGATAAGCATATTCTCGTCCTTTACTCCGATAGCCTCAAGTTTGGGAACAAGCACGGAAAGTATCTCCGCGGGTCTGCCCCACTGTCTTGTCATATCGGGAACAAGAATGCACACCGTATCCTCGGGTTTGATCATTTCCTCAAGTTTAGGCGTTCCGATGGGATTTTCAATAGCCTCTGTTATCTTTTCGATCTCCGTGCCCTCGGGAACCTCGATATGAGCGGGCTCGATGACCTTAAGGATATCCTCATCGGGGAAGGAAAAATCCATGTGCCCATCACCGTATTTAAAACTGAAATTTGCCATAAAAAAACTAACCTCCTCGTTTAAAGTCATATTTTACAATTAATCCCCATAGATTTTCATCTAATAACCCAATGTCATAATAGCATTTTTATATAAAAAATGCAATATACCAGGATTAATATTATACAACTTTTTTCAAAACGCGAAGATTAGCGCTGTTTGTAGCTTATGTTGTCTGATAACAACTATCTTTCCTCACTTTTTCTGTGCACAAATCCGGCAGAGATCATTCCAAGGGCAGCCCCGGCAATCACGTCAAACGGATAATGGACAAGAAGGTATACTCTGGAGAAGCCCATAACCGCCGCGCAAAGAAGCAGTCCGCGGCCTTTTTTCTTGTCTGACAAATAGAGGCTGTAGGCCGCCGCGAAGGCCGCCGCCGTATGCCCCGACGGGAAGGAATAATCCTTCGGTTTGTCTATGGAAATGACCATTCCGTGGGCGTCGTTGGGCCTTACCCTTTTGACGGAAGGCTTGATTATGAGGTTGCATACCGAAGCCTCAACTCCGAGGGAAAAAATCATCAAAAGTCCGGCTCTCCTTTTTTCTCCGCCCATGGCTATGAGAGCGAAGGCGACTGCGAACCATATTATGCCGTAGTTTCCCGCGGACGATATTTTCCTCATCACCCTGTCCAGAAACTCGCTGCGCATATTGTCGTTGATGAATCTAATAGTTTTGTCGTCAATATTGAATATAAATTCCATAACCTTCTCCTCCCTCCATGTAACCTTCGTATAAAGGCGGCTTTAAGCCGTTATATTTTTCTTAACGGCACACTCCGTCGCTTCCCGCTCCCGTGCTGCTGTCGATTATTTTAGCCACCTGCCTTACGGCGTCGTCTATTATTGCCGGAAGGGAATCCGCAGACACGCCTGCGACTCTCAGTCCGCATTTATTCAGCGGTATGAGCACCTTTATCGCCGGGCTTTCGCTTATGGCGTTGGCCATTGCCGGAGTAAGCTCGCCAAACATGGAATTGGCCGCTACTATTCCGATGCTTCCTACTATTATATCCGCCCTTTTAGAGTTGAAAATGACGGCGTTCTCTCCCGTGGCGATATTTTTCGCTCCGGCCTTCATCATTCCCATCGTCGCCATGGCGTTTATGCCGACGGCCATTATCTCGTGTTCTTCGTCTATGCCGGCCCTAAGCTTCTCTATTATGACTCTTCCTATTCCGCCGCCCTGGCCGTCCACTACCATAATTACCATATAAAACAGTCCTCCAATCCAAAAAATAAAAAAACGGAAGCCGAATTACAGCTTCCGATGTTTTCTAACAAACTCCGAGAGTTTCGCGCAAAACAAAAATGGGAGTTATAGGGCTCGAACCTATGACCCTCTGCTTGTAAGGCAGATGCTCTCCCAGCTGAGCTAAACTCCCACTTTTATAAAAAGAATATTAAGAAAAATGACCGGTAAGGGAATCGAACCCTTGTTTCAGCCGTGAGAGGGCCGCGTCTTGACCGCTTGACCAACCGGCCAGGATCGATAGCGGAGGGGGGATTTGAACCCTCGACACCACGGGTATGAACCGTGTGCTCTAGCCAACTGAGCTACTCCGCCGAATCACTGAACAAGCATTATTATACATGCTCCATCGCCATTTGTCAACAACTTTTTTACTTTATTTTTACTTTTTTTAAAACTAATTATTGTCGACTTTAAAAACGATCTCATCCGGCATTACGAGCCCCAGCTGCTCCCTCGCTATTTTCTCTATATATTCATCCGTACTGTAGTACTCCATCTGGTTGCTGTATTCTTCTTTTTTCTGTTTTTCTTCTTCTATCTGCTTTTCGAGATCCTCCACCTGTCCTCTCAGAAGGACGTATGTATTGAGCTGTATGGCCACGTTTACAACGACGCATACGCTGAGCGCCAGAAGTATGACGGCCACGAATCTGGAGGTACCCGATCTTTTTGTCTTTTCCTTTTTGACCTTTTTCCGATCCGGCATTTTTAAAACCTCATTTTTTCCTCCGCTCTTTTAAGCGGAGCTGATCCTTTAGTCCTGTTACTTTAATTTTTGCATAAACGCCGCTCAAATGCAACACTTTTTTTGAACAAACCTTCGCCGAGCCTATTATTTTTATGATCGGAGGCGACAGGAGAATCCATAAAAGCCTTAACGGCGTCAGCATTATTTCCGTCAGGAGAAAAACCGCCGCCTTAATGAGCCCCAGCGCAGTCCGCAGGGCTTTTTTGACAAATCCGCCCAGAGTAAGGCCGTAGAGGAACATACCGAAGAAAAAGGCAAATATGTCAAAAAGCCTTATCTCCGCCCTGTTCCTTTCCAAAAGAAAAAGGAAAAAAAGTATGACGACCGCCGCCCAGTAAATTATATCTCCGGCGCAGACGGCCGCTCTCGAATGAGGGAAGCACTCCCTCACCGCCTCTATTATATCATAGAGCACGCCGGCGGCGCATCCCGCTAAAAAAACCGATAAAAACAGCTCCGCCTGCTCGCCGATGGAAAGTATCAAAGCGTCACGCCTCCCGCCTATTTGAATATCCTGCCGAACAGGAATCCTCCTCCCGGCTGCCTCTCCCCGCCGCCGTAATCCGCCGCGTCTATGGAGCCTTCTATCCTGAGCAGACCCTCATCAAGATCCAGCCTGCTTATGTGCAGTCCTTCTCCCCTGACGGTGAGCGTTCCCAGATCGGTCTCCGCGGTGACGCTTTCCTCGTCAAAGGACAAAACATCCGTCACTCCGGTGATGGTGAGCCTGCTCCTTTCCTCAAGTAAGATCCTGTGTCCCGGCACGGGGCCGGAAGTGCCGTTGGCCATAAATCGTCCCTCCGTCCTTAAGACTGTTCAAAGTCCAGAAATGTTTTAATAAATAAAATAAAAAAGAGCCTATAATAATATATAGACTCAAAGCAATTTGTATTACCGTTTATGTCCGTCCGTATTACTGGACGCTTCTGTACATGGCGGCGGCCGCTTCCTTCTTCTGTGTCTCGCTTATGTCGAGCACCTCGACTTTGGTGGAGCCGGAGCCGAATTTTATTTCTATTATGTCCCCGATCTTTACCTCCGAGCCGGCCTTAGCCACTTTTCCGTTTATGGTGACCCTTCCGGCGTCGCAGGCTTCGTTGGCCACCGTTCTTCTTTTTATTATCCTTGAAACCTTGAGATATTTGTCAAGTCTCATTTCCTTCACCTCTAAAAAAAGCCGCCCTGTTTGATAAAAGGACGGCCTTGGTCTGATGCTAAATCAAAATTCAAAAAATCAAGCGTTGATAGCGTCTTTTAATGCTTTTCCGGCTTTGAATCTGGGAGCCTTTGAAGCTGCGATGGGCATGGGAGCGCCTGTCTGGGGGTTACGTCCCTCACGAGCAGCTCTTTCAGCGACATCGAATGTTCCGAAGCCGACAAGCTGAACCTTACCGTTCTTTGTAAGTTCCTCTGTAACAACATCCTCAAACGCTTTTAAAGCCTTTTCTGCGTCCTTTTTGCTTAATTCAGCCTTCTCAGCCATTGCCGCAACTAACTCAGTCTTGTTCATTTTTCGTCCTCCTCAATGTAACTAAAATTTATTTCATCTGCAGCCGATCGTACATCCGGTTTTAAAAGCCACACTACGGCCTTTCCCGACATAACCTTCAGTTGTATATTCTCATTCTTCAGCTGATGACTCAATATATTCAAATCTATTTATAAACTGTTCTGTGGCTTTTGTCAAGGAAAACTCGGCATTTAATTGCATTTTCCTTGAAATGTTCACCATTTTGAGCATTACCTCTCCAAATTTTTCCTCAAGTTCCTCCGCCGGCGCTCCCGGAAGGGCTTTTATCTCCTCCGCCAGAGCCTCCGCATCCTCGTAGGCGGCGTCTTCTTTCGCCATATCCATACCAGCGTTTTCGGCCTTGAACAGCACTTTCTCGGCTCTCATAAGGGCGGGCAGCGTCTTTGGTATGGCCCTGAGGACTTCGGTCTGGGTGGAATAGCCTTTTTCAGCCTTTTTCCTGTCCTCCCATTTTCCAAGGAACTTCTCGCCGTTAAAGGCTCCGTCCTGTTTAAAATCGTCGGCTCCCTCACCGCCGAATATATGCGGGTGCCTGCTTACCATTTTGCAGCTTATGCCGTTTATTACGTCATCTATATCAAAGTCACCGGCCTCTTTTGCCATTCTCGCCTGGAAAACGACCTGAAAAAGCAGATCCCCCAGCTCCTCGCAGAGTTCGGTCTTGTCCCCGTCGTTGATGGCCTGCACCACCTCGCAGGCTTCCTCTATGATGTAGCGTCTCATGCTTTCGGGAGTCTGCCGTCTGTCCCAGGGGCATCCTCCTTCCCCTCTCAGCGTGTCCGTTATTTTCAAAAGTCTCTCAAAGCTGTCGCTCATACTATCACCTCTTTCTTTCAATATAATAGCATATAAAGCTCGGACAAAAAAGCCCCGTCAGCCTTTTCACCTCCATATTTCCAAAAGCATGCCCCATGCCAAAATCATCCGAAGTTTGTCTTAAACGCTTATTTTTCCTCAATTTAAGGCCTGTCTGATGTAATTTTTAATTGCCATACAAAATCTATTATAGTATAATTACTTAAGTTGACTTGTTTATTAATAATTTCGACTTTTATAAATTTGTGATAGGAAGGTTATGCCATGTTTAAAATTTTAAGAAAAAAAGAACTTAATCCTTCAGTTACGTTGATGGATATTGAGGCTCCCCTTATCGCCAGAAAGGCCAAAGCGGGACAGTTTATTATCTTCCGTGTAGACGAGGAGGGCGAGCGTATCCCCCTGACCATCGCCGACACGAACAAGGAGACCGGAGCCGTGACGATCATATTCCAGAAGGTCGGCCTCTCCACGGAGCTTCTTGCCAAAAAGAACGAGGGAGATTATATTCTTGACTTTGTCGGCCCCTTGGGCGCTCCCACTGAGCTTGACGGTCTCAAGAGAGTGGCCGTTGTCGGAGGAGGCGTGGGCTGCGCCATCGCTTTTCCCCAGGCAAAGACGCTTTTCACGACCGGCCGCGAGGTAGACGTTATAGCCGGATTCAGAAACAAGGATCTTATCATCCTTGAGGACGAGATGCGCGCCAACAGCACAAATTACTATATTATGACCGACGACGGCTCATACGGCGAAAAAGGCTTCGTAACGGACAAGCTCAAAGAGCTCATTGAGGCCGGAAACAAGTATGATGCCGTAATCGCCATCGGCCCCATCCCCATGATGAAGTTCGTTTCACTTACAACAAAGCCCTACGGCATAAAGACCATCGTAAGCCTTAACCCCATCATGGTTGACGGCACGGGTATGTGCGGCGGATGCAGGGTCACCGTCGGCGGAAAGATCAAATTCGCCTGCGTTGACGGCCCCGACTTCGACGGACATCAAGTTGACTATGACGAGCTGATGAACAGAAACGCCGCCTATAAGGCTCAGGAACAGGAAACGGAAAAAACTCATATATGCAGAATGGAAGCTCTCGCGAACGAGCTTATAAAATAAGGAGGACTTGACAGTGGCAAATATGGCTATGGAAAAAACTCCGATGCCCGAACAGGCGCCGGATATTAGAAATAAAAACTTTAAGGAGGTCACCCTCGGTTATACGGAGGAGATGGCCGTCAACGAGGCTAAGCGCTGTCTCAACTGTAAAAATATGCCCTGCGTGGCCGGATGTCCAGTAAACATACATATCCCCGCCTTCATCTCAAAGGTTGCCGAGGGCGATTTTGAGGGGGCTTACAGGGTCATCGCAGAGACTAACGCCCTTCCCGCCATCAGCGGACGAGTATGTCCCCAGGAGACCCAGTGCGAGATGCACTGCGTAAGAGGAATAAAGGGCGAGCCCGTTGCCATCGGACGCCTTGAGCGTTTTGTAGCCGACTGGTATATGGAAAACGTAAAAGTCGAAACGGTTAAGCCTGAAACAAACGGCATTAAGGTGGCCGTTGTCGGCTCAGGCCCTTCAAGCCTTACATGCGCCAGCGACCTCGCGAACGCCGGATATCAGGTGACGGTATACGAGGCGTTCCACACCGCCGGAGGAGTGCTTGTTTACGGCATTCCCGAGTTCAGGCTTCCCAAATCCATCGTTCAGCACGAGGTCGAAGGTCTTATCGCCCGTGGAGTTGAGGTCAAGACGGATATGGTAATCGGCAAGGTGCTTACCATTGACGAGCTTTTTGAAATGGGCTATAAAGCCGTATTCATCGGTACAGGAGCCGGCCTTCCCTCATTTATGGGCATCGAGGGCGAAGCTCTCGCCGGAGTTTATTCAGCCAACGAGTACCTCACAAGGATTAACCTTATGAAAGCCTACAGGGAAGACTATGACACGCCCGTCAAAAAGAGCAGGAACGTGGCCGTTGTCGGCGGCGGAAACGTGGCTATGGACGCGGCAAGATGCGCGAAGCGTCTCGGAGCGGAAAACGTATATGTCGTTTACAGACGTTCCGAAGAAGAAATGCCCGCAAGAAACGAGGAGATCCACCACGCTAAGGAAGAGGGCATTGAGTTCCACCTTCTCAACAATCCTACAAGGATCATCGGCGACGGACAGGGCGGCGTAAAGGCTATGGAGTGTATAAAAATGGAGCTTGGCGAGCCCGACGATTCCGGAAGGCGCAGACCAATCGAAGTAAAGGGAAGCGAATTCGAGCTTGAGGTTGACACGGTCATCATGGCTCTCGGAACGTCTCCCAACCCTCTCATCAGAACAACAACTCCCGGCATCGAGGTCAACCGTCATGGCTGTCTTGTTGTAAACGAGGACACCATGCAGACAAGCCGCGAGGGAATTTATGCCGGAGGCGACGCCGTTACCGGAGCCGCTACGGTTATACTCGCTATGGGAGCCGGCAAAAAAGCCGCTGCCGCCATCGACGAGTATCTTAAATCAATGAAATAAGTCACGATGAACCGCCGGTCTAAACCGCCGGCAATCCATCAGGAAGTCATCTTAATATATGATTTCCATCCCCGAAGCTCAAAACTTCGGGGGTTTTATTTGTTTCTCATTTTGCTCCTTTATTACATACATTTAACATAATTCCGCAAACTAATTTAATGTTGATAATATATAATCATACTGTCAAATTTTAAGGAGAGAGGAAAAATGAAGAAAGCCCTTGTGGATCTTGGTTCAAACACCATCAGACTTTCCGTCTACAAAGTGTATGAGGACGGCAGCTTTTCTCTGCTGTTTTCGGAAAAAGAGACGGCCGGTCTTGTAAACTATATATCCGAAAAACATATGTCCGTGGAAGGCTTCGATAAGGCCTGCGACGTAATATTTGATTTCAAGCGTCTTACCGCCCAGTTTGATATCCGCGATCTTAACATTTTTGCTACCGCCTCACTCAGAAATATAGTAAACAGAGACGAGGCCGTGGCATATATTAAGGAAAAAACAGGCGAGGACGTAAATGTCATTTCCGGCAAGGAGGAAGCCCGTCTCGGTTATTACGGAGCCCTGACCGGAGCCGATCTTGACAGTGGAATAATTTTCGACATCGGCGGCGGCAGTACGGAAATCGTGAACTTTGAGAACAAGCAAATACTCTTCGCCGACAGCTACGATATAGGTTCGCTTAATCTTTTCACCGGTTTTGTAAAAAACATATGGCCCACTGAGCAGGAACAGAAAAACATAAAGGCAAGAATAACGGAAGCTCTTTCACCGGCAGTTTTTGATAAACCTGCCGAAACCATATGCGGCATCGGCGGCACAAACCGCGCTCTGCTTTCCCTTGCCAACGCCTATTTCAAAAAGCCCGCCGGAAACAGGGCGATTACAAGCGCCGAATTTAAACAGCTCAAAAAAATGATACTCAAAAAAGACGATCTTGCCAAAAAGATGATACTTAAAAACTGCCCCGACCGTGTCCATACCATCATTCCCGGTATGCTTGTCACCAACGAGATTGCCAAAAAATTAGGGGCTAAAAACATTATCATAAGCAGATATGGAGTAAGAGAGGGATATTTGTGCCAAAAAATGATTTGAAATACGACCTCAGCTACACCCAGAACCGTGAGCTGAGCTGGCTTAAATTTAATAAACGAGTGCTTGAGGAGGCGACTGACAAAAACACGCCTCTTATGGAAAGGCTGAAATTCCTCGCCATATTTTCTAACAATCTCGACGAGTTTTTCATGGTGCGGGTCGGCAGTCTGCACGATCTTTCCCTTATGACTCCGGACGATATAGACAACAAAAGCGGCGATACGCCGGCCGAGCAGCTTGCCGCCATATTCGACGAGGTAAAACCGCTCATAAAATACAGGGACGAAATATACAGCGGCCTCTGCCACGAGCTTGAACATTACGGCATCGCTGATCTAAAATATTCCGAGCTTTCAAAAAGCGAAAAGAAATTTGTCGAAAACTATTACCGGCTTTACATCGCTCCCGTGCTCTCGCCCCAGATCATCGATAAGAGCCACCCCTTCCCCCATCTGAAAAATAAGGCTCTGTACGCCGCGGCCGTGCTTAAGAGCGGAAACAGGGAGCTTCTTGGCATTATCGGCGTGCCCGATACGGTGGAGCCAATTCTGAGGATAGAAAACGGCGGAAGATATATAAGGGTGGAGGAGATCATTTCCGCCCATATAAACGACTATTTCGGCACATTCAAGCCGGAGCACCACGCCGTCATATCCGTCACCAGAAACGCCGATCTGACCATTGACGAGGAAAATTTTGACGAGGATAACTACGACTATCGTTCATATATGTCGGCTTTACTAAAAAAGAGGGATCGCCTTGCCCCCGTCAGGCTGGAAATACAGGGCAAGAAGAGCGAGCTTGCCCATATGCTGGCCGAAAGGCTCGGCCTCGGCGAGAATCAGGTGTTTTACTGCTCCTGTCCTCTCAAGACAAACTATATTTTCGGTCTTAAGGACTTTGACAGTTCTCTTTATTACGATGAGTTCACGCCGGCACGCCCGTCCTATGTAGAGAGCGGACGATCGCTTATCAGGCAGATAATGGACAAAGATCTGTTCCTGTTTTATCCTTATCACTCAATGCAGACGTTTATCGACCTGCTTAAGGAGGCTTCCGTCAGCCCCGACGTCGTATCCATAAAAATAACGATCTACCGGCTCGCCTCCAACTCCGCCGTGGCTAAAAGCCTGTGCAAAGCGGCCGAAAACGGCAAGGAAGTCACGGTGCTCGTGGAACTGAGGGCAAGATTTGACGAGAAAAACAACATCGAATGGGCAAAACAGCTTGAGGAGTCGGGATGCAACGTCATCTACGGAATAGAAAACTTCAAGTGCCATTCCAAGATCTGTCTTATAACATTAAAGAACAAAAACTCTTTCTCATATATAACTCAGATAGGAACGGGAAACTACAACGAAAAAACCGCCGGAACATATACGGATTTTTCCCTTATGACCGCCAATGCCGAAATAGCCGCCGACGCTTCAAACTTCTTTAAAAATATGCTCATCGGCGAGCTTTACGGAAGCTATTCCGAGCTGCTTGTCGCTCCTTCGACAATGAGAAGCTCCATCATAAGACTTATTGAAGCCGAGGCTTCCAGGGGCGAAAACGGAAGAATAATAATCAAGGCCAATTCCATAACCGAAAGAAAGCTCATCGACAAACTGGCCGAAGCGTCCCAGAAGGGCGTAAAGATACATCTAATAATAAGGGGCATATGCTGTCTTGTGCCGGGCGTTCCCGGAAAGACGGAAAATATAACAGTGACCAGCATCGTCGGCAGATTCCTTGAACATTCAAGAATATATATGTTCGGCAGCGGCGAAAACTCAAGAATATATATATCCTCGGCGGACATAATGACGAGGAACCAGTCCCGCAGGGTCGAGATCGCCTGTCCCGTATACGACAGTCATATAAAGGATTTTATCACCCAATATGTACACCTGCTCATAAACGATAACGTGAAATCAAGGACTCTCCTTCCCGACGGAAACTATGTAAGGCCGATCGTCGGCGAGGGTTCCAAGCGAGTTGACGCCCAGCGGTACTATATAGACAATCCTCCGTTCATAGGAAGCGACGAGCCGGAGAAAAAAACTTTCTTCGATAAAATAAAAGTTTTATTCGGAAAATGACAAATAAAAAACACAGCCGTAACGGATAAAATTCCGTAACGGATGTGTTTTTTTAGCTATTACTGTGGGATATGTATTTATTTTCCCTTGCCCACGTTGGATTTAATGCTCTCGGCAAGGCCGTAGGCGTGCAGTATGTGCATCCTCATGGCGGCCTCCGCTCCGGCGGAATCGCCCTTCTTTATGAACTCAAGTATCATCTTATGGTCGTTGACCGTGTAATCCACCACTTCTTCGCTGACACGCCTGAAAATGCTTGACATATCCATTCCGGCGAATATGACCGGAAGTATCTTTATGATAAACTCATTTTTTGTCGCCCTGGAAATGGCGTAGTGGAATTCGATATCGTATTGAGTGCGCTTTTCCACGTCATAGAGATTCTGATTTATAAGCTCGTCGATGCGGCAAAGCTCCTCTATATCCTCCTTTGTCGCCCTCAAAGCCGCGTAGCTGGTCATAGTCGGCTCAAGCATTATCCTTGTCTCAAAGAAGTCCATTCCGTTTATGGCCAGATTGTCAAGGTCGCTCAGACCATAGTCCTCGTTCAGCTCGCTGTTGTCGGCCACAAAGGTGCCCTTGCCCCTTTTTATTTCCAGCACGTTATGTGCTATGAGAAACTTGACAGCCTCCCTCAGCGTCGTGCGGCTTACGCCAAGCTCGCTGGAAAGTTCATTCTCGTTCGGCAGTTTGTCTCCTATGTTGAATTTCTTATCAACGGTTATCATTTTTAATATCTGGTCAGCTACCTTCTCGGACAGCATTTGATTCATCTTTACCATTTGCTTATTTACCCCTCCCGAAAATTTACAAAACTTTCCTAAGTTTCCGCAGATCCTCAATATAGATTTCCTCAAGGCTTCTGTTATATATCACAGCCGCCGGATGATACAGCGGAAACAGTCTCCTGTCACCGACGGAAATAAGTTTTCCGTGAACGCCTCCTATGGAAGCTCCCGAGTTACCGGTCACCGCCCTCAGTGGAGTATTCCCCAAAGTAACGATGAGCCGGGGAGATACAATCCCGATCTCTTCCATAAGAAACGGTATAAAAAATTCCAGTTCGCAGGCGTTCGGCGGCCTGTTAACAGGCTTGCCGGTTTTCCTGCTCTGCCTTGCCGGTCTTATTTTGACCGTGTTTGTAATATACAGCTCTTTTCTGTCAAGGCCCGTCATTTCCAGAAAAGAATCAAGATTTTTTCCGGCCTTCCCGACAAACGGGCGTCCGAGTCTTTCCTCCTCGCTTCCCGGAGCCTCGCCGATAAGCATAAGCCGGGCGTTTGGGCTTCCCTCGCCAAGGACCGGCTTTTTATCCGGAAAAGCCCTTTCGCAGGCCGATATTATTCTTTCACTCAATGATTCTGTCATACTTCTCCGGGGCATAACAGGCTTTGATTTCCTCAAGCCTCCATCGCCCGCCTTCCCTCCTGCCAATGTCGATGTCCAGCAGATCGCCCTTTCTTATAAGCCCCATCACCGAGGCGTCAAAGAAAAGCCTTATAAAATATCCGCCGTCCAGTCTGTCAAGCACGGCCGAGTTTTCCGAAAACAGTTCCGCGACCCTGAACAGTCCGCTGTCCTTCTCGGCGGGAGAACTGTTCCTTTTTTCCCTGTACCTGTCAAAATCTATTATACAGGGTATTTTTGAAATAATAAAGCTATTGTTCAATGTCATAATGTTCTTTTTAAGGTGCATAAGCCTGGCGCTTTCGTACTTTACCCTTCTGTCTATCATTTTGAAAGCGTCGTACTCGGAATTTCCAGTAAGGGTGTCCGAAAGCCTCACGAACTCATCCGCCGACGGATAGAAAGCGTCTATGACGCTGTTTTCCTCCATGCATACCTTGTCCGGCAGCCATCTCATAAAATATCCTGTAAAAAACTTCGTCGCGCCAAAGTTTACGAGGGCGGCCTTCCTTTTTCGGTACTCGATAAAATATTTCGCGCACCTCAGCTTTACGGCGGCCTCTTCCGGCGGGTAGCATCCCGAGATTATCTCCCCATATGTCTCAAAAATGTCCTTTTCCTCAACTATCATCGTCATCAGCTCCGTATAATCAAATATACTTAATTATTCCCGAAGCCGTCTTTTTTATGACTCAAAATCCCGCAAACGATAAATCCGCAAACCAAACCGGCCAAAAGTCCGCCGGCATGTCCGAAGTTATCCACTCCCGGAGTAAGAACACCCATACCTATCTCAAAAACAACTATGACAAGCATTGTCATATAGTCTACGCCGCCAAGTCTCTGCCCCGATTTTTTAAGTATCACAAGCAGGGCTCCAAGCACTCCGAATATGGCCGCCGAGGCTCCGACGCCAAAGCTGCCACCATTGAGCGCCGCCGACATCAGCCCTCCGCAAAGGCCGGAAACAAAATAGACCGGCAAAAAATACTGTCCAAAATATTTTTCAAATCTTGAGCCGTATATAAAAAGGAAGAACATATTCGCCAGAATATGCTCCCATCCGGAATGGATAAACATATAGGTGAATAATCTGTAATACTGTCCCCGGGAAAAAATAAGCTCCGCGTTTACGCCAAACCGGCTGATAAACTCATTTTCCAGTCCCAAAAAATACTGGATCAGAAATATGACCGTGTTGACCGCTATCAAAACGGACGCGAATACCGGAAACCTGTCCGACGGCCTTATGGCGGCCTGCTCGAATTTTTCCCGGCTTATTTCACCGACGGATCTTTCCCTGTCCTCCGCTTCGCTTTTAATGGCGTCCCTAACGCTTTTTTCTATGCCGAATACCCGGTCTGGCTGTCCTTTGCCGAATGTCAGAGTCTTTCCGTCGGTCATCCACCAGATATTATGTACCCCATTCTGTCTCAGGCTGTCCCTGCCGTCGATAAATTCTTGCGCGGCTCCATCCGGCGAATAGAGTACATTCACGCAGACCGCGTTATTGAGTATGTCCCTGTTCTTTTTCAGCACGCTTTCGGCCACGGCGGTCATGAATTTTTCATAGCTTTCCGGCTCCAACGAGGAAAAATCCGCCAAAGAAACGATATATACAACCGGACACTCGTCCTTTATGAAAACAGCCGCGGCGCCGTTTCCTCCGCCAATAAGCTCAAAATGCCGTCCGGACAGAACGGCCGCCGTTTTCTTCAAAAATTCGTCAAACAAAGGCATCAACTCCGTCCCTGCCGAATCAAGCGCGACTCGGCAAAAGTTTTGACTGTTTAAAATGCATAATTCTTATCGAGGATTTTTCTGGCAATAACTACGTTTTATTGCTAAAATATTAAGTTTACTCATAATTCACAATAAAATATAACAAATTTCAACAAATTAATCTAAATTTAATTATATTAACTAACTATCTTTTTGTCAAGATATCTTGTTTTCATAACAAAAGACCGGCAACAATGAGCGCCGCTACGCCGGGCAAACCGAAAAATCCGGTCACCGCCGCCGTCACCGGATTAATGCCCACATTGACTGCCGGAAAAAACACATTTAAAGCGTAAACCGCCGCCATCCCCAGAACAGCTCCCGCCAGAAACCGCAGAAGCCCTCTTATCGGACGCGCCAAAAGCATAAGCGCCGCGGCGGCCACGCATATAATTATCATTGCCGTTATAAAAACCGTTCCGTCCATACCGCTCCCTCCTTAAGCCGTTACGCCGTCAAAGCCTTCCGCCGTCAGGCCGCACCCCTTGGCCTTTTGCAGAAAATAATTATACTTGCTGTTGAGAGCCGATATTTCATATATATAACTGTCGATCAGGGCGGCGTCGGTTGCCATCTCAAAATTGCTTCTGGCAGCCTCAAGCTCGCCCTTTATCCTTTCTATGGCCGCTATTATTGCCTTTCCTTCCCTTATCATTTCCGTTTCGGCGCTTCGTTTCACAACCCGTTCCTCCCTTTGTGCATGATTTTGTCTATCCACAAACAATATATGCAAAAGCAGGGAAATTATACAGGCTGTCAATATTTAAAGCCGGACTTTTCGATATGGGTAAGACAATATCTTGCAGCGATTCCGGTTATCACGCCCATTACGACTCCGGAAATAATCAGCACCGGCAAATAATAAAACAACCCCGGCGTATTGAGCACCGCCGCGGCCACTCCGATCTGCGCTATGTTATGGGCTACTCCGCCCAAAACGCTGACGCCGATAATGCCCGACGATTTTATTTTCTTCGCCAGAACCATAATGATGAAACTAACTCCGGCTCCGGCTATGCTGTATAAAAATCCTGAAAAACCGCTGAAAAGCAAGGCCGATATTACTACCCTTATGACGTTTATTCCAAGCGCCGCCTTCGCCCCCATAAAATACAGGGCGATAAGCACAATGACGTTGGCGAGTCCAAGCTTTACTCCCTGAACCGGCACCGGCGGCGGAAACAGCGATTCCACATATCCCATCAATATCGCCAAAGCGGCGAAAACTCCGTAAAAAGCGACTTTTTTACTCATATATCCTCCAGTTGCCGCTGCTGACCGCGGCCTTTTTATTTTATACGCCCTGTTTTCAGACTATTTTTATAATAACCTTATGAGGCAGGCATACGATAGTCTCGCCCTTCATATTTACGGGCTTATGATCCACGCATACTCCGTCCCGGCAGTCCGCGTCCACGCAGTCGGCGTATCCGTCCTCTATTACGATATCGTTATATCCGTATTCCGTTTCTACCCGAATTTGCGTGTCTTCATCAAGCGGCAGGCGGGCGTATTCCGTGTCGTCGGTTATAACGACGGCATATTTCCCCTCATCGTCCGGCGTAAATACACCGCTAAAATAGAGCCCAAGTCCAACGGCAAGTATCGCTATAATAATTATAATGTCAAATTTCTTCATAAATTTCTCTCTCCGATTGCTATTGAAAAAATAACCAAAGTAGTACATAATATATTATACACTTTTTAAGGAGAAAGAAAATGAAAAAATTATTTTTATCCGGATTGATATTTCTTTGCTGTATGTTCACCACATCCTGCTCGCAGGAACCCGTGGACGGCACAAGGTTTCTTTTTAATACCATCTGCACCCTGACCGTATATTCCGAGGAAAATCCCGACGAAAGCGCCGAGGAAATAATTGAGGGCGCCTTTGACCTATGCGAGGAATATGAAAATATGTTCAGCCGCACAATAGAAGGCAGCGACATCGACCGCATAAACAACTCAAACGGTCAGCCTGTGGAGGTCTCTCCCGACACGGCGGATATCATTGGCGAGGCAGTGCGTTACGGCGAAATTTCCGGCGGAGCCTTTGACATAACGACCGCACCTCTGTCAATACTTTGGGATTTTGAGGGCGACGCTCCTTCGGTGCCCCCGGCCGGCGAGATAGAAGAGCTGCTGAAAACGGTTGATTACACAAAAATCAGGGTCGAAGGCAGCACAGTTACCCTTGAGCCCCCAGCCAAAGCCATTGATCTTGGCGCCATCGCAAAGGGTTATATAACCGACAGACTGGTGGAGTATCTTACCGATAAGGGAGTGACGTCGGCCATCATTTCCCTCGGAGGAAATATATACGCCATCGGCACATCGGACGGCAGGCCGTTCCGAATCGGCGTTCAGGATCCCGCGGGAGAAGGCGGAGCCATCCTCGGTTACGTTGAGGTCACAAACAAATCCGTTGTGACATCCGGTGACTATCAGCGCTTTTTCGTTCAGGACGGCAAGGTATATCATCACATACTCGATCCCGAAACAGGCTATCCTACGGATAACGGACTTGCTTCCGTCACCATTATTTCCGACAGATCCACCGATGGTGACGCGCTCAGCACCTCCTGCTTTGTTCTTGGTCTGGATGGCGGCATGGAACTGGTGAACGGCATTGACGGGGTTGAAGCCATATTCGTTGACCACGACGGAAATATGTATTTCTCGGACGGCTTTGGAACCGGTATGGAATTTGTTCAGGTATGATAATATGGGCTTCCCCCAAAGCGGGAAGCCCGTTTTTTATCTGTGTTTCACGTTTCCATTGATTTCCCGTTGGTATGTAAAACCGCTGATAATGTAAAACCGTTGGTATGTAAAACCGTTGGTATGTAAAAAAACTGTTGACAAGAACCTTTGTATTATGTATAATATTCGTTGTGTGAAACGATAAGCCCAGATAGCTCAGTCGGTAGAGCAGAGGACTGAAAATCCTCGTGTCACTGGTTCGATTCCGGTTCTGGGCACTCACAAAACGAGACGGACAGCAATGTCCGTCTTTTTCTTTTGTTATTATTCCGCCGCAATAACACCTTATTTTTTTCTTATGGGATGACGAATGACTGTTTTCCATTTTTCTGGGACGACTTTTCTCGCGTCCGACAAATATATTTCGTGATGCAGGCGCTTGTCGGATATGTCGTTTTCGTAACCGTTTTCCTCCAAATACTTATCCATCAGCTCCACGCTCTCTGATTCACTGTCAAAGGCACCAATATGCATTATCTGCGCGCAGAGTCCCTCGTTCACGGTTATAAATTCAGCGGATGAACAGTCGATCTTTTTCTTTTCAGCGGATGTTTTTACCGCCCATTCAAAATCATCCTTTTTAATGAAGTCAGGCAGGCGAATAACGGAAATCCAGTTGAACCTGTCTTTTTTGTTATAATCTATGCCTTTTACGCCATCCTGCCACCAAAATCCTTCAAGCGGAGGCACGACATAGTCAAAAAAGCCTTCTATCCTCCGATCGGTCTTATAACTCATTTTTAAAGTATACGCCACGGCGTACAAAACGCCTATCGCTTGTTTATACGCTCCGTTTTCTTCATTAGGGTCTCCCTTTCCCCTCACCGCGATATAATTCATCGGCGGAACATCTATGATCTCCGGACGTTTTTTCGGCATATAAAATTCTTTATACTCCTTTTTGAAATCAAAAGCCATGTCAATCTTCACCTCTTTTTATGTGATTCCGGTGTTTTCATTATATATTGCTCACCGTTTTTTCACAATAAAAAAGCTCCGGATAAATCCGGAGCTTTCTCTCGCAAAGTTGATAGCTTAAATTACTTCTTCTCAACAACGATACCTTTCTCGATATACTCTTTGATTGTAGCGTCGTCGTATCCGATTGATTTAAGAACTTCTGTAGAATCCTCACCAAGTTTGGGTCCTCTTCCACGTCCTTCTTCTTCCTTAAGCATAGGATCAACTGTGAATTTGATAGGTGTTCTGATGTAGTAGATGTTCTTTCCATCAGGAGTTGCTTTCTTGAAGATAGAGTCGTTAGCCCACATCTGAGGGTCGTCAGCAAGCTCTGCCATAGTCTGAACTCTCTCGAAAGGAAGGTCGAGTTTTGTAAGGAGTTCATCCCACTCGTCAAGAGTCTTCTGAGCCATGTAGGGCTCAAGAGTTGCAACGAGCTCAGGAATGTTGTTAAGCATAGCTGCGTATGTAGCGAATCTCTCGTCGTCAAGGATCTCGGGAGCGTTAAGACCTTCTTTAACGAATTTAGGGAACCAGTTGTCATACTGAATAAGAGCAAGCTGGATCCATCTGTCGTCTTTTGTCTTGTATGTTGTACATACAGCACTGTTTGTCTTTGTTCTTGAAGCGGGAAGCTCTGAGCCGTAGTCTTTAGCACCAAGCATCCAGTTAAGGCCGTAAGCAGCAGCGTCAAGAAGTGAAACTGTTACTCTCTCGCCCTTGCCTGTCTTAGCCTGTTTGTAAAGAGCTGCGCAGATACCTGATGAAAGAGCGATACCAGCATAGTCATCGCCGAATCCTGATACGGGAACTGCGGGTGCTGTACCTTTCTCCATAAGTGAGTTAGCGATACCTCCTCTTGAGAAGTATGCTGTGTAGTCAAAACCGGGTTTGTCTTTAAGAGGGCCATTCTCGCCGTATCCAAGGATAGAAGCGTGGATAAGTCTGGGGAATTTTGCATGTAATGTATCCCAGTCAAGTCCCATCTTAACAAGAGCCTGTACACGGTTGTTTGTAAGGAATACATCAGCCGTCTCAAGAAGTTTGTACATAGCCTCGATACCTTCGGGCGTTCTTAAGTTAAGGCAAAGTCCTTTTTTGTTAGCGTTCTGAACGTCCATACCCCAGCTATACTCATCTGTCTCTGCGGGATATCCGTAGCTAACCTGAGCTTTACGAAGGTCATCGCCCTTGGGTGACTCTACTTTGATAACGTCAGCACCGTATGAAGCAAGAATTCTACCGCATGAAGGTGCAGCGATATATGTAGATAAGTCTACAATTTTAACACCATCTAACTGTCCCATAATTCCTATCTCCTTTTCATTTTTAGATATATTTGCGTCCCACCATCCGGGGCGCTTATCCTTCCGGCCTGCCTGCGAGGCGACAGATCGCAAGGACATAGACTGAATTACGCAATAACTGCAGAACCGACGCCGTTTCACCGGCGGCCTGTCCATAACCTTTATCACATTAATAATAATATCACTACAAGATAAAATATGCAACTATTTTAAATCATTTTTTAACAATAATTAGTTTTTTGACGTTTTTATAGAAGCGTTTAGCATATTTATACCGTTATTTTATACAAATCCTATAAAACAATCAACAATCTTCGTCTGGTGAAAATAATTTATATATTTTCCACCAAATTAAGCCGTTTTTATTAGCGCATTTGACTGGTAAAAATTTTCCTTTTAATTGTAAATTAACCCGTTTTTTACTTAAATCCGTTTAAAACAACAAAAGTTTAACAATGTGACTTCGGTATGTAACATTGTTTTTGTGCGATATTTTTCCGGCCTTATTTTCCATCGAAATTTCAGTCTGACAAGCCGCGTATACATAAAGAAAACCGGGACGCAAGCCCCGGTCAGTTTAAATTTTATCCTCTGTTTTCCCCATCTTTTTGACGAGGAATCTTCTTTTGTATTTGAGTATGGCGTAGTTTGTTATCCTGTTCATATAAACCATGTCCCACGCTCCTCCGACAGCTCCGATGATGAACATTCCCTGCAGAAATTTCATATATATCATAGCGTCTGTCATGGACTGCGCCGTTCTCTGCTTCTGCTCTTCAAAGTCTCCCTCAACGGAAAGTCCGCTGTCGATGATTTCGTTCAGTTCCTTATTGTTTTCGGCAAAATCATATCCCTGCTTCATCGCCACCTCAATAAGGCGAAGTATGAACATCCTTTCATCCGGCCTATTGTAATCGTATCCGAAACTCAGCGCCGTCTCATAGACGCTTTTGAAAATGGCCGCCGTAAATATGGGGATGTCGGGTATGCCTACTCCGGCCACTCCAAGCCCTATGCCCGAAGCGCAGGAAACAGCCATGTTGACCGCCTTTGCCGTCCTTGCCCTGCCTCCGAACTTTTTAAGCCTTTTTTTATCGCTTTTAAGGCCGTAGGCATAGTCGTTTACTTTAAAGTCAAGCTCATACTTTTCCTTATTGAACGTCTTTTCTATGAGTGGCGATCCCTTCTCAAATATGATCTCAAAGGCTTTATTGAACGCCAGATTAAGCGTTTCCCTCAGTTTGGGCGGCAGCTTAGGATCCAGCTTCTCGTTTATTATCGGAGCCTTTGCCCCTGCCCTTGAATGCAGAAATTTATTTTCTTTTTTAATAAGATCGTTCCATTCTTTTTCTATTGGCGATATTTTTGCTCCCATATACGTCATCACCTTTATAAGCAATTACATTTTTATCTGTCTTCGAGCGGAACATACTGTCTTTCTTTCATAACGCTGTCATAAGCAGGACGGATGATCTTGTCCATATTTATGAGCTCCTCTATACGGTGAGCGCTCCAGCCGACTATACGGGCTATTGCAAATATGGGCGTGTAGAGCTCCAGAGGAATGTCAAGCATGCTGTAAACAAATCCGCTGTAGAAGTCCACGTTCATACTTACTCCTTTGTAAATACGGCGTTTCTCGGCGATCACCTGGGGCGCCAGTTTCTCCACCATTGAGTAGAGCCTGAAATCGTCCTCCCTGCCCTTTGCTGTCGCCAGCTTCTCTACGAAGCCCTTGAATACCTCGGCACGGGGGTCGGAAAGGGAATAGATGGCATGTCCCATACCATAGATAAGGCCCTTTTTATCAAAAGCTTCCTTATCAACAAGCCTGCCAAGATAATTCTTTATCTCGTCCTCATCGTTAAGATCCTTTACATTTTTCTTTATATCGTTGAACATCTCAACTACCTTTATGTTGGCTCCGCCGTGTTTTGGGCCCTTAAGGGATGAAAGCGCGGCCGCTATTACCGCATATGTATCGCTGCCCGCAGACGTAACGACACGGGTCGTGAATGTGGAGTTGTTACCGCCGCCGTGCTCCATATGAAGCACAAGGGCAATGTCAAGAACGCTCGCCTCAAGCTGGCTGTATTTCCTGTCGGGCCTGAGCATAAGCAGGATGTTTTCCGCCGCCGAAAGATTCTCGTCGGGACGGTGGATATACATACTGTCGTCGCAGTCATAGTGGTTGTAAGCCTGATAGCCGTATATGGCCAGCATAGGGAATGTGCTTATAAGATCAAGCGACTGTCTGAGCACGTTCTCGATGGACTGGTCGCCGATATTTTTGTCATAGGCCGCCAAAGTGAGGACGCTCTTTGTCATGCTGTTCATAATGTCCTTGCTTGGAGCCTTCATAATAACGTCCCTGACGAAATTCGTGGGCAGTTTTCTGCATGCTCCCATAACGCTCTTGAACTCAGCAAGCTGACTCTCCGTAGGCAGTTCCCCAAAAATAAGCAGATATGCTATTTCCTCAAAGCCGTATCTTTTCTTATAAAATCCTTTTACGAGGTCAATAACATCGTAACCCCTGTACCACAGACGTCCGTCGCAGGGAATTTTTTTACCGTCAACCTTTTTGAACGCTTCTATCCTTGAGATGTTAGTAAGTCCCGTCAGTACGCCGTTTCCGTTCTTGTCCCTGAGACCTCTCTGCACGCCGTACTCGTCAAAAAGACTCTGGTCAATGTAATCCGCCTTTCTGCACACCTCACCGTATTTTGACGTAAAATCCAGCACATTTTCTTTAACCGCCATATTATCGCCTGCCTTTCTAAACCAATGTATTAAACATACAATTATCCGATTATTTCACTATAATATATTAATTATAAAGTTTAAATCAAAACAAGTCAATGTATAATTTGTTAACGAAGTAATAATTATTCTTGTTTAACTTATAATAACGGTATAAATATTCGTTCTACGCAAAATTATGCATTCACTATGACACTTTAGCAGGATAAAATCAGCTATCCTCTTAAACGCCTTTTAAATTGCACTGAATAAAATACATTTTTAAGGCTTTAAAAAATCATCCTCCTTTTGGCGGATATTTTCCAATATTTTATACCGCCTTATCGTTCTCATACCTGTCATATACCGCTTTCATATGCTCCAGCCTCTCCTGTATCTTAGGAGAAGCCGAGTCATTGGCCACGTTTATGGCGGACGTCAAATCTATTCTCCGCTATCCTCGCCGCAAGAACAGAAATCTTTCCGTCGTTCGGATTAAAATAGCCGTTCTCCGAAGCGTTTTCGCCTTTCGAGACGCTTATATAAAAACAGCGTTATTTTGCGTCAAATAACGGTCAATCGACTATTTGTCCGAAAAATAACAACCCGCCTCCAGCCCAGTAAAATCAAGGCTTTCAGCGGGTTTTGAATTCTGCGCCCTGCGGGGATCGAACCCGCAGCCTTCCGGTCCGGAGCCGAACGCTATATCCATTTAGCTAAGGGCGCTCATACGCAGTTTATTCTGTTCAGAAACTCCACGGCGGTCATTTCCGAGCATATTTTTTCAAGCAGGAACCGTCTGGAGCCAAAGGCTCTCATCAGATCCCGGTATTCCTCAAATTGTCCGTAAAAGCCCAGCGCCGCGTCACAGGCGTCCGAGGCGGCGGCATCGATAAGCCTTTTGTCCGAAGCGTTTTCTATATCCAAAAGCCCGGCGGCCTCTATGCCGTTTACGGCGGCGCTCACAAAGGGCATAAGGCGGAGACTTACCGCCTCAAAAACCCTTCTCTGCGTCTCAAGGCCGTCGCCGGACAGAGCCTCAAAAGCCCCGTCCGTCAAGCCTTCATCTCTTTTTCCATCGATATATTCCCTGAATATACCGGTTACATCCATTCTATCGTCAAAATCTCTGCCATAGCTATACATATACCGGCTCCCAAAGCGTTATATGTTAATTATATGCGCTCAGGCGTGTCAAAGTGCTTATAATTCTATGCGCATAGGCTTTAAGTTCCAAATTTCCTTCGCGTATTCCCTTATGGTTCTGTCGCTGGAGAACTTGCCGCTCTTTGCCGTGTTAATAACGGCCATCCTTGACCATTCGTCCTTGTTTTTGTATATGCGCTCAAGTCTTTCCTGCGCTTCTGCATATGAAGCGAAATCCTTGAGAACAAAATACTCGTCGCTTCTGTCGCTTCCAAGCAGGGAATTGAACACTCCCCTGAAAAGCTCCGGATTGTCGGGAGCAAATGTTCCGTCCACAAGAGAATCCATTACTCTTCTAATCCTCTCGTCGCTGTGGTACATATCCCACGGATTATAGCTGTGCTCACGGCTCATCCTTGCCGTCTCCTCGGAGGAAAGGCCGAATATGATTATGTTTTCCTCTCCTACCTCGTCGTGTATCTCCACATTGGCGCCGTCCATCGTGCCGATGGTAACGGCTCCATTAAGCATAAACTTCATATTTCCCGTTCCGGAAGCCTCTTTTCCCGCGGTCGATATTTGTTCGCTGACATCGGCGGCCGGTATAAGCCTTTCGGCAAGAGACACACAGTAATTCGCCATAAATACGACTTTTATCTTTCCGTTTACGTCCGGATCATTGTTGACGACCTCGGCCACGGAATTGATGAGCTTTATTATGTCCTTTGCCATCCTGTAACCCGCGGCGGCTTTCGCGCCGAATATAAATGTTCTCGGCGTTATGTCCATTTCGGGCTCGGCCTTGAGCCTGAAATAAAGATGTATTATATGCAGGACGTTAAGGAGCTGCCTTTTGTACTCATGGAGTCTTTTTACCTGTATATCGTATATGGATTCGGGATCGATGTCAACACCGTTCGTCATTTTGATATACTCCGCCAGAGCTCTCTTATTGGCTATCTTTATGTCCATAAATTTCTCGCGGAACTCCCTGTTGTCGGCCATAGGCAGCAGCTTGTTAAGCTCGTCAAGATCTCTTATCCATCCGTCGCCGATGGTGTCGGTAATAAGTCCGGCCAGAGGGCGGTTGGCATGGAGAAGCCATCTTCTCTGGGTTATTCCGTTGGTCTTGTTATTGAATTTATCCGGATAGAACTCATAAAAGTCCTTTAACTCCTGCTTTTTGAGTATCTCCGTATGGAGTTTCGCCACGCCGTTGACCGAATGGCTTCCGACAATGGCAAGATACGCCATTTTTATCTGTCCGTCGGCAATGATGGACATATCGTGTATTTTTCCGGGATTATTGCCGTACTTCTGCACAAGCTCGATGCAGAACCTGCGGTTTATCTCCTCGATTATCATATATATCCTGGGCAGAAGTCTGCTGAACAGCTCCACGGGCCATTTTTCAAGAGCCTCTGACATTATCGTATGGTTCGTGTAGGCGCAGACCTTTGTGGTAATTTCCCATGCCTTGTCCCAAGGCACATCGTTTTCGTCAACCAGCACCCTCATAAGCTCGGCCACCGCTATGCTGGGGTGGGTATCATTAAGCTGGAACGCAACTTTATCAGGCAGAAGGCTGAAATCGTCATGGTCTTTTTTGAATCTGGCGATCACTCTCTGAACCGTAGCGGATATGAAGAAATACTGCTGTCTGAGGCGCAGCTCCTTGCCCTGTATGTGCTCATCGGCGGGGTAAAGCACCTCGGTGATCGTATTGGCTATATTCTGTTCCTCAAGGGCTTTGGCGTAATTTCCGGCGTTAAATGACTGGAGGTCAAAGAAGTTTTTCGGTCTCGCCTCCCAGAGCCTGAGGGTGTTTACCGTATTGTTGCCGTAACCGATAACAGGGTAGTCATAGGGCACGGCTATGACGGAAGAATAATTTTCCTGTATAAACTTCAGTTCTCCGTTGTCCTTTATTTCCGTGCGCACGTCTCCGCCGAATTTTACCTCAGCCTCGTACTCAGTCCTTTTTATGGACCAGAAATCACCGTTGGCAAGCCAGTTATCAGGCTTTTCCACCTGGTATCCGTTTTCTATCTTCTGCTCAAAAATGCCGTAGTGATATCTTATTCCACAGCCATAAGCAGGGTATTCCATGGTTGAAAGGGAATCAAGGAAGCAGGCAGCAAGTCTGCCCAGACCGCCGTTTCCAAGTCCGGGGTCGGGCTCCGTATTCTCGATGGAATTATAGTCAAATCCAAGCTCCTCAAGGGCTTCCCTTACCGTATCATACATCATAAGGTTCATGACGCTGTTGCCGAAAAATCTTCCCATAAGAAACTCCATGGAAAGATAGTACACGACCTTAACGTCCTTTTCCCTGTACTCGTCGTGGGTCTTTATCCATTTTTCCGTAAATACCGTTCTAAGGGCGTAAACAGCGGCCTCGTATATCTCCACGTCAGTGGCCGTATCGACGGTTTTTCTGAAAAGGTTTCTAAGGCTGTCGACAACGGCGTTTTTTATGGCCTCTTTTGAAACAAAATCATTCATCAGCGATCCTCCGATCATACTCGAATTGCAAACAAAACCTGTTATTTTCAGTTAATCATAATCAGTTATTCATAATCAAACATAAAGCATAAGCGCCGACGCGGCAAGAAATCCTGCGGCGGCGGAAAGTGCCGTCAATGCGTCGTCAGCGGCGTTTCTCTCAGGAAGGGCAAGGGCGCAGCCGCAGTAGATCACCGCTCCCATGGCGGCGTATTTCATAAGCCGTATATCCGTCAGCGCTCCGCAGGCCGTCATCACGGCGGCAATAACGCAAAGCGCGGCCGTTCCCGTTAAAACATATTCGGCGGCTATGCAGACAGCCGCTCCAAAGGCCAGAAAAAGGATGGCTGGAAAAACCCCGTTTTCCATATATTCTATGGCGAAAAAAGCTCCGGCGGAAATAAGCGCGCCGCCGCAGGCTCCCCTGACCATATCTCGAATCTTTTTATTCATATAGTATCTCCCAAAACGGCATATATATCCATTATATGCCATCAGGAGATTTCCTATAAGCACGGGTGAGATCGCGCGCAGGCAGAATCAAGATGAGCGGCTTCATCTTTAGATTTATACAAGCCTAAAGGCTGATCAGCCGTCTAATTATTCCTGCCGAACATCATCATTTTTCCGGAAACCGGTTCCACATATTTCCGCCTGTTTCCGGCTTAATGCGCTTCGCGCCTCATTCAAGCGGAAATCAAGGCTTTTCGCTCAGGCGTTCCGCCCTTTCGGCGGCTGTCAGCGCGTCTATTATCTCGTCCAGTTCCCCTTCCATTATATTATCTATTTTATAAAGCGTCAAATTCACCCTATGGTCAGTGACGCGTCCCTGGGGAAAATTATATGTCCTTATTCTCTCGTTTCTGTTGCCTGTGCCTACCTGCGCTTTTCTCTCTCCGGCGATCTCTTCGTTATGTTTTTTCAGCTCCATATCATAGAGACGGGCATAAAGCACTTTTAAAGCCTTATTTTTATTCTTGAGCTGGCTTTTCTCATCCTGGCATGAAACGACAATGCCCGTTGGTATGTGCGTCACCCTTACGGCAGAATCCGTCGTATTTACGCACTGTCCTCCGTTGCCCGACGCCCTAAAAACGTCTATCCTGACGTCGTTCATATCGATCTGCACATCCACCTCGTCAGCCTCCGGAAGTACGGCCACGGTTACCGTGGACGTGTGTATCCTGCCGCCGGATTCGGTCTCCGGCACTCTCTGCACTCGATGGACGCCGCTTTCGTATTTCAGGCGGCTGTAGGCTCCTCGGCCCGTTATCATAAAACAGACTTCCTTAAACCCGCCCAGGTCGCTCTCGCTGGCGCTCATCAGCTCAACCTTCCAGCCGTTTCTCTCGGCATATTTATTATACATCCTGAAAAGGCTTCCGGCGAAAAGAGCCGCTTCGTCCCCTCCGGCTCCGCCTCTTATTTCCATAATTACGTTCTTGTCGTCGTTGGGGTCCTTCGGTATGAGAAGCATCTTAAGCTCCTCCTCTATCTCCGCCAGCCTTTCCCTGTTTTCGGAAAGCTCGTCCTTAAGCAGGCTCTTAAGTTCCTCATCGGGCTTTTCCTCCAGCATCTCGATGGCTTCCTCTATATTCTTCTGTATATTTTTATATTCCGTATATTTTTCGGCAATAGGCGTTATGTCGCTGTACTCCTTCATGAGGCCGCGCCATTTCCCCTGATCCGCGATTATGTCCGGATCGTTTATAAGCAGGGAAAGCTCCTCATGCCTGTTAACAAATTCGGAAAGTCTCTCAAACATCATTATCCCTCCGGCGCGCGCTGACGACTCTGTCAAGGCCGCTCAGGTCTTTGACTGTCTCTATGCCGCTGAATCCGTTTGCGGCCAGTATATCTCCGACCTCCGCGGCCTCGTCATATCCGATCTCAAAAAATATCATTCCGCCATCCCGCAGGTATTTTCTGCCCTCGGCGGCTATCCTTCTGTAAAAATCCAGCCCGTCCTCTCCTCCGCAAAGGGCTTCGGCGGGTTCATAGTCCCTGACATCCGTCATAAGGGCTGCCATGTCGGCCTTCCTTATGTACGGCGGATTGGAAACTATGAGGTCGTATTTTTTCTCGGGCACTCCATCAAAAAGGCTGCCGAGTATGAATGTCGTTCTGTCCCCAACGCCGTTTTTTTCCGCGTTCCTTTTGGACACGTCCACGGCCGCCGGGTTTATGTCCGTCGCCGTGCAGTCTATGCCGGCGTATTTGGCTATGCTGACGGAAATGCATCCGCTGCCCGCGCCTATCTCCACGGCGGTCCTAAAGTTTTCCATCTTTGCTTTGGAGATAATCTCCTCCACAACCGTCTCCGTATCCGGACGGGGAATAAGCACGCCCTTCGGCGTCTCAAAATCAAGCCCCATAAATTCCCTGTGGCCGACGATATAGGCGGCGGGCTCCTTTTTTGCCCTTCTGTCTATCATATCGAAAAATCTTTTTTCGGTCTCTGCCCCGGCTTCTGTCTCTCCCTCGGTAAGTATTTTTATCCTTTCCCAGCCAAGGACGGCGGAAAGCATGTACTCGGCCTCAAATCTGCAATCGTCTATGCCGGCTGTCTTAAGCTCTTCAGCGCCTGCCTTTACCATTTCCCGTATCTTCATATCAGGCCTCCGGCGCAAGATAGCGCCATTCTCCCGAATGTACGGGCACAGCCTCGGGCTCCTCCTCCTGAAGCACGCTTACAAGGGCAGCTATGGCGCACTCGATCTGGTCGTCGTCGGGCTCGGCGGTTGTAAGTTTTTGCAGGCACATTCCCGGAGCGCTCACGATCTTTACAAATACCGAATCGCTCTTTCCGGCCCACTTTATTATTTCATAGCTTATTCCGGAAATAAAAGGCACAAGGACTATCCTGCTTATCATCCTCATAACTATGTCGTCGGTACGGATAAAAACGAAAACGACCATGCTCACGACCATAACGATGAGAAGAAAGCTCGTTCCGCAGCGCTTATGCATCCTTGTGTGTTTTCTTACATTTTCGGGCGTAAGCGCCTCTCCGGCCTCGAAGCAGTTTATGGTCTTATGCTCCGCCCCGTGGTACTGGAACACCCTCTGGATGTCTTTCATTCTGGAAATAAGATATATATATATAAGAAAAATCGCTATCCTTATGAGTCCCTCAACAACGCCGAGCATATATGTTCCGGTCATAAACCTGGCAAAAAAGCTGCCAAGCCATACGGGGAGCATAAAAAAGAGCAGCAGAGCGATGACGATTGAAACAGCCACGCTGAAATACATAAGGTAATCATCCAGCTTGTCCCCGAATTTTTTTTGAAGTTTCTTTTCAAACTCCGAGGGTTCCTCCTCCGTATCCTCTCCGGCGATCACAGCCGACTGCATAAGTATTTTCGTTCCGATTATGAGTGAGTCCAAAAAAGCCGACATTCCCCTGAATATCGGACGCGTAAAGAGCTTATATTTGCCGAGGATAGACGAGTTTCCTCTCTTGTCAACGGCTATATCGCCCTCCGGAGTGCGCACCGCCGTGGCGTAGACGTTCCTGCCCTTCATCATAACGCCCTCTATGACAGCCTGTCCTCCGTAATAAGTCTTTGCTTTATAATTTTTGCTCATCCAAACACTTCCTTATATGATCAATGGGAGATCAAAAAACAAGATTGAAAAAGGGGCGGCATCAAAATTACGCCTCCCCTTGATTTTAATATTACTTTCTGCCGTATTTCTTGTTGAATTTCTCAACACGTCCGCCGCTTTCAAGCAAAAGCTTCTGGCTTCCTGTATAGAACGGATGGCATTTTGAGCAAACCTCGACGGTGATCTCGTCTTTTGTTGAGCCTGTTACGAACTCGTTGCCGCAATGACATCTAACCGTTACCTGTTTGTAATCGGGATGGATACCTTTCTTCATTTTTTTCACCTCATTTTATATATTGTTGATCAATAGTACTCGTTTCAGGTCTATTTATAGACAACAAACAGATTATATCATATAGTCCTATATCTTGCAAGATACTATTTGATAATATTTTTCTCCATTTGCAAAATTCTTTCCACAAAATCCTCATTGGTTTTTGTCTTTCTCATAAGGTCTATGACAAAGGGCGTGGATTCCGAGGCGTTGGCGTTTCCCGCCATTTTCCTCATGGCGTACATAGCTTCAAGCTCGCTTTTTGAAAGGAGAAGCTCCTCCCTTCTCGTTCCACTCTTATTTACGTCAATAGCTGGGAATATCCTTCTTTCCGACAGCTTCCTGTCAAGAACAAGCTCCATATTTCCTGTACCCTTGAATTCCTCGAATATTACCTCGTCCATCTTGCTTCCCGTTTCTATGAGCGCCGTGGCAAGCACCGTTAGGCTTCCGCCGTTTTCAATGTTTCTTGCCGCGCCGAAAAACTTTTTGGGGAAATAAAGCGCCGACGGATCAAGGCCGCCGGAGAGCGTCCTGCCGCTGGGCGGTATTATAAGATTATAGGCTCTTGAAAGCCTTGTTATGCTGTCAAGCAGTATGACAAGATCTTTGCCCTGCTCTACCATCCTCTTGGCTCTCTCAAGAACCATCTCCGCCACCAGCTTATGATGCTCCGGCTTCTCGTCAAACGTGGAATAAACTATGTCCACATTCTCGCCTTCTATCGAGCGCTGTATATCCGTTACTTCCTCCGGCCTCTCGTCGATGAGGAGCATAATAAGGCTGACTTCGCTGTGGTTTTTTGTAATGGCGTTGGCCATCTGGGTAAGGAGTATGGTTTTTCCGACCTTCGGCGGAGCGACGATCATTCCTCTCTGACCCTTTCCTATGGGAGCCACCAGGTCGATTATTCTTCCGCTTATCTCGTCCGGAGTCGTCTCAAGCACCAGCTTTTCAGACGGATAGATGGGCGTAAGATTTTCAAACAGCGGTCTGCCCACGGCCATCTGGGGGTTGTCGCCGTTTACGCTTTTAACATATACGAGCGCTCCGTATCTCTCGCCCTCTCTGGCCTGTCTTGTAACTCCCTTGACGTTGTCTCCCGTTCGCAGGTTAAAACGCCTTATCTGGGACTGGGATATGTATATATCGTTGTCGCCCTGTTCAAAGTTCTGAGTACGCAGGAAACCATAGCCGTCGGCCATTATTTCCAGAATACCCTCGCTTTCCTCGCCCTCGGGAGCGGGCGGTTCGGGCTCTCTGTTCTGAGCCTTTTCCGCCGCCTCCGAAAGATTGATTTCGTGAATGGCTATTTTAATGCTTTTTAAAAGCTCGTCTTTTTTTATACCGCTGACCCTTTTTATTCCAAGTTTTTTCGCTTCCGCACGAAGCTCGGGCAGCGTTTTCCCTTCAAGATCCAGATACATTATATTCCTCCCGATCACGCGGCGGGTATGGTAAGAGTCATACCCTCTCTTATCGTATCGTTCTCGCTGAGACCGTTGGCGTCAAGTATCCTGTCGTAGTAAGCGCCGTTGCCATACATCTTTGTGGCGATACCCCAGTAAGTATCTCCGGCCTGAACTGTGTAGGTCCTTGTTCCGCTGGATGAGGAAGCAGTTGTGGAACCGCCGGTGGTTGTTGTTTCGCCTGATGTGGTCTCCGTTGATGTCTCGCCGGATGTCTCATCCGTTGTTCCTCCTCCAAGCTGAGCCTGAAGATCCTCTACCTGCTCCGTAAGGCTGAGGTTGTCGAGCTTGAGCTGTTCATACTCTGTCTCCATCGTCTGGTATGTGGTTATCTGCTCATTGAGCTTTGATACCTGTCCCGAAAGGGAAGCCACCTTATAGATGAAGAACGCAAGCACAACTATGCCTACGATTATAATAACTATCCTTGCCACGCTGTTTCCGGAATGTTTCTCGTCATAGTAATCGTCGTCCTCGCGGAAAAGCTCGTTAAGGCTGGCCTGCTTATCGATATTTGAAAGCTCCAGATCCTTATCATCAATATTTCTGCGCTGTTTTTTCCTTCTGATGGGTCTGTCGTCTTTCCTTGTCTTTTTAACAGGTCTTTCCTCCTGCTCAGGCTCCTCATACTGTTCCATCTGGTCCATCTCATCTTCGTCGACCGGCTCCAGGTCAACTCCTCCGAGCATTCTGGCAACCTTTTCCGCCGTGATGTCGTCCTCGCTCTTTTCTTCCGCCTCCGCGGGAGCGGGTTCTTCCTCCTTAAGAGTCTCCCTGTGTTTTTTAGCCGATGAGACAAGTCCCTTAGTGAAGTTCGTCAGATCTCCCATAAGGCTGTCAACATCGTCATCCTGTCTTTCCTCGGGCTCCTCGACGGGATCCTTTGAAGCGGATACGTTTTCAGCAGCCGTCTCCTCAGCCTCCTCGGCCGGAGCGCTGTTTGTCTCAGCTTCCAAATCTTCGCTGACCGCTCTGCGGTTCTTTTCCCTTGCCGATTTTATCTTTATGCTGTGCGTGAGCTCCTCGCTTACTTCTTTTTTCATAAGCGGATGAGTGTCTATGAGCATTTCGGCAACGTCCTCCGGAAAATCGCTGTAGAGTTTTTTGTAATACTCGCTTGAGCCGAAAGAGCTGTCAACATTTTCGTTTTCATTTCCTTTGTTGTTCATGTTTTCGTCCATGTTTTTATTATCCCTCCGGTAATATATGGTGTCAACTTATGTTCGTTCGCATAATTCTCCACTGTACTTTATTTTATCATCTTATTTTACATTCCAATGGTAATTGTGTCAACCTTACGGGCGTTTTTTAAGATAAAAGTAAAAAATTCCAAATCTCAAAAGCGTCGTTTTGCGGCTTTAACAGAATCGTCGGATATATGCGGCCTTGTTTTTACGCTCACTCGTTTGTATCAAACATATCTACGAACGTCTGCGTGAGGCCGTCGATCATTCCCTTATCGGTCAGAGTAAGTCCGGGCAGCACCGGCAGCGAGAATACGACCAGCATAAGCAGGTAAAAGTCTTTTCCGCACATATCCCTGAATACCTCTTCCATTCTCTCTATGTCGCCGCTTACTCCCTCGCAGTCCTTAAGGCTCATAAGGCCGGCCGCAGGCAGATCCAGAGAGCCGATTACCTTTCCGTTCTTAGCGGCGCACATGCCGCCTCCGACCTTTTTCAAATGCTCGGCGCAGGCATAGGCGCTTTTTTCGTCCCTGTAAAACACCGTAAAGTTGTGGCTGTCATGGGAAACCGTTGTTGCCATAGCCCCCTCTTTCAGGTCGAAGCAGTCCATAACGGCGATATTTTTATCTCCCGTGCCGTATCTGTTTGCCACGCAGACAAACTGCAGTCCCGGCTCGTCCTCAATGGATACTCTGCCGTCCTTGACCGGCAGTTCCACAAATCGGCCTTCCTTTATAGCCGTATTTCCGCCGTTTCTTGTCAGTATCCTTATCCTTTCCCTGTCGCCGCAGCCCTCCGGAGCACGCAGGACAAAATCATCCGGAGACGTTATCTGAGGCATATTTACGGTGTTTTTAGGCATATCAACCGGAGTTTCGTCATCCTGCGCCGTGTATTTACCGTTTTCCGCCACAAGCCTTCCTCCTATGAACACCGCCATCGGCTTTTCCCCGTCAAGGGATGAAACTATCTGCATATCGGCGGCATAGCCCGGAGCAACGGCTCCGAGATCGTCGAACTTATACTCTTTGGCAGCGTTTATTGTTGCCATCTTTATGGCCTCGATGGGGTCAAGGCCGTTTTTGACCAGTTTTCTTATGACTGAGTTTATGTTTCCCGACGTGAGCAGATCTTTGGCATGGATGTCGTCGGAGCATATAGAGACGTTATCGTGCCACTTTTGTCCTGAAATGCCGTCCATCTGTTCCTTCAGGGCGTCAACTATGGAGCTTGAGCGCAGATTGACATGCATTCCGTTTCGCAGCTTTTCCCTTACCTCGGCGGCGTTGGTGCTTTCGTGGTCGCTCTTCGGCCCGCCGATGATATAGGCCGCCAGTTCCTTTCCTCCGACATGGGGAGCGTGCCCCTGCAAAAACATATCTCTTTTTATTCCCTCATCGATTATGTCATGTATCCTCTCATCGTCGTTTATTACGCCGACAAAATCCATTATCTCCGCTATTCCCACAACATCGTCCATATCAAGAATTTCGGCGATGTCTCCGGCCTTGAACACGGCTCCGGAGCTTTCCAGCCCCGGCACGGCCGGAACGCAGGACGGCGCGAGTACCAAATGCCTGAGCGCTGTCTTTCGTCCGTTTTCCAGCATAAATTTGATTCCGTCCATACCCATTACATTGCCTATTTCGTGCGGGTCGGTGCATACCGTCGTCGTTCCCCAGCAAACAACCGCGCGTCCGAAGTTTTCCGGTATCATCATTGACGATTCTATATGCACATGGGTGTCGATAAATCCGGGAATAAGGAAGTTTCCCCCGCCGTCATAAACGCCGCCGCTCTCAAGAGGGGCTTTTTCCCCGGCCTGTCTCACTCTGACAATACTTCCGTCAAGTATATCCACCTCCGCGGGATATATCTCCCCGGTAAATACGTTAACAAGCCTTATGTTTTTGACCGTCAGATCGCAGGGTATGCGTCCCATGGCCGCCGCGATGAGCCTTGATCTGTCGTTTTTCTGTATTTTCATATTATCCCGCCTTTCGTGGTTATATGTTCAGTAATTTTTACTTTGAAAACGGTTTTGGCATAATCAAATAATAGGGTACGATAATAGTCTTTAGCTTACGTCGGCTTTGGAACGGCAATATATTACAATCAGAATAATACAGTAAACGGCTTGAGTTGTTTCTAACATTGAGATTTATTATTTGCTATAACCGTCATGGGTCGAAGCCCTGCGGTTATTTTTTATGAACGGCAATTAAAAGCCCACGGGCTTTTTCGATAATCAAAACCTCTGCCAAATTTATTGTATAATCAACGGGCCGGAAAAGTCAACATTGACATTCCGGCCTTATTGATATATAAGATCTGCTTTTTATCAGCCCAATTTCTTCTCAAGCATTTCTATGCCCTTTGCTATCCTCTTTAATGTCTCGTCCTTTCCAAGGATAACCGCAAGCTCGGTCGCTCCGCCGGGCGATGAGGGTTTTCCTGAAAGCGCGGTTCTAACGGGCCAGAGTATTTGTCCGTTTTTCAGTCCTTTCTCCTTAGCAAGCTCCATCAGTCTCTCGTAAAGGCTGTCGTTTGTCCACTCATGATGAGCCTCCAGCACGGGTACAACGGCCTTAAGGCTGTCAAGGGCGATCTCCTCTGTAGTTTTCATCTTTTTGTGGACATAAAGCTCCGTGGAATATTCGGGAAGCTCGTCTATGAAATCAATGAGAGACGGTATGTCGTTGAGCGTCTCAAGCCTTGTCTTGAGCAGTTCTCCGACAAATCTCAGGTCTATTCCTTCCGTCTTTACGGCGTCTTTAAGTCTCGGCTCGGCAAGCTCCCAGTATTTATCAAAATCCATGGCCTTAAGGTACTCGCCGTTCATCCAAGTGAGCTTCTTTATATCGAATATGGACGGTGATTTGCTGATACCCGCGATATCGAACTTCTCGATAAGCTCGTCCATAGTAAATATTTCCTGATTGTCCGTGGGATTCCATCCAAGCAGAGCAATGTAGTTTACTACGGCCTCGGGAAGGAATCCGTCGTTTATAAGATCCTCAAATGACTTGTCGCCATGTCTTTTTGACAGCTTGTGCTGAGCATCCCTCATTACGGGAGGCAGGTGTATGTACTGGGGAGCGTCCCAGCCAAAGGCGTCGTACAGCAGATTGTATTTGGGCGTGGACGAAAGGTATTCGTTGCCCCTTACAACGTGGGTTATCTTCATTGTATGGTCGTCAACGACATTGGCGAAATTGTAAGTCGGAAAGCCATCGGACTTAATAAGTATCTGGTCGTCAAGCTCGCTGTTGTCAACGCTTATGGAGCCGTATACCGCGTCCTCAAACGTCGTCGTTCCCTCGGTTGGCATAAGCTGGCGGATGACGAAGGGCTTGCCCTCGGCCAGATTCTTTTCTATCTCCTCTTTGGAGAGGTGCAGACAGTGTCTGTCATATCTGGCAAAGGCGTCTCCGTGCTCATTGTTGGCTTTAAGGGAGTCAAGTCTTTCCTTTGTGCAGAAACAATAATACGCCTTGCCCTTTTCCACAAGCTCCAGCGCGTATTTCATATACATGCCCATTCTTTCGCTCTGGACATAGGGGCCGTATTCTCCTCCTACATCGGGACCCTCATCATGCTTTATGCCGGTCATTTCCAGCGTTTTATATATAACGTCAACAGAGCCCTCGACCTTTCTTTCCTGGTCCGTGTCCTCTATTCTGAGGATGAATTTTCCTCCCTTTGACTTGGCGATGAGATACTCGTAAAGAGCCGTCCTCAGATTTCCGATATGCATATAGCCCGTGGGACTGGGCGCGAATCTTGTTCTTATTTCCATAATTCTACCTCCAAAAAAGTTATCTCTACTTATATTAAACTCCACAGGCGAAAATGTAAAGCCATACCCCCAATAATCGCCGTAATGCCCCCAATTTGCTCCGTAAAAACCTTATTTTTGTATAAATTTCAGCGGCCTATATCTATTATAAAAATTCGGGGCAGTCCGAAAACCGCCCCTTCTTTCCGTCGAAACTGTCCCAAAAGCGCTCTTAGGCCATTGTCCTGATACCCGTGAGCGTTAAAACATCTTCTTTTCGGCCATGTCGATATAATCCTCGGCTTTGTTGAGAACGTCCTTTCCGCCCTCCATCAGCTTTCTGCCCTTATCCTTGTTTTTAGCCGCCAGATAAGCTCCCGCGGCCACGGCCGCTCCGCCGATTATCATTCCGTCAACGAATTTGCTCACTCAAAACACCTCCAAAATAAAAAGTGACGCGCCGTTTTTGGCGCATCACTATTATTTGCTTTAAGCACTGTTTTTAATCTAAAGTTTATTTTAAAGAATGGATAAACAGTCCGCTTCTCAGCTTAGGCTCGAACCAAGTCGATTTCGGAGGCATGATCTTATTCTCGTCAGCGATTTTCATAAGCTGCTCTATCGACGTCGGATACATGGCGAAGGCCAGCTTCATTTCTCCGCTGTCGACCCTCTTCTCCAGTTCTCCAAGTCCTCTTATGCCGCCGACAAAATCTATCCTTTTGTCAGTTCTTATATCGCCTATGCCAAGTATCGGTATAAGAACATTGTCCTGAAGGATGGAAACGTCAAGTCCTCTAACAGCGTCATCGGAGCGTATCTCGTCCTTAGCCGTAAGCATATACCATTTTCCGTCCATATACATTCCGAAGTCGCATGCTTTTTCAGGCTTAGCCCTGCCCTCTGTCTCTCTGACGGTGAATTTTTCGGAGAGCTTATTTAAAAGCTCGTCGCCGCTCATTCCGTTGAGATCCCTTACGACTCTGTTGTAGTCAAGTATTTTAAGCTCGTCGGAGGGGAATATGACCGAGAGATAGTAGTTGAATTCCTCTTCGCCGGTATATCCCGGATTTTCAGCCCTGCGCTTAAGGCCGACCTTAGCCGCGGAAGCGTTTCTGTGGTGGCCGTCGGCTATATAAAGGGCGGGAACATTCTTAAAAAGCTCCACAAGCCTGTTTATCATATTCTCATCGTCAATGACCCATGCCCTGTGGCCTATGCCATCGTCGGCCGTAAAATCATAGACGGGCGTTTTTTCCTTAACGCTTTCAACCGCCGATGATATTTCATCCACGGTTCTGTAAGCGAGGAATATGGGGCCGGTGTTGGCGTCGCATATATCGACGTGACGGATCCTGTCCTGTTCCTTATCCTCACGGGTGAGCTCGTGTTTTTTGATCGTTCCGTTCAGATATTCGTCAATGGATGCGCAGGCCACAAGTCCGGTCTGGCTCCTGCCGTCCATGGTAAGCTCATAGACATAAAGCAGGGGGCTTTCGTCCTGTATGAACACTCCGGTATCTATCATTTTATAAAGGTTTTCCTTCGCCTTAGCGTATACCTCCGGGGAATATATATCCGTTCCATCGGGCAGGTCGATTTCCGCCTTATCCACATGTAGGAAGGAATAGGGGTTGTCTTTGGCGATCTCGGCGGCTTCCCTGCTGTTTACTACGTCGTACGGCAGGGCAGCGACCTTCTCCGCCTTGTCCGGAGTCGGCCTGATGGCCCTGAAAGGTCTAATTACAGCCATATACTCAGTCCCCTCTCAGGCTTCCTTGACGATCCTTACCTTAACGATACCGTCTACTTTGGAAAGTCTGTCGGCGATCTCCTGACCCTTGCCGTTGAATGTATCAACGTCAATGAGTGTGTATGCGTATTCGCCCTTATTGTTGTTTACCATGTTATCGATATTGAGTCCCTCGTCGGAAATCGCGTTGGCAACGGCGCCGACCATACCTTTGACATTTCTGTGAAGAATGGCGAGTCTTGCCTTTCCTGTGTAGGGGATGCTGCAGCTGGGGAAGTTAACGGAATTTTTGATATTTCCGTACTCAAGATACTGTTTGAGCTCCATAGCCGCCATTTCCGCGCAGTTTTCCTCACTCTCGGGTGTTGAGGCTCCGAGATGGGGGATGCAGATAACGTGGTCAAGGTTGATGACCTCTGCGTCGGGGAAGTCTGTAATGTACTCCGTGATCGTTCCCTTTTCAAGCGCTTCTTTAAGAGCCGCTGTGTCAACAAGTCCGCCTCTGGCAAAGTTGAGAAGTCTTGCGCCGGGCTTTGTTATGTCAAAAAGATCCTTGTTGTACATTCCTCTTGTGCTGTCGTTGAGGGGAACATGGATCGTTATGTAATCGCAGGCTGCAACAAGTTCTTCCCTTGTTCCCGCTCTTTTTACCTTGCTTGAAAGGCTCCACGCGGAGTCAACCGAAAGGAAAGGATCGTATCCGTAAACTTCCATTCCGAGGCTTATAGCCGCGTTGGCAACAAGCACTCCGATAGCTCCAAGACCGATAACGCCGAGCTTTTTGCCCATAATTTCGGGGCCTGTGAACTGTCCCTTGCCTTTTTCAACGAGCTTATCCACGTTGTCCTTGCCTTTGAGCTCCTTTGCCCATTCGATACCTTCCACGATCTTTCTTGAAGAAAGGAAAATACCTGTAAGAACAAGCTCTTTAACGGCGTTGGCGTTTGCTCCGGGAGTATTGAATACAACGATTCCCTTTTCAGAGCATTTGTCGATGGGGATGTTGTTTGTTCCTGCTCCGGCTCTCGCAACGGCGGCAAGGCTTTCGGGAAGCTCCATTTCATGCATGTCGTAGCTTCTTAAGATTATTCCTTCGGGATCTTTAATATCGTCTCCGATAATATATTTTTTAGGATTGAGCTTGCTTAAGCCAACCTCTGAAATCGAGTTAAGTGTCAATACGTTATACATTGTGTTTTTCCTCCGAATCATTTATTTTCAACTTCAAATTTCTTCATAAAGTCAACGAGTTTCTGCACGCCCTCAACAGGCATAGCGTTGTACATACTTGCTCTCATACCACCTACTGTTCTGTGGCCCTTGAGGTTTACGAAACCTGCCGCCGTAGCCTCCTTGATAAACTTAGCGTTGAGCTCCTCCGTAGGAAGGATGAAAGGCGCGTTCATAAGCGAACGATCCTTGGGTACGACTGTTCCTTTGAAGAAGTCGCTCTCGTCAAGGAAGTTGTAAAGGATAGACGCTTTCTTTTCGTTTATTTCCTGCATAGCCTTTACGCCGCCTCTTTCTTTGACCCACTCGAACACAAGTCCTGCCACATAGATGGAGAACGTGGGCGGCGTGTTGTAAAGAGAATCATTGTCGGCATGTGTCTTGTAGTCAAGCATTGTGGGAGTGATGTCCATAGCGTTTCCAATGAGGTCGTCACGGACGATTACGACCGTAACGCCGGCGGGTCCCACGTTCTTCTGAGCTCCTGCAAAAAGAAGACCAAACTTGCTTACATCAATGTCCTCTGAAAGAATGATCGAGGAAATATCCGTTACAAGAGGTACGTTTCCCGTTTCAGGGAGTTTTGTATATCTTGTTCCGTAAATAGTGTTGTTGTATGTAATATAGAAATAATCTGCTTCGGGATCGAATTTGCTCTTGTCAAGCTCGGGGATATAGCTGAAAGTCTTATCCTCCGATGAAGCGACCACGTTTACCTTTCCGTAGCGCTGAGCCTCTGATTTTGCTTTCTTTGCCCACTGTCCCGTTATAACGATATCGCATTTGTTGTTCTTGTTCATAAGGTTGAGGGGTATCATCGCGAACTGTGTGGAGCCGCCGCCCTGTAAGAAAAGCACCTTATAGTTGTCGGGAATGTTCATAAGCTCACGGAGAGTAGCCTCTGCGCCCTGGATTATTTTCTCGAAAGGCTTAGATCGATGGCTCATCTCCATTACCGACATGCCTGAATCGCCGTAACAGACAAGATCCCTCTGTACTTTCTCAAGCACTTCAAGCGGTAACATCGACGGTCCTGCAGAAAAATTATAAACTCTTTCCATTGAAAAAAGCCTCCTTAAAAATATAATAGTAATAATGGTTTTCCGGCGTCATAAAGAAAAGTTTTAAAAATCTAAAGAAAAAACATGGCCTGCTCAAAGCCATGTAAAAAATATATTAAAACATCTTCCCTTATATTCGCCGTTCAAAGTCCGAGGCTTAAATTTCGGGCTCTGAACGCCGTTTATAATTTCAGCTTGTTTATGATTATAGCAACGGCCGGTTCGTTTCGTCAAGTAAAATTAAGACGTTTCCCCCTTTCTGTTGCACTAACATTGACAGCCGCTTTTGTCAAAAATCAAACAAACATTATCAAACAATTTTTTTGTTCTTGCAAAAAAAATTATATATCCGCAAAAATATTTAATTTTAGGCTGACATACTCTAAAAAAATGTATAAAACCAACAAATTTCTTCACAAAAACATACGTCTTTCCCGTGGAGATATTATACGCAAAAAAGGAGGCTTCCCATACCAAAACGCGCCGTTCTCAAGGAGCCTCCCTTTGTTTTTTGCCATTTTTTATATATTTAGCGGGCTCATCTCCGTGCTGAAATATTCCGCCCTTGATATTCCGGAGGACATTCCTTCTATTTCCGTGACTACGGAATAGATATATTTGCCGTTCCTGTACTTACGGTTTACCCTTTGTCCCGTTATTATCTCGTTTTCGCCGATGGTAATATTTTCAGCCGCCATCGCCAAAAGTTCCCCATCGGTATACGATTTTTCCGGAGGCGCGGTATTTTCTATTTCTCCGCAGTCTCCCCTTGCCTCTATCCTTTTCGCGAGGCCGTTGAGCACATAAAAATCATATCCGCAGTCGGATTCAAAGCCGTTTATCATATAATTCAGCGAAACAACTCCTACGACCGTATGCCTGTCCATCTCGGTCAGTGAGTTTACGGACACTTTAAACCGATTAGGGTCATGCTCAGTGTTTCTTCGTATAAATTCCAGTATATATTTCGGATCACCATCCTCAAAGGAGTAAACCACAGGATATTTGAGCTCTCCACCGGATGCTTCCTCATAAGGGAAAATGTCAACGCTCTGACCGTCCCATTTCACATCACAGCCGGATATTTCGGCCACGGCTCTTACCGGCACATATGCTCTGTCGTCTATTATTTTCACGGCAGCGCCGCAGTCCACGGAAATATCTTCGGCTCCATCGTACACAAGCGCGATGTCGCTGCCGACGTTCAGCTCGATCATTCTTTCCCCGTCAGAAGCGGATATTTTTCCGTTATCCCATTCCACATCATAACCAAGGCTTTCAAACACGGCTCTGAAAGGCGCCAGAGCCCGCTCCTCCTTTATGACCGCATAGGATACCTCCCTGCCGTTTATCCTGACCGGTATGCCGTTTCCATAGGCAGTTTGTAAAAACGCCGCCGCGGCGGCCGCGAATAAAACCGTCTTTGCTCCTATCTTCAAGTTTTCGCCCCCTTTGTCTTAAAGTGTCGTTTTATAGCACAACAGTAGCACATTCCCAAAAGGATTTCAACCTTTTTGCGGATTATTTAACAATATTTAGGCAAAAGCAAAGATTTTTTAAATAACAAAAAAACGGAGACCATTTCTGATCTCCGTCTGCTCTGACATTATGCCTAAATAGTTTGAATTTTGATTACTTAAGTGTAACCTTAGCGCCAACTTCCTCAAGTTTTGTCTTGATAGCCTCAGCGTCCTCTTTTGAAGCACCCTCTTTAAGAACCTTGGGAGCGCCGTCAACGAGCTCTTTAGCTTCTTTAAGACCAAGACCTGTTACCTCTCTAACAACCTTGATAACTTTGATCTTCTCTGCGCCAACTTCTGTAAGTTCTACGTTGAACTCTGTCTTCTCTTCTGCTGCGCCTGCTGCGGGGCCTGCTGCTACAACTGCAACGCCTGCTGCTGCGGATACGCCGTATTTCTCTTCTGCTGCCTTAACGAGGTCGTTAAGCTCGATAACTGTAAGTTCGTCAATAGCTGCGAGGATTTCCTCGATTGTTAATTTTGCCATTTTATAGCACCTCCGAAATTATTTTTAAACGATGTGTAAAATTCTCAATGGATCATATTATCCGATATTTTTTATTACTCTGCAGCTGCTTCTGCGCCTTCGCCCTTCTTTTCCGCGATCTGAGAAATAACTCTTGCGAAAGAAGAAATGGGGCTCTGGAAGCTGCCAAGGAGCTTGGAAATAAGGACTTCTCTTGAAGGGATGTCCGCGATAGCCTTGATGCCTTCAGCGTCGTATACGATGCCCTCAACAACACCGGCTTTAAATTCAAGTTTCTTTGCTGTCTCTGAAACCTTCTTTACGATGGAAGCTCCCTTTGTAGCCTCATCATAAGCGAAAACAACTGCTGTAGGTCCCTCAAGGAACTGTGCTAAGCCCTCGAACTGTGTATCTTTGATAGCGAAGTTGATCATAGTGTTTTTGTAAACTTTGTAATCAACGCCCGCTTCTCTGAGCTGCTTTCTTAAGTCTGTATCCTCAGCGACCGTAAGTCCTCTGGCGTCAACAAGCACAACGGATACAGCCTTGTCAAGTCTTTCTTTAATTTCGTTAACAACGGCCTGTTTTGCTTCAATCTTTGCCATTTTAACACCTCCTTAATAGCAAAATTATTTTATTGCCATTTTCCGTTGCTGTTAACAACGGCGGGTCTCATATAAGAAAAGCCCCTGTGTCGCGCAGACAAGGGGCTAAAATTCTCCTGATACAAGTCTCCTCGGCGGGCAGGACAAAGTCCTTTACGCTTTCGCGCCTGCTGTCTGCGGCAATATTCAACTGTTTGATTATAAATCAAATCTTATCCTTTGTCAACAATTACTCCGAAATTTTTGCAGGATTGATTTTGATTCCGGGGCCCATCGTTGAAGAGATAACAACGCTCTTGAGGTACTGGCCCTTTGCTGACGAAGGTTTTGCCTTAATAATAGCGCTCATAAGAGTCTGGAAGTTTTCGAGTAACTTTTCAGTACCGAATGAAACCTTTCCAACCGGAACGTGGATGATGTTTGTCTTGTCAAGACGATACTCGATCTTACCTGCTTTAATATCCTTGATGGCCTTTGCAACATCCATTGTTACAGTACCGGCCTTGGGGTTGGGCATTAAGCCCTTGGGTCCGAGCACACGTCCGAGACGTCCAACAACGCCCATCATATCGGGTGTTGCAACAGCAACGTCAAATCCGAACCAGTTCTCGCCCTGGATTTTGGGGATAAGATCCTCTGCTCCAACGAAGTCGGCTCCGGCTGCTAAAGCTTCCTCAGCCTTATCACCTTTAGCAAATACTAAAACACGAACTGTTTTACCTGTACCGTGGGGAAGAACAACTGCTCCACGAACCTGCTGATCAGCATGTCTGCTGTCAACGCCCAAACGAATATGCGCTTCAACTGTCTCGTCAAACTTTGCAACGGATGTCTCCTGCACAAGTTTGATTGCATCCTCTGTATCATAAAGCGTAGCTCTCTCTACGAGTTTAGCTTTTTCTGTATATTTCTTTCCTCTTTTCATTACCGTACCCTCCTTATTCCTCTACAACGATACCCATGCTTCTTGCTGTACCGCAGATCATTCTGTATGCGGAATCAAGGTTGGCAGCGTTAAGATCAGGCATTTTTGTTTCCGCGATCTTCATAACTTCTTCCTTGGAAATCTTAGCCACTTTTGTTTTGTTGGGCACGCCCGAACCTGACTCGATCTTGCAGGCCTTCTTAAGAAGAACGGCTGCGGGAGGAGTCTTTGTAATAAATGTAAAGCTTCTGTCCTGATATACAGTGATAACTACAGGGATGATAAGACCTGCCTGTGAAGCTGTTTTTTCATTGAATTCCTTGCAGAATCCCATAATGTTCACACCGTGCTGACCAAGTGCGGGACCAACCGGGGGAGCAGGCGTAGCCTTGCCTGCGGGAATCTGTAATTTGATATATCCTGTTACTTTCTTTGCCATTTCGGCACCTCCTATAAATGTGGTAATTAGCGGGGTTACTGCACCCTCCCACGCGCGTGTGCGTCACTGTTACGCCGCGCGCTTTAAAAAACGAATATTTACATCCTGATGATCTGATTAAATTCAAACTCGACCGGAGTCTCACGGCCAAAGATCGAAAGAACGACTGTAGCGGTCTTTTTCTGATCGTTGATATCCCTTACCTTGCCGACAGAATCAGCAAAGGCTCCATAGGCCACCTTGACCGTATCCCCGACCTCAAGGTCAAAGTTCTCCACGGCGGTCTCGATACCCATCATTCTTACCTCCTCAGGGGTAAGGGGAACAGGCTTGCTCTCGGGACCGACGAAGCTCGTAACGCCTCTGGTGTTTCTTACGACATACCAAGTATCCTCGTTCATGAACATTTTGATGAGAACATAGCCGGGGAAAATTTTTCTCTGGACGGTCTTTTTCTGTCCGTTTTTAACCTCGACCACATCCTGCACCGGAACGGTCACCTCGTGGATCTGATCCTGCATGCCGCGGTTTTCGACGATCTTTTCTATATTGGCTTTTACTTTGTTTTCATAGCCGGAATAGGTATGAACGACATACCATCTGCTTTCAGATTCCGCATTTTTGTTCATTTCTTCTGACATAAACAATCATCCTTCTTTAATCAGGCCATAAGGCCGATGACCAGGTTCAAAACTGTGGTATAAACTGTGTCCATACCGAAGATAATAGCTCCGATTATCAAAGATGTGCAAATAACCGTGATGGTGTTTTTTCTAACCGTTTCGCGGTTGGGCCAGATAATTTTTTTAGCCTCGGCCCTGCTTTCGGCTATCTTCGCTCCAAGTCCCTTCTTTTCCTTTGCGGGGCTTGATTTCTTTGAAGATTCTTTTTTAGATTCGTTTTTTTCATTTGGGCTTGTGTTTTTAAGTTCTTCCATCGGTTTCACTCCCTTCGGATCTTATTTTGTTTCTTTATGGAGTGTGTGTGTTTTACAGAATTTGCAGTACTTTTTCATTTCGATTCTGTCAGGCTGTACCTTCTTATCCTTTGTAGTACTGTAATTTCTCTGTTTGCATTCTGTACATGCTAAGGTAATTCTTGTTCTCACAACTTCCACCTCCCGTTATTAAATTATAAGGCAAAAGGGCGTACCAAATAAAGCATACCCATGCCAATCAAATCGATGTTAGCACAAGGACAAGGCTTTGTCAACAAAAAGTTGCTTCAAAAAAGCTTCGCCGGGATTTTTTTCGGCTTGTCGGACGTATGGCTGTCTGTTTTATACTCCAAGATTTCCGTTTTTTATTTCCCTGCCTGATTTTTTGCGTTATCAGTTTGTTCCTTTTCTTTCTCCCGAAAGCACCTGCTCCAGCGCTCTTGAGAGCTGATCGGGACAGCTTGTGGATTTAAGTCCGCAACCTATGCCCTTGAGTTTTTCGATAACGTCTTCCACCTTCATGCCCTCGACGAGTTTGGCTATTCCCTGAAGGTTTCCGCTGCATCCGCCGGTATATCTTACGTTTTTGAGTATGCCGTCCTCAACGGTGAACTCGATAAGCTTTGAGCATGTTCCGCTCGTTTTATATCTGTAATCCATCAAAACACTTCCTTCTTATCATAATCTTTTTGCGTTAACTGCTGTATTTTATGAATATACCATATTCTATATCGCCAGGCAATAAAAATATTGACACCCAGCGTTTTAATAATTTATAATACCATTTAATAAACGCAAATCATTTGCATTTATAGCTATTTATTTCAGATATTACAGAGGTTTTATCTATGAAGAAAAATCTGCTGGCGGCTGCCGTCATTTCGGCCTTTGTCCTGTCATCCTGCTCGGAGGCGGAACCGGCCGGTTTAAGGGTGACCGCCTCATTTTATCCAATTTATATAATCGCTGATAACGTTATTGGTGATACTCCCGGAATAATCCTTGAAAATATGGCGCAGCCACAAACCGGCTGTCTGCACGATTATCAGCTTACCACCAGCGATATGAAAAAACTGGAGGACACCGATATTTTTATCATCAACGGCGGAGGTATGGAAAGTTTTCTTGACAACGCTCTCAATCTCTTCCCTGAGTTGGAGATCGTCGACACTTCTGACGGGGTAACTACTCTGGAAGGCCATGACCACGGTCATTCCGAAGAACATAACCACGAAAATAATTCACATTACTGGATGTATCCCGAAAACGCCGTAGTTCAGGCCGAAAATATATGCGGCGCCTTAAGTGAAATATGTCCTGAGTACGCCGATGAGTTCCGTCAAAACACCGACGCCTTCAAGGAAAGCGTATCAGGCATAGAAACCTTTGACGGAAAAGGTATCAGCGTCTGCGTGTTCAACGAGGCATTTGAGTATCTTCATCTTTCCTACGGCTTTGATGTCGCCGCCGTTGTTGAAATGGATGAGAACGAAACGCCTTCGGCAAAGGAGCTGGCGGAAATAATAACGGAAATAAACGAGGGTGGCATCGACCTTCTTATCGCCGCCGATGACGCCTCCAAAACCGTAGCCGACACCATCGCCCGGGAAACCGGCGCCGGAGTCGTCGTCCTTGATCCCGTGCTTACAGGAGATCCCGTTCCGGAAAGGTATACGGAGGCTATGAACGAAAACGCCCGTATTTTAAAAGGAAGTGTTTATAAATGAGCGTCCATAACAACTGCGGCCTGTGCCGAGTGAATATAGAAAATCTGTCCGTATATGACGGAAGCGAAGCCATAATTTCCGGCGTGAATATGGAATTCCACTGCGGAGAGCTGACAGCCCTTATCGGAAAAAACGGTTCGGGAAAGACGACCCTCATAAAGGCGATTTTAGGCGAGCGTCCCCATACGGGAAAAATAACGTATCTCGACCACGAGGACGGAAAAATCAAAAAACTTACCACGGGATATGTCCCGCAGCAGCTTTCCTTTGACAAAAGCTCGCCCGTCTCGGTTCTGGATTTTATGGCCGCCGCGGCTTCAAAAAGGCCCGTATGGCTCGGCCATAAAAAGCGGATGAGACAGGCTGTGCTTGAAAGACTTGAGGATTTCAGCATTGGCCATATAATCGACCGCCCCATCGGGGATCTTTCCGGAGGGGAGCTTCAGAGGGTGCTTCTGGCTATGGCAATAGACCCTCTGCCCGATCTTCTCATACTTGATGAGCCGGTGTCCGGAGTTGACATCAACGGTCTGGATATGTTTTATAAAAAGGTATCGGAACTCAGGCACAAATATCATATGGCCATACTTCTTGTTTCCCATGACCTGAGCCTTATAAAAAGCTATGCCGACAGGATAGTGCTTATGGACAGAACCGTCATAGCCCAGGGATCGCCCGAGGAAGTATATAAAACAAAGGCGTTTCTTGATATTTTTGGATACACGTTGAAGGAGGCGGGAAAAGATGAGTCTGATATATGAGATCATAGAAGCGGTCCTGCCGTTTTCCTTCGCCGGATTTGATTTTATGAAAAACGCCCTGCTTGCCGTTTTGCTTGTGACACCGCTTTTCGGAATGCTTGGAACAATGGCCGTAAATAACAAAATGGCATTTTTCTCCGATGCCCTCGGACACAGTGCCCTGACAGGCATAGCCATCGGAGTGGCGCTTGGCATAGGCGATCCGCTTGTGTGCATGCTTACCTTCGGAATCGTTTTCGGCCTTGCCATAAGGAAGGTAAAAAGCGGCACAAAGGCGTCCTCGGACACGGTCATAAGCGTTTTTTCCTCCGTATCCATGGCGCTGGGCATCGTCATACTGTCCGGAAGCGGCGGATTCGCCAAATATTCCTCATATCTTATAGGTGATATTCTCACGGTTTCCCCCTCATATATAGGACTGATGGCTGTGGTTTTGGTCTGTGTATATATCGTTTGGTATTTTATATACAACAATCTTCTCCTTTTGAGCGTCAATCCATCGCTCTCATCGAGCCGGGGTATAAAAAACGCCCTTACGGAAAACATTTTCGTTGTAATACTGGCCGTGGCGGTAATGCTTTCCATCAAGCAGATAGGTATACTGACCATAAACTCCCTGCTCATACTTCCGGCGGCGGCCGCGAGAAATATATCGTCAAACTCAAGACAGTATCTTGTTCTCTCTACCATCATATCCATGATATGCGGCATAGCCGGACTGGTCATATCATTTTACGCAGGCACGGCGGCGGGAGCGACAATGGTTCTCATAGCGGCGGCGGTATATTTTGTGACATATTTTGTGTCCGGAAAATAAAAAATATAAAGATCAAGCCCACGGGCATCAAACTTTGCCTGCGGGCTTAATTTGTATCTTTTGTATTTTTATAATTCAGTCAATCAGTTTCCGCTTGGGAAAAACGGTCTAAGCGCTTCAGCCACACCTGAAAGCGGCATGGTTTGTATCCATACCTTACCGGGTCCGGTCAAAAGAGTATTGAAAAAACCTTCTCCTCCCAAAAACTTGTTTTTCAGGCCTGCAACCTGTTTTATATCCATACTTACGCTCGGCTCAAAGCCTGCCACGTTTCCCGTATCCACAACTATCTGCTCGCCGTTAGCCAGATCGTACTCCACTACCTCGCCGTCGATCTCTATGAAAGCGGTGCCGCTTCCGGACAGCTTCTGCATTATAAAGCCCTCGCCGCCGAAAAGTCCGCTTCCGAGCTTCTGATTGAAAAATATGTCCAGATTAACGCTGGTCTCAGCCGCAAGGAACGCGCTTTTCTGCAAAATTATCTCCTTACCGGGGCCAATCGTCAGCGGAACTATCCTTCCGGGGAAGCTGGAACCGAAGGCTATCATTCCTTCTCCTCCCTCCGCCGTGTATATGTTCTGGAACATACTCTCGCCGGAAAACGCTTTGGCGAACATTTTGCCAAGTCCTCCGCCCTTTGTTTCCATTTTCATATTGGGAGACTGCCATACCATCGAGCCCTTTTCCGTTATCATCTGTTCGCCGCGCTCAAGTTTGCATACTACCACAGGAAAAACTCCGCCTTTTATCTCATACTTCATTCTATTTTTCCTCCTTATTAATTATTTTCCGTATCCGTCGGGATGGTTTTTGTGCCAATTCCACGCCGATGATATTATTTCCTCAAGTGAATCGTGGCAGGGGTTCCAGCCGAGTATTTTTTTCGCCTTCTCGCTGGAGGCGATAAGCCTCGCCGGGTCTCCCGCCCTTCTTTTGCCCTCAACGGCAGGTATGGGATGTCCCGTCACCTTTCTTGCCGTCTCTATGACCTCCCTGACGGAAAATCCGACTCCGTTTCCGAGATTGAATATGTCGCTTTCTCCGCCGTTTATAAGATATTTGAGCGCCAGTATATGCGCTTCGGCCAGATCCGTCACATGTATATAGTCCCTAACGCAGGTGCCGTCAGGAGTCTGATAATCCGTGCCGAATATGCTCACATGGTCGCGCTTTCCGTTGGGCACCTGAAGGATGATCGGTATCAGATGGCTCTCCGGGTCGTGCGCCTCTCCTATATTTCCGTCAGTGTCGGCTCCGCAGGCGTTGAAATACCTGAGAGAAACGTATCTCAGTCCATGAGCCTTGGCCGTCCATTTGAACATTTTTTCCATCGCCAGCTTTGTCTCGCCATAGGGGTTTGTCGGCTCGGTTCTGTCATCCTCCATTATGGGCACGCGTTCGGGCTCGCCGTAGGTCGCCGCGGTGGATGAAAAGACTATTTTGTCAACTCCGTTTTTCACCATGCTCTTAAGCAGCGTCATGGTGCCGTAAAGATTGTTTTCATAATATTTAAGAGGATTTTCCACGCTCTCGCCGACAAGGGAATAGGCGGCAAAGTGGATCACCGCGCCGATGTCCTCGCTTTTAAACAAGCTGTCAAGGAAGTCTCCGTCCTTTATGTCTCCTATATAAAGCCTTGCCCTTTTGTCAACGGCCTCCCTGTATCCGGTCACAAGGCTGTCAGCAACGGCCACGTCCATACCTTTGTCACAGAGGGCTTTGACCGTATGGGAACCGATGTACCCGGCTCCGCCAAGAACCAAAACCGTCATTATTATCACTCTCTTTCCAGTGCATTATATATTTTATTTTATTATAGTTTCCTTCCGTTAGCAATAGTAAGTAATTTTTTACAGGCAATTCCAACAGGCTCCGGGATTAAAAAAAGACTGCCGAATCCTCAGCAGTCTTTCTTTATGTAGACCTACATATTCATATAATTAAGCAAGTTTGGGAGCACCTACAGGACAGTTGGATGCGCAAGCTCCGCACTCGATGCACTCTGCCTCATTAATTTTGAATACACCGCCGTCGTCAACGATGCAAGATGTAGGACAATCAGCTGCGCAAGCTCCGCAACCGATGCATTCATCACCGATATGGTATGCCATTGGAATACACCTCCTCTGAAAAAGTTCATTTTATATTCTATATCAAAACATATAAAATATCAACAGTAATTTTAATATTTAGAGAATTTTCATTTTTATGCAAAAAACGGAATGCAAGACCTTTTCTTAAAATCTATTTTCCATGTTCGCGAATTTTGTATACTGGCCGAGCCATGTCAGGTTAACCGTGCCTGTCGGGCCGTTTCTCTGCTTAGCGATGATCAGCTCCGCCTGATTCTTTTTCTCCGTCTTTTCGGGAAAATAATACTCGTCTCTGTATAAAAATGCAACAAGATCCGCGTCCTGCTCTATGGCTCCGGACTCACGGAGGTCCGAAAGCATGGGGCGGTGGTCGCTTCTTGCCTCGCAGGCTCTTGAAAGCTGGGAAAGGGCAATTACCGGAGCTTCAATCTCCCTGGCGATGGCCTTAAGCGATCTGGATATTTCAGATATTTCCTGCTGTCTTGAGTCGCTTCTGCCGCTGCCACTCATAAGCTGAAGATAGTCGATGACGACAAGTCCCAGTCCCTTTTCGATTTTCAGCCTTCTGCATTTCGCTCTTATCTCCATGGCCGTTATTCCCGGCGTATCGTCTATGTATATCGGCGCTTCGCTCAAAACGCCCATGCTCTCCACGAGCTTGCTCCAATCGTCCGAGTTGAGCTCTCCCGTTCTGACCTTCTGGGCGTCCACAAGAGCCTCTGCGCAGAGCATACGGTTTACAAGCTGTTCCTTGCTCATTTCCAGCGAGAATATGGCGACTGGCACATGATCCCTGACGGCGGCGTACTGTGCCACGTTAAGCACGAACGCGGTTTTTCCCATTGACGGTCTGGCCGCGATAAGAATGAGGTCTGATTTTTGCAGGCCGGCGGTCTTGGCGTCAAAATCCGTAAAGCCGGTGGATATGCCCGTTATTTTTTCGTTGGAATTATAGATTTTTTCTATGTTTGAAAATGTGTTATAGGCCACGTCCATAATCGAGGCAAAACTGTCGGTGTTCCTGTTTTGCATAACGTCGAATATGCCCTTTTCGGCCTTGTCCAGTATGACGTTTATATCGTCCGCGCCCTTGTAGCTTATCTCCGAAAGTTCTCCCGAAAGTTTTATAAGTCTTCTGAGCACGGATTTTTCCTCGACTATCTTTGCGTAGCTTTTTACGTTTACGGAACTTCCAACGGCCGCGGCTATGTTCGCGAGGGTCTCAACTCCGCCTATCTCGGCGAATACGCCGTTTTCCTCAAGCTGATTTTTGACCGTCACCACGTCGATTGGGTCGCCCTTCGTGTAAAGCTGGAGAGCGGCGCGGAACACCTCCCTGTTTTCCGGGGAGTAAAAATCATCCGTTTTAAGCAGCTCGAAAGCCTCCGCTGCCGCGTCCTTGTCCATAAGTATGGAGCTTAAAACCGCCTGTTCCGCGTCGGCGTCATGAGGCACTTTTTTCTGTATTTGATTGTTCTGCTCCATATAGGACTCTCCTTCCGGTTTGTTATTATTCTCCGGCGATCTCAACGGTAAGCTCGACCGTTACCTGCGGATGGAGCTTTACCTTTACTATCCTTCTGCCAACCATCTTTATAGGATCGTCAAATGATATTTTCTTTTTGTCTATATCTATGCCGGTCTGTTCAAGAAGCGCGGAGGCGATTTCCTTGTTCGTTACGGAACCGAATACCTTTCCGTTTTCTCCGGCCTTTACCTTTACCTTTACTACCTTGTCGTTGAGCTCAGCGCCAAGTCTCTGAGCCTCCTCAAGCTCCTCTTTTTTTCTTTTCGCTTCCGATTTTTTCTTGAGCTCAAGATCGTTCAAATTGGCGTTTGTCGCCTCTACAGCCAGCTTTTTAGGGATAAGGAAGTTAATGGCGTATCCGTCGTTTTTGTTTACGATATCTCCCTTTTTTCCTACGCCCTTTACATCCTCAAGCAATATAAGTTTCATCAGTTACTCTCCTCCATATACTGTTTTACGGCTTCCTTGACAATTTCCTTTACCTCGCCGAGGGTCTTTCCCTTAAACTGAGCCCCGCTTATGGTCTGGTGTCCTCCGCCGCCTATCTTTTCCAAAATGACCTGGACATTTATCTCGCCGAGACTTCTGGCGCTGACAAATATCGTATCTCCGTCCTCGCACAAAACAAAGGACGCCTTTATGCCCTCCACATCAAGCAGCTCGTCGGCCGCCTGGGCAGCCGTCACCGATGTATTTCCGTAATCCGAAGGGCAGACGGACATATACATTCCGTCGTATATTTTTTCCGTGGAAGCCACGGCCATAGCCTTTGCCTTGAACACGCTAAGATCTTCCTGAAGCAGTTTTCTCACTCTTATGCCGTCAGCTCCGCACCTCTTAAGGAAGGCCGCCGCCTCAAATGTTATTGTTCCGGTCTTCATGCTGAAATTTTGAGTATCCACGGTTATGCCCGCAAGCAGAGCGTCCGCCTCCGCCGATTTCAGTCTTACCTTTTCGCCGATGTACTGTATCATTTCCGTCACCAGCTCGCAGGACGATGAAGCGTATGGCTCATGGTATACCATAACAGCCTTGTCTATGAAGTCCGTGCTCTTTCTGTGGTGGTCGAAAACAACGACCTTTGACGCCTTGTTGAGCACGTCCACCGATTCAACCCTGCTGTTGATATGGGTGTCCACCACAACAAGAAGGGTGTTTTCGGCAATGTTCTGCCAAGCCTCCTGTGAGTCGGTTATAAGATCTTCATAATCCGGATTGTCCTGGAATCTGGCCGCGATCTTTTTTATTGTGGACGGCACTCCGTCAAGGATTATGGAGCACGGTCTTCCGAGGGATTTCGCTATCCTGTATATTCCTATGGCCGCTCCGAAGCAGTCGGCGTCGGCTATCTTATGTCCCATGACATAGACTCTCTCGCTCTCCACGATGAGCTCGGAAAGGGCGTCGGCCTTGACCCTCGCTCTTATCCTTGCGTTATGGGAAACTTCGCCGCTCTTTCCGCCGAAGAATATATATTTGTCTCCGTTTTTGATAAGCGCCTGATCGCCGCCCCTGCCGAGGGCAAGGTCAATGGCCGCTTTCGCGCTTTTCATTCCGGCCTCAAGGGTGACTTCGCCTATGCCTATGCCGATACTGAGCGTCACCGGTATATGGTCTCCGACATTGACCGCTCTTATCTCGTTTAGTATCTCAAACCTGTTCTTCTGAAGCTGAGAAAGCGCCTCCGCCGTCAGGCAGAAGAAATATCTGTCCTTTTCCGTTTTTTTAAGTATTCCCCTTGCCTCATGTATCATTGCCGTCAGTTTTCTGTCCACAATGGCCGTAAGCATGGGGATGGCGGAATCGTCTATGCTTTCCATTACCTCGTCGTAGTTGTCTATGTAGATAAGTCCGACGACGATCTTTTCATTCTCGATATTTTCTTTCAGCTTCTCGATCTCCGTTACATCCATAAAGCACAGTGAGTTTGCTATGCTTCCGTCGGTCAGCTCGGCATGGCAGGAATAAATCCTGTAGAACCTTTCGCCCAGCCTGACTATCTGGTTATTCAGATGCTCGTTGTAATCAGGCATTTTTTCCTTGATGTTGAGCTCCGTAAAGGCTTTGAGCCCCATCATCTGCAAAAATTCCTCGTTGCAGCCTATGATGTCAAATTCGCCGTCAAATATGGCGTAGGGCACGGGGATGTCGTTTTTGACAATTACCTCCGGCTCGTCGTCCTCCTCCGGCGGTTCTGCCGACGCCGGCATCTCTCTCTCAGCGGAGCGCGAAAGGAACATGAGCACGGCGGCGATGACCGCCACTGCTATAGCTCCAAAGGATTCAAAGATAACAAAGCAGATTACTCCGACGATTATTATTAACGCCGGAAAAATTATTTTATTTTTATTTTGTCCACCCATAATATACACCCGTTATCACTCTATTGTAGAATACGAACCCAAAAACTTGAAAAAAGCTACCTTTCTTTTTATCATTTTGACCGCGTCCCTAAGATCATCACCGTTTTCGGCGATAAGATCTATGTAAAAAACATAGGTCCCCAACTTATGCTTCGCCGGGCGGGACTCGATCTTTATCATGTTTATCTCGTAAATGTTGAGTATGTCAAGCACCTTGTAAAGCCTTCCGGGGGAGTTGTCGTCATCAAGGGTAAAGGCGATGCTCGTCTTTACGCCGGGAGTAAGCTCCGTCGCTTCTCTGGAAATGACCACGAATCTTGTGGCGTTCGTGCCGTCGTCCTGAATGTCCCTTCCGAGTATTTCAAGGCCGTAGACCTCAGCCGCGCGTCCGGGGGCGATGGCCGCTATGGGGTCGGGGCTTTCGGACACTATCCTTGCCGCCTCGGCCGTCGAAGCCGCCTCGGCCGTGTTTTTTACTCCCAGGCTTCTTATATATTTCCTGCACTGGGCAAGTCCCTGGGGATGGGACACTACCCTGCTTATATCCTCCGGTTTTGTCCCTTTTTTGGCCATAAGGTTCTGGCTTATCTTAAGAATAAGATCATACCGGATAAAAAGCTCGGCGTCAAATATAAGCGTGTCCACAGTGCTTGTGACCGTTCCCTCTATGGAATTTTCAAGGGGAACGACTCCCATATCCACCATGCCTTCATCCACGGCGGATATGACGTCGGTTATGTTGAAAAACATCTCAAACTCACAGTCCCCTCCGCACTGTTTCGCGCAGAGCAGAGCCGCCTGCTCCGAAAACGTGCCTTTGGGGCCGAGATAGCCAAGTTTCATATAAATTCTCCTCAAAGTCCGGTCCGCCGAAGGTTTTATCAGCCGTTTCGGCGGTCTTCCTCATACTATATACTAATATAGTATTTTACCACATATTATGGCGGATAACAAATAATTTTTAGCGCCGGACGCCTAAGTCCGAAACAGGCTTCCGGCTTGACTTCCGGCGGGTCACGAAAAGCCGTGTTATAGACTTTCCGTGTCAGGCGTCGGTATAATTTCAGGCATTTGCCGCCGGCGGAACAAGGTTGCCGGAGCTGCCGCAAACAGGCAGGCTTCGGCAAAAATCACGCTTCGTATACCTTTGTTCCTCTTTTTATGGTGCTTAATATTTTTATATTCTTCAGCTCGTCATTATCCGTTAAACACAGCGGATTTCTGTCCGCTATTATAAGATCCTCAAAGGCTCCGGGGGCTATGATCCCCTTCTTCCCTTCCTCAAAGTATTGGTAAGCCGCGTTGACGGTAACTGCCTTTATCGCGTCATATACTCCTATCCTCTCCTTCTCTCCGAGCACGGCGCCGTTTTTTGTTTTCCTGCGGACGGCGCACCATACGGTCTCGAACATATCCGGCTCTATGACCGGGGAATCCTGATGGAACGTGAATGTTATTCCTTCTTTAAGCGCCGAGCCGGCCGGAGATATGCCCTTCGCTCTTTCAAGGCCGAGATTTTGGATATGAATGTCTCCCCATCGGAACACATGGGCAACAAAAAATGACGGTATCATTTCCAGTCTTTTTACCCGTTCAAGCTGATCCTTTCTCAAAAGCTGCGCATGGATAATGACCGCCCTGCGGTTCTTATATTTTTCCACGGCATTGATGAACATTTCGCAGGCCATATCCCCGTTGCAGTGGGCGATCACCTGTATATCCCTTTCCGCCGCCCATTTAACGGCGGAATCCACGGCTTCCTCGGTCATGGACGGAGCTGCGCATGTGCCGTCGGCGTATTTGCCGCTTATCCACGCGGTCTTTCCCTGGGGCGATCCGTCAAGCATTATTTTCAGCCCGCCGAGTTTAAAATTATTATGGTATTTTCCCATACTTTCAGGGAAAGCCTCACGCCATCCGGCAAAGCTGTCCCTGTCGGGATAGGCAACGATATCCAGCGTCGTCCCTCCCAACGCGGCCAACGCCTTATATACGTCCAGCAGAGCGCCCATGGCGTATCCGTCCTGAGCCGTCGTTATGCCGTGGGAAAAATATTTTTTCTCCGCCTTTTCACAGGCGGATAAAATATCGCTTATATTCTCCATGGGCACAAGCCTCAGCTTTTCAAGGTACTCGTTCTCTTCCAGCAGGCCGTCCTTTGAGGACATAATGCCAAGCAGCCTTTGGGCTTCCGCGTTGAATATACCGGAATGTCCCGACTTGTTTTCCAAAACAACGGCGCAGTCCCCAAACTCAAGCTCCGCCGAAGTTATATGTCTTTTTTCCTTAAGACCGTTATGGTCGTAGCCCATGGCCACGACCCATTGTCCCCGCTTTTTGTTTTTAGTTATAAAATCGTTCAGCCTGTTTCTTATCTCGTCAATAGATACCGCTCCGTCAAGGTCTGCCCTCAAAAATGAATAGGCCACGGACATAAAATGGCTGTGGGTGTCTATAAACGAGGGCATAAGCGTCCGCCCGCCAAGGTCGACATATTCGTCCGCCGCCGGCGGCTCTCCCCTGCCCGTTTCGGTTATGACTCCGTTTTCGCACAGGACATATCCGGCGTCTTCCCCTGTCATGGTTATTATGTTTCCGTTAAAATAAGCTCTTTTCATAATATCACTCCCTATTGGGAATTATGGCTCCGCATAAGGAAATAAATGCGGAAAAGCTCTAATATCTTTGGTTTATATATCCGTCTATAAGAGATTTCCGGCTGCCCTCGCTGAATACTTCTTCCTCTCTCAGCCTTTTGAGTATAAGCTCATTGGTGGAATGGAGTATTATATTGTAATCCTTTAAAACGATCTCGAAAAGTTTTCCCTTGAGTTCCTTTGACCTGACCTTAATAAAATAGGCCTCTACGCCCTTATACTCCATCAGCTCCAGCACCTTCAGCGTAGCTCTGTCCTTTTTGCCGTAAAAGTAGTTGCTGCTGTCTAAGTATTCTCTTTTTTCATCGTTATCCAAATCCTTTATTGTGCTGGCCTGTTTTTTCTCCTTCGCCCTCGCGTTGTAATACTGATAGTTGAAAAGGCCCTTAAGCACCGTATCTATATTTTTAAACGGTTTTATATCGTTATATACTACCGCCTCATAATTTGCCTGAAGATATTCCCTTTTTGTCATATCGCCCTTCACATACTGGTCGATAAGGCTCTGACGATATCTGAAATATTTTTCCAGCGCGTTCAATTCTCAACACCTGCCGCTCAAAGACCATATATTACTATGGCGCTCTGATTTATATTTGCTTATAATGAATTATATAATTTTTCACGCTTATTTTCAAGGAGGCCCGCCATGAGCAGCTCAAAGCGAAGGGAACCGTACCTCGCGCGGTACCGTTCCGCCATACTTTCAAGACTAAGGGAGATAGATATTTTTATAAAGACAAAGCCCGCTCCCTATTCTAAGGAGGACGTCTTAGCCGTGCTTGACATGGGCGAGGCCGAATTTGACAAAATATCGTCCGCCCTTGGCATAGGCTGTCTTACGCCGTTCACTCTCACTCTTATAATGAAAAACGGCTCCGGCGAACTTTGCGGAGCCTTCAGGCGCGAGCTGGAATGCGGCCTTACGGACTCTTACTCGCCGGAGCAGATCTCATACATATATAATATTGATCTTGATACGGTCAGGCACGCCTTTTACGATATGGGCGTAAAAAGGCTGCACAGGGGGCTTTTGGAGACGCTTTTCAGCAACATCTATATATGAGCTCCCAAGCGTCCGGCATCTTAATCGGCAAGGATGGACTTTCTTACGTCCGCCGACTTTCTTTCGCCCTCAAGGAGTTTTATTATCTCGCAGGCGAAGTCAATGGCCGTTCCTACTCCCCTTGACGTTACGATGTTTCCGTCCACGACAACCTTGTCTTCCTTATATTCCGCTCCCTTGAGCGCTCCCTCGCATCCGGGATAGCAGGTAGCCTTTTTGCCCTCAAGTACGCCCATTTCGCCAAGCATCGTGGGAGCGGCGCAGATCGCGCATATATATTTGCCCTTCTCAAGGTTTTCCCTTATTATCTCTTTAAGTCTTTCACATTCTTTAAGATTGTCCACTCCGGGAAGTCCTCCGGGAAGAACGATGGCGTCGGCGTCCTCAAAGCCGCTCTCGTCCAGCTTTATGTCCGCCACTACCGGAATGAAATGAGCTCCCGATACCGCGTTGCTGCTTGAAATGGAAACCGTTATGACCTCTATGTCGGCTCTTCTTAAAAGATCTGCGACAGTAAGCGCCTCGACCTCCTCAAAACCGTAAGCAAGAAATAAATAAACTTTTTTCATTTGGAATCTCCCCTTGTTTTTATTATAATCTGAGTATATAGTATAATTTAAAATTGCACAATAACAAACACAAATAATTAACAAAACAAACAAAAAACTTTAATCTGCCGGATAATTTCGGCAGTTATTTACTAAATTTTAACAATAAACCGCGTCTATTTGGAGGCATATTATGGAAATAGAAAGAAAATTCCTTGTAAAGCATATCCCCGCCGGCCTCGGCTCCTTTCCCAAAAGGGAACTTGAACAGACATATATAAGCGTATCGCCGACTATCCGGCTCAGAAAAAGCGATAGCGATTATATCCTTACCGTCAAAGGAACCGGCTCCATAGCGAGGGAGGAGTTTGAGCTTCCCCTCAGCTTTGAGCAGTATTCCTCCCTTATGAAAAAAGCCGAAACTCCGCCTGTCATAAAGACGAGATATTTTATTCCGCTCCCCGGCGGGCTCACGGCGGAGCTTGACGTCTATCATGGCGGCCTTGACGGGCTACTCACCGTTGAGGTGGAGTTTGACAGCCTTGACAGTTCCTCGGCCTTCATTCCTCCGGACTGGTTCGGAGATGACGTTTCCGAGGATAAGCGGTATAAAAATACGGCTCTTTCCTTATACGGACTGCCGAAAAAAGAATAATAACCTGAAATCTAAGCATTTCCGGCGCTTGGCGTTGTTCGGCGCCGTTTTTTTCCTGTCTTTCCCGTCGATTTATGCCATCGTCTGTCGGAAATTTTTGCCATATTTTTCGGTGCAGCATATTGCAAAATCCCCTCGTCTCGACTATAATGTACTTGAATGTAAATTAATTACATATTTACTAATATTTTACAATATAATAAAGAATATTCACGGGAGGGATCACTTTGAATCAGACTAAAATCAGACTGCTGCTTGCCGATGACAACAAGGACTTCTGCGACGTAGTCAGCGCATATCTCAATAAACAGGAGGATATAGAGGTCGTCGCCACGGCTCACGACGGTATAGACGCGTTCAACAAAATAAGGGAGCTTAAGCCGGATATAGCTGTCATTGACAGCATAATGCCACGCCTTGACGGGCTTGGGGTTCTTGAGAAACTGCAAAAACACGCCGACAGCCTTAAAAAGCCGATATGCATAATGCTTTCGGCCATAAATCAGGAAAAGATCACCCAGCGAGCCATTGAGCTTGGCGCGGAATATTACATCGTCAAGCCCTTTGACATGGACGCCCTCGTGGTTCGCATTCGACAGCTCAAATATTCCAAAGGCGGCGAAGGCGGAAATATGAAAGCCGTTGTGCAGCCCGGAAGCTCGGATAGATCCGCGGCCTATGACCTTGAGTCAAAGGTCACGAATATACTGCACGAAATAGGAGTTCCCGCTCACATCAGAGGCTACCACTATATGCGAGAGGCAATAATCATGTCAGTCAATGACATGGATGTTTTGAACTACATCACAAAGGAGCTCTACCCCGCCATCGCCAAAAAGTGCAACACTACTCCGTCAAGGGTTGAAAGAGCTATCCGCCACGCCATTGAGGTCGCCTGGAGCCGGGGCAAAATAGACGCCATAGACTCCCTTTTCGGATACACTGTTAACAATCATAAGGGCAAGCCGACCAACAGCGAGTTCATCGCCCTTATCGCCGACAGGCTGAGACTTGAGCAAAAGGCTTGCTGAAAGCATACCGGGCTCCCGGCTTTATCCGGGAGCCTTCAGCGTGTCGAAAAAGTCCTTTGGGACTTTTTCGAGTTTAAATTAAGGCAAT
>OGGQ01000438.1_pt1 | contig 60420 bp, 47 predicted proteins | sample 1571191 | NCBI WGS metagenome assembly OGGQ01 (sample SAMEA2582061, study PRJEB24529) | metagenome | biome: Human gut stool | place: China | collected 2011
CAGAACCTGACCTCTTTCGATTTCGTTTCTCTGAACACCACGCAGCAGAACACCGATGTTGTCACCAGCTTCAGCCTGATCCAGCAGTTTTCTGAACATTTCTACGCCAGTTACAACTACTTTTCTGATTTCGTCTGTCAGACCAACGATTTCAACTTCGTCCTGTACTTTAACAACGCCGCTTTCTACTCTACCTGTAGCAACTGTACCACGGCCTGTGATGGAGAATACGTCTTCGACGGGCATCAGGAAAGGTTTGTCTGTGTCACGTTCGGGTTCAGGAATGTATTCTTCAATAGCGTTGAACAGTTCGATGATCTTGTCACCCCAAGGGCCAGCAGGATCCTGCAGAGCCTGGAATGCGGAACCTCTGATGATGGGAATATCATCACCGGGGAATTCATATTCGCTCAGCAGTTCTCTGATTTCCATTTCAACCAGATCCAGCAGTTCTTCGTCTTCAACCATGTCGCATTTGTTCATGAATACAACAATGTAAGGAACGCCTACCTGACGAGACAGCAGGATGTGTTCTCTTGTCTGAGCCATAGGACCGTCTGTAGCAGCTACTACCAGGATAGCGCCGTCCATCTGAGCAGCACCTGTGATCATGTTTTTAACATAGTCAGCGTGACCCGGGCAGTCAACGTGTGCATAGTGTCTTGTAGGTGTTTCGTATTCAACGTGAGCTGTGGAGATTGTGATACCACGTTCTCTTTCTTCGGGAGCTTTGTCGATGTTTTCGAAAGCAACTGCTTCACCAATCTGATATCTTTCATGCAGTGTTTTTGTGATAGCTGCTGTCAGAGTTGTTTTGCCATGGTCAACGTGACCGATAGTACCAATATTCATATGAGGTTTGGTTCTTTCAAATTTCTGTTTTGCCATTTTTAAATATCCTCCTTTAAAATTTACTAAGGCAAATAGATTCATACATTATCGCATAAATGTACCTATCGTCCTTAATTATATTAAACTTCCGCAGTTTTTGCAATACCAAAATACAATTATATTCCGGTTTTTGCAATTATTTTCTGCCTTCCAGAACTTTTTCCTGAACAGATTTCGGGCAGGGTTCGTAATGGTCAACTTCCATTACATAGTTACCACGACCCTGAGATCTGGAACGCAGGTCTGTGGAGTAACCGAACATTTCAGCCAGAGGTACGAAGGAGTGAATTACCTGTACGCCGTTTCTAGCTTCCATACCTTCGATACGACCACGACGGGAGTTGATGTCACCGATAACGTCACCCATGTATTCTTCGGGTACTGTTACAGTAACTTTCATGATGGGTTCCAGCAGTACAGCGTCACCTTTTCTCATAGCTTCTTTGAAAGCCATGGAACCAGCAACCATGAACGCAGTTTCAGAGGAGTCAACTTCATGGTAGGAACCATCGTAAACTTCTGCTCTTACGCCCAGTACGGGATAACCGCCCAGGATACCGCTCTGCATAGCCTGCTGAATACCTTTGTCGATAGCGGGGATATATTCCTTAGGAATAGAACCACCAACAGTGCTGTTGATGAATTCGTAGTTGTGTTCTGCATCTGTAGGGATAGGTGCAAATTTCACTTTACAGTGACCATACTGACCTTTACCACCAGACTGACGAACGAATTTACCTTCAACGTCAACAGCTTTACGGAATGTTTCTTTGTAAGCAACCTGAGGAGCACCAACGTTCGCTTCTACTTTGAATTCTCTCAGCAGACGGTCAACGATGATTTCCAGGTGCAGTTCACCCATACCGGAGATGATTGTGTCACCGGTTTCGGAGTCTGTGTATGTTTTGAATGTGGGATCTTCTTCTGCCAGTTTTGCCAGAGCGATACCCATTTTGTCTCTACCTGCTTTTGTTTTAGGTTCAATTGCAACGGAGATAACGGGTTCAGGGAATACCATGGATTCCAGAATTACTTCGTGATCTTCATCACAGATTGTATCACCTGTTGTTGTCAGTTTGAAACCTACTGCAGCTGCAATGTCACCAGAGTAAACTTTATCGATTTCTTCTCTGTGGTTTGCGTGCATCTGCAGGATACGGCCTACACGTTCTTTTTTACCCTTTGTAGAGTTGTAAACGTAAGAACCTGCATCCAGTGTACCGGAGTACACACGGAAGAATGCCAGTTTCCCAACGAAGGGGTCATTCATGATCTTGAATGCCAGAGCGGAGAAAGGTTCTTCGTCGGAAGAATGTCTTTCCACTTCTTCTTCTGTTTCGGGATCGATACCTTTGATAGCAGGGATATCGATGGGAGCGGGCATATATTCGATAACGCCGTCCAGCAGTTTCTGAACGCCTTTGTTTCTGTAAGCGGAACCGCAGAATACGGGAACCAGTTCGCAGTTGATGCATGCTTTACGCAGCGCTGCTTTCAGTTCTTCTTCTGTGATTTCTTCTTCGCCGAAGAATTTTTCCATCAGTTCTTCATCTGTTTCACAGATAGCTTCAACCATTTTTGCTCTGTATTCTTCAGCTTTTTCCAGATATTCTGCAGGAATATCTTCTTCGTCGATTTCTTTACCCAGATCATCTTCGTAAATCAGGGCTTTCATTTTCATCAGGTCGATGATACCAACGAAATCGCTTTCTGCACCGATAGGCAGAGTAACAGCAACAGGTGTGCAACCCAGTCTGTCTACCATCATCTGCAGTACATTATAGAAGTTTGCACCCATGATGTCCATTTTGTTAACAAATGCCATTCTGGGTACGTTGTAGTTGTCAGCCTGACGCCATACAGTTTCGGACTGAGGTTCTACACCGCCTTTTGCGCAGAATACGCAAACGGCACCGTCCAGTACACGCAGGGAACGTTCAACTTCTACTGTGAAGTCAACGTGACCTGGTGTGTCAATGATGTTGATTCTGTTTTCATTCCACTGACAAGTTGTCGCTGCGGAAGTAATTGTGATACCTCTTTCCTGTTCCTGTTCCATCCAGTCCATGGTTGCTGTACCTTCGTGGGTATCACCGATTTTGTAGTTACGGCCTGTGTAGAACAGAATACGCTCTGTAAGTGTTGTCTTACCTGCGTCGATGTGTGCCATGATACCAATATTTCTGGTTTTGGCCAGCGGGAACGCTCTGTTTGCCACGCTTACTCCTCCTTCGTGTCATACTAAAATCGGGCAATACCCGAAAAAACTGCCAATCAGTCTTTTCGGGCTTGCCTTGATCCATAAGTTTCTTAGTTTAAAATTACCATTTGAAATGGGAGAAAGCTTTGTTTGCTTCTGCCATTTTGTGTGTTTCGTCTTTTTTCTTGCAAGCGCCGCCAGCATTGTTCAGCGCGTCCATGATTTCAGCTGCCAGACGATCTACCATGGTTTTTTCGCCACGTTTTCTAGAGTAAACTGTCAGCCATCTCAGACCCAGAGTCTGTCTTCTTTCAGGTCTGATTTCCATGGGAACCTGGTAAGTAGCACCACCAACACGGCGAGCTTTAACTTCCAGTACGGGCATGATATTGCCCAGTGCTTCTTCAAATGCTTCCAGGGGTTCTTTACCTGTTTTTTCTGCTACTTTGTCGAATGCACCATAAACGATTTTTTCAGCAACACCTTTCTTGCCGTCCAGCATAATGCTGTTGATCAGCTTTGTAACCAGCTTGCTGTTGTAAATAGGGTCTGCTAAAACCTCTCTTTTTGCAACATGTCCTTTTCTTGGCACGATTCTTCCCTCCTTAATGAATAATGATATTCTCGGTACTTCACAGGACTTTTCGCCTGTGTTTTCATGCCTTATCTCTCAACTTATATCCGTCCTTCTAAGCAATCGCAGATTGTATTGATTGGTATAAGGCATTTCTTCTTTTTACGATGATTGAATTACTTCTTGGATGCTTTAGGGCGTTTAGCGCCGTATTTGGAACGCGCCTGCATTCTGTTAGCAACACCTGCTGTATCCAGTGTACCTCTGATGATGTGGTAACGAACACCAGGAAGGTCTTTTACTCTACCGCCTCTGATCAGAACAACGGAGTGTTCCTGCAGGTTGTGGCCTTCACCGGGGATGTAAGCTGTTACTTCGATCCCGTTGGAAAGACGAACTCTGGCAATCTTTCTCAAAGCGGAGTTAGGTTTTTTAGGTGTAGAAGTTTTTACTGCTGTGCAAACACCGCGTTTCTGAGGAGAAGAAACATCAGTTGCTTTCTTCTGCAGAGAGTTCAGGCCTTTCTGCAAAGCGGGTGCTGTAGATTTTTTCTCAACAGTCTGTCTGCCTTTTCTTACTAACTGGTTAAACGTTGGCATTAAAATGCACCTCCTTATAGAATCTCATACGTTCTGCTCTTGCATTATTTCTGTATGCTTATGTCGCGTCTTAGAAGCCGCTTAGAAAACTTCCAGCCCGCAGACACTAGAAAATTTTATCACCCCAAAATTCAAAAGTCAATACCCTTTTCCCCCGAAAACCCTTGATTTTACGCAGATTTTACCCTTTTCGGCTTTGTATACAAAAAATCTCTGCAAAACACCGCATTTCACCGACAAAATCCCCGAAAGCCTTTGTTTTCGGCGCTTTACGCTGCTAACGCAAAAAATGGATACAACCCTTTGGGGATTGTATCCATTTTGTTCATTTTCTATACGCCATCTTATACCATTTCGTCTTCGTCGATATAAGTGCCATCAGCCTGATAATCCTGCGCATCTTCGGTCTGTTCTGTTTCCAGCTCGATGTTGCGGTAACGGCTCATGCCGGTACCAGCGGGAATCAGCTTACCGATAATAACGTTTTCTTTCAGACCGATCAGTGGATCGATCTTGCCTTTGATTGCCGCTTCTGTCAGGACTCTTGTTGTTTCCTGGAAGGAAGCCGCGGACAAGAAGGAATCTGTTGCCAGGGATGCTTTTGTGATACCCAGCAGTACACGAGAACCCTTCGCAGGTTCTTTGCCTTCTGCTTCCAGAGCTGCATTTGTGTTTTCAAATGTCAGCCAGTCAACCAGAGAGCCGGGCAGGAAATCTGTATCGCCGTTTTCTTCGATCTTGACACGTTTCAGCATCTGACGAACAATAACTTCGATATGCTTGTCGCTGATTTCTACACCCTGCAGACGGTATACACGCTGTACTTCCTGAATCATATAGTCCTGAACGCCTCTCAGACCTTTGATCTTCAGAATGTCGTGAGGGTTTACGCTACCTTCTGTGATTTCATCACCGGCTTCAATGATGTCGCCGTCGTAAACTTTGATTCTGGAACCGTAAGGAATCAGATAATCTTTTGTTTCGCCTGTTTCAGGATTTGTGATGATTACTTCACGTTTTTTCTTGGTATCGTTCAGTGTTACATGACCGCCAAATTCCGCGATGATCGCAAGACCCTTAGGTTTTCTTGCTTCAAACAATTCTTCGACACGAGGAAGACCCTGTGTGATGTCATCGCCGGCGATACCGCCAGTATGGAATGTACGCATGGTCAGCTGTGTACCGGGTTCACCGATGGACTGCGCCGCGATGATACCTACAGATTCACCGATACGTACATATCTGCCGGATGCCATGTTGGCACCGTAACATTTTGCACAGATACCAACTTCGGAACGACATGTCAGTACAGTTCTGATCCAAACTTTCTTGATACCTGCTTTTTCCACTGCCTCTGCCTGATCTACAGTGATCATGGTGTCAGCAGGAACAATGATTTCGCCTGTTTCAGGATGGATGATGTCATAAGCAGACCATCTGCCGCGGATACGATCCTGCAGATCTTCGATGACTTCGTTGCCATCCATGAAAGCGGAAATTTCCATACAAGGTGTTTCGATGTTTCTGCCTTCGCAGCAGTCCCATTCTCTAACAATAATATCCTGAGAAACGTCTACCAGACGACGTGTCAGGTAACCGGAGTCGGCTGTCTTCAGCGCTGTATCGGTCAGACCTTTACGAGCACCGTGAGCGGAAATGAAGTATTCCAGTACGGACAGACCTTCACGGAAGTTCGCTTTGATAGGCAGTTCGATGATACCGCCGTTAGGGGATGCCATCAGACCACGCATACCAGCCAGCTGTTTGATCTGTCTGTTGGAACCACGGGCACCGGAGTTAGCCATCATGAAGATGTTGTTGTATTTACCCAGACCAGCCAGCAGAGCCACAGTGATCTTATCATCGGCAATGTTCCATGCTTCGATAACTTTCTGGTGACGTTCTTCGTCTGTCATCAAACCACGACGGAATTTTCTTGTGATCAGATCAACCTTTTCTTCCGCTTCTGCCAGATATTCCGCTTTTTCCTTAGGAATTTCCATATCGGATACGGATACAGTCATGGCAGCTCTTGTGGAGAATTTGTAACCCAGGGATTTGATCTTATCCAGTACATCAGCTGTCTGTGTTGCGCCGCAGCGGTTGATGCACTTGTTGATGATCTTACCGATGGCTTTTTTATCTACCAGGAAACCTACTTCGTAGTCAAATTTGGTTTCGTCGTTTGTTCTGTCAACGTAACCCAGATTCTGAGGAATTGCTTCGTTGAAGATGATACGACCAACGGTAGCTTTTACCAGTCTGGTTTCTTTTACGCCGTTAAATTCCATGGTTCTTCTGACTTTGATAACTTCCTGCAAATAAATTTCGTGGTTATCATAAGCCAGCATTGCTTCTTTTTCATCTTTAAATACTTTGATGATAGGGTCGCCTTTGGCAACGATCACATTGCCTTCTGCGTCCAGAATATCTTCTTCGTATTTTTTATTCAAATCTTCTCTTTCCAGTGTCAGGTAATACATACCCAGGATCATATCCTGAGAGGGTACGGTTACAGGAGCACCATCGGAAGGTTTCAGCAAGTTGTTAGGAGAAAGCAGCAGGAATCTGCATTCTGCCTGTGCTTCTACGGACAGAGGTACATGAACCGCCATCTGGTCACCGTCGAAGTCGGCGTTGTACGCTGTACATACCAGAGGATGCAGTTTGATTGCACGGCCTTCTACCAGTACAGGTTCAAATGCCTGAATACCCAGTCTGTGCAGGGTTGGGGCACGGTTCAGCATAACAGGATGTTCTTTGATGACATCTTCCAAGATGTCCCAAACTTCTGTCTGCAGTCTTTCTACCATTCTCTTAGCGGATTTGATGTTGTGAGCCAGACCATCTTCCACCAGTTTCTTCATTACAAAAGGTTTGAACAGCTCGATAGCCATTTCCTTAGGCAGACCGCACTGGAAAATCTTCAGTTCGGGGCCTACAACGATAACGGAACGGCCGGAGTAGTCAACACGTTTACCCAGCAGGTTCTGACGGAAACGACCCTGTTTACCCTTCAGCATGTCGGACAGAGATTTCAGCGCTCTGTTGCCGGGGCCTGTTACAGGTCTGCCGCGTCTGCCGTTGTCGATGAGGGCGTCAACTGCTTCCTGCAGCATTCTTTTTTCGTTTCTAACGATGATGTCAGGCGCGCCCAGATCCAGCAGTCTTTTCAGACGGTTGTTTCTGTTGATAACACGTCTGTACAGATCATTCAGGTCGCTGGTTGCGAAACGGCCGCCGTCCAGCTGTACCATAGGACGGATGTCGGGAGGAATAACCGGGATGGCATCCAGAATCATCCATTCAGGCTTATTGCCGGATACACGGAAGCTTTCCACAACTTCCAGTTTCTTGATGATACGCACACGTTTCTGACCTGTGGTGTCGACGAGCTGTCTTTTCAGCTCGTCGGCTTCTTTTTCCAGATCAATGTCCTGGAGCAGTCTTTTGATTGCTTCCGCACCCATTGCTGCTTCAAAACGGTTGCCGTATTTATCGTATGCTTCTCTGTATTCTCTTTCGCTCAGCAGCTGTTTGTACTGCAGTTCTGTGTCCCCTGCATCCAGTACGATATAAGACGCAAAGTACAGAACCTTTTCCAGTGCTCTGGGGCTCATGGAAAGAATCAGACCCATTCTGGAAGGGATACCCTTGAAGTACCAGATGTGGGAAACGGGTGCAGCCAGTTCAATGTGACCCATTCTTTCTCTTCTAACCTTCGCCTTTGTTACTTCAACGCCGCAGCGGTCGCAGACAACGCCTTTGTAACGGATTCTTTTATATTTCCCACAGTGGCATTCCCAGTCCTTTGTGGGCCCGAAGATTCTTTCGCAGAACAGACCGTCTTTTTCAGGTTTCAGTGTTCTGTAGTTGATGGTTTCGGGTTTCTTTACTTCGCCTCTGGACCATTCATGGATTTTTTCAGGAGAAGCCAATCCAATCTTAATGGAATCAAAAACAATTCCCTGTTCTGTGTTTTGTGTGCTCATGGGCTTGTTCTCCTTTCTTATTCTTCGTCATAATCGTCCAACAGTTCTTCGCCGCCGGCATAATCGTCGGACAGCAGGTCGCTGTTGTCGTGTACGGTGCCTTCTTCATCATCAAAGAGGAAGTCCACCAGTTCTTCTTCAGCTGTCATAGGTCTGGGACGACGGAATTCATCGTCTTCGCCTTCAAAGCCGTCGATATTTACATTCAGATCATCCACATCTTCAATGGATTCCTTGATTTCTACTTCAGTCTGGTCTTCACGCAGTACGCGGATATCCAGTGCCAGGGACTGCAGTTCTTTCAGCAGTACCTTGAAGGATTCAGGCACGCCGGGTTCAGGGATGTTTTCGCCCTTAACAATAGCTTCGTAAGTTTTTACACGACCTACGATATCGTCGGACTTCACTGTCAGGATTTCCTGCAGTGTGTAAGCTGCGCCGTATGCTTCCAGCGCCCAAACTTCCATTTCACCGAAACGCTGACCGCCGAACTGTGCCTTACCACCCAGAGGCTGCTGGGTAACCAGGGAGTACGGACCAGTGGAACGTGCGTGGATCTTATCATCTACCAGATGGTGCAGTTTCAGGTAGTGCATGTAACCGATGGTTACGCGGTTATCGAAGAATTCACCGGTACGGCCGTCACGCAGGGAAACTTTACCGTCTCTGCTGATGGCAACGCCTTTCCATTCTTCTCTGTGATCTCTGTTTGCATACAGTTCATCATAGATGTCACCTTCCAGCAGGGGTTTCCATTTTTCGGAGAATTCTTCCCATTCTGTATTGACATAGTCGTTTGCCATTTCCAGTGTATCCATGATGTCGATTTCGTTTGCACCGTCGAATACGGGTGTGCTGATTTTCCAGCCCAGAACTTTTGCAGCCAGGGACAGGTGGGTTTCCAATACCTGCCCGATATTCATACGGGAAGGAATACCCAGAGGGTTCAGTACGATGTCCAGTGGACGGCCGTTAGGCAGGAAGGGCATATCTTCCACAGGCAGTACACGGGACACAACCCCTTTGTTACCGTGACGACCAGCCATCTTGTCGCCCACGGAGATTTTACGTTTCTGTGCAATATAAACTCTTACCAGCTGATTTACGCCGGGACCTACGTCGTCGCCGTTTTCTCTGGTAAAGATCTTAACGTCTACGATGATACCTGTTTCACCGTGAGGTACACGCAGGGAAGTATCTCTCACTTCTCTTGCTTTTTCACCGAAGATTGCACGCAGCAGTCTTTCTTCTGCGGTCAGTTCGGTTTCGCCCTTAGGTGTTACTTTACCAACCAGGATGTCGTTGGGGTGTACTTCCGCACCGATGCGGACAATACCTCTTTCATCCAGGTCACGCAGTGCGTCTTCGCCTACGTTGGGGATATCTCTTGTGATTTCTTCAGGCCCCAGTTTTGTATCTCTGGCGTCTGCTTCAAATTCATTGATATGAACGGAAGTATATACGTCGTCCTGCACCAGTTTTTCACTGAGCAGAACCGCGTCTTCGTAGTTGTAACCTTCCCATGTCATGAAACCGATGAGAGGGTTTTTACCCAGTGCCAGTTCACCCTGACAAGTAGAAGCGCCGTCTGCGATGATCTGACCTGCTTCCACTCTGTCACCTACGTTTACGATAGGTTTCTGGTTCAGGCAGGTGCTCTGGTTACTTCTCTGATACTTGATCAGTTTGTAGCTGTCGCGCATAGATTCATCGTTGCGGATCACGATTTCGTTAGCGGAAACTCTTTCTACAACACCGCTGTTTTTCGCGATAGCGCAGATACCGGAGTCTTTTGCTGTTTTGTATTCCATACCGGTACCAACGATAGGAGAGTCAGTTACCATCAGAGGTACAGCCTGACGCTGCATGTTGGAACCCATCAGCGCACGGTTCGCGTCGTCGTTTTCCAGGAAAGGAATCAGCGCTGTTGCAACGGATACCATCTGTTTCGGAGATACGTCCATCAGGTGGATCTGGCTTCTGTCAACTTCGATGATGTCTTCACGGTGACGACCGGTTACTTTCTTATGAACGAAGTGGCCTTCTGCATCCAGAGGTTCGTTGGCCTGGGCTACGTTATAGTTTTCTTCTTCGTCAGCAGTAACGTAAATGAACTCGTCTGTTACGCGAGGTTCGTCGCCGCTCTGGTCTACTTTTCTGTAAGGCGCTTCAATGAAACCATATTCATTGATGCGGGCAAATGTTGCCAGTGTATTGATCAGACCGATGTTAGGACCTTCTGGTGTTTCGATAGGACACATTCTGCCGTAGTGAGAATGGTGAACGTCTCGAACTTCGAAGCCTGCTCTTTCTCTGGACAGACCGCCGGGGCCCAGTGCAGACAGACGTCTCTTATGTGTCAATTCACTCAGAGGGTTGTTCTGGTCCATAAACTGAGACAGCTGGGAGGAACCAAAGAATTCCTTGATAGCAGCTGTAACAGGACGCACGTTGATCAGCGCCTGAGGTGTTACCACAGCCAGATCCTGTGTTGTCATTCTTTCACGAACAACTCTTTCCATTCTGGACAGACCAATGCGGAACTGGTTCTGCAGCAGTTCCCCTACGGAACGGATACGTCTGTTGCCCAGATGGTCGATGTCGTCCACGTTGCCGTAGCCGTAATCCAGCTGCATCACATAGTTGATGGAAGCCATGATGTCTTCCAGTGTGATGTGCTTAGGCACCAGTTCGTGGATGTTTTCTTTGATGGCAGCTTTCAGTTCTTCAGCTGTTGTGTATTCGTTCAGCAGCTGTTCCAGCACAGGATAGTAAACTCTTTCTTTGATATTTACATCGTCTGCTGTCAGACCGAATTCTTCCAGATATGCATCAATTGCAACTGCACGGTTTGTCAGGATTTTTACTTTTCTTTCTTCTACTTCAATATACAGGTGGTCGATACCGCTGTCCTGGATAGTATCGCACAGTTCCATTGTCAGCACTGCGCCTTCTTCAGCCAGCACTTCTCCTGTCATAGGGTCAACCACTGCTTCTGCCAGTTTCGCGCCGCGGATTCTGTTTCTCAGAGCCAGTTTCTTGTTGAATTTGTAACGGCCTACTTTTGCCAAGTCATAACGTTTGGGATCGAAGAACATGCCGCGCAGCAGGGATTCAGAACTTTCCACTGTGGGAGGTTCGCCGGGACGCAGCTTTTTATAAATTTCAATCAGACCTTCTTCGTAAGATTTGGAAACGTCTTTTTCCAGTGTTGCCAGAATCTTAGGTTCTTCGCCAAACAGGTCAATGATTTCCGCGTCAGAGCCAATGCCCAGTGCACGAATCAGAACGGTCACGGGAACTTTTCTGGTACGGTCAACTCTTACATAGAATACATCGTTGGAGTCTGTTTCATATTCCAGCCAAGCACCTCTGTTGGGGATAACAGTTGCAGAAAGCAGCTTTTTCCCAACTTTGTCAAAATCAGAAGCATAGTAAATGCCGGGGGAACGAACCAGCTGGCTGACGATAACACGTTCTGCACCGTTGATGATGAAGGTACCTGTTTCTGTCATCAGAGGGAAATCGCCCATAAAGATTTCCTGTTCCTTCAGTTCGTCCAATTCTCTGTTATACAGTCTTGCTTTCACTTTCAATGCTGCCGCATAGGTGGCATCGCGTTCCTTACATTCTTCAATGGAGAATTTGGGTTCGGAATCCAATGTAAAATCAATGAATTCCAGCACCAGATTGCCGCTGAAGTCTGTGATGGGGGAAATATCTTCAAATACTTCCTTCAAACCTTCCTTCAAAAACCACTGGTAACTGTCCTTCTGCACCTCGATCAGATTGGGCATATCCAAAACTTCATTGATTTTGGAATAGCTCATTCGTGTCGTGTCGCCAAAACGGAGTGCATGAATTCTGTTTTTTTCCATCTTGTCACCTCTCGAATTTATCTATCACACCGACATTACCACTGCCCTACGGACACTTGATACAGAAAAACGACCTGTCGTTTCTCTCTATCAGGCGTCCATGGCAGCTGCTTTTTGCAGAAATTTTCTGCTTTTGCGCAAAAAATTTAGAATTGCCCAAACAAAGCTAGACCTTTGCCTGCACCACCTTTGATCAGTGGTCGTGACAAAAGCCTCTTTTATCTAAGAAATTCTAATGCAACTTTTGAACAGTTTGCCATACAGCCTCCCGTTCACCATATAAAAGCCAATAATTCCAAACAAACCGCAATCCTTATGTGCCAGAAATCCCCTGTATTTCAAGGTTCCTGCGGAGCTTCGCAAAAAAATGTTGAATTTTGCATTTCCCTGTGCTATACTGACCATAAATGATGGATATGTGTGCTTGTTTGCCAATGTGTGAGATATTTTACCACACCTAAAGCTGGCTGTCAAGCCCCTTTCCCTTGATTTTCCGGCGGTTTACCGCCTTTTTTTATTGCTTTTTTCCCTTCTCCCATTTGCACAACCCCTTTCCTGCTTTTCTCTGTTCTTTCCCATTGCATTTTTAGCACAAGTGACATTTTGTATAAAACAGCGCAAAAATTCCGTTGAAATTTCATGACTGTTTTTTGTTTTCACAAACTCCGAAAATCGCAATTTTGTGAAATATTTTTGTTCTTTTTTAAATGCATCACCATTCTTTACATTTTCTCCTCTACCTGTTACACTGTTTGAGATAGAAACGAGGTGTTTATCTTGCAGAAAGAGAATTATCAGATCGTGCTGGAACGCACGTTAAAGACCATAGAAAAGGAAGAACGCCGTCCCCGTCTGCTGCTTCATAGCTGCTGCGGCCCCTGTTCTTCTTATGTATTGGAGTATCTCTCCCATTACTTTGACATTACCGTATATTACTATAACCCCAATATCTCCCCTGCGGCGGAATTTACCCACCGTGCGGAAGAACAGCAGAAACTTATCTCCCAGATGCCTTTGGAAGGCGAAGTATCCTGCATTGTTGGGGAATATGATCCGGAAACCTTCTTTGCCATGGCAAAAGGCAGAGAACAGGAGCCGGAAGGTGGACAGCGCTGCTTCGATTGCTATACCCTTCGTTTGAAAAAGACAGCAGAAGCGGCAAAGACTGGCGGCTTTGATTACTTCACCACCACCCTTTCCATCAGCCCCCACAAAAACGCCCAGGTGCTCAATGCCATCGGCAAAGAACTGGCAGAAACCTACAGCGTTTCCTATCTCTTTTCCGATTTCAAAAAGAAAAACGGCTATAAACGCTCCTGCGAACTGTCAGAACAGTATCATCTCTACCGTCAGGATTACTGCGGCTGTCCCTTTTCCAAAGCGGAAGCCGAAGCCCGCAGAAAAGCCATGGACGGCAAATAAAACCAAATCAGACAGCAAGAATCCCTTTTGCGGCATCTTGCTGTTCTTTTTTTGGAAAAAGCCCGATTTTCTCTTTTCTTTCCCAGAAAACCGTCGTATAATAAACCCCGTGCGATTTTTTTGAAAGGAGTTTTTTTATGACACAAAAACAAAAAGGGATTTTGTGCATCACCGCATCATCCTTCTTTTTCGCTTTGATGAATCTGTTTGTGCGGCTTTCCGGTGACCTGCCCTCTATGCAGAAAAGTTTTTTCCGAAATTTTGTCGCCTTGATTTTCGCCGCTGTCATTTTGTATCGGGAACGTCCCAAAGTGACTTTTACCCCCAAAGCAAAACTGCATCTGTTCTGGCGGGCATTGGCAGGCACCGTCGGCGTCCTCTGCAACTTCTACGCAGTAGACCATTTGGTGCTGGCAGACGCCTCCATGCTCAATAAGATGTCCCCCTTCTTCGCGGTGATTTTTGCCATTTTCCTGCTGAAAGAAAAACCCAACCGCTTCCAGACATTGTCCATCATCACTGCCTTCATCGGTGTTCTGTTCATTGTCAAACCCACAGGCAATATGAATCTCATTCCTGCTCTTATCGGGCTTATGGGCGGTCTTGGCGCAGGTCTTGCGTATACTTACGTTCGCTCTCTGGGACAGCAGGGCGTTGCCGGGCCATTTATCGTGTTCTTCTTCTCAGCGTTCTCCTGTGTGGTGCTGCTGCCCTTCCTGATTTTCGATTTCCACCCTATGACTTGGGTGCAGTTGGGTACACTCCTTCTGGCAGGTCTTTCTGCCGCCGGCGGTCAGTTCACCATCACTGCCGCTTACTGCTACGCACCAGCAAGGGAAATTTCCGTTTTCGACTATTTCCAGATTCCCTTCTCGGCGCTTCTGGGCTTCATCGTATTCGGACAGATTCCTGACTGGCTCAGCTGGGTAGGCTACGCCATCATCTGCGGCACAGCCATTGCCATGTTCCTGCGTACCACCCGAACAGAAAAAGCATAAACCCAAAGAGAATCGCTTAGGGAATTCTTCATCAGAAAACAAAGCAAGCTGAAATCCTTATGATATAGGGGATTCCAGCTTGCTTATTTTTATAAGATTTTATTTTGTATGCTTTTTCTGAAGATAGCCGTCCCAATTCCCCTTAAGTAATCGAGGAAGCAAAAATCAATGTTTTCTTAAGAGGAATTTGCTTTTCCATTCTCTTTTTTTCTTTCCTATTTTCTGCTATACTATTGCAAAATATTACAAAAGGAGTCTCCCATGTTATTAGAACGAACCCTGTCCACATTGCAGGCATTAGGCAATGAACGTCTGCAATTACCCATATTCTACGAAAGCCCCCTGTCCCTTCGCTTCGAGATTGGTCCAGAGGACATTTCCACCAAGGACCCCCGTTATTTCCGTATGGCATACTGGCGCACCTCTTTTCTTTATGAAAAAGCGCCTGCCTTTGATACCCTCCTTTGGGTGCTTTACCGTACACCGGATATGGATTCCGACGTCAACGAGCTTCTCGACCGTTTCTGCAAGCTTGCCCGTCTGCCGGAGCCTGCGGAGGTCTATGAGCAGGAAACCGTTGACCGTGACGGCGAACCCTTTACCCGTATCTTCTTTTTCTGGGATATGAAAGAAACGCCTCCCAAAACTTCCGCTCTGCTGGACGGTATCCTAAAAACAGATTTCGCCGGATTTCTGGAGCTTTCCTCTGCTGTTTTCTTTTTCAATACTCAGACACCTTTCCTCCTCCATCTCTATGATGACAGAGGCATGGACTTGGTGGCGGCAGACAAAGCCCTTCTGTCTCCTTTTTATGAGGACTGCCACAATTGGCTTTTAGACTACGACCTTCCCCGTATGGACAAAATCTTTGCAAATACAAAAGGCACAGAACCCATCTAAAATTCTCAGACTGTCAAAAAATTATATTTTACACTTTTGCAAGAACGCGGAAGGGTTTGGGAAACGAAGCGTGTCCCAAATGGAATCCGCAGTCGGAATTCACTTCCGACGAGGAAAACAGCACGTTTCAAGGCATTTTTATGCCGATGGAACGTACTGTTTATACATACAGTAACCTCGTCAAAATCCTGATTTTGACGAAGGGTGTCGACTTTTTCGACACCATCAATTCTGTGCCTTTTTCTTTTACGGAACATACTGTTCTTCTACTTTTGTCACAATACCATTTTCCGAAGTAATCCAGAAAGGTAAATATCCCCCTTCTTCTTCCAGATGCTTCCGCAGTTCTTTCCAGCTTTTCAGCTGTTTCTGCTCCACGCCGTTTTCCGTAAATTCCACCACCAAAATTTCCGGTCGTTTTCCCAAATCCATGGCAGTATTGTTTTCCCATGTGCGGATATAATATCCGTTTGGCATTTCCATATTGGGGTCTAAATGCACCTGTGCCAGACGTTCTCGGTTTTCCTCTGTATACCACTGGGCTTCGTTCAAATGAAGGATTCCCTCTTTTGCATCCAGCTTCGTAATATACCCAAACCGCTTCGAGGACATATCACCATAAAAATCCTCCAAAGTTCCTTCTCTCACCACAATATCGTCTGTGGTCACAGACCAAAGCTCCATATCCTTCCGCAGAAATGTCATGGCAACATCTTCGGGATTCAAAAGCCCTACTTTGTGTCCTGCGTCGCACTGCGCCTGCTGTTCGGCGTAATAAACGTCTTCTTCCGCGCCGCTGACATAATTGTAATAGAGATTTCCCATCTCATCGCTCCATCGTTCCACGCACCAGATACCGCCATCCCCCTGTTTCACAGGCTGGGACAGAAGCAGCCGCCAGTCGCTGTATCCTTTCTGCTGATGGAGAGATACATCCACAATGATATGATTTCCCCCATAAGTTTCCGGTGTAATATATCCTTTTTCCTCCAGAAGCGCCCGTACCATGGTCCCCATTTCTTCCTGCGGCATAGTCAGTTCATAGGGATAAATGCTGCCGAAGCATACACCGAATAAAGCCGCCTGTTCCTCTGTATAGGAAAATTCCGCAACGCCGCTTTCATCAGGTTCCGGCAAATCCATTGCTCCAAAGGCGTATTTTTCAGATTCCAAATATAAATACTCTCCTTCTTGTGTAACGCCTTCCGGCAACTGTAAAGGCTTGTCACTGTCCAGCTGGTATCGACATTCTCCTGACCAGACTTCCGCAACGATACCTTCCCCCAGTAATCCTTCCACACGGTAATGCCCTTCAGAACTCAGCACTTCTCTGTCAATGATATGACTGCCCTGTTCTTCCACTACAGGCGCAATCTTTTCTTCTTCCATTCTGGCAATGGTATGGATATCATTTTTGTCCTCGGGCGCACTCCAGATGGCGCATCCCACTGCCACTGCCGCCACAACTGCCAGTCCAGCCACAACGGAAACAGGCTTTTTGTATTGTAAAATATGTTTCACCCTTGTTTTGATGGGCTTTTCCCCGAAAGCCAAAGGGGTACCAAACCATCTTTCTTCCGCCGACAGCCGCACCAGAGAAAGGGAATATCCTTTTTTGATGTCCATCCCCATTTTTTCCAGCACTTTTTCATCACAGGAGCTTTCCATATCCGCTTCCATACACCGGAACGCCAGCCACACCAGCGGATTGAACCAATGCAGGCAAAGAATGACAAAAGCCCCTTGCTTGATGCGCATATCATGCCGTTTGATATGGATTCTCTCATGACAGAGCACATACTCCCGTTCTTCCTCTGTCAAATCCGCCGGAATGTAAATGCAGGGCGGCATCCCCATAACAAACGCTGTTGGCAGTCCTTCCACCTGATACACATAAGGTTCCAGCTTTTCCCCATTTTTCAGTTTCTTCCGCAGTTTCCAAGAAGAAATCATGCCGTATCCCAGCAAAATCACTGTCCCTGCAAACCAAACAACAGAAGCCCCTTCCACCATCCGTTCCATGGGAAAAACTTCTTCCCCCAATTTTCGCACAGGTGTCCGCTCCGCCACAAAATCATCCACAACAGAAATTCCGCTTTCCACCTGCGGCACTGCCTGATATAGCTTCTCCTGCCGAAAGCTCTCTACACCCACAGGCATGGGACTGTAGGAAGTTTTGATTCGTACAGGCAAAATCAATGCCAGAAATACCACCAGCCACAAAACATAAGAAATGGATTTGGGGCTTTTTTTCAGTAAAAACCGCAGAATCAACACTGCCGCAATGGCAAAACTGCCGTAAAGGGATAAATTCAAAATTTCCAGAAACAGTTCATCCATACTCAGCCCTCCTCGTATGTCTCAATGAGTTTCTTCATCTCCTCCACTTCTTTTGCTGTCAGCCCTTTCCCCTTTGCAAAGGCTGTGAGAAACTTTGGCAGGGAACCGCCGAAGCTGTCTTTGACAAACTGTCTGCTTTCCTGCGCCTGCCATTCCTCTTTGGTATATACCGCCCGAATCATGCCTTTTTCATTGACAAAAACCCCTTTTTGCTCCAGTTTTTTCAGCATGGTATAGGTGGTAGATTTCTTCCATTCCATTTCCTCTCCGCAGATTTTCACCAACTCCGCCGAGGTCATGGGTACATCTTTCCATAAAATCTCCGCCAGTCTTTCTTCCGCTTCTGTCAGTTGGTATCCCATGGTATCCCCCCTTTCGGTCTATAAGTTTTAGACTTCTCTTTCTTTTAGTCTATAATCTATAGACCAATTTGTCAACGGTTTGCTTCTATTTTCATACAAAAATTTCCCGAAACAGCAGGCTCTCCTTAAGAAAACATTGTTTTCCCTTTATTTCTCAAGGAGAACTGCGACAGCTGATTTCAGAAGAAAAACATTTCCACAAAATCCTGATAAAAAAGCATAGCTGGAATCCTTGCAAGAATCCCAGCTATCTTTACTTTCTTATGAAACAGCCCCTAAAGCTCGGGGGAATCATCCATATTTTATTTCACTGTACTCCAGATATTGCTGTAAGCCGTTGTATTTTCATCTGGAATCAATCCCAATCTCCAGAAAGATACGCCGTTTACACCCATCATCTTTGCCAGATCCATTTTGTCCTGCATACTGCGGCTGTCCTCATACCAGATGACCTTTGTGGTATCTCCATCCTGCACCGTCATATAAGGATTCCGATATTTTTCAGAATATCCAGATGTGGCACCGCTCTGCAAATAAGCCTGCAATGTATCATAATCATTGTCAATTCCCTGACTGTTGACAATGACGCCATTTTGCAAATCCCATTCCACGTTGGAAGAAGGACTCAACCCCAGCACAACCTTGCTGCTGTCTGCCACACCTGTGCTCTCGTCGGTAATGGCGTGGAGTCCATAATATACCTGATCGAAAGGAGAAACAGGCGTTGTGGTAAAGCCGCTCTGCTGTACATCAGCAGAAATGCTCTTTGCCTCATAATCATAAGCCATCATAATGACTTTGTCCGCAATTTCGCCAATGGCTTTGTAGTCATATCCATCATAATAACTACCGTCTTTCGTGGCCGGATGGACTGCCACATATAGGCTCTTTCCTTCTGCCGTCAATGCTGTATCCAGTTCTTTCAGGAAGGCCACAAAATTCTGCTTCAATGTATCTCCTCGAAGTCCTTCAAAGTCAATGGTAACCCCTTCATAAGGATTTCTGCCCAGTTTCTTATAAGTCACTGTCACTTCTTCCATGATGGCGTTCACTGCCGCTGTACGGTTTTCTGCATTATTCAAAATAGTCTGCGCCGCTGTGGCATCCGACAGGAAAATATTCAGATTTGTCTGGACGCCGCTGCTTTGCAGTTCCTCTACAATCTGTTCATAACCTTCCGGCACTGCCCATTCGTTGTTATTTTCATAAAGGGTATTGACCACAATACTTCCGTCGTCACGATATTCCATTTTGCTCCAACCAAAAGAAACAGCGTCCATTTCCTTTGCCAAATCTTTCTGCCCATAGGAAGAAAACGCATAGAATCCATGGACAAAGTCTGTATCACTGTTCATTTTGTTGTAGCACCGCAGCATCATTGCCGCCGCTTCTTCTCTGGTGGCTGTGCCATTTGGCATAAACTGACCGTCACCTTTGCCGCTGACAATGCCGAAGTCATAAGCCAGATTGATATATCCTTTGTTGCTTGTCACATCTGTGAAGGGGGAAGCCGCCGCTGCCGCCGTTTCCACCAGATTGTCATAGCCCAATCCTTTTACCAGCATCACAGCCATTTCCTCTCTGGTGATATTGTCATTGGGACGGAAATTCAACTCACTGCCGTTTAAAGCCCCATGCTGCGCCGCTGTTTCAATACTCTTGAAATACCATTGGTTCACATCCTGATTATCCGCAAAAGAACCCGTGTAAGCATCCACCAACTCCCAGCCAAACATTCGACACATCATGGACACAAACTGTCCTCTCGTCACCGTCTGTCCCAGACCAAAAGTACCGTCATCCATGCCGCTGATGAAACCGATTTCGCTTGCTTTCACCACTTCGTTGTACGCCCAATGGTCTGTAGGCACATCGGGAAACTGCGCCCCAAAAGCCGTTGTTGTAAACAGCGTTCCCATGACCGCTGCCGCAAGAAAAACCTTTCCTTTCATTCCCGTTCCTCCTTTTGATTCCAAAACCCTTTTATGCAAAAAAAGCTGCATGGAACTGGCATATTTCTGCCATCCATACAGCTTTTTCCTTTCTGTTTGTGTTGCCGCAAAACAGAGAAGTCCTTTGCTGCATTGCGTTCCATACAGCTTAATTTTACTCCTCTTTTTTCCGTTTGTCTTTTACAAAATTCTTAATCCGTTCTCTTTTCCAGAAAATAACAGCTCCTAAAACAAGCACCACACCCCCTGCTATAGGTGCAGCCACCTGCCATATCGGTGTCCGTTCCACATAGAAGGTGAACTGGGTTCCGTCTGCGTAAAAGCACAGATACTGTCCATCTTTCTGGGTATCCAAAGGCACAGCGCCGCCATCTTGTACCAGATACAGCTTCATCAGTCCGCCGCCTTCCGGCATGCAGTACCGCATCAGATGCGTAATGCTGCCATCTTCCGGCAATGTTACCTTCCAGCCTTCCACAAATTTACTGGTGTCAACGCTGCCCACTTCTTCTGCGGTCACAGGTTCCATGGCAATTTCCTCACCATCTTCAAAACTGCCTTCTGCCAGCAGAATGGAAAGCATGGCTTCTCCTCTGGTCTGTGGTGACGCAATGGAGGAACTGCGCTGGGTATAAACGGCTTCGATGACTCTGTCAAATGTGACTGTTTCCGGCAGTTCCTCCCATTTTCCAGAAGAACCTTCCTGTTTGGGTACTGCTGGAATGGGTTTGCTGTCTGTTTTTTCGCCGTAGGTATATGCCACATCATCCACCACAGCACCGTTCGCCATGTAAGTCAGATAGAAAGAACGGAATCGTTCCGGCAAACCTTCTATGGCAATGAAATCTTCGTATGCCATAGGCTCCGCTTCTCCGGCAAAACTGATGTCGTCCACGCCGCCCCAGTCACCGTCTACAAAGTAATTGCCTTTTACATTCCCCTCAGCCTTTCCGGCAATGGCACCAGCCGCTTCCTCCGCATCTGCCAGTTCCACCATAGCACGGCAGTCAAAGATATCCGTACCATATCCGGCAATGCCGCCGGTATAGCTACCGCCGCTGAGAGAAACTTTCGCATCACTGTTCCGCACCACAGAATCAGAGCTGCCAACGATTCCCCCGATATAATCACCATCAGTGCTGGTCACTTTGCCGTAAGCCTCGCATTTATAAATGCTGCCCAGCTTCATGTAACCAGCTATACCGCCTACATAATCTTTTTTCCCTGTCACTGCTCCGTAGTTCACAGAACCTCGCAGGACAGCCTTTGTCTGGAAGTGCTGATTCAGGGAAGTATCTCCCTGTCTGGTCAAATCATCTTCCGGATCAAAGTCGTATTCCACCTGAATGGCACCGCAGATTCCCCCAGTATCCACGTCACCTTCCACTTTCCCGTAGTTGCGGCAGTTCTCTGTGACACCTTCTGTGGAAGAAGTCACTTCTTCTGATATATCTTCATAAATCTCTTCTTCTTCGCCATCATCCAGCAGTTTTTCGTAAATATCCTGCATAATGTTCATAATGGTTCGCATCTGGTCATTCATTGCCCGAAGGTCAGAAATGAGAATGTCACCATTATCCCCCATTTCATCTGTCATTTGTTCCACTTCGTCAAAAATGGAGCCAGTCTGATCCAGCAGATTGTCAACCTGCTCTTTATATTCCGCATCTGGCACAGCAAACTGGGGCGCGCCGCCTTCTCGGAAATCCCGAATTGCCCAGCGCATATCCGTTACCATATCGGCCAGCCCATCCTGAACATCCTGAAGCTGTTCCACAGATTTCTCCAGTCTGGATAAAGCACTGTTCAAATCAGAAGCCATGTCACTGCCGCTGCCCAAAGCATCATCCAGTTCATTTCTTGTGTTGCTGATGGCACGGAACACTCCGTCTCCGGCAGCCGTTAGGTAAGTAACATTTCCCTGTAAATCAGCCAAGGCCTGCTCCATTGCCTCCCAATCTCCCTTGGAGCCAATGACATTCTGTATGCTCTGATTCACATCATTCCATGCGCTTATGTAATTCTGCACTGCCTTTCCCAGCTTCGTCAGCCCATTGCCTGCACTGTCAATGGCATCCTGTCCAGCCTGTGCCGCATCCTGCAAACGGTCTACGGATTTGTGGAGCTGTTCCAATGCGTTCGTAATGTCATCGGCAACATCTTCTCCTGTGCCTAGAATATCTTCCAGATCCCCCAAGAAACGATCTGCCCGTTCACTCAGGTCGTTGATGGTCATAATGGTATCGTCCACATAATCTTCCGTTCTGTGCACCAAATAATCTGTGCTTTCTCTGGCTTCATCGGACATGGAAGAAATGTTGTCCAAGCGGAAAGAAACGTCATCCATGGTGGTTTCCGTATGATCCAGCATGCCGTCCATAATATCCTGCAAACCGGAAAAAGCATCGGAAAGCCGTTCCAAATCATCCTTGCCGAATTTCAATATCAAATAAGGCTCCATCTGCCCCACAACCCCGCCTACGTCTTTTCTGCCGTAAACAGCGCCTCGATTTTCGCAGTCGTGGAGATAGCCAGACTGTCTGCCGGCAATACCGCCCACATTATACCCCACATGGGGATAACCGATTTCCCCTACGTTTTTACATCCCTGCACAAGCCCTGAGGAAAATCCGGCAATGCCGCCCGTATCCGTATATACGGAAAGATTTTCCGTGTTGTTGATATGGCTCACATCAATATCATCCAGTGTGGGGGCAATTTCCGCTCCGTCTGTATTGACACTGCTTTCATTTGAGCAGCGGATGATACTGCCCAGATTCTGACCAGCAACACCTCCAGTATAATGTTCTCCGCGGATTTCTCCGCGAACAGTACAGCCTGTGATAACACCTGTGTTTTCATTGATGCCGGCAATGCCTCCAATGTTGTTTTTGCCATCCACCACACCATTGAACAGGCAATTTTCAATGGTGCCGCTGTTATGCCCAACAATACCGCCAATGGCACTTTTTCCGCCGGATGGCTCCCATGTGCCTGTGACCGTCAGGTTTTTCACTACCGCGCCTTCGCTCACATAGCGAAATACCCCTGTGTCAGAAGCCGCTGACGTATAAGACCCCATGTGAATACTGTGGCCATTGCCGTCAAAGGTGCCGCTGAACACAGGCACTGGCGTAAAGCTGCCGCCCAAGTCCAAGTCCCCATCCAGCACAACAGTCTTACCTACAGACCAAGTATCCAGCTTGCAGTTTTTCACAAATGATTTCCAATCCTCCGCCGTAGCAATGCGGATTTCTCCACCATCAGAAGCAAAGGCACTCAAAGGCAGACCGAAAACCAGCAGTGCTGCCATAAGTAATGATATGATTCTTTTACTGATTTTCATAGGTCTGCCCCTCCTCTCTTTCTGTTTCTTTCTTATGTTCCTCCGTCGACTCCTCTTTTGGCTTTTCCTTCTTGCCTTCTGTATCCACAATGGCATGGACTTCCCCGTGGATCACCCCATGTACCTTTGCGTCAATGGTACCGGAAACATATCCTCGGATATGACCATTCACCCGTACAGAACCTTCCAGTTCCTGACTAAGTTCTGGTGGCTTGATGGCAAACATTGTCCGTTCGATGACCTTGTCCCCCAGCAGCAAAATTTCCGGCAGTACAAACATAACAAGGAAAATGGATAATATGGTACCACGTCCCAGACAAATGCCGATGGATGCAACGGTGGGGTCAGAGGACATGAACCCAATCAAAAGCCCTGCTGCCGCCAGCATAGAACCGGATGTAATAATAGTAGGAAATGCCTGATTCAATGCCAAAATAATGGCTTTGTGAGGAGGCATCTGTTTTTTTAGATCCATATACCGGTTGGAAATCACAATGGCATAGTCGATGTTTGCCCCCATCTGTATGGAACTAACCACCAGATAACTGAGGAAGAACAGATTGCTGTGCATCAAATAAGGGAAGGAAAAGTTAATCCATACACTTCCCTGAATGACCAGTATCAGCAAAATGGGCAGCCCAACAGACTGGAAGGTAAAGAGCAGCACCAAAATAACAAATACGATAGAAAGAATACTGATCATTACATTATCCCGACTGAAGGAGCTGGATAAGTCAAAATCGCTGGTGCTGTTGCCAACCAGCAGAAAATCGTCGTAATACCTGCTTACATCCTCCCGAAGCACATCCAGAAAAGCAAAGGTTTCCTCTCCTTCTTCCGGCAAATTCAAATCCAGTACCAGACGGGAGTAGTTTTCCCCTTGCAGCTGTTTTCTGGCATCGTCAATTTTTTCATAGGCATCGTCCAAATCACGCTGCATCTCATCGTCCAGTTCCACATATCCTTTGTCGGCTTCCTCATGGGCAAATAGGAACATGTCAATGAGAGGCACTTGATAATTATCCAGATTGCCGATGACATGACCGTATTCCTCATGCTTCATACCGTAAGCCCCATAGAGGAGCTTTGCCACTTCCACATCCAAATCCATCATTTCCGCAAACTTTCTGGGTGTCAAAGCGTCCGCCAGCATGTAATCATCTTCCGCTTCTGCGTTGGCAATGCCCAAAGCCGAATCAACCTCTGGATGCTTCTGGATATCTGCCAGCAATGCCCTTTCACTGTCATAATCCCCCTTGGGAATGACAATTGCCAACGTGTTCTGACCTCCAAAAGTTTCTTTGATCTTGTTATCAGCAATGGTGTTCTCGCTTTTCTGGAAAGATGTGATCTGCGTATATCCGTAAGCATAAGGACACATAGAAGAAAACTTGAATGCCACCACCAGCAAGATCAGAAATATAGGCGGTACCATATACTGCATTTTGATAACGATACGTCCCAAACCGTCAATACTTGGTACAAAGTTTTTATGATGTGTCTTATCAATGCCCTTGCTGAACAGCATCAGTAAACCGGGCATCAATGTAAATACAGACAGCAGGCTGCAAAAAATCGCTTTAATAAGGACACGCCCCATATCAAACCCAATGCCGAACTGCATGAACATCAGCGCACCCAGACCGGAAATGGTGGTCAGGCTGCTGGCTGAAATTTCTGGAATGGCTTTGCTCAAAGCTGTGATGGTGGCTTCTCTGGGTTCCATATGCACCCGTTCCTCACTGTAGCGATGGCAAAGAATGATGGCATAGTCAATGGCAAGGGCCAATTGCAGCACCACTGTTACAGAGTTGGAAATAAAAGAAATCTCCCCAAAAAAGAAGTTTGTTCCCATATTCAGCACTGCCGCCGCAATGAATGTCAGCAACAGTACCGGAATTTCCATGTAAGTTTTGGATGTGAGCAGCAGTACACTGACAATGATTACTGCCGCCACTACCATGATCATTTTCATTTCTTCCGCCAGCATATCCGAGCGGTTGTTGCCCACCTCTGTGGATACATACAAGTCATAAGGCGCCAGTTCTTCCTTCAGTTCATTCAATGCTGTCAAAGAAATTTCGTCATCCACTTCGCCGTCAAAGGTCACATCGAACAGCGCCGCCGCACCTCTGTAGTGGTCTTTCGTTTCATCAAATTTCACTTCTGTGATGCCGTCTATCTTTTCCAATTCCTCCGATAGTGTCAGCCCTTGATCGTGTGTAATGTTGTTGACCATAACACGAGCTGTTGCAAAGGTGGTAAATTCCTCATCCATCAAATCCAGCCCGCGCCTTGTTTCTGTCTCCTCCGGCAGATAGGTTGTCAGATCATCATTCACCGATACCCATCCGCTGGCAAATACAGAAAAGAGCATTGCCGCCCCATACAACAGAAAGAATAAATTTCGTTTATCTACAATCAGCGTCGCCAGTTTTTCCCAAAAGGAACGCTCGTCTTTTTCTTTTTTCATGGTTTCACCTGCTTCTATGTGCTGCACCATTTTTCTTTCATAACAGCACGCACTTTCCTGATTTTATCTATAAAAGAACTATACTGGCTCCACCAGAAAAATACCATAGACAATGTGATGTATTTTGTATAAAAAAAACACTGCAAAGAAAACTTGGCAAAAGTATTGACAAGAAAACTTGGCAATGTTATGCTGTAAATACCAAGTAAACTTGGCAAACAAAACACTTTTAAAATCGGGGGGCATTTTATCAAAAAGGAGGGGCATTGTTTATGGACAAAAACGAAATTTTAAAACGCAGTCAAACAGAAAATATTTTGGGAGATGAACGAGAAAAACAGATTCGATTAGAAAGTGACACTTTCAGTCTGATTTTCATGCTGGCTGTCACACTGATTCTAACAACTGTCAATTTCGTAAAAGGTCTGTCAGCTGATGGATTTCTGGGCATTTTCTGGGCAAGCATACTGGGAAGATACTGCCTTCTCTTTTATCGGCATCGCAAAGCCTATCATGGCATCATGGCTTTAGCTGCTGCTGTTCTTTGTATCGCAAACGTCATGGAATATTTAGGGGGAATCTAAATGGATAAAAAGGAAATCCTTGCACGCAGCCGCGCGGAAAACGCCAATGGCGATGAACGGGAACAAAACCTTGTGCGAAAAAGTAGAGCCTTTGGTTTCTGCTTCCTTGATTATATTTATATTATCATATTCATAAGCAGTACATTTGTACTCAAAGATTTCAACAAGGAACTGTTCCTTGCCATTAGCAGCTGCTGGCTTTTGGCACGCATCACCATCTTTTTCATGCAAGGCTATTACCTGAAGAAAAAATTCTATTTGATTTTCGGTATCATAGGCTATCTTTTCATGATTTGTATGTTCGCAATCCGACCCATGTTACAGATATTCGTCGCATAGAAAGGAGCATCTTTATGGATAAAAACGAAATCCTCGCTCGCAGTCAAAAAGAAAATACTCTTCGAGATGAATTTACCGCTTTCGTAGAGCAGAAAGCACAGGCAACCGCCTATATTCTCATTCTAATTTATAGTGCTTTGGCATGTTTGGTCTTTTTCCTCCAATTCCATTTTACAGGCAAAGCTTACGGAGACTACCGCGCTTTTCTATTCTGCTTTGCCATTACCTTTGGCAGTCGTTCTTTCCAGCATTTCCGCAGCCATAAAAAAGCGAAAGACATCCTCTTTGTGCTGATTGCCCTTTGTGCTGCCATCATCACATTTGTCAATATCTTAAATCACGGAATGGAGATCCTCTGATATGCCAAAAGAAAAAGAACCAAAAAATGAACTCATCCTCCGCAACCGCTTAAAAGAAGCCCGTGGGGAGCAAAACTTATCTCAAAGCCAGTTGGCAGAAATGGTAGGGGTTTCTCGAAACACCATCAGTTCCATCGAAACAGGGCAGTTTAACCCTACGGCCAAACTGGCTTTGATCCTCTGCATTGCATTAGATAAAAAATTTGAAGACTTATTTTATTTCGACTAAAAAACTGCCAGCTTCCATCGTCTGGAATCTGACAGTTTTTCTATATCTGCTATTTTATACTTATCCACACCATGTTTTTTATTTCATACATGTTATCCACAAATTTTTTTATTTCCTCTCTGTTTTTCCACTTGTTCCACAGTTTTCAGCCTGATTTCTACACAACGCCTGCCAACGAGGCTCCTCTTTCAAAAAACCATAAGTTTCCTCCTCCGCAAAAGACTGCAAAAGTTGTTTTTTCATATTTTCCAATAACTCTGGCTGCATCTTTTGAAATGTCATGTGCTCGTACAGCCACGCTTGCCGAAAACCGCCTATTTCCGCAACACTGGAAAGTACCTTTTCCATAGTGTTCAGCGCCATTTCCCGATTTTGTTCCAACACTGCCAAATCCAACTGTGGTACCATCTCATAAAATTTTCCCATTTCAAAGCACTGAGCCAGTTCTCCCTGTTTCTTCGCCAGCTTTCGCGCCTGTTCTCTGTCATTTTCTTTCCGCGCTAACTGATACATTCCATGAAGGATGGCACTGATTCGCTGATAATCCGCAAAGAGCAATTCTTCATAAGCCTCGTATGCCTCTTTGATGCGTCCCGTTTCTCCATAAATCTGCGCTTGCATCCGCTTCCGTTCTGGATTTTGTATGGAAAAATACTGCAAATACGTTTCCGCTTCTTCATATTGTCCTTTTCGTCTGAAATATCCCACCAATCCACTGGCAGCCCGCATACGGATGCTTTCTTCCACACTCTCCAGCAGCCGCTGATATAAGGTACAGATTTCCTTTTCCTTCTTTTCTGCCTCTGGCACCTCATGGGTGATGGCATATGCCTCAAAACATACCGCCATATTCAAAACTAAATCTTCACAGTTGGGATACTGTTCCATTTGTTTTCTTGCCCATTCAAAAGCTTCTCCATAACCTGTTTCTTTCAGCATTTTCTGCATCTTTTCCATTAGTTCTTTGATTTCCTTAGGTGTCAAATTCTCCCGATAGGACAAAAGGGTATCTGTGGAAATCTCCAGCAATCTGGCAATAGGCGCCAATAGAGCAATATCAGGACAAGTGACCTCTCTTTCCCATTTATTCACCGCCGAAGCCGTCACGCCCAGCCGTTCCGCCATTTCTTCCTGTGTGAAATTCCGTTCTTTTCTATATTTCCGAATGACTTTTCCCAACATCATCCTGTCATCTCCTTTTTCCCAATTGCAAAGATCTCTGCTGTAACCAGCATATCAGAAAACCGTCCGCCCCACAACGGAACCTCCTTCAACGATTCCGCAAAAAAATGGAGCGTCATTCACATTTTAAGACACAAAAAAAGGACATCCTCTTTCAGGGGTATCTTCATAAGAAAACAAAGAAAGCCAAAATCCTTTGTAATCATAAGGATTTTGGCTTTCTCATTTTGTTTAGATTTTATTTGTTATGTTTTCTTATGAAGACAGCCGTCGCAATTCCCCTTAAGAAATCAAAGAAAAGGAAAATCAATGTTTTCTTAAGGTGAAGTTGCTTTGAGAATGTCCTTTTGGAAATTCGGTTTTAAATTACTTCAGAGTAACTTTAGCGCCTACTTCTTCCAGTTTCGCTTTGATGCCGTCAGCTTCTTCTTTGGAAGCCTGTTCTTTCAGCATCTTAGGAGCGCCGTCAACCAGTTCTTTCGCTTCTTTCAGGCCCAGACCTGTTACTTCACGAACAACTTTGATAACTTTGATTTTTTCGGAACCAACGTCTGTCAGTTCTACGTCGAATTCTGTTTTTTCTTCAGCTGCGCCGCCTGCTGCGGGACCAGCTACTACTGCAACACCAGCTGCTGCGGATACACCAAATTCTTCTTCTGCTGCTTTAACCAGATCGTTCAGTTCGATTACTGTCAGTTCTTTTACAGCTGCAATGATTTCTTCGATTGTCAATTTTGCCATTTTAAAGCACCTCCGATTATTTTTCGTATAATTTTCGTAATTTATTTCTTGATTTATGCTGCCTTTAAGCAGCCGCCCACAGAATTATTCTGCTGCGCTTTCGCCTTTTTTCGCGATCTGATCGATAACGCGAGCGAAGGAAGACATAGGGGATTTGAAGCTGCCCAGCAGTTTGGAAAGCAGTACATCTCTGGAAGGGATGTCAGCGATTACTTTCATGCCGGCTGCGTCATACAGAACGCCTTCAACAACACCTGCTTTGAATTCCAGTTCTTTTACATCTTTCGCAACTTTGTTGATGATGCTTGCGCCAGCAGCTGCATCTTCATAAGAGAATGCGAATGTGCTGGGGCCGGACAGATATTCGTCCAGACCTTCGAACTGTGTACCCTGGATTGCGAAGTGAACCATTGTGTTTTTGTATACTTTGTAATCCACGCCAGCTTCTCTCAGCTGTTTTCTCAGAGCAGTATCCTGTTCTACTGTCAGGCCTCTTGCGTCAACCATAACAACGGAAGTAGCCTTTTCCAGTTTTTCTTTGATTTCATTAACAATAACTTGTTTCTGTTCAATCTTTGCCATGTTTACACCTCCTCGAAGTAATCAATATGATGAAAAAGCCTCTTTGCACATAGACAAAGAGGCTTATATTTACGCTCTAAAAACAAGCAAATTCCTCGGCAGGATTTACGCACGAGGCACCTGCTGTCTACGGGCAATATGAGATTTTTCTCGTTTCAACTTGCTTAGTATACACCAAATTCAAGCTGTTGTCAATAACCTCTTAGAGATTATTCGGAAATTTTTGCAGCGTTTACTTTCACGCCGGGACCCATTGTTGTTGTCAGTACAACGCTCTTCAGGTACTGACCTTTTGCAGCAGCGGGTTTTGCTTTTATAATTGCACTCATCAGAGTCTGGAAGTTTTCTGTCAACTTCTCGGAACCGAAAGATACCTTACCTACAGGAACATGGATGATGTTTGTTTTATCCAGACGGTATTCGATTTTACCAGCTTTGATGTCGTTGATTGCTTTTGTTACGTCCATTGTAACTGTACCAGCTTTGGGGTTAGGCATCAAGCCTTTGGGACCCAGTACACGACCCAGACGACCAACAACGCCCATCATGTCGGGTGTTGCTACTGCAACGTCAAAACCGAACCAGTTTTCATTCTGGATTTTGGGGATCAGATCCTCTGCTCCTACGAAATCCGCACCAGCTGCCAGAGCTTCTTCAGCTTTGTCGCCTTTTGCGAATACCAATACACGAACTGTTTTACCTGTGCCGTGGGGAAGAACGACTGCACCACGAACCTGCTGATCAGCATGTCTGCTGTCAACGCCCAAACGAATATGTGCTTCTACAGTTGCATCAAACTTTGTTGTGGAAGTTTTCTGCACCAGATCGATAGCTTCTGTTGTATCATAGAGAGCTGCTCTGTCTACCAGTTTCGCAGCTTCAACATATTTTTTTCCTCTTTTCACTTTCGTGACCTCCTTATGTGGTAATATCGGGAGAATTCCCTCCCACTGTACCGGCTCATGCCGTCTGTCTTGTCTTATTCTTCTACAACGATACCCATGCTTCTTGCTGTACCGCAGATCATGCTGTATGCTGCTTCAACGCTAGCTGCGTTCAGGTCGGGCATTTTCAGTTCAGCAATTTTCATTACTTCTGCCTTGGGAACTTTTGCAACTTTTGTTTTGTTAGGCACACCGGAACCGGATTCGATACCAGCTGCTTTTTTCAGCAGAACTGCTGCGGGGGGTGTCTTTGTGATAAATGTATAGCTTCTGTCCTGGTAAACTGTGATAACAACAGGAATGATCAGACCTGCCTGAGAAGCTGTTTTTTCATTGAATTCTTTACAGAAACCCATGATGTTCACACCATGCTGACCCAGAGCGGGACCAACAGGAGGAGCGGGAGTTGCTTTCGCTGCGGGAATCTGCAATTTGATATAACCTGTTACTTTTTTTGCCATGAGTGGCACCTCCTATAAATGTGGTAATTAGCGGGGATTTTCCCTCCCACCGGCGACATAAGCCGCCTTCTTCTGTCAACTGTTAAATCTTGTCAATCTGAGCGAAATCAAGTTCTACCGGTGTTTCTCTGCCAAAGATGGAAAGACTTACGACCACCGTCCGTTTGTTTGTGTTGATTTCCTGAATCACACCAACGGAATTTGCGAAAGGACCGCTGGCAACGCGAACGGAATCACCCAGTTCTACGTTCAGGTTTTCCACTTCGCCGCCAATGCCCATAGCATATACTTCCGCGTCTGTCAGTGGTACGGGTTTGGAGCCGGGGCCTACAAAGCTTGTTACCCCTCTGGTATTTCTGACGATGTACCATGTTTCATCTGTCATGATCATCTTCAGAAGTACATAGCCGGGGAACACTTTGCGCTGTACAGTCTTTTTCTGACCGTCTTTGATTTCCACAACATCCTGCAAAGGCACGCTCACCTCATGGATGAGATGCTGCATACCTCTGTTTTCCACGGTTTTCTCGATATTCGCCTTTACCTTGTTTTCATAACCGGAATAGGTATGCACAACATACCACTTGGATTCGGCAGATGTGTTTGTGTTCATTTCTTCCGGCTTGTTGATTTCTTCAGACATACAACCATCCTTTTTCTCGTCGTTTCCTTAACCTAAAAGATTGATCAGCGTGTCATACCCTGCGGAAAATACCGTATCCATGCAAGTAATGATGACACCCACAATCAAGGATGTTACGATGACCGTTGCCGTGCTTTTCGCAATATCCGCGCGGCTGGGCCAAACGATCTTTTTGAACTCAGCCTTGTAATCCGCAAAGCCGTCACGTTCTTTGCCGTCGCTGTGTTTGGGCTGCTTCGGCGTTACTTTCTTAACTTCCTTCGTTTCATTTGGGCTTGTCATGTTCTTTTCTTCCATACGCTTCACTTCCTTTTTGGGAGTAGCCTCAATTACTTCGTTTCCTTGTGTAATGTATGGGCTTTGCAGAACTTACAATACTTTTTGATTTCCATTCTGTCAGGCATAACTCTCTTGTCTTTGGTTGTGCTGTAGTTTCTCTGTTTGCACTCAGTACAAGCTAAGGTAATCCGTGTTCTCAAGACTTCCACCTCCATTTGATGATTTTCACTTTTTTGCATAAAAAAAAGACTTGCGTCCTTTTCCCTAACAGAATATCACAAGTCCTTTTTGCTGTCAACCATAAATTTCGAAAAAACATTGATTTTCTGGCGTTTTCTCAAAATTTGGCACATTTTTTTACTGATTTTTCAAAAATTCTTCCAGAGCAATGGCAAGCTGGTCAGGACAGCTGGTATCTCTGGGCCCGCAGGTGATGCCGCGCAGTCTTTTCGCCGCTTCTTCCGGTGTCATGCCTTCTGCCAGTGCAGCCAGACCTTTATGGTTGCCGTCGCAGCCGCCCAGGAAAGAAATGTTTTTCACAACGCCGTCTTCAACGTCAAATTCCACTTTTCTGGCACAAACGCCTTTTGTTTCGTATGTGATATGCATGTTTTCTCCTTCTTTCTACAAAATTCTCTCGGAATCGCTAAAAAACAGCATATCACATTCTGGGCAAAATTGCAAGAAAGCCTCTTTTTACTTCCTGTATTTTCCAATAGGATATGTGAGCAGGAACAATACTGCCGCCGTCAGCACCATGGTAGCCCCTGCGGAAGTATCTCCATAGTAAGAAATAGTCAGCCCTGCCAAAGAAGATACCAGCCCAAACGCTGTTGTCAGCCAGTGATACCCTCTTGCACTGCGGGTCACGTTCCTTGCAGCAGCCGCAGGCAGAATCAGCAGAGAGTTGATCATCAGAATACCGATGGCACGAATGGATACCATAACAGCCACAGCCACCATAATCACAAAGATGTTCTCCATCAAAACCACTCTTACACCTCTGCTGGCAGCCAGAGAACGATTGATGCTCAGCAAAAGCAGCTGATTATAAAACACTGCCCAAAGCACATATACACCAATAAGCACCAGCAACAATACCAGCAAATCTGTTTGACTTACCGTCAAAATATCCCCTACCAGATAAGCGGAGTATTTGGAAAATCCGCCATGTCCTGACAGAATCACGATGCCCAGCGCCATAGCCGATGAAGAAAACACACTGATGATGGTATCAGAAGAAGCCATATTTGCTGACTTTACCTTTGTAATGACCAAACTGAGGAAAATCCCGAATGCCAGCATGGCAAGAATGGGATTATCCAGCCCCAAAAGCACCCCCAGCCCAATGCCTGTAAAAGCACTGTGCCCAAGAGCATCCGAGAAAAACGCCATTTTGTTGTTGACCGCCATGGTACCCAACAGGGCAAAAAGCGGTGCAATGAGTATGGCTGCCAGAAAGGCATTTTTCATAAAATCATATTGAAACATGGAAAGAGGAAGGCTTTCCAGAAATCCGTAAATGACACTCATGCTTTTTCCTCCTCTTTTTCCAGATAACCAAACACACTGCGGAATGCATCTGTGGCATACACCTCATCGGCATCCCCCTGTGCAATGACTGTTTTGTCCAGCAATACCACTTTATCCGCATATCGATGAATGAGGCTCAAGTCATGGGAAACCAACAGGATTGCCATGTGGTATTTATCTCGCAATTCTGTCACCCGATGGTAAAACAGATCCAGCCCTGCCATATCCACACCGGAAACAGGCTCGTCCAGAATGAGCAAATCCGGTACCGGATTGGTTGCCAGCGCCAGCAGAACCCTTTGCAGTTCCCCGCCGCTGAGAGCGCCCAGTCTTCTGTCTGCCAGATAAGCGCAGTTCATATCTTCCAGCATTTCCTGTATCTGTTTCTTTTCACTTTTCCCGATTTTCCACCATACAGGGCTTTTGCCTCTTGCCGCCGCCATAAAGTCTGAAACGCTTACAGGGGTGGAACGGTCAAAATCCATCTGCTGGGGTACATAACCAATTTTCGGCTGTATGATTTTTGCACCATGATGGTCTTGATAGGAAATTTCTCCTTTATAAGGACGCTCTCCCAAAATGGCTTTTAATAATGTAGTTTTACCTGCACCATTTTTCCCGATAAGAGCTGTCAGCTCGCCGCAGTGAAACTGCAAATTGATGTTGTCCAGCAGGGTATCCTGTCCGCTGACCACCTGTATGTCTTTTAAGGTAATGCTGCATAGTCCACAGCTGTTGTGTGTCTGCATGTTCGTTCCTTCTTTCGTTTCTTATGACAATGCATCTGCCAAGGTCTGTAAGTTCCGTTCCATTCCCAGACGATATACGTCTTTATTCAACTCACCGGAAGTGATGGGATTCAGTTCCACCACTGTTGCACCTGTTTCTGCCGCCAGTGTTTCCGCATATTTCATACCTGCATCGTCTGCCGCCAACAGCAGCTTAATGCCGTCCTCTTTGATTTCTTCTGCCGCATCCGCCATTTCTTTTGCGGAGGGTTCTTCGTTTTCATCAGCATAAATGCCAACGCCAACTTCCAGACCGCACAAATCCGCCAGATATACAAATCCTTCGTGGAATACTGCCACTTCTGTGCCTTCTGCCGCCTGAACAGCTTCCGCCTGTGCAATGACGCTTTCCATACTTTCTGCAAAAGCTTCTGTATTTGCTGCATACTTGTCCGCATTAGCAGGGTCTGCCTGCGTAAGGGCGTCACAAATGGCTTCTGCCTGCTTCACCCCATTGGAAGGATTCAGCCAGATATGTGCGTTCACTTCTTCTTCGCCTTCTTCTTCCCCTTCATGGGCGTGACCGTGGTCATCGCCTGCCAGTGTCAGAGTGCCTGTAGATGTATCTACAATAAACAAGTCAGGATACTGCCCCATGACCTTATCCATGAAGCTTTCCATGCCCAGACCATTGATGAACAGCACATCTGCGCCTTCCAGTGTTTTCATATCTTCTGTTGTCAGTTCATAGTCGTGGAGGCAGCCTGTCTGGGGCTGTGTCATATTTTTCAGTGTCACGCCTTCCACGCCGTCTGTCACATTTGCCGCCAGCAGATAAACGGGATAAAAACTGGTCACAACCGTCAAACCGTCTGCCTGTGCTGTTTCATTTTCTGTATTTTCAGTTCCTTTGCCGCAGCCGCCCAAAACCATTGCCGCAGCCAAACAAAAAGCCAAAATCTTTTTCATGTGGCATCTCCTCTCTTTTTCTAAATGCAATTCAGTTGCAAAATGATTGTATGCCCTTTGTTCCCACTTGTCAAGCCGTTTTTTTCTGGTATCATAAAAGTATCTATCACAAAAGACCGGAGGATTTTTATGATACGCAAGTTTCAAAACCATACACCACAAATACCAGATTCCTGTTATATCTTTCCCACAGCTACCATCATTGGTGATGTGATCTTGGGAGAAAACGTCATCGCCTATCCCGGCGTTGTCATTCGCGGCGAACGCCATAAGGTAGTCATTGGAGATAATACCAACCTGCAAGAAAACAGCACCATCCATATGGAATGGGACAGAGACTGCATCATTGGCAGCGGTGTCACCATTGGGCATAACGCCATCATCCACGCCTGCACCATCTGTGATAACGTACTGATAGGCATGGGCGCCATCGTCCAGGACGGCGCTGTCATTGGCGAAAACAGTTTTATTGGCGCTGGTGCGCTCATCCCCCGTAAAATGGTCGTTCCACCCGGCAGCATGGTCTATGGATTCCCTGCCCGAATTGTACGCCCCATCACCGAAGCAGAATATGAAGAAATTCGAGAATCTGCCGAAGAATATCAAGTTTTCAAACGAGATTTGGAAAAACAGGATGCAATCTTAAGAAAAAAAGGTCTTTTGGACTGACTTTTATACCCAAGCAAAAGAACATCGGTAAAACCCAGAATATCCGTTTTTTGCCGCAAATGCCGGATTTTCAGCACATCCTGCAACTTTGTTTCCTTATGCACCTATTTTTATCCCAAATTTCGCAAATATTCCTTGCACAATACGAACTTTTGATATAAAATAGGCTTGTAGAATGATAAAGGAGGTGTATCCAATGGCTCACAAAATCGGACCCGAATGCATCGGTTGCGGCGCTTGCGCTGGCGAATGTCCTACAGGTTGCATCCACGAAGCTGGTGGCGTTTACGAAATCAACGCTGCTGAATGTATCGACTGCGGTACATGTGCTGGTGCTTGCCCTACAGGCGCAATCAAAGCTGAATAATTTCAACTATAAAAAAAGTGAGTGCAAACTCACTTTTTTTGTTTCCCAAAAAAATAAGCACAGAATCAACTTCCAATGATTCCGTGCTCTTTTTTATTTAAAGTCCAATTTTATTTTCTAAACACTGCTTTCTGCGTCATTTCCATCAAGCGCTTTTTTCCACTTTGATGGTTTTCAGTACGTCTGCCACTGCATTGTGATACTGCAATACCAGATCTGCTTCTTCTGTGCCCGGTTCAAATACGGAATCCTGCATGCCGCCATAAGCCAGTACAAATCCGTTTTCTTCATCCCGCAGCACTTCTGTTTCCAGAGGTACTTCCTGTGTCTTCAGATCATCATATTCACTGGTAGTATACAGTACAATACTGCCAATGTTGCCCACCTTATCATCTTTCTTAAACTCAATGACTGCTGCATTGTCGTATTCTGAATATGCACCAAAACTCAGATATTCCGCCAGATTATCCGGTACAGACAAAGAAATGGCATATCTCTGTTCACCCAGCTGCAATACGGTATCCATATTGGGTTCTGCCGGCAGACCGCTGATTTTTTCCAATTTCAGACTGCCCAGAATATCTTCTGCTTCATTCTGATACTGCTGCACCAGATTTGCTTCTTCTGTACCCGGTTCAAAAACGGAATCCTGCGGACCATTATAGGCAAGCACAACGCCGTTTTCCTCATCCCGCAGCATTTCAGTTTCCAGCGGCAGGTTTTCATTTTTCAGCGCATCGTATTCTGCCGCGTCATAAATCACCAGTCGTCCAATATTCCCATCCTGATCACCTTTGGCAAAAAGAATATTGGCTGCCGCAGTGTCCTCCGGGAATGTGGTCAGACTCAAATATTCTGCCAATTCAGAGGGAACACGGAAAGAAACTTCATACCGAGAAGCCCCCAGCTGCAATACTGTCCGCATATTGGGTTCTTCTGCCTGAGCTGTATTTGTCTGTTCTGTTTCTGGAGACTGCTGTGTTGTGCAGCCTGCCATGGTCGCCGCCATTACCAGTGCCATTGCTGCTGCAAAAATGTTTCTCATCTTTTTCATCGTAACATCCTCCTTTTACCTCGTCACTGCAATTCTCATCTAATCTCTCAGACCGATGCCCCGATCACATATTTTCTTTTTTTCATTATAGCAAAGAAAATACTTTTGTACACAAACCAACTTCTTTTGTAAGATTTTCTTGTAAATCCTTAAGATATTTTTTTGTTTTGCAAAAACGCAGAGAATCTTTTTCTCCTCTGCGTTTTAAAATGACAAATCCTTATTTCACGATTTCAAATTCCGGCATACCTGCTGCACCTGCTGCAATTTCGTATTTCTGGAAAACAATGACAGGATTGCCTGCTTCGTTGATATAAAACTTTGTTTCTGGTGTAATGGTTGTAAAACCGCCCATTTCTTCATCAAAAAACAGTCCGCTGTCATCTGCTGCAATCTGTGCTTTGATGCTTTCGTTGGCAATGTTGATATAATCTTCTCCCAGCAGTTCTTCCAGTGTGATTTCGCTGTTGTCTTTCAGGTCTACATTAAAGCATTCATAAATGTAATCAGCGCTGACCATATTATTATATGCTTTCAAAACAAAGGATACCTGATCTTCTGTTTCAGATTTCACATCATAGTCCACATACACCTGAATGTCTTTATCCTCAAATTCCGCTTCCGTACCGCCTGTTGCCAAAAAGGCTTCTTTGTACTGAGCAACTTCCCAGTCAGCTCTTGCTTCGTAATCTGTGGTTAAGTGCAGAATCATGTCATTGATCTCTGCCGCATAGCCTTCTGTACCTGCTACCTGTGGTACATGGATGCGCAGTGTCATGTCCCCCTCATCGCCTTCATAAGTGCGCACTGTTTCCACCGCAGAAGCTTTCTCATCCTGTTTTTCTTCTGCCAATGCAGTGCCTGTTGTGCCGCAAATCACTGCACATGCCATCATCAAACCAGTTGTTTTTTTCCAATTCCAATATTTTTTCATCTCAATCACCTTTCCTCTGCTCTTTCTCTTTCTATTTCTAAACTCTTTCTGTCCTATTCTTTCATTCTGGAAATTTATTTTTTGATTTCAAATTCCGGCATACCTGCTGCACCTGCTGCAATTTCATATTTCTGGAAAACAATGACAGGATTGCCTGCTTCGTTGATATAGAAGTTTGTTTCCGGTGTAATGGTTGTAAAACCGCCCATTTCTTCATCAAAATACAGTCCGCTGCTGTCTGCCGCAATTTGCGCTTTGATACTTTCGTTGGCAATGTTGATATAATCTTCTCCCAACAAATCCTCCAGCGTGATTTCGCTGTTGTCTTTCAGATTGATGTTGTAGTATTCTGTCACCACTGTGGATGCGTTCCAGTCCTCATATCCGGTCAATACCAGAGAAAGGGTATCTTCTGTTTCGCACTTCACTTCATAATCCACATTGACTTTGATATTTTTCGCCTCAAATTCTTCTTCTGTACCGCCTGTTGCCAGAAAAGCTTCTTTGTAGGCTTCGATGTCTTCCGCAGCCTTTGCTTCGTAGTCCGCTACGATCTTCTGAATCTGTTCGTTGACATCTTTGGAATATCCTTCTTCCGCACCATCCACCTGTGGAATTTCCGTGGAAATGGTCTTGTCCCCATCGGATATTTCATAACTGCGGAATGTGAGCACTTTAGAAATGCCGCCCAAAACGGGATTTGCCTGCATATCGGTGGCAAATGTGGGGCTGATGTTCAATCCAGCCGTAAAGCAAAATACGGCACATGCTGCTACCAAACCAGTTGTTTTTTTCCAACTCCATCTTTTCTTCATATAACTCACCTTTTTCTCTGCTTGTCTCGTCTGTACTGTTTCTCGTCTTTCTTCTTTTTTCTCTGCTTCTTTGCTCATCTCGCCTAATGCCATCCGCATTCTCTCATTTAATTCGGCTGGAATCTCAATCTGTTCATAAATCTTTTTGGTATCCAGCAGCCGTTCCTCAAAATCTTTTGCCTTCATGTTGCCACCTCCTGATAACATTGCTGCCGCAGCTTTTCCAGTCCCGTATACAGCCGATATTTCACTTGGCTCAGGCTGCTGCCTGTTACCTCAGCGATCTCTGCCAATGTCATGTCCTCGTAAAACCGCAGCACAACCACCGTTTTCATCTCCTCCGGCAGCCCCATGACCGCTTGGTACATTTCACTCTCCTCCTGCCATTCCTCCTTTGAGCCATCAGGGATCTCCCTCATCTGTTCTGGTTCCAAGGGTACTTCCCGTCTATATTTTTTCATATAAGAAAGACTTTCGTTTACCAAAATACGGTAAAACCAAGTCTTGATATATGCCGTTTCCCGAATGCTTTCCGCATGCTCCAGCCCTTTCACCACAGCGTTCTGCACAATGTCCAACGCTGCCTCCTGACTGCGTACATATGAAAAAGCAAGGCGGTAAAATTTCTCCTGATTGGCTATCAGGTACGCAGCCAACGCTTCTTTTTGATTTTGGCTCATACTTCATACCTCCATCACCTTTGCTTGTTTTCCTTTCTGCTATATAGACGATTCACCCTTTGAAAAAGTCTGAAAAAAAGCAAAAAAAATTAAAATTTTTTTCGCATAAAAAAACCCCGAAGGGATAAACCCTTCGGGGAATTGGTTTTTAAGCCATTGTGTATGATATATTCTATTCGAATTATACCAGACCCTGAGCCATCATAGCAGCTGCAACTTTCTTGAAGCCTGCGATGTTAGCACCAGCTACCAGGTTGTAACCCAGACCAGCTGCTTCTGCTGCTTCAACGGACATTGCATGGATGTTTTTCATGATGCCAACCAGTTTAGCGTCAACTTCAGCGCCATCCCAGCTGTATCTCATGGAGTTCTGAGCCATTTCCAGAGCGGAAACTGCTACACCACCAGCGTTAACTGCTTTGGAAGGAGCAACGATCATGCCGGGTTCAGCCATAGCTCTTGCCAGACCTGCGTTTGTTGTAGGCATGTTAGCAACTTCGATATAGTATTTTGTGCCGTTAGCGATGATCTGTTCGATTTCGGGAACATCCAGTTCGTTCTGGTATGCAGCGGGCATGCAGATATCAACTTTCTGGCCCCAAGGTTTCTGTTTAGGGAAGAATTCAACGCCGAATTTGTCAGCATAGTCCTGTGCACGGTTTCTACCGGAGTTTCTCATTTCCAGCATGTAATCGAATTTTTCCTGAGTTGTGATACCTTCGGGATCGTAGCAGTAACCGTCAGGACCGGACAGTGTAACAACTTTACCACCCAGCTGAGCAACTTTCATTGCGATACCCCAAGCAACGTTACCGAAACCGGACATAGCAACTGTTTTGCCTTCGAATGTGTCGCCTTCATGTTTCAGAACTTCGTTTACATAGTATGTAGCGCCGTAGCCTGTAGCTTCGGGTCTGAACAGGGAACCGCCGTATTCCAGACCTTTACCAGTCAGGACACCATTTTCCCAGCAGCCTTTGATTCTCTTATACTGACCATACAGGAAGCCGATTTCTCTGCCGCCAACACCGATGTCACCAGCGGGAACGTCAACGTCGGGACCGATGTGTCTGTACAGTTCTGTCATGAATGCCTGGCAGAATCTCATGATTTCCATATCGGATTTGCCTGTGGGATCGAAGTCGGAACCACCTTTGCCGCCGCCGATAGGCAGACCAGTCAGGGAGTTTTTGAAGATCTGTTCAAAGCCCAGGAATTTAACTACGCCAGAGTATACTGTGGGATGGAATCTCAGACCACCTTTGTAAGGACCAATAGCGGAGTTGAACTGTACTCTGAAACCACGGTTAACCTGTACTTTACCAGCATCGTCAACCCATGTTACTCTGAAAGAGATCTGTCTTTCAGGTTCAACCAGTCTTTCCAGCAGACCCATTTTTTCATATTCGGGATGCTGTTCTACTTCTTTTTCGATAGAAGAGAATACTTCTTCTACTGTCTGGATGAATTCAGGTTCATGTGCGTCACGTCTTTTAACCTGTTCAATTACGCGTTCGATATAAGCGTTCATAACTCAATGACCTCCTACATTTTGTCTTTTCTTTAACTGAGTTTTTGCGGAAAGTCCGCTTTTTTGTTTCTCAAAGAGAAACAGTGAAGATGAAAAAGTCACTTCTTTCCAACGTTTTGAACAAACGCGGAAAGTTTTTTGACTCTCTTACGTCTCTTATTATAGCACACTTTTTATGGATGTGTAGCATTTTTTTGAAGAATCGTCTTTATTTTTCCACAAAATTTCCAGCAAAAAATTATGCAAAAAAACGTTTTCTCTTTTTTTTTCGTCATCTTTGGAAATTCCGTAAATTTTGGCATAGTTTTAACAATGATTTTTTTGATGAAATCAAACAATGTGCACAAAGCCTATTTTTCCCGTGGGAAAAGGTCCTCCTGACCATTTGCTTTTGCAAAAAGAAAACAGGCATATCTCATCTGAAATATGCCTGTTTGGTATCATCTTTTTTTGAATTTGTCCAGCAGACCGGACAGAACACCAGGGCGTTCTTCGTCTGGGCCATTATCGGACATAAATTCGATATATCTGCCTGTACCGATGGCTACACAGCTCACTGCATCTTCTGCCACCATGGCATGGATGCCTGTTCTGCTCTGGATCAGCTTATCCAGACCATAAAGCAAACTGCCGCCGCCAGTCATAACAATGCCTCTTTCATAAATATCTGCTGCCAGTTCAGGAGGGGTTTTTTCCAATACACTGTGAACTGCTTCTGCAATAGCTTCCACAGATTCCTCCAAGGCTTCCAGCATTTCATCACTGGTTACTGTAATATTTTTCGGCAAGCCTGTGATCAGGTTTCTGCCGCGGACATCCAAAGTCACGGGCATGGTTCTTTCAAAAGCAGTGCCGATTTTGATCTTCAGTTCTTCCGCTGTCCGTTCCCCAATGAGCACGTTATGCTTCTTACGCATATAACGAATGATAGCATCGTCAAAGTTATCCCCTGCAATCTTCAGAGAGTAACTCACAACAGTGCCGCCCAAAGAAATAACCGCAATATCTGTAGTACCGCCGCCGATGTCTACCACCATACTGCCGCATGCTCTGGAAATATCAATGCCGGAACCAATGGCTGCCGCGATAGGTTCTTCGATAATATGCACCCGTCTTGCGCCTGCCTGTCTGGTAGCGTCCTCAACGGCACGCTTTTCCACTTCCGTTACACTGCTGGGTACGCAGACCGCAATGGTAGGCTTTACAAAAGAACGTTTGCCCAAAGCTTTCTCAATGAAATATTGCAGCATCTTTTCTGTTACATCATAATTGGAAATAACACCTTCACGCAAAGGACGAATGGCAACGATATTGCCTGGGGTTCTGCCCAGCATACGTCTTGCCTCCTCGCCCACCGCAAGAATGGAATTGCTGTCTTTGTCAATGGCTACCACGGAAGGTTCCCGAATGACGATGCCCTGTCCCTTGATATAAACCAAAACCGTTGCCGTCCCCAGGTCGATCCCGATATTCTCGCCAAAACTCATAAAGTCTAACATATCGTTTCTCCTTCGTCTATCTGCTCATACTCTTCTTATCAGTATACCGAAAACAAAGCCTGTTGAAAAGCCGTTTTTCCGAAAAAATCTGTTTTTTTACAATATTATATGTTTTTTTCTGACAAAACTTCCACAGCTTTTTGCAGCTGTGTATCTGCCTCAGCCGGAATGTTCGTCTGCTGTGCATATTCCTCTGGCAGTTCCACTTCATAATCGGGCGTAATACCTACGCCATGGATGGATGTACCGTTAGGCGTATAGTATTTCTGAATAGTCACATTCAGGCCGGAACCGTCTGACAGCGTAAAGAGCCGCTGTACCAACCCTTTCCCAAAAGTGGTTGTGCCAATGAGCTGACCTCTGCCCGTATCCTGAATAGCGCCTGCCAAAATTTCCGCCGCACTTGCACTGTTTCCGTTGACCAGCACTACCAGCGGCACATCATTATAAACATCATCACAAAGGGTATCTTCTCGATTTCCTTCCTTATCCATGGTATAAACCATGATGCCTTCCGGCAGCAGTTCCTCGCCAATGTCATGGGCGGATTTTACCAGACCGCCAGTGTTGTTCCGCAGATCCAGCACCAATTTTTCCATACCTTCTGCTTCCAGTGTATCCAAAGCCTCTTTAAACTGGCTGTATGTATTTTCCCGGAAGTTTGTAATGGAAATATACCCAATATTGTTCTCCATCATACGCCAGGAAACGGTCTGCACCTGAATATCCTGTCTGGTCACAGTTTTTTCCAGCACTTCTCCTGTGCTTTCTCGGAAGATAGTCAAAGTCACATCTGTTCCTTCTTCTCCTTTTACCAAAGCAGAAACATCTGCCGCTGTCTTTCCGGTGATGCTTTCCCCGTCTACTTCTGTGATCTTGTCTTCTGCCAAAATCCCTGCTGCTTCCGCAGGCCCGCCTGCCGTCACGCTGCTGACGACGATATATCCATCATCCCCTGCATAAATTTCGACCCCAATGCCTACAAAATGTCCGCTGTTCTTTTCCACCTGTTCTGCAAGACTGTCTGCCGAAAGATAATATGTATAAGGATCACCCACACCAGCAGAAAGCCCCGTATACATAAGTTCTTCCGCCAATTCTTTGTCATAATCCTCTACATAATAAGTATCCAGCATGTTTTCAATCTGGCGTATTTTTGCCATGGTACTCATGCCAAAGGGCAGCGGAATATTCATCTGCACCAAAAACTGCCCCCCAAAATAAATCACTGCCATCAAAACCAGAGCCGCCCCAAAGCCCTTCCAAAAATCTTTTTTCTGCAAATAACATCGCCTCACTGTATGATCTTCTTTTATCCTTATGTGATACTTTTTGGAAATATCCTTTCAGAAAACACAAAACCCTGTGGCCGAATGGCACACGCACACTTTCGACCACAGGGATTCTCTTTGGGTTATACCTGCAAATGCTTACGGATAGAGGTCACACTGCCTACCACACCCAGCAAAATGCCAAAAATCAACGCCGCAGGCAAAACGAATGAAAATACATCGCCAACCACACGGAAACGAACAAAGTTTTCCACAAACGGAATATGATTGTAGAACAGGCTTACGGTTTTGCCGTACAGGGGCATTCCCACCAGCATGGGCAAAATCGCGCCAACCAGACCAATGATGATCCCTTCGATGATAAACGGCCAACGGATGAACCAGTCTGTCGCACCAACATATTTCATAATGTTGATTTCCACACGACGGTTCATAACGGAAATACGAATGGTGTTGATGATAATCATGACGGAAATCACACCCAGCACCAGCATTACCAGGATACCAGCCACCTGGAATACATTGCTGACACTCATGAGCATTTCAGACAAAGACTGTCCATATTCCACTTTATCAACGCCTTCGATTTTCTGCAGTTCAGCCAATACGGCATCCTGAGATTCAATCTGATCCAGTTCCACCTGGAAAGAGTGAGACAGTGGGTTATTTGTATCATCCAGACCGATGAAAATATCTTCATCTGCCCCCCACTGATCCTTCAGCTGATCCAGCGCATCTGCTGGAGAAATATACGTTACATTCGTCACATGATCCAGACCGGAAATGGTCGTTTTCATATTTTCGATGTCCTCACTGGTCAGGTCACCCTTCAGGAATACGGAGATCCCAATGGAATCTTCCATCTGACCCAGCATATACTGCAGATTGCTTACCACGCAGTAGGAAAAGGACATGATGGAAATACAGGCCGCTACCGCAATGATAGAAGCCACGGTCATCAGCAGATTTTTTTTCAGCCCACTGAAACCTTCTTTCAAAAAATATCGGATTGTACTAGGCCTCATCGTCATACCCACCTTTTTCTATATCTCTGATAATATGTCCGCGTTTCAAAGTAACCACGCGTTTCTGCATGGCATCTACAATATCCTTCGCATGTGTTGCCATAACGATGGTAGTACCGCGTTTGTTGATATCATCCAACAGCTGCATGATGCCCCATGCTGTTTCCGGGTCAAGGTTCCCTGTAGGTTCGTCACAGATCAAAATGGGCGGATTGTTTACGATGGCTCTTGCCAGCGCTGTTCTCTGCTGTTCCCCACCGGAAAGCTGGTTGGGATAGCTTCTGCCCTTCTGTCCCAGACCTACCAATGCCAGTACCGCAGGCACGTTTCTGCGGATAATGCGGCTGGGTGCCTCAATTACCCTCATGGCAAACGCCACATTTTCATAAACGGTCTTATTAGGCAGCAGACGGAAATCCTGGAATACTACCCCCAGATTACGGCGCAGATAAGGAACCTGCCGTCTGGAAAGCTCATTGGTCTTTACCCGGTTGATGATGATCTCCCCGGAAGTGGGGTCAAGCTCTTTCAAGAGCAGTTTGATCAATGTAGATTTGCCGGAACCACTGGAGCCTACGATAAATACAAAATCGCCTTTTTTGATATGTAAATTCAGTCCCTCAACGCCCTTTGAGCCATTGGGGTATACTTTTGTTACATCGTTAAGTCGAATCAAAACGTATCTCCCTTTCTTTACAAAATTTGACGGAAAAACAGCCAATCCTCTCTTTTTCCGTCCCAAACACCATAAAATTATAGCATAAAACAGGTACCCCCACAAGGGCAAAACCTTTGGCAAATGTGAAAATTCCGTGAATTTCAGCGGTTTTTACCAAAAAAACGCAAAAAGACCGCCTTCCGTTTTCCCCGAAAGACGGCCATGGTTTCGCTCCTATGAAATGATCAGTTTCGATTATAGCACAGAACAAAAGCAGGAACAACCCAATTCCCCTTTCAGATTCTTAAGAATCCATGAATGTTTTCCATAAAAAATCTCCCACCATTGATTGGCAGGAGATTTCAAATTTTTTCTTAATAAGCCATTTTGTCCATGTACATCATGTACTTGCTTACCATCAGTGTGATTTTGAAGATGATGGCATCGTCAAAGTTTCTCAGATCCAGACCTGTCATTTTCTGCAGTTTATCCAGACGATATACCAGCGTATTTCTGTGGATATAGAGCTGACGGCTGGTTTCAGATACATTCAGGTTATTTTCAAAGAATTTGTTTACAGTTGCCAGTGTTTCGTCGTCAAAATCGTCCATGGTCAGACCATGCAGCACTTCTTTGATGAACATTCTGCAAAGAGGCAGAGGCAGCTGATAAATCAGACGGCCGATGCCCAGTTTTTCATAATTAACGATATATTTGTCTGTTTCAAAGATTTTGCCAACTTCCAGAGCCATTTTGGCTTCTTTGTAAGAACGGGATACATCTTTCAGATCGCCTACAACAGTACCGCTGGAAATGTAAACTTTGCTGTTTGTTTCTGTGTTCAGTGTTTCCTCGATGACTTTCGCAATGCGGTCGATTTCGTCTGTTGCTTCTTTGTCACGGAGTTCTTTCACCAGAATGATGCTGTGTTCATCCACTGCTGTCACAAAGTCTTTTGTTTTCGCAGGGAAAATGCCTCTGACGATTTCCACAACATTCATTTCCTTGTCGATGTTTGTTTCGATCAGGTATACGATTCTGCTTACATTATTTTCAATGTGCAGTTTTTTCGCACGGCTGTAGATATCCACCAGCAGCAGGTTATCCAGCAGCAGGTTTTTGATAAAGTTGTCTTTGTCGTATCTTTCTTTATAAGCCACCAAAAGGCTCTGAATCTGGAACGCAGCGATCTTGCCAATGCGGTAGCCTTCTTCGTCTTCGCCTTTTACCTGTACCACATATTCAGGTACGCCGTTATCATAAATCTTGAAATACTGATAACCCAGAATCAACTGACTTTCAGCCTGAGAGCCCACAAAATTTTCCACCGCGTCAATCTGGCGTCCAATCATGTTTTCTTCCGTGGTAGCAATGACCTTGCCTTCCTTTTCCACGACGCTCAATTCTTTTCTTGTAATGTTTTTCAGTCCATCAATGGTACTCTGTAAAATCTGATTGGAAATCATGCGCTATCACCTCAAATGAATTATTTTTTCTCCTATGTCGCCTGCCTTTGAACAGACAGGATTCCTGTCAAAAGTGCCGAAAAACAGTATCGCCCTGTGTTATTCAAATAGCCTAAATACATTTTATAACAAAATGCTGAAAAAATAAAGAGAATTTGCAAAAAAAACATACAAATTCTCTTTCGACCTTATTTTTTCATAAAAAACACAGTCTTTTTTTATCTAAACTGTCTTGATTTTTGTCCACGGAATGCCCAAAAGCCATTTTTCCCATATTTTTGACTTCGTCTTTTTTACTTATGAAATTCCTTATCTCCCAAAACGTCTCGCATATCTGACAAGAGAAAGTATGCACGACTGTCAATATTCATGATAAGACTTTTGACAAGAGAAAGGTCTTTTTGCGAAAAAACACAATATAGCACATTTTGCCCTTTTTCCGGACAATCTTCCATGTCCAAAAGTGACATAACACCTCTGCCACGCAAAGCTGCCAGCCCTTCTGCCATGGATTTGCCTTCTTCCGTCACAATGACAGCCGCCCGTACCACACTGCCGCCTTCGGCTACGCGTCCCATGACTCTCTCCATAATGCCCACCGCAAGAATTGCATAAAGGGTATGGGTAGGGCCAAAGGTCACCAATCCCAACAAAATGATAGAGCCATCCAGCCAGAGCACCAGCCTTGCCACAGAAACATGATGGAAAACTCCATCATGGAGCAGAGCCGCCGCCAAATCCACGCCGCCTGTTGTAGCGCCGCCCCGAAGCACCAGTCCCAGCCCTGCTCCCATGAGCACACCGCCGTAAGCCGCCGCTGTCAGCAAATCCCCTTGATACATAGGAAAGCGCGCCGCAATATACAGCATGACAGAAAACAAAAGGGAAGTCAGTATGGTCTTTCCCAAAAACTGCCTTCCCTGTGCGTACCACGCCAAAAGAAACAGCGGCACATTCAGGGCTGTATTCACCAGCCACAGAGGAACAGCAGGGCCGCCCAATCTACGGGATACATCATCCAGAATCATCCCCAGACCGGAAATCCCCCCTGCCACCAATTCCATGGGCTCCAGAAAATTCTGAACGCCTACAGCCAGCAGTGCCGTTCCTGCCAAAAGCATACCGTATGCCGCATATTTCTTTTTCTCCATATTCTGTTCGCCGCCTTTTTCCCGAGATTATCTCTTTTTCTGTTTTCTCAGGACTGTCAGCGCAAATTTCGGCAGACGCATCATACGCCGCCATCTGGTGGGCTGTGTAATGAGGCGGTAGAACCATTCCAGACCCAGTTTCCGGAACAGCTTTGGTGCCCGTTTCACATTGCCTGCCATGACGTCAAAACTGCCGCCAACGCCAATGGCAACCTTGGCACCCACTTCTTCCAGATGTTCGTAAATCCATTTTTCCTGTTTGGGTGCGCCCAGTCCTACCAATAGTATGGACGGAGAAAGACGTTTTATGTCTGCAATGATTTTCTTTTCTTCTTCCGCATCAAAATAACCGTTATGTCCGCCGACAATCTTCAGACCGGGATAAACTTTTTTCATCTGTCTTGCGGCATTGGAAGCCACCCCCGGCGCGCCGCCGAAAAAGTACACGGTTTCATTTTTTCCGGCAATGCGGCTGAAGATATTCTGTGTCAGGTCATAACCTGCCACTCTTTCTGTCAGCAGAATTTCGCTGTAGCGGCTTGCCCATACAACACCGATGCCGTCAGGCACTACCAAGTCCGCTTCCCGCAGAATCTTCATCAATTCTTTATCCTGCTGTGCCTCCATAACGATTTCCGGATTGGGTGTACAGATGTAATGCTGTTTGTCATCTGTCAAAAATCCCATAACCTTTTCCACAGCCTCTGCCATGGTCAAAGCGTCAAAAGGCACATCCAAAATCTGTGTCATTTTTCTCATAACTGCCTTTTCCCCCTTACTTCCGTTTTTCCAGCAGGCGCATGAGGTATTTCTCATTGCGGTGAGCCATCTGGTTCAGGTGTTTTGCCTTTTCTTCCAGTTTTTCCACATAAGCCTGTTTATTCTTCACAATATCATCAATGAGTCCCAGTGTATGGTCCATGTCAAAGCTCTTGAGGTCACCGCCGCTGGGCATTTCCAGTTTTTCCAGATAGTATTCAATCTTGGGATCATATACAAAGCCCACCAGAGGCACATGCTGTCTTGCTGCAAAGATCAGTGTATGCAGACGCATACTCAGAATAAAGTCTGCTGTGGAAATGATGCCCATGACTTCGCTGGGTGTATAGCTTCCTCGCAGGATATAAGCAGGCTGTTCCATTTTCTTCTGGACTTTCTCGCTGATGGTGATGTCATTTGGCATCTGCATTGCCAAAAAGACAATATTCCGGTTATATTTTTCCACAATGGTATCGCAAAGTTTTGCAAAACGGGAAATGAATTTGTCCATATCTCTCCAGTTCCGCACAGAAACCACCACCAAAGGCTTGTCCTGAGGGATGCCTTCCTTATCCAGCAGACGGTATGCTTCTTCTTTGGCAATGCCGTCCATGGTGAATACAGGGTCGGCGGTAACAAAGCATTTCTTAGGGTTCACACCCATGCTCAGCAATTCTTCGTAGGAATTTTCTTCTCTCAATGTAATGAGGTCAGCTTTGTTCACCACCTGTTTCACCAGTCTGCGGTTGCGTTTGCCGGAAACAGGGCCAATGCCGTTGGCATAGAGCATGACCTTCTTCCGCATGAATTTCGCCGCCGCTGTAATGGAAAGGTAGTACATCAAAGAACGTGTGCTGGTGCTGTCCTGCAAAAGAGAACCGCCGCCGCTGAGGAGAGCGTCACTGTGGTGGATGGCACGGAGCACATCCCGCACGCCAAAACGATAAACGGCTTCGATACCATATTTTTCTCTTGTTTCCACAGGTTTGTTGGACAAAACCGTAATGTGGTAATTGTCCCCCAGTTCCTGAATATTCTTGTGCATGGAAAGCATAATGGCTTCGTCACCAGTATTGTTAAAGCCGTAATAACCGCTCATGACCACATGATACTGTTTTTCGTGGCTTTCCTTCCAAGCCGCATCATAAGCCTTGACGCTGTCCTGTGCCATTCTGGTAACAGAGTAATAACGGAAGATGACTTCTCTGCCGTAAGCGCCGGCTTTTTCTCTTTCCTCCGGTGTCATGTTGCAGAAAGCATATACGGTATCTCTGTAGAGCTTATCTTCTTCGGACATTTCACATCCACGGCAGCAGAAGTTATTTTCCTGTGCCATAGCCAGTTTTTCTTCTCCGAACAGACCGATATAGCCTTCATTTCCGGCAACGATAACCGTTTTTCCAGCTGCCATAGCTTCCAGCGCCGCACGGCTGACACCGATGAATACATCTGCCACAGAAACCAGTTCATTGATGTCTGTTCTTGCGCCAGTCATAGTAATGCATTCTCTGCCCAGTTTTTTGTTGACGCCTTTGCTCTTTTCCAGCAGTTCGTCAAAAACATCGCCGCCGCCAACGATGATGATACGCAGGCCGGGAATCTTTTCCGCCAGTTTTGGTGTGATTTCAATAAGCTGTCTTGCCACCATAGCACGGCTTTCGTCCATACGGCTAACATAAACCAATGTGGGTTCTTCTCCTGTCAAATGGAATTCCTGACGAACTTTGGTGCTGTCCGTTTCGGGAGAAAACTTGTCTGTGTCAATGCCGTTGATGGTTACAAAAATGTTTTCGCTGCGCACATGATAGTTGTCCATCAAATACTGCTTGATGTCCTCACTGACCGCAACCACTTTCTGTCCCCAATTGGTCAGATATTTCAGCCCCATGCCTGTGTAGAATACCCAGTGTGCAGAGGTGACAAATGTAAATTTCAGTTTCTTTTTCAGCATGCCGCAGATAAAGCCGGGGATTCTGGCATGAGAATGGACAATGTCCGGTTTTTCCTTGCGGATGATCTTTTTCAGCAGCATGTAAGATTTCAGCATCTTCATCACATTGCGCTGATTCATGGGCACTTTGTAATGACGGATCCCCGCTTCCGCCAGTTCTTTTTCATAAACACCGCCGTTGGATGCAACGATGATGTCATAGCCCTCTTTTTTCAGTTCCTTGGAAAGTTCCACTACATGAGTTTCCGCACCGCCGATATCCAATCCCATCAGCGTCATCAATATTTTATATTTCATATTCGTCCCACCTGTCAAATATCAATCGAAGTTACTTTCATCTTGGGTTGCGCATATTTCGTATAAACTTCCATTTCGGAATTGGCTTTCATTTCCACAGTGCCTTCTGCGAAGTAGCCGTCTTCCTTTTCAATGATATTGCCTTCCAGCGTCAATGTAACCCCGTAATACTCAGGATATTCCACCAGAATGGTGTTGCCGCTGTTATCAATGACGTTTTTCATCTTTGGCGCATACTGCACATCGGTAATGGTGCCGATGTAAGTATTTGTTTTTGCGTCATACACCGTATCCCCCACATGCAGGGCATTGACTGTTGCCATACGCACATCGTCAATGAATGCTGTATAAGTCACTTTAGATGCCTCTGCTGTTACGCCGGCAGATTCTTTCTGGTTGACAACGCCGAATTTGTATACCCCTACAGCAACCAGCGCCACCACAACCACCAGAATCAATAAATCTATGATATTGGGCCGTCTTTTCGCCACATTACTCACCGTCCCTTACTTCTACAATATAGCCTTTGAAGGCGTATCCTTTGCCTTTGACATTCTGTTCCTTGCCAACCTTCACCACATTGCCCTCAACGGTAATGTCCTGATCGGTTTCTGTTCCAGTACCTTCAATTTCCACATAAATATTGCAGTAGCCGGGTACCGGCAGCATTTCATACTCATTTGTGGTACGATTGAAGTTCACTTCACGGAAAGGTTCAGACCAACTGCTTTTCACTGTTCCCAGATATGCGGAGCTGGTGCTGTCAAAGACCTTGCTCCCTTCCACAGGGAAGTTTGCCGTTTCGTTCAAAACCTGTCTGCCTTCCACCACATAAGTGTATGTTTTGGTTTCCGCCGCAGCGCCGCCATTATTTTTTCCGCCGGCAACCCAGTACACACCAAATGCCACTGCTGCCAGCAGAACCAGAATGATCAAAATATCCAGACCGTTGAACAGACCGAATATTTTTCTGCTTTTTGTCTTTTCCATCACTTTCTTGCCTCCGCATACAGTTTTTCCATTTTCGCCGCCATCAATTCCGCCGTGAACATTTCTCTTGTCCACGCCATGGCCTTTTTGCTCATGCTTTCATACAGACTTCTGTCGGAAAGGATTTCCAGAATCCGTCTTGCCAGATCCTCGTCATCCCCAACCGCTACCAGATAGCCGTTTTCCCCGTGGCGCACCACTTCGCTGACGCCGCCGCTGTCTGTGCCCACAGCAGGCACCCCTGCGCTCATGGACTCAATAAGGGAAAGGCACAGGGCTTCTTCCTTAGATGTGATAACTGCCACATCCAGCGCCCCTTCCAGCCGTTCCACAGCGGAAACAAAGCCTGTAAACAAAATCTTATCTGTGAGCCCCATCATTTTCACATCAGCCTTCAGCCGTTCCATCTGGCTGCCTGTGCCCACAATGAGGAAGGTAATATCCTGCCGTTCTTTGCATATACGTTCTGCCGCCCGCAGGAAAGTATCATGGTCTTTCACCTCTTCCAGTCTGGCGACAATGCCCACAACCTTCTGACCTTCAGGCACGCCGTATTCCGCCAGTACTGCCGCTTTTTCCTCCGGTGTCAGAGGAGACAGCATTTCAATGCCGTTGTAGATAGTCACAATCTGTTTCGGGTCGGTACCGCCGGCAATCATGCTCTTTCTTACGGCTTTGCTCACGGCAATAACTCTGTCGCTGTAACGATGGTTCACCATCCGTTTTACCAGTCTTTTCAGTGTGTTTCCGCTGACATTTTCCATACAGTGTTTTGTATGGAAGATACGAGGTACACCTGCTTTTTTCGCCGCCATTCTGGCTGTCAGACTGGCATGGGTATGCACCACATCGGGCTTGTCCTTGCGGAACAGTTCTGTCAAAGGCGCCATTGCCTTTTTGTCATAGGAACTGTCTGCCATGGCATCCATTTTGATGACGGGAATATCCAGACTTTCCACCACAGGGCAAAGCTGGCTGTCCGCAGGCAGTACCACCCGTACGTCATATTTTTCCCGGTCGCAGTATTTCAGGTAGTTCAAAAGCCACCGTCCTGCGCCGCCGATATTGCGGTCTGTTAATACATGATAAATTTTCAATTTTTCTTTCTCCATGATTTTTCTCCCAATCTCACGGCTGCCATACCAATGCCCAGTACACACCAGAACAGCAGCACAATGCTGTAATCAAACCAGATATGGTCTGTCATCCCCTGTAATAAAATACCGGCAAAGCCGCCGAATACCGCCGCCAGAATGAAGCGGTATCTTCTTGCCGCTCTTGCCATGGTGCTGTAAATCTTCTGGAAAAACAGCAGCACCAGCGCCAGAAATACACTGAAGCCCACAATTCCCAGTTCGATAAATTCCTGTAAGAACAGGTTGTGGACATGGTAAGCGTTTGCCGCTTCCAGAGAGAACAGCGGATAAATCTCATTGAAGGCATCTACGCCGATACCAGTCACCCAGTAATGACGAATCATGTCAAAGCCTGCCTGATAAATGGACAGACGATACTGGGAGGACGAGTCGCTCATGGTAACAGAGCTGAGAAGTCTTTCCCACAAGCTACTTGGCAAGATGAAAGGCATTGCCAACAGCGCCAATATCCCAATGGGAATGAGCCGCCGTTCTGCCAGCAGTACGAAAAGCCCTGCGGCGAACATCAGCCCCAGCATCGCCCCACGGGAGTTGGTAGCCAGCAGCCCCAGACACAAAATGCCGAAGCAAGCTGTATAGAACAATCTGCCTGCCCAGTTGCGGCATTTCCACATCATCCCTGCCGCCAAAGAGCCGATGACAATGAGATATTCCCCTAATACATTGGGGTTATTGAATGTGGCATAAGCCCGTGTGGTGATGTCGAAGCTTTCGGCGTCAACCCATGCTTCGTCCATTTCTACGCCCACCACATATTGGAAAATTGCGTAGAGGGCAATGAGCACCCCTGTGGCAATCAAAACAAACAATACCAGATTCAGTTTTTCCTCTGTGTCGATACAGTCTCTGCATACAAAGAACACAGAAAGGAATACCAGAAAGATGCCCATGACCATAACGGCTTTGGGGAAGTGATAGCTTGTCAGCGCCCCATATACCACGCACAGAGCAAAGAGTCCAACCAGCACCCCTACCAGAGCTGTCCGCTGCATACGGATGCGTCCCATCCATACGTTAATCACATACAGTGCAAAGGTTCCTGCCGCCAGTACCGCCTGCAACATGGTAGGCAGAATGGGAATGGCAACTGCCAATGCACAAATGCAAATGATGAGGAAATTCTGGTTACACAGCCGCAGGATGGCGCTTTCTGCAAACATAGTCGCCGCAAATCCCTTTTCCTCCTGCACTGCCACAGCACATCTTTTTGCAGGGCCGTGAAGCAAATGAGGCAGTCGTCCTCTTGCGGAACGAATCCAGAAGTCCCAGTTATGCCGGAAAAATCCGAAAATGGCACTTTCCCCAAAAGCTTTGCCTACAGCCTGTCCCAATCTGCGGTAAGCCCAGTAAGTCAAACTCTGAGACCATATTCCCCAGAACCAAATCACCAGACCATGAATCAGGCGGAAGAAGAAGCTGTCCTCAATATAAAGAGAGATTTTGTCGGTCATGCCCTCCCGTCCTTTCTGTTGTTGGGTATTTTCTTCGGGTTTCTTTTCCGGTGTGCCTCCTGTTGGAGTATTGCCGCCGCCCCGATGGAGAAATTTCCCCACCATAGAAAAAGCAAAGCGGCTTTCATCTACTCGCAGCACATAGGTCAGCACCATATATACGGCGATACCGATGCAGGTAGGAACACCCACCAGAATCACCCGTGGAATGAGCCCGTCGCCCATTCTTGCTGCCAAGAAATGATAAGGCAGATATACACAGAACAGCATCACCAAAGCGGATACTGCCATTTTACACAAATCCGCCGCCAGTTTTTTATCCAGAATACCCGGATACTGTTTTACTGTCGGCACAAAGAGAATCAGTGCCGCCACTGTGGAAGACACAGCGGAAGCCAGTGCCAGACCGCCCAGCCCCATGGGCTTCATAAGCAGCCAGCACAAAGCCGCATTGACACCGATGGAAATGATGCCAGCCACCAGAGGCATTTTCCCTTCCTGTTTTGCGTAGAACACACGGCTCAAAATGGTCTGCACACCGTAGCCAATCATACCCACCGCAAAGAAGCACAAAGCCGTTCCTGTCATTTCTGTTCCCAGAGCGTCAAAACTGCCTCTTTCGTAAATGAGTTTTACCAGTGGTTTGCTCAATACCATAAGCCCAATCATCATAGGAATCAGGAAAAACATCATAGACCGCAGGGTCACTCGTACGGTCTGCCCAAAGCCATCTCCTTCGGCATCCCCTGCCATACGGGAAAGTTTAGGGAAAATCAGATTGGCAATGGCAAGAACGAATACCCCAACGATGATGGTATATAAATTATTCGCGTACTGTAATGTGGTTACCCCCATATCCAGATGGGAAGCAAACTGGTTATTGATGATCAGGTTGATGGGCTGAATCCATGTCCCTACCATTACAGGCAGCATGAGAATCAGAATCTTCCGGATACCCTCATCTCGGAAACGAAAATCCGGGCGGTAGAAATACCCTTTTTTCATCATGGAAGGAATCTGGATGATGGCCTGCATTGCCCAACCAATGAGAAATGCCACTGCCAGACCATATACGCCGAAGCGGTCATTCCAGAAAATATAATACAGGATGATAACGGCGTTAGAAGCTACACTCAAAGCCGCCGGTACATTGAATTCATCCAAAGACTGCAAAATCCCTACAAAAGAAAAGGCAATGCCCGTGAAGAAAATGGTCGGGAACATCACATGGGACAGCTGCGCCGCCAGTGCTGCCGTTTCGTTGTCATACCCTGCGGCAAAAAGCCATACAAACTGGCTGGAGAAAATCTCACACACTACCGTCATAAGCAGTGTTACCAACCCCATAAGGGTAATGAAACGGTTGGAAAGGGCAAAGGCTTCTTTCTTCCCTTTTTTCTTCAGATATTCATTGAATATGGGAATGAAGCTGGCGGATATTGCCGAAGCAAAGACCGCGTCAAAAAAGGTTCGCGGCATCAAGCTGGCTGTGGTGAAGGCTTCTGCCGCCATGCCGTTGCCGTAATTGGCTGCCAAAAGCTGGTCTCGCACCAGCCCCAGCACTTTTCCCACCAGAGTAATAAGCATCATAAAGCTGACCGCTTTCACGGCGCTGTTTTTTTTCTGAGTCGTCATTTTGTTTCTCCTGAAGTTTCTTTGATTTCTCTTTTTCTTTCCCCGAAACACAAGGAAAGGTGGATAGAGAATATCTACCCACCTTATACTACCGTATTCTTACTGATTTTACAAGAAACATGGGGGAAATTTAAGAAACTTCTTCTATTTTCCCACTGTTTTTTATGATTTTCAAACTTTCACAGGCTGATATGTCACGCCGTCCTCCGCAATGCGGAATTTCAGCATATATACATTGCTGTTTGCTGTGCCGTCCGCTCTCCACAAGTCAGGCAGATTGATGTAGCGCACGCCATCCTTTGTGGAAGCCCAATAAGCATTGCCGCTGCAAGATACCACAAAGACTGTCTTGCCTTCTACCACATATTTGTTCAGGATTGCGCGGAAGTAATCTGCTTCTGCTGCAGAAGGATAATCGGAAGGCGTTTTGTCTGTGACAAAAATGATGGTGTCATTGCCTGCCGCCGCAATATCCTGTGTAAAACGTCCGTACTGAGAAGGGTCTGTCTGACGGATACCCTGACTTGCTGCCAACAGCACTACAGATGCACCGCCACGGTTCATGAAGCGGTAACTGCCGTTCCATGTCAGGCTGTCCTGTACGGTAGGTGTTGTAATGTCGCAAGGACCACCATATACAGTTACTTCTGCGCCGCTGTCAGCCGCAGAACGCACACGGCTTCTCTGTGTGTTGTATGTAGTCGCGTCCACCTTGCCAGTACCGGTATATTTCAGTTCACCGGTGATATTCAGATAGAAAGCGCCGTCATTCTGTTTTGTCACTGTCTGCTGCAGAGGGTCTGCGGCAGATGTGCTTGCAGGTGCTGTTGTTTTTGCCGCACCGCCAACGGTAATGGTCACATAAGTGTCCTGCCCTGCCCAGCTGCATTTTACATAAGTGGAGCCTTTCGCCTTTGCTGTGAAGGTATTGCCGTTCATGGTACCAATGGCAGGATTTGCCACAGTGTAAGTCACATCATTTGTGACAGCTCTGCCAAATCCTTCTGTATCATAAGCAGTCACATAAATCTTTGTGGTGCCGCCTACGTTTTTAATGCTTACATCTGGGTATGTTGCTTTCAGTCTGGCTGTAGGATAGCAGGTAGCGTTTGCCACTGCTGTCAAACCGTCACCATAAGTTGCCACAACAGAATATGCCCCTGTGGTGGTAGGCTGGAACAGAAATCCATCCCATGTGCCTTCTACGCCCACCACATCAAATGTCACATCTTCCGGTGCGATGTAGATGCGGTTTTTGTATTCATCCAGACCATAAACAGTGAATTCCGCTGTTTTGCCGGGCTGGGTATGTTCGTTTACTGTAGTGATACCGATTTCTTTGATTTGGCCTTTAGGTGCTGTCTGGAATACACCTACGGAAGCAATGACTTTTCTCTGTGCGCCGTCAGAAGGTGTGTTCTGCAGCTGAGGTGCTGCGTCATCAACGGTCTGTACCGCCATGGTAGAGGAACCGCCGCCATCCAGATGCAATGCTTCATAAGCGCCGTATTCCTTCATGAGGGCTGCCATTTCCGCATGGGTTGCGCCAATGCTGTCCCCACGACCGTCTACTACCATCATGATGGCTTTGGTGCCATCCTGAGAAACACCAAAAGCAGTTCTGGGCTGTCTGCCTGCTGCTACAATGTCTGTTGCAGGTGCTTCCTGTCCATTCAAAAGCAGCAGTCCGCCGCCGCCGAAAGCTGTGTCGATCTGGTCAAAGTCGATGGTAGAGCTTACCTGCAATGTAACAGGATCGCCTACTTTGAATACAGAAGCAGCATTTGTGTAATAATCGCCGCTCATCACGATGAGGTAGCCATTTTCAGGCACATTGACTGTTTCCCCTTTCTGAGAAACATATGTAATGGTGTTGTTCTGTACCACGAATTTCACCAGATTGTCAAAACGCTTGTCCAGATCTGCGGTACTTGTAGCCGCCTGTCTGTCAAACAAAATGGGGAATACCATGCTGGTAACTTTGTTGATAGACGCTAAATCAATGGTCTTTGCGGAATTGGAGAATTTCACTGTTGTTTTGAAGTAAGTGAAAATGGAATCCCCGTTTTTATCCTTCACATAAGTGCCATACTGGTTTTTGTCCTGATTGATGGATGTACCGGCAGAAACCAGTTCCCCGTCACGGACAACAGGGCCAAAGCCTGCGGAGTATGTGCCTGCCATACCGAAAAAGTCACTGTTGACACCAGCAATGGCGCCGTTGTCTGTGAGCATTTTCTGTACGGTTTCTTTCAGACCGTATTCTGTTTTGCTTTCCACTTCTTTCAGTTCCAGTGTGCTTTCTGTCAGGTCGATGGTCAGCACATAAATGTCCTGAATGCCGTCTGTTGTCATCCGGCTGTTCTTTTCATATGTCACCCCTCTGGTGATGGTTTCCTGTGTTTTGTTTTCATAGACTGTCTGGGCAGCAAACACTGTTGTCACTCCTGCCGCAGTAAATGTCAGCGTTGCCGCAACAAAAGCTGCTAACAGTCTTTTGATGCCGTAGAATCTTTTTTTCATTTTCCCACGCACTCCCTTTCTCATAATTCTGATGATTGGACGCCTGCTTTTCACCTTTGTTCCATATACTGGAGAAAAAAAGCAAAAAGTAACCGTCCAAACTGCGCATACATAAAGATTTTACCACAAAAACCCGTTTTTTTCTCGTCCCACGAAAAAACTTAATAAATTTGTAATCTTATGTAACCCAACCTTCATAGGCATTTTGTCCTTTTCATAGACTGATAGAAAAAACCAAATGAGGAGGTATCTTATGAAACGCCTGATCTTATGTGTACTGGCGCTGTTTTGCTTTGTCTGCGGCTGCCAGAAAGAGGAACCCACCCCCATGGCTGCCATCCAGCAAAAACTGACGGACATGGAGGGGTATTCGGCTCTGGCAACCCTCACCATCTATTCCAACAAAGGAGAAACCGTTTATGAAACCAAACAGGATTTCAAATCCACAGGAGAATACCGCATGGAAATGCTTTCTCCCGATTCCGCCAAAGGCAATTATACGGTTTTTGACGGCAAGACTGTCTGCCAGTATAATCCACGTCTGAAGGAAGCTGTTCAGAGAGAAGTGCCTGAGTCCCAGCGGCGCAATGAATTGTTTCTGGGGCAATTCCTGAAAAACTATCTCCAGTCCGAAGGGGTTTCCGTAGAAACTGCCGCCATTGATGAAAGCCGCTGCACGGTGCTGGAAGCCGTCATTCCTGAAAATGGCAGTGATCTTGCTTCCGAAAAATTGTGGGTAGACAACGAAAGTCTGCTGCCTGTTCGCCTTTCCCTCTATGATGCTGACGGGAAAGAGTGTCTGCGTCTGGATTACACCACTTTTACATACAACCCCCATTTTGACGAAAATTTATTTCGGATTCCTGCATAAAAATTGTTTCAGCGTGCCATACTCCCTTACGTCAGCGCAATACATAACCATGGTTTTGACGCAGTTCTGCCTGACGGATTTCTAACGGCGGAGGGTGTGATTCTATGACAATCAGACGAGGAGATATTTTTTATGCAGATTTAAG